>PVMJ01000072.1_pt1 | contig 116977 bp, 98 predicted proteins | sample 1853361 | NCBI WGS metagenome assembly PVMJ01 (sample SAMN08533506, study PRJNA380276) | Synthetic metagenome, whole genome shotgun sequencing project. | isolation source: mock microbial community containing genomic DNA from 20 ATCC strains | collected 2017 | reverse complement strand
CCTTATTTTTCAAAGGTCTCATTGCACGGCATTTTTGCGACATTTTTTCCTGCATTGCTTGCGTATATCAATGATATTTAGTATTTTACACGTATAAACAAGAGCATAAATATGGCAACCAAACAAACTGAATCGGCACCAAGCTTTCTGCAAGTCTACACTCAGGTTCGCAGAGATCGTATGAAACACTCTTTCTTGCGTCAAATCAATGCCGGTGTTGATTGGCGTGGTATTCGCACACTGCTGAACAAGAAATACACCAAGACGCAGAATGCCATAGGTAACCCTGCCTACGATGCACTGTTGATGTTCAAGATTCTACTCTTGGAGACCCGGTATGGTTTGAGTGATTATGAGGTTGAGGAACGCATCAACGACTCCTTGCTTTTCAGTGAATTTCTTGGCTTGGACCTCGGCTTCCCTTCCCCCGACCATAGCACGATCAGTCATTTCCGTAGCGAACTCACTCGCTTGGGGATTATGGATAAACTCCTTCGGGAGCTGAACAAGCAGTTCAAGAAGCATGGGATTAGCCGTATTGATCAAGGCGCCATCGTTGATGCGAGCATTGTGGATAGTCCTTACGCCCCTGATGGTAGCGTGGTCATAGAAGTGGCTGAAGATCGAGAGGATACTCGTTCGGAGGAAGCTCGTACACAGCCAGGAGGCTTATCATTGTGAACTCAAGAGTGGCAAACCGGGAGTAGACTCGGAGGCTCGTTGGGTACGCAAAGGCAGGCACTATCGGTATGGATACAAGAAGCACGTCTTGACGGACGAGCAGGGTTTGGTAGAAACAGTGGTCACGACCTCGGCCAATTGTGCAGACACGGTTGTATTGCCTGAGCTGATCAAGAAGTCCAAGTTGCCGGGAGGAATTAGTGTTTTGGCCGACAAAGGCTATTGTAGCAAGGAGAATTCGGAGTATTTGGCCCGTCAAGGTTTGATAGATGGAATTATGCTTAAGGCCCATCGAGGTCAAGCCCTCAGTGAAAGTCAGAAACAACTCAATCGGATGATCAGTAAGACGCGCTGCTTGATAGAACGTACCTTCGGTAGTATTCGACGATGGTTCTGTGGCGGACGATGTCGCTACCGAGGGTTAGCCAAGACACATACCCAAAATATCCTTGAAGCTATGGCCTACAATCTCAAGCGTATGCCGGGGCTTCTTGTGCTTCAAGGCGCCAAATAGGCGTAAAACGCCCGTACCTCGAGGGCAATTGCCCTCGAGGTGCGGGAAAGGGGACTAATCCCCAAGCTGCAAAACAGACGAGAATGGTCAAAAATACACCAGGAACAAGCGAGCAGAAAGAACAGCCTCTTTGTGCAATGGTCTCATAAGGTGAGTTCGATGTAAGTTTATGTGACTAAATCTTAAATCAACTCTGTGAAGAAGCCCAAGTTCAAAGCAATCCGAATGAAGTTTTTAGCTAACCTATTTACATCCAAAAACACGTAGGCAAGAAAACTCTGAAGTTGGCTCTGGCTCTGAAGCATAGAATTGCATTTTTAGCACTATGGGGAAGAGCTAAATAAATCAAAGGTCCGTGAAAAAGTCTAATGACAAATCTGAGAAAAGAAAATGGCCGATTAATAGTTTCAATCAAGGCACAGTGGGTAATGGTCAAAAGTGTACATTTGTTTTTAAGAATCAAGGATAAGCCCATGATAGTCTGTATTGCCGAAAAGCCCAGTGTGGGGCGTGAGATCGCTGCTGTACTCGGTGCCACCAAAGCCTATAAAGGCTATATGGAGGGCAACGGTTATCAGGTGACATGGACTTTCGGACATCTCTGTGCCCTCAAAGAACCTCACGACTATGCACCCGAATGGAAGCGATGGAGTATCAGTTCTCTACCGATGATACCACTGCGATTTGGCATCAAACTCATCGATAGCGATAGTATTCGGGAGCAATTCGGCACCATCGAAAAGCTTGTCCATGAAGCGGATATGGTCGTGAACTGCGGTGATGCCGGACAGGAGGGAGAGCTGATCCAGCGTTGGGTATTGCAGAAAACGGGCTGCACATGTCCCGTGCGGCGACTTTGGATATCTTCTCTTACTGAGGAGTCTATCCGTGAAGGCTTTGCGAGGCTGCGCGACAGCGAAGAATTTCATTCCCTATATGAGGCCGGACTGGCTCGTGCCATAGGCGACTGGCTATTGGGTATGAACGCTACGCGTCTTTATACGCTCCGCTTCGGGAGCAACCGACAGGTACTTTCCATCGGACGTGTACAGACTCCGACTCTCGCCCTTATTGTCAGGAGACAGCACGAGATCGAGCACTTCACCCCTGAAGTCTACTGGGAGGTGAAGACCATCTACCGCGATACGGTGTTCAATGCCACCAAGGGACGCTTTTCCTCGATCGAGGATGCTCGTCGGGAAGTGGAGGTCGTAGCTGGCAGCCCATTTGCTGTTACCTCCGTGGCTACGAAGAAAGGTCGGGAGCTACCGCCTCGACTCTTCGACCTCACCGGCCTACAGGTAGAATGCAATAAGAGGTTTGCCATGACGGCCGATGCTACGCTACGCACCATCCAGTCGCTGTATGAGAAGAAGATCACCTCCTATCCCCGCGTGGATACCACCTATCTGAGCGACGATGTATTTGAAAAAGTGCCGAATATCCTCCAAGGACTCTCCGACTATACCCTACTCACAGCTCCACTTCGAAGTAGCAAACTGAAAAAAAGCAAGAAGGTATTCGACAATAGCAAGATCACTGACCACCATGCCATCATTCCCACCGGTCAGCCATCCCATGGTATGTCGGAGGATGAGCGACGTGTATTCGATCTGGTGGCCCGCCGATTTATAGCTGTTTTCTATCCGGACTGCATATTCAGCCAGACCACGGTCTTGGGACAAGCAGCTAAGGTAGAGTTCAAAACCACGGGGAAACAGATACTGGAGCCCGGCTGGCGCACTGTCTTCACCGATCCGCAGACGGACGATGATGGAGAGAACAAGGACGAGGAGAAAAAACTGCCAATATTCTCCGAGGGCGAAAGTGGAGTACACACCCCCGAGGTGCAGGAGAAAACGACACAGCCGCCCAAATTCTATACCGAAGCTACACTCCTGCGTGCCATGGAGACGGCCGGCAAGTCGGTCAAGGACGAAGAGCTCCGCGATGCCCTCAAAGAAAATGGCATCGGCCGGCCGTCTACGCGAGCAGCCATCATTGAGACTCTCTTCAAGCGCAACTACATTTATAAAGAGAAGAAGAATCTCAAAGCTACTCCTACGGGTATGTCTTTGATAGCGACGATCGACTATGAACTGCTCAAGAGTGCCGAGCTGACCGGCCAATGGGAATACAAGCTTCGTCGCATCGAGCGAGGCGACTATTCAGCAGCCGATTTTATCAATGAATTGAAAGTACTTCTGACCCATCTGATTCCTAATGTACTCAAGAGCAACTCTTCCGTACTCCTGTCAGAGCCGATACCTGCTGCTTCGCCTGCTCCCGGCAAAAAGAAAAAGGCTGATAAACCCATGCAGAAGCAGCTCGATCTCACCTGTCCGGTATGTGGCAAGGGAATCATTGTCCGCGGTCGGGAAGCTTTCGGTTGCAATGCCTTTCGCGAAGGCTGCACCTTCCGACTTCCATACTCTGAGTATCCTGCATCTCTGTCCGACAACGAATTGGTTGATCTCCTTTCTTCGCAAAAAGGACACTAATACTCCCTGCTTTAAGAATCCGGAAGAGGTACAGCACATTTGTGTAGGGAGCCATTCGTGTCCGATAAAAATTGATTGAACATTTCGTCTCTCTTTATCTATCTGTTTTGAGGATGTTTTATGATATAGTTTGATAATTGCACTTATTGTAAAAGTATTATGTCACTTTATGAGTGGGTAATCTGTAATAGTATAATAATATATGAAATGATGGCTTTGAGTGGATGTTTTTCATGCAGATCGGAAAGAATTTTTTGTTGGACATCAATGGCTTGAGGTAATCTGTTTGTTAGTAAATTTCAGCGTTTTTGTGTCGGCGAGCACTGAAAAGGTCAATTCTTAGAGAAGTCTGTCGATATTGTTATTGGTGTCCCGTATTTTTTTGCCTCATAGGTGCCCGATTCCTCCCCCCCCCCTTTTTTTGATCGAAAATCTGCACTGGCAATGTAACCTTGTGCGCAAAGAATGTAATAATTCCACAGGGCAATCGCATTTGAACTGTCAACACACTTATAAACCTAACGATTGCTACACTCGGTTATCAAACAAGTACGAATTAATGGGGCCTTTGCACAATAAGCAGGCACTTTTGTTTATTCTTCTTATTGTGTGTCAGGCAACTATTTGGTAGACGCCGGATTTCCACAAGTGGAAAGCTATCTTTCCACCAGTGGAAAGTTTATTTTCCACCAGTGGAAAAAGAATTTTCCATTGGTGGAAATCTACTTCTCTTTAATGAGTGCCCCTTTGAGACATCAAACGACATGACCGGCAACAGCACTTGTGCTCCTCCAGCCATCGCCTTGCTCCCCGTGTATGTACCTTGTGCGCCACGCTGCGCCGTCTGATTCACATTGCGTCCATACGAGCCGATACCACCTCCGGCTCCAATAATCCATCCGGCTACCATCGGCACACAGTAATAGCCAGCAATACCGATTAGGAGAAACTCGCTCGAATGAAACCGCAAAACCAATTTAATGCGTCGGCCCCGGGGGCAGCCTGTCAGGGCGATCGCGTTTGAAAATTTTTAGTCTCTTCCCTCTATAATTTGAATCTCTGACATATGGATTCGCACTTGTTTTGGAAATTGAATGTAGCAATCATGAGCTTTAGATGTACGTTAGTGGCTGAAATGCGATTGCCCTGAATCATTCCACTGGGATTTAGGAATATAGACGATAATTAATTACCTTTGCGCTCTATTAGAGTCTCAAAAATCATCGTTGAAAGGATTTGATTGTCAAAGAAAGTATAATGAGAATCACTCTTTTTTCTGTTATGTGTAATTTTTAAAATAAGGCGGTTTTGTCATTGGGGAAATTTTATTCAGATCGAAGTGAAGACGGGCGGATGTGGGGTATGTTATTGAAGATATTGTTGTGATGTGTAAATTTCAGGGATGGGCAGAAGAGATGATTCTTTTTCTGTTGCTTTTATTTGCGACCTCAATCCTTTCTTACATTGCTTTGCGTCGATTGTCTCGTATGGTGTATGCTCAAAGTGTTTTTGATCAAGAAAATGAAAGAACGGTACATAAAGGGGCTATACCCAGGTTAGGTGGTGTCATATTCTTTCCTGTAATAACATTGGCAGTATCCCTTTTCTTAGCAATAAATAGCGTGCTAAGTATATCCATACACTTTCCTTTAGAAGAATTCTATGATCTTCTGTTCCTGTTGCCTGCGATGATTTTACTATATGCTATCGGTGTGATAGATGACTTGGTCGGGCTATCTTATCGGCAAAAGTTCAAAGCTCAAATTCTCTCTTCCTCTATTTTGTTCTTATCGGGAGTCGGTCTTTCTGGTTTAGATGGTTTGTTCTTCATAGAAGAGTTGCCTAAGATCTTACAATATCCGATAGTGGTGTTCTTTTTCCTCATGGTAATCAATAGTATAAATCTAATTGATGGAATCGATGGATTGGCTACAAGTCTGGTCCTTCTGGGGATGTTATTTTATATACCATTCTTTATCTATGTCAATATGTATTTATATGTAATAATCTGTGTGTCTGTTATTGGTTGCTTGGGAGCTTTTCTTCGGATGAATCTTTATGGTACAACTGAGAAGCGAACAAAGATTTTCATGGGAGATACAGGTTCTTTGACTTTAGGCCTTCTATTGAGCTTTATGGCCTTACGCTTGCTTACCCCCATTGCAAATACTGCTTTACCTCTTCCATATGTAGTAGCTCCGCTACTAATTCCTTGTTTCGATTTATTCCATGTTTTTGTATTGAGAATTTTATCAAAGAAAAATCCTTTTAAACCTGATAAGAGTCATATTCATCATAGACTTATGGCTTTGGGATTGACACAGAGACAAACACTGGTTGTCATATTACTATACTCTATCGCGTTCTCTTTGTTTAATATCTTTGGGTACCCATTTTTTAATATCAATGTGCTGCTTCTGCTGGATATCGTCATATGGATCACATCCAATATGCTTATAGCCAATCTTTCGCGCAAAAGGGGGTGTGTCTGATTTATATTCGAGCGGCGTTTTATAAATATTCAAAAGAGAGAAGTATCCGGTTTTCTTGGAATCTTGAAAGAAGATAGACAAAGATATTTCACTACCTATATTACTAAGGTGAGAGATGCGATAAAGATAGATACTATACAATTAATGAGAGGTGTGAAACCTTCTTTGGGATAATGGATGCGCGAAATTAATTGTAAATATGACTTGTCGTAAATACAGGAAATTTTTAAGATAAGGTAAAAATAGAATGAAAAAAGCTTGTTTCATGGGCCTGGGGTATATAGGTCTGCCAACGGCAATTGTAACTGCCAAAAGTGGAATAGAAGTATTGGGGGTAGATATAAACACCAATATCGTTGCAAAAACCAATTCAGGACAATTGCACTTTGTGGAAGCAGGTATGGAAGAGCTTTTACAGGAAGTTATACAAAAAGAAACATTCCGTGCTTCTACAACACCGGAGGACAGCGATGTTTATCTGGTTGTGGTGCCTACACCCTTCAAGGCCAATCATGAGCCGGACATTACATGTGTAGAGGCTGCAACAAGATCAATACTTCCCTTGCTCAAGAAGGGCGATTTATTTATTATCGAATCTACCTCTCCGATAGGAACAACAGAGCAGATGGCTGATCTAATCTATCGAGAGCGTCCCGAACTTAAAGACCAATTATATATTGCTTATTGTCCGGAGCGTATCCTTCCCGGTAATGTTATTTATGAACTGGAGCACAACGATCGGGTCATCGGGGGCTTAACCGCAGAAGCGACCGAACGAGCAAAAGAGTTCTATGCTCATTTTGTTAAAGGAACCTTGCATGGAACTAATGCTCGTACAGCAGAACTCTGCAAGCTTACAGAGAATGCTAGCCGAGATGTACAGATCGCGTTTGCCAACGAACTTTCTTTCATTTGTGACAAAGCCGGAATCAATGTGTGGGAACTTATCGAACTGGCCAATAAGCATCCAAGGGTGAATATTCTTCAGCCCGGTAGTGGAGTAGGGGGGCATTGTATTGCGGTGGATCCGTATTTTATCTCTTCGGCTTTCCCTCTGGAGAGTAAACTGATTGCCGGTGCTCGTGAGATTAATAATTACAAGGCTTTTTGGTGTGCCGAGAAGATTAGTAGGGCTATACAGGACTTTGGAGTTAAGTATGGTCGTATGCCAGTGGTAGCCATGATGGGACTTGCTTTTAAACCGGACATCGATGATCTCAGGGAGTCGCCTGCAAAATACATTGCCACTCGAGTAATGCAGGGGTTGAACAATGCCGAGATCTTGATTGTAGAGCCCAACATTTCGAAGCATAATACTTTCAAGCTAACGGACTACCGTGATGCCTATGAGCAGGCAGACATTGTCGCCTTCTTAACGGCTCATACTCCTTTCAAGTTCCTCGAATACCGAACCGACAAAGTCATCCTCGACTTCTGCGGTGTCTTCAAGAAGTAGAATATCAGGCTCTATGCTATCAAATAAAACAATAGCCAAGAATTTCTTATACTTAATATATAAGAATGCTGGCGGTAATGACTCTCAATCTAATCTATATAAGAGTCTTCGTTATGCTAGGATAAGAAGATTATGGGCTTTACCTTTGATGTTCTATGTTTAGAATAGGGTTTGTTGAGACTATGTGTAACGATGCTCCCTCATTTACGACTGTGTTTTATTTGCTCAAACTGGGAGTTTCGGAAAAGAAATATGTGAAATCTTGGATACAGAAGAAAATTAATTATGGTGCCTAGGATATCTGTTATTATACCGGTATACAATGCAGAGAAGTTCTTGAAACATTGTCTTGATACCCTTCTTGCCCAAACATTCAAAGATTTTGAGGTCATCTTGATTGATGACGGTAGTCGAGACCGGAGTTCGAATATTTGTGATGCTTATGCCTATAAAGATACTCGTGTACACGTATATCATAAGGAGAATGGAGGGGTTAGTGCTGCCAGACAAAAAGGTTTGGAATTAGCCTCCGGGGCTTATATAATTCATGTAGATGCAGATGATTGGGTCGCTCCTAGCTACCTGGAAGTATTGTATGAAGAAGCTGTTAGGACAAATGCGGATATAACGATTTGTGACTATATCGAGGTTTATCCGGATAAAAAGGTCTATAAGGTTCAGAAGCCAACGAGTACCTCTGCAGATGATTTTGTTTTGGATCTCTGTACAAAGCTTCATGGGAGTTGCTGGAATAAATTAATCAAGGCTTCTGTAATACGAGAAAATAAGATCGATTTCCCGGATGGGATCAATTTGCGAGAGGATAAGTTATTTAATCTTCATGTAGCCTTATGTTCTTCGACTATTTCTTATGCCCCTAAGGCTTTATATTACTATTTTTGTTCGCATTTAGGAGGTTCGGCATCCTCTCAGGGGTCACTTGAGACTTCTATGAAGTCATATATTTATGGAAATAATCTGTTTGCTCATTTTTTATCAAATAAAAGTAATTCAGCATTGCTTACAGCTCAAAGGCGATTTAAATACCCTACAATTGCCTACCTCCTTATTTATGAGCAAGATTATGTCTCTCATGTCTCTCAAGAGATTTCAAGCCTATCTTTTACTTATATTCCAGACATTTGGGCTACAAGTCAAATCTCTGCACTGTATCGACTTACTCTGATATTGAGTACTTTTCTTCCTCTAAAGTTTCTCTATTCCATTATCAAAATATATAAATGGCTAACTTGTCGCAAAATACAGGGATAGTTGTATTGGGAATCTTTTCCATTTTTTTCCCTGTCTTACTTCTCCCGTTTTCATTGCTCCTTTTTCGAAAATCGCATAAGGTGGCTATGTTCTGTTTTATTCTCTTTGCCTTTTATTTTGGCTGGTTCTATCCGCTGCAGCTGGATCTATTGGTTCATTACGAGAATTTTGTTAGAGTGGCTAAATTTTCTTTTTTTAAGTTGTATAAAGATCCCGAAACATTATACCTTGGTAAGGAGCTGTACCCCATTCTATTTAAATTCATAGTAGGAAAAATTTCCATTGAACCTGCTTTTTTCTCTGCTATCGCATGCTCTCTTTATGCTTCGGCTTTTATGTTCTTTATGCGTGCTTTCCGAAAGGACTATATTAAGCCGATGACTACTCTACAATATATTCTACTGGCAGCATTGTTTGGCATCGTGGAGTATTATTGGTTTCTGGGTTTACGGTATTGGACAGGTTTTTTTGTATTTATAGGATTCTATACCCGATACTTGAGAGATAATAATCCTAAATACTTGATTTTTTCACTCTCTTGTCTGCTCTTTCATTTTGCTCATTTAGCTATCGTACTAGCATTACTCTTAGAGTATATACTGAGGAAGCGTCTATATGTAATATATCTGCTGGCTGCTGTTGGGTTGGTAGTTCGTTTCCTTGATTGGGATATCCCCTCTTTGATAGTTCCTTACGTAAGTAAATACGGAGTGCTTAATATTTCTTACACAGATCAGTCCATAGCAGAATCAACGAGGGAGTATACACAAGAATATAGGGAGGTTCAGAATCTTGTTTATGCTTGGAGAAATGAAATCTTGTTCTTCGTCGGTATAGTAACAGCTCGTCTATTGTATCGAAAAACTCGAGATATATCTCTGGTTGAGAATAATTTGTGGAGAATAAGTTGGCTTGTATATGCAATAGCTAATTTTTCATTTGCCAGTATTGTTCTTAATGACAGGCTGACGAAGGTCGCATGTGTACTATTGTATACTTGTTTGTGGTGCTTTGTTTCAAGGTTTGCTGCTCAGAGAAAAACTCCTATATCTATTCCTCCTTTTGCTCTACTATTCTTGGGGGTATGCGTTCTGTTTGGGTTTTTAACCACTTTGGTTTCTCAGAGAGAGAGCTTGCTTTCTCTGTCCTTATGGTTTAATAATTGGTTTCTATAGTCTCGCAAAATGAAACAAGGCGTTTTTGTAAATATTCTTTCTATCGGCTGTAATTATAAGCCTGTGCGAGGAGGGGTTGCTCAGGTATTGGATATATATGATAAGTATATATTCAAGGACTTTCGCTTCATCGCAAACTCCGGTGGAGGGGGATTCAGAAACCTCCGGATACTCTTGGTCTCGATATGCCGGCTGATCAAACAATTATTGAGCAAAAGAGAGATTAAGATTGTACATATACATACAGCCTCCTACAATAGCTTCTATCGCTCTGCGATTTTTGTGTCACTCTCCAAACTTCTAGGTCGCAAGGTAATTCTCCATATCCATGGAGGAGGATTTAAGGACTTCTATAAGACTAATCCTAGGCTTATTAGGAAGATTCTGGAGATAGCAGATTGTCTGATTGTTTTGTCAGGGTCGTGGAAGAATTTCTTCGAAAGTATTACTAAGAAGCCACTTATTCGTGTAGTTCCTAATCCTGTGATACTACCGAGCAATGAGGACTTAGGCCGTAGGGAGCATTCTCCTCTTCTTAGGCTTCTTTTCCTTGGCATATTGGATCAACAGAAAGGAATCTATGATTTGCTTCAAGTTCTGGCTGATCATAAGGAAGAGTTTGAGGGCAGAGCCCTGCTTAATGTCGGAGGCAATGGTGATGTCGCTACTTTTGAGAATACTGTCAAGAAGATGGGTTTGGAGCAACTTGTTGCTTTTCATGGCTGGGTATCCGGGGATAAGAAAAAGGAGCTTCTGCTTAACTCAGATGTATTTATTCTGCCCTCGTATGCCGAAGGTCTGCCAATGGCTATCCTCGAGGCGATGGCTTATGGGCTTGCTATCGTTTCGACGACAGTCGGGGCTATTCCGGAGGTCGTGAACGAAGACAATGGTTTTTTGATAACGCCGGGAGATAGGCAGATGCTTGCAGATCTACTTGTCAGTCTCGTTCCCGGAATTTCTCAAAACTTCCTTTTAGAGAAGCAAAGAGCTGCAAAGGAAATAGCCCAAGGGTATTCTGTCGAAAATGTGGCAAGGTGTTTGAACAGAATATATTATGAGATCTAAAAGAAAAAGGTAATGGGAATAGCTGATTATATTAAAACTAAATTGCCTGAGTTGCCTAATTGGTTTAATCTAATCCTACTTAGAGCCAATGTCTTCGGCCCCTGGGTATACGGCTCTTCATACAGAAAGTTTTTCAAAGAACTTAGGGCAATCGATCCAGAGAAATATGTGATAGATATGACCAACTATGCAATAGAACATGTCCCTTATTATCGTAAGAGATATGGTAATCTTAGTATAAAATCGATAGAGGAGTTTCAGCAGAAAATAGCCTTTATCGACAAAAATGAGGTCATGCAGCATTGGGATGACTTTTGTGTGGATGGTATTGATTGGTCTAAATGCATTGTTGGTACGACGGGTGGAACCAGTGGCAAACCTCTAAAGATTGTACAGCCTCAAAATCGCTATGTTCAATCCTTAGCCTTTTGGCACAAAGAAATGATGGCTTATGGCTGGAATTATCATACTCGAGGTGTCATTCGAAATCATAAGCTCCCTCCTGATAGAGTTTATTCGATCAACCCTATATTGAAGGAGGTGATATTTGATGCATTTAGGATGACCGCTTCGTACGCCAAGGATGTTTACAATACCTTACGACGCATGAAGGTTTGTTATTTGCATGCTTATCCATCTGCCGCCTATCAGTTTTTGAAGTACTGCTATAACCAGAATTTAGACCTTTCTTTTTTGAAGTTATGTATCCTGGCTTCTGAAGCTGTAACTTCAGAGCAGAGATATTTTATAGAGTCTCAACTCAGGGTCCCTATATATGCCATGTATGGTCATAGTGAGAAGTTGGTTATGGCCGGAACATGCCCCGATTGCAATAGCTATCATATCGAAGAGCAATATGGTTATTGGGAATTAGTGAATGAGGATAATGTCCTTATCCAGACTGAGGGAATAAAGGGTGAGATTGTAGGGACAACATTCTACAATTATTATTTCCCTCTGATTCGTTACAAAACCGGAGACTACACATCATACAAGGAGGTACACTGTTTTGATGGGGCTTCAGGTCGAGGAGTTTGTGAGATTATAGGGCATTGGACTCGTTCCGTTATTTATCGCGCAGATGGCTCTGAAACTTCGGCAACTGCATTAAACCTACATGGAGAAGTGTATGAGCATATAGATGGGCTACAGTATATACAAAAGGAAAAAGGGGAATTGATCGTTTTGATTATACCCAACGCTCTTTATACAGATAAAGATGAGTCGTATTTGCAGAAACATTTTAACGGTGCAATGGGAGTCGGAGCTCGGGTAGTAATTCAGTATGTTCAGAACCTGATCTTTGGCGAAAACGGAAAGTTTGAGCTGCTGATCAGCCATGTTTAAGACCCTGTTTTGTGAAAGACGTCGATTTTTTAGTCAAATTTGCTACATATCCTCGGTTTTGTTCCGCCCAAGGTCGGGCCAAGTGCCGGGTTGATTTTTATCCATACTTAATAACTGAAATTAAGCTCTCCAAGGAAGAGCTTGTCGGTGAGAGTCCGACCATCTCAAGAGGAGTATATACTTGTTTGAAAAATAGTACGTACTATTTGCTTGAATAGTATATACTATCCGGTGAAATAGTATGTGCTATTTTGCTCAATAGTATATACTATTCGAGAGGTGCGACAAAAAGACATGGCAGAGAAAGCATTGAATTACACGCTACATCAGCGAAAAGCTGTTGCCGGAAAGTTCAAGGGGCAGATGGTGCAGGTTGCCTTGCCTTCGGGCAGAAATCGAGTTAACTTTCGTCATTTCTGCGAACGCGTAGCCAAGGCAACTACATTCACCCACCATGAAGTTGCTGCAGTACTTAACTATGCCACAGAAATCGCCAAGGATATTGTTTCGCAGGGCGATATGGTTGAGTTCGGAGATCTCGGAGTCCTTAAGCCTAGCTTCAAAAGTCAACAGGTGCCGGTGGAAGAGAAATTTTTAGCTGCAAAACACATCCTAAAACCCGTTGTGACTCTAAAGCCCTCTAAAGAATACTTTACCTTGACGAATGTAGAGTACGAACGCATCGAACCTAAACCAAAGAAAGGTCCCAAGGATACTCATAAGCCCGAAACACCTACCACGGGAGGACCATCTCAAGAGGACTCAGGGGGAGGCTTGTAATTAGTTTTTAGAAGCTCACCCCAGTAGAGATAACGAGTTTTGCTGGGGTGAGTATCTTGCTGTTATTGTTTAGTAATTATGACCCAATAGATGGGCATCATCAAAACTCCATATTAGGTATGCTTAATGCAATTTATTTTTACCGATTGTCTCATTGGCTTTATCGTCATCATATCCCGATATTGCCAAAGTTAATCACATTGCTCATCTTCCTCATTTATAATAGCAAGATACCTCCTCAAGCTAAGATAGGCAAGGGATCTAAGTTTGGCTATGGGGGAATAAGTGTTGTGGTACATCATGACTCGGTGATTGGGGAGAATTGTAGCATTGGGCAGTTAGTTACGATTGGTGGTGGCAATTCTAAATATCCAGGCGTCCCCACTATTGGGAATAATGTAAGGATTAGCTGTGGTAGTATTGTTGGGGGTATTACCATAGGAAATAATGTTGTTATCGGAGCACATACCGTGGTTAATTTCCCTGTCCCGGACAATGCTGTTGTTGTTGGTAATCCTGGTCGTATTGTGCGTATTAAGGAAAGTAAATGTTAGCATCATTCCTCAAACTTAAAACCTATTGTGAGCAAGAAGGCTTCAAGGGTTGGGATCCGTACGATGGATTGAACTCCAAGGTCTTTCGAGCTTTACCACTGCTCAAGCAATCAGCACTGTGCCGTCTGATTGTTATTCAGGGATTTAAACGTTGCCCAATCAATCTGCGACGTCTCGCCTTAGTCCCCAAGGAGTATAATGCTAAGGGTATCGGACTGTTTTTGCAGGGGTATTGCAATCTTTATCGCCTTGTAATGCAGTGGCCGGAGCTGTCCGAACAGCTCGGTTCGGGCGAGAAGCTGCTTTGTCGGATCAAGGAGCTGGCCGATTTGCTTTTAGAGCTTCGTTCTCCTGGCGACTATAGTGGGGCTTGCAGGGGGTACAATTTCGATTGGCAAGCTCGTCGATTATTCCTTTTTCCCAAATATACGCCGACGGTTGTAGCCACCAATTTCTGTGCTACGGCTCTGATGGAGGCCTACGAAATTACGCATGAGCAGCGCTATCTCGATGTAGCTCTCTCGGCAGCTCAATTTGTGATCAAGGATCTGCATCGTACTGCTTATAGAGATGGTTTCCTGTTTTCGTATAGTCCTCTGGACGGCAACGATACGGTTTTTAATGCTTCTCTGCTTGGAGCGCGTCTCTTGAGCTATTGCTATCATTATACCAAGGATGAAGAGTATCGTACACTGGCGCGTCAAACGATCTCTGCTTGCTGTGCGGCTCAAGCAGAGGATGGTTCGTGGGTCTATGGTATGCTACCCGTGCAGTCATGGATTGATAGCTTCCATACCGGCTACAATTTGGATGCACTGATCGCCTATCAGGAGTTGACGGGGGACACTTCTTTTGCCGACCATATAGAGCGTGGGTTGGCGTACTATTTAGAGCATTTCTTCGAGGCGGACGGTACGCCCAAGTATTATCACGATCGCACTTATCCGATCGACATTCATTGCCCCGGTCAGCTCTTCGTGTCACTGGCCAGACTTCATCGCTATGACGAACATCGTAAATTGCTGGATCGGGTTATGACCTGGACAATCGACAATATGCAGGATAAGAAAGGTTATTTTTACTATCAAATGAAGCCCGGCCTTAGCTCCAAGATTCCTTACATGAGGTGGAGCAATGCCTTTATGTTTTGTGCAATGTCTTATTATTTATTAGACTAAAACTAATTATCATTATTACTATGGACAAGTCTTCCAATTTCATTCCCGAGTTATCGATCATTATTCCCGTTTATAATGTGGAGGATTATTTGCACCGATGTGTGGATAGTATTCTCTCTCAGGACTATGACGCTTACGAAATCATATTGGTAGATGACGGATCTACCGATAGCAGTGGCTCGCTCTGCGATGAGCTGGTAAGGCAGCATAAGTGTATAAGGGTGATTCATAAGCCCAATGGTGGTCTCAGCAGTGCCAGAAATGCAGGGCTGAGAGTAGCTCAGGGTAGGTATATCTGGTTTATAGATTCCGATGATTATATCGCCGAGAAGTGTTTGGACAAGATTATGACCCAAATTAAATCGGATGGCTCTGAAATAATCTTTTTCTCTCATATCAGAAGTAATGGAGTATCGACTTTCGGCTCCCCTGTTGGCAAGTATCATCCCGGCTTTTACACCGGTATGGAAGTGTTGCAAGGTCACTTAGCCTATATGACTGCCTGGTCTTATGTTTCCTCAAAGTCTTTGTGGGATGAGAACAATCTTTTATTCCTCGAGGGGATAAACTTCGAAGATTTTGAGATATGGCCCAGATTGCTAAAGACCCTGAAGAAGGGTAGTTTCCTAAAATCCGATATACCACCCTACATTTATTACGTTCGTCCCGGAAGCATTATGAATCAATCAGACCCAAATAAAAGGTTAAAACAAATACAAGATTACTCTCGTATCGAAAATTCTTGGAAAAAGTCATTTGATCTGGTTTCTCCCAAGGCTGATAGCTACGATATGCTTGTACTCAAGGAGGGAACAGCGACGCTTCATCGTTTTTTACTGGGGTTTACTCTGATTTCCAATCTTCCTATTCGGACAAAACTGAACTTGTATTTACAGTATAGAAAAAAAGGTGTTTTTTCCGGATATTATAATGGCCATCGTCGCAATCCATACGTTAGCTTTGGAAGATTGAGAATTTTTTGGAGTATTATAGGCCGATCTTTTATCTTATACTCTTTCTATTCCATTGTAAGAGATATTTCGAAGAAGTGGAAAAAGTAATATTACGACATCGGACAAATAACAATTTCTAAAATATTTTTATGCAGCAGATATTATTAGGGGGAGTGGAGGTGTATCCCTTTACTTCAGCAGAAGAGCTTATTAGCTATGTATCAGGACATCCTGCCATTTTGGTGGCAATCAATGCAGAGAAAATCCTGCATGCAACGGATGAACTGAAGGCTATTTACAATCGTAACCTTGGCTATTCGGACGGAGCAGGTGCTGTGCTTGCTCTCAAAAAGAAGGGCCATCAGAATGCCTGTAAAATAGCCGGTTGCGAGCTTTGGCTTAAGATTATAGAGCAATACAGCCGAGAGAAAAGTTTTTACCTCGTGGGAGGCAAGCCGGAAGTTATTGAAGAGACAATTCAGAAGCTTAGAGCAGATTTCCCCCGGATAAATATAGTGGGATACCGAGATGGCTACCTTAAGGGTAATGATGATGAAACCCTGATTGCAGATATTGCGGAGAAAAAGCCCGATGTGGTTTTCGTCGCTATGGGTTCTCCCAAGCAAGAACTGCTGATGGAGCGTATGCAAAGGGTACATCCTGAGGCTATCTATCAAGGATTAGGTGGTAGCTTCGATGTATATACGGGGCGCGTAGAGCGTGCACCGGAGTGGTGGATTCGCCACAATCTGGAGTTTGCCTATCGCCTTATCAAGCAGCCCAGTCGCATCAAGCGTCAGATACATTTAGTACGATTCCTGTTTAGAGTATTAACCAATAGAATATAAATTCCATGAAAAAAGTGATGTTGGTCTTCGGGACAAGACCCGAAGCGATCAAAATGGCTCCGCTGGTGAAGGAATTTCAAGCGAGAGCTAATGAGTTTGATACCATTGTCTGTGTGACGGGTCAGCATAGAGAGATGCTCAAGCAAGTGCTGGAGCTATTTGATATCAAGCCCGATTATGACTTGGAGATCATGAAGGAGGGGCAGGATCTCTATGACGTAACTACACGTGTGCTGTTGGGTATGCGTGAAGTACTCAAGAAGACAAAGCCCGATGTAGTACTCGTACACGGCGATACGACTACAAGTACTGCCGCTGCATTGGCTGCCTTCTATCAACAGATTCCGGTAGGACATGTGGAGGCAGGGCTTCGCACGCACAACATTTACAGCCCATGGCCGGAAGAGATGAACCGTCAACTCACCGGAAGGATGGCTACCTATCACTTTGCTCCTACGGAATTGAGTCGGGACAATTTACTTGCAGAAGGAATTGCTACAGATCGTATATTTATTACAGGAAATACAGTAATCGATGCTCTACAACAAGTCGTTACACGAGTTAAGGGTAATGCCGATTTGCGAAATGAAGTGTCTCGAAAGCTACTTCAATTTGGATATGATGTGAATCGTTTAGAGGCTGGGCGTAGACTTGTTCTTATCACAGGGCATCGCAGAGAAAACTTTGGCGAAGGATTCCTTAATATCTGCCGTGCTATTCAAACTCTTAGCAAGCGTTTCTCGGAGGTAGACTTTGTTTATCCCATGCACCTTAACCCCAATGTGCGTAAGCCTATTCGCGAGATCTTCGGCGATAACCTTGGAGGCTTGGATAATCTCTTTTTTATTGAGCCGCTGGAGTACTTGCAGTTTGTTACGCTCATGGATCGTTCGTCCATTGTTCTGACTGATAGTGGAGGTATTCAGGAAGAAGCTCCAGGGTTAGGCAAACCTGTATTGGTAATGCGAGATACTACGGAGCGTCCCGAAGCAGTGAAAGCAGGAACCGTGAAACTTGTAGGGACAGATTACAATCAAATCGTCGACAATGTCGAAAAACTACTGACAGACAACGCCGCATATGCCGAAATGAGCAGAGCCAATAATCCGTACGGTGACGGAAAAGCATGCTCATATATAGCGGATGCTCTTACTCGATGTATTTAGCCGAAGATTGTAGTATAGAATAGAAGTAATTTTTTCTCGATCCGGTAGTATGCAACCTGAAAAATTTAGGACACTACTGCAATTCTACCCCCTAATAACAAGCGTTTTCTGAGAAAAACTTCTCTGAAAAGGCTAATTTCCGCTTGAAATCATTGTGCAGAAAAAAAAATCGTTACTTTTGGCTTGTTCATTTCCTATAGCTCTGAGAGCGAATCTCGTTGCTGTTTGTGTCAGAGAAGATAAACTTGCGGGGCGGTGATATGATCTAACTAAATTTTTTTGTCTAACTAACTAATCGTGAAAAGATGAACAAGACAGATTTTATTGCAGCTGTAGCTGAAAAGGCCAACCTCACAAAGGCTGATGCCCAGAGAGCAGTAAATGCATTTGCAGAAGTTGTAACAGAACAGATGAATGCCGGAGAGAAAATCGCTCTCATCGGATTCGGTACTTTCTCAGTGAGCGAGCGTGCTGCTCGCAAAGGCATTAATCCTAAGACGAAAAAATCTATTTCTATCCCTGCCCGTAAGGTTGTTCGTTTCAAACCGGGCTCTACTTTGGAACTCAAGTAATTCGCGCTATTTCTTAATTATACAACGAAGCTACTACCATCTTACCGTGCAGTAGCTTCGTTGTGTATTATATAATAGTATCGAACAGCGAACAGCCTTGCCTTGAGAGAGGGGGAGGGCTGTTCGTTTTCTTTTGGATCGGGCCGATTTGAGGACTGATTAGGAAATAAATGTTTTATAAGGCAAATCAATAAGATGCAGATGAGAACATTTCGTGTCGTTGCGATCGTTTCGCTGATCTTTTCTTCTTGGATGACGCTTACGGCGCAAAAGAATAGTTGGTGGGTGGGTGCCCATGCCGGACGCGAGTACTTCAACAACACAAGTGAGGATATGAAGAAAGGATGGAATACCGGAGTAGTCCTGCGCTACTATTTCTCCGATCGAATATATTCTTTGGCTACAGTCAATTATGGATTCACTTCTTCTTTATCCCCTTCCGGCTATTTCGATGAGCTTGGTAACAGTCCCGATGCGCGCTTCAGACGCCATAGTATTTTGCCGGCAGTGGGATTGGGGTATGAATTTCTCCAAGGCGATTTTTATTCCTGTTATGCTCAAGGCGGTGTCGGATACGGAATGGAATACAACTCAGTATCCTATCCACAGGAGTATGATGTTTCTGTAAAGCGTTTTGGCTGGTTGGCAGAGTTGGGCGGCGATTATTTCCTTCGCGACAATTTGTCACTTGGTATCTCTGTTGCACACCTGCGAGTAGGATGGAGAAACAATTGGACGGCCAACATTAAGTTGTCGATTTGTCTTCTTTAGAATCTTTGTAGAGGACGTTTTTTTCGCAATTGCAGTTTTTTCAGTACACGTCGCTTTTCTCAACCGTTGAGAAAATCTTCGTCTTGGACGAGGGCGACGCCGTAGATGGCTGAGAGGCGATCTCGCAGGATGGCGGCATCGTTGCCGCGAAGGCTGACGGTAAGCCTGCAATTCTCGACAAAATCCTGCGAACGGATGGAGGCTCCGGCATCTTTCACCAGTCGCATCACTTCTCCCAGCAAAGGATATTCGAAGGCGATAGTCAGTTCTTCATACAGGATCTCTTCCTTCCGGTCGGCTGCTTCGAGGGCTTCGCGAGCCGCTTCGCGATAAGCAACGATAAGACCGCTCGTGCCCAGCTTGACACCTCCGAAGTAGCGCACCACTGCGACGAATACCTGCGTAAGCCCCAATGAGGTGATCTGCCCGAGGATGGGTTTGCCGGCAGTCCCCGATGGCTCTCCGTCGTCGTTGGATCGTGTGCGTTCGCCTTTGGTTCCCAGCTTGTATGCCCAGCATACATGGCGTGCATCGAAGTAGCGGCGACGCAGATCGGCCACAAGCGACAGGGCCTCCTCTTCCGACTTTACAGGATAGGCGAAAGCCAGGAAGCGGCTGCGTTTCTCCGTGTACTGTGCTTCCGATGGAGCACTGATCGTGAGGTAGGAATCTTCGGCCATGGTTCAAAGGAGAGCCTCATCTGTACCTTCCTCCCGGGCGGCAAACTTTTCGGACAGGACGGAGAGGAGCGTACTCATTTGTTTGATACTGGCGAGCGTCTCTTCGCTCACTTCCTTTTTCTGCAAACGCAGGGTCAGCAGACCGTATATGGCAGTCAGGCAAGTCTCTATCTCTCCCGTATTGCTCCCTGCACTCTTGGCTCTAAGCTGTACGATGGCAGGGAGCACCTGATAGTAGAGTCCTTGATAAATCATCTCTTTGGGGTCCGCCATCAGTCGTGAGTGTATCTCTTCCATTTGCATGATGGCTATGCGAACGATATTGATATGCCCCTGCTTGCGAACTCCCTCGGTCAGCATCATCTCGACCAGCTCGGCATACCAGCGGTCTATCTCGGCGGTCGTCTTCGTATCTTGCCGGTATTGGGCAATTACAGTGGCGCGAAGCCGCTGCATATTCAGTTCGTTGGCACGTATAAGATCCTCTATCTGCCACATGTAGAGGACGTACTCGGCGATATTGTTGCGCCGTTTTTCCCTTGCTATGATCATGGTCGTTTGTCTCGGATCAGGCCGTTCAGCAACGTTTCGTCCGCATCGTTGGGTGCAGGCTCTATACCCAACAGCCTGCATATGAGCGGATAGATGGTGATATTCGGCAGGTTTTCCACCCTACTGCCCGGACGGAAATCGGGCCCGACAGCCCGGAGTAAAGCCCGCATTTCCGGTGCTTGGTTGTCATAGCCATGTGCCGCTCCCGGACGAACGTCTTCATCTATTGCGAAAAAGACGGTGGAGCCTATGTCCGGAATCACGACCAGTTCGCCCAAACGAGGATTGGTGCCACAGCGCAAACGCTTGGGTACCTCCCCCTTGCGGTAAACCGATATATGTGGAATGGCCCGCAGGATCTCATAGGCTCGCTCGGTATAGGAGGGCTTCGGGTACAAGTGGGTGAAGGCCCCGGTGGCCATGTAGAGGAAGCTGTCTGCAGGCAGATAATGCGACAGATTGACGCATTTCTCATTTTCGTACGTGGCCATACCGTGATCGGATACTATGATGAAGTCGGTCTGTGCGGCTATGGGCAGAGAGTCCAACCGCTTGCGGAAATAGCCGACCACACTGTCCAACCGCTCTACCATTGCCAGTGTCAGCGGGCTTTCGGGCGTTTGGCTGTGTCCGATCATATCCGGCTCCTCGATGTACCACATGAGCAAGCGCGGTCGCTCCTTTTCGGGCAGTCCGAGCCACGCGATGACGGAGTCGGCGCGGTCACGAAACGGAACGGTGGAGGAGAATTTTTTCCACCGCCACGGCCGATTTCCGTTCACAGCCGTTTCGGATCCTACCCAAAAGTAGACACCGGTACGGATGCCTTGGCGTGCGGCCGTATTCCAAACCGGCTCGCCGCCCCAAAATCCGGGGGTCTCCACGGCTTTTCGGTCGGATATACGAAAAACGCCCAGTAGCGAATCCACAAACTCATTGGCTACGATACCGTGATGATCGGGGTAAAGCCCCGTAGCCATGCTGTAATGATTGGGAAATGTAAGCGAGGGGAAGCATGGTTGGAGCGACCCGCTCAATCCCTCCTGTGCCATCCGATCCAACGCCGGTGTACGTGCCCGATCGGTATAGTCCGGCCGGAAGCCGTCCAATGACAGGACTACGACGTACCGTTCCGACTGCTTAGGTGTTTGTCGGACTGTTCTGCAACCGACATAAGAGAAGGCAAGAAGCAGAAACAGGATGAAAGGAAATAGAGATAAATGCTGTCTCATTTTTATAAAAATCTTTCGATTTGATGCCGTCAAAGGTAAGGGATTCCTCTTTCATTACTGTAAGCAGATCGGTTTTTGAGCCGATGATTTTCAGCGTGTCGTCGGGAGTGAAACCATACCATCGGGAGTAAAAAATCACAGGAATACCCACAGCCGACCCTTCCAACCTCTCCAAAAGCCGCACGACAGATCTTTTTGGTCGGGAAAATGTCATTGTTCGTCGGGAAATCTGCATTTCGGCCCCGCAATGCAGATTTCCTGTCGGACATTCCCTCTTTCGCCGAAAGTACCCGTATATCCCTTGCAGAGAGTGAGACTGTCGCACGGCCTTTTCGTCGAATCCTTTTGCCGCAGAGTCGATCCCTTTATTTGTTGCACATCCGGGCTTCGGCAAATACGACTTCCTTACTCCGTTAATGCTCTCATTTATTTAGAGAATGGGATCGAGAAAAATAAGAGACACGAACGGAATCTTACCTATCTTCGTCCTGAAATTATGGCAGATCGTAGAAGAACCGATGACAATAAGGGTGCGAGAGAGGTGGTATTGCTGCTGAATATCGGCTCGCCGGACAGCCCTGAGGTGAAGGACGTGGCGCGCTACCTCAATTCTTTTCTGACCGACAGGAGGATCATCACCTTGCCTTTTCTCCTGAGACAGCTACTCGTGAGAGGTATCATCACTCCTTTCAGAAAGAAAAGTTCGGCACAAAAATATCGGACCGTTTGGGACGAAAGCACCCGGTCTTTCCCCCTCATATCGCATACGAAAGCCATAGCCCGGGCACTGGCACATACGGGCAGAGATGTCCATGTAGCCATGCGCTACGGCAAGCCGACTGTGGCCGATGTGCTGAAGGAGCTGCCACACGGCCGAAGCCTCGTCGTCCTCCCGCTCTTCCCGCACTACGCCATGAGCAGCTACGAGACGGCCGTGGAGCATTGCAAGGCCGAAATCCGGCGCCTTTGTCCGAATCTTTCCTTCCGCGTCGTGCAGCCTTTCTACGCGCACGAAGCCTATATTCGTGTCCTTGCCGATAACATCAGACCCTATCTGACGAAGCCTTTCGACAAGCTCATCCTTTCCTATCACGGCATCCCTCGCGATCATTTGGACAAGACCACCCGACAGGCTTTGGACCTCCGGCATCCCGAAGGATGCTGCACGGAGGAGGATCCTACGGCAAACGTCTGCTACCGCTATCAGACTTACAGGACGACGGCTCTCATCCGCGAGGCACTCTGCTTGGCCGAGGAGCAGGTGGAGCAGGTGTTCCAGTCACGTGTAGGCCATACCGAATGGCTGCGCCCCTATTTGATCGAACGACTGTCCGCTTGGCCTCAAGAGGAAACAAAACGTATCCTCATAGCCTGCCCCTCCTTCGTGTGCGACTGTCTGGAGAGCCTCGAAGAAGTAGCCGATCATGGACAAAGCATTTTCAAAAAAGCAGGAGGTGCGGACTTCACTTACATCCCCTGTCTCAATAGCGGGGCGAATTGGATCGATGCTCTCCGAAACATTTTAGAGGAATAATACAGCATGCTCAGTTATCATACCGATATACCGACAGACCTGCCCCTCCTGAGGCAAGCCGTCGAAGCCATCCGCCGGGAAGAATCCGGCGGTGCCGTACCCGACTCCGATCGGCCGAGGGTGATATACGAGGCGCGCAACCGGCTTTACGCCGTCCGTACCGCACAGGGAGAGCAGGTGGTGAAGAGCTTCCGAATCCCTATTGCCATTCAGCGCGTGGTCTACTCATTTTTCCGCCCCTCGAAGGCTGCTCGCTCTTATCGCAACGCCATACGGCTGGGGCGATGCGGCATCGGCACTCCGCGACCGTCGGGCTATGCCATCGAACGCGAAAAAGGGCTTCTGTGCAGGAGCTACTACGTCTGCGAAAGCATGCACGACTGTCGGGATATTCGTCTCTCCATGCAGGGAGTGGAAGGAGGCGAGGCCTTGCTCCGTGCGCTGGCCGGATTCATCGCCCGAATGCACCGAGCAGGCATTCATCACATTGATTTATCGCCGGGCAACGTACTGTATCGGACAGACGAGAAAGGCGAGTATTCGTTCTACCTCATAGACCTGAACCGGATGAAGTTCTACGACAAGCCGATTGAGGGACGGAAAGCCTATGCCAATTTTGCACGTCTGAGCTTTTGTCCGGCAGTGAGCAAGCAGCTTGCCGAATTTTATGCAGAGGCGCAGGGTTTGAATACGGACGGAGTGGTCGAAGGGGTACAAAGCGAATCGGATCGGTTCTTCCGCAGCAAAGTCCGCAAGTATGCTCGCAAGGCATTGGTGCGCGAACAAAAGCGAATGAGCCGCTCCGCTTTCCGTCGGGCATATATCCGCTATCGCTCGGTACGCCTTATCCGAAAACTCACGGGCTGCACCCGTCTCTTCCGTATCGAGAACGATCTGTACACATCCTATCTTGAAGTGGGCGACCTGCGCCATACACTGAAAAGAGCCGAAGGATATTCCTCGCCGAAAAACGTTCAATAAGAAAAAAGGAAACCGAATGAATCGTATAGCTTTTGATGCCAAGAGAATCACATCCAACGCCACCGGGTTGGGCAATTACAGCCGCTTCGTGGTCGAAGCCTTGGCCGCCTTTCACTCCGAACACCGCTACTACCTCTGTTCTCCCGCGAAGGGCAATCCGGCTCTGTACTCCGCCTTGCAGCAACGCGAGGGTATAGAATGGCTGCTTCCCGAAGGGCGACGTATGGGAGGAACGTTTTGGCGCAACTTCGGCGTGGTGCCTCGACTGCAAAAAGAGGGCATCGATCTCTTCCACGGTCTGAGCCACGAATTGCCACTCGGTATATACGGCAAGGGTATCGCCACGGTGGTAACGATCCACGACTTGATCTTCATTCGCTATCCGCACTATTATAAGCCTGTGGACAGGCTGCTGTATCGGCTCAAATACGGCCATGCTGCCCGTCGTGCCGACAGGGTGATAGCGATAAGCGAACAGACCAAGCGCGATGTGATGGAATTTTTCCACGTGCCTGCCGATCGGATCGATGTCGTCTATCAGGGTTGTTCGCCGGCTTTCGGACAGGCTACAGCGGAGGATGAGTCGAGAGCCGGAGAGCGGTATGCTTTGCCTGAGCGTTACCTGCTCTATGTGGGAAGTATCGAGACAAGGAAGAACCTCCGACTGGCTGTGGAGGCTTTGGCACATTGCCGTGACCGACATATTCGGCTCGTCGCCGTAGGGAAGCGCACGCCGTACTGTGCGGAGGTGCAGCAGTGTGCAGAGCGATTAGGTGTGGCAGACCGGCTCATCATGCTGCATGATGTCCCGTTTGCCTTCCTGCCGGGTATCTATCGCGGAGCAGAGGTATTCGTCTATCCTTCGCGCTTCGAGGGCTTTGGCATCCCGATCGTCGAAGCTTTGGCTTCAGGTGTGCCGGTCGTTGCTGCCACGGGTTCGTGTCTGGAAGAAGCCGGAGGCCCTTCGTCCCTGTACACCGACCCCGACGATGCCGAAATGATGGCATCCATGCTGGACAGGATCCTCTCCGACAGTTCTCTGCGCGAGAAGATGATAGCCGACGGACGTGCCTATATAGAACGTTTTTCGCCCGAAGCCGTAGCCCAATCCCTGATGCATGTGTATGACAAGGTCTTGCAGGAGAAAGACCTCCGGAGCAAATAACATCTGCGACAACCGAGCAAAAAAGATGAAATGAAAAGAGAGCGTTGCACGACTGTTAGCGGTGCAACGCTCTCTTCTTATTCTTTCTCCTTGCCCTCTATCGAAAAGCAGAATGAAAAAGGCCGGCGACAGGATTTACTTCTTCTTGCCCTGATTGGCTACTGCCTCCATCAGCTTTTTGATTTCTTCGGGATCGCCGAGGAAATAGTCTTTCACCAGCCGGAGATTGTCGTCAAATTCAAAAACGTAAGGCACGGCTGTCGGGAGGTTCAGGCTGATGATGTCTTCGTCCGAAATGTTTTTCAGCACCTTGATGATACCACGCAGACTGTTGCCGTGAGCCGCTACCAATACCTCGTCATGCTCCTTGAGTGTAGGGAATATGGTCTCGTTCCAGTAGGGGAGGATACGATTTACCGTGTCGCAGAGAGCTTCTGTCAGTGGCAGGTCTTTCTCGCACACACCTTTGTAGCGCGGATCCATGAACGGAGAGCGCGGATCCTCTTTCTCCATAGGCGTAGGGGGAACATCGTAGCTGCGACGCCAGATGAGTACCTGTTCATCTCCGTACTTCTCGGCAGTCTCGGCCTTGTTGAGGCCTTGCAGCATGCCGTAGTGCTTCTCGTTCAGACGCCAGGTCTTCTCCACCGGTATCCAATCCAAGTCCATTACATCGAGGACACCGTTCAGGGTCTTGACGGCACGTTTGAGATAGGAAGTATAGGCTTTGGTAAACTGAAAGCCTTCTTTCTTCATGAGCTCGCCGGCTTTCTTGGCTTCTTCAATACCTTTTTCGGACAAATCCACATCTGTCCATCCCGTAAAGCGATTTTCCTTGTTCCACAAGCTTTCGCCGTGGCGAATCAATACTATTCTTTTCATAATTACACTGTAATCAAAGTCCGGTGCGAAAATAATGATTAAAGTTCAATGCCATGCTTATGGCAAGAACAGCCGATACAAATAGAAGAAAAACGGCATCAAGGCGCAGAGTCATTCCGTCGATCAGGGAAAAATACGAGCCGAAAATCGCCCGGACTGCGAACCAAAAGCTGAAAGGAAGTGGCGTGGGAATTTTTTCGTTCTCGTGCGGGAATTTTTTCATTCCCGAACCAAAACGAAAAAGTTCCCGAACCACGTTTTTGGGCGTGGAGAACCGACGATTTTACGAACGCGATGTGAGCAAAGTGTCGATGATGACCTCTGAGGCAGTAGCCCCTCGGGGAGGGAGCAAATAGTCCCGGATGAAGACCCGACGCCTATCGGCTACTGGATCGGGCCTACGCTCTGCTATCTTTTGGAGAAACGAATCGATGTCTTCCGCAGAATCTGCCATATCATGCAACGCGAAGGCCTCTTGGGCAGCTCGGTTGAGCCCGTGAGGAAGGCGTCCGTTCTTCCGCATAAAGAGGGCCGGACGCCCCACGATCTGATATTCCACGGTGAAAGCACTGCAATCATGTACGAGAGCCGAAGAGCGACAAAAGAGATCGACATAAGCTCCTTCGGCCAATTCGGCATGAGGCATATCTGCCCATTCCCGGTAGTACCGATCTGTTCGTTCGCGTCCCCACGATTCCGGAGCATAGAGTTTGGTCTTGAGTATCGGATGTGGTTTGAAAGCAAAGCGCAATCGGCCTTCGTACTTCCGTGCCAGTCGGAGGAAGGTATCCGCATAATCGAGGAAATTGGACAGGCTATATCCCCAAGGCTCTATCGAATGGTGCGGAGCGATGATTACGAGGGGTAGCTCCTCATTATTTTTTTCCGTTCGACTCCTCATTTCGGAGGAGAAAGCATCGAACAAAGGTGCTCCGCTGACCACTCCGTTGTATCCCCTCACGCGAGAGAGTCGCGAGTAGATGCGAAGGTCTTCTTCCGAAACCAAAAAGTAGTATCCCAGAAGATTGTGAAACAGGAGGTCGTACCAGTCAGGATACTCTTCGAGGGGATAGCCATAAAGGCTGTAGCAGGTGAGTATATCGGGGAAGGCCCTCTGGCGAAGGGGCGGTGGCAACTGGATGTCGTAAGGTGTGGTATAGAAAATGTAATCCGGTGTAAATTCAGCCCGAATGTCTCTCACCTCTCCATTGTCCCGACAAGCCGGCTGTGGATCGAAGCCTTTGGCCTGAAAGTGAGCAAGCGTCTTTTGCAGGAGTTCGCCCTGTTCGCCGGCCGGCAGATTGTCCGCCGGACAAACGATGAGTATAGGCCGAACGCGCGGATGCCGGAGCATGGCAGCAAACAGGGCATCGTATTTCCACATGGAGTCGTACACGGCGAGGAATACGACATTGATGGTTTCCTTGCCGCATAGTTTCTTTTTTAGCTCATCGTTGCGCTGCTGTGCTTCGCGAATGAGCCGGGGCTCTACCGTTAGGCGGCACAGGCGTCGTTTTCCCTCTGTGATGATATACTGCATCCGTTTGGGAGCGAGGGCATAAAGGCGAGAAGAGAATCGACGTAGTAGGCTCATCGGCGACGGAGATATTTGTCTATGGCTCTATTGAACTCGGGAGACAGGCGCATGGCATAGACTGCCACAAGTGCCCCTACTCCGATGGGGATGGAACGAAGGGGTATATCGAGCCAGGGAGAATCGACATGAGGTATCAAGGCATTGGCACCAAAAAGGAGGGCGAAGAGAGCCAACAGACGGAAAAGGGCCGGAGAAAAGGGCGAAGCATGCAGCTTCTGGCTGATCATAAACTGCTGTACGCCATAGCTCAGCAGCGTGGTCAGGAGCGTGGCAATGGCCGCTCCGTTGATTCCCAAAACAGGGATCAGCCACAGATTGGTGAGCACGGCCAGAATGGTGACGAGGAAAGTATAGTAAAGATTCCAGTGATAATACTTGGAACAGCTCACGATCGGATTGCCGTAGTTCAGCGAGATTTCGATCATCTTAGCGATTCCCAAATAGAAAACCACATATTTGCCGGCGGCATAGAGGTGACCGTTCGGGAGGATGGAGAAGATGCTGTCGATATTGAACCAAATAAGCAAGAAGATAAGGCCACCGGAAAGAAGCTGATGCAACGAGACGCGCTTGAAGAGTTCGTCGGCTTTGACCAGATCGTTCCGTTTCATGGCGTCGGCCATCAAGGGAGAAGAGACGCTGAGCAGGGATCTGGAGGGTATTTCCACCACGGCTACCATATAGAAAGCAATAGAGAAAATACCACCCGAATCCAATCCGCCCTTGTCCAGAGAGCTGACCATGAAGAGATCCAAGCGGCTGCTGAGCTTGCTGCCTATGCTGGCTACGACATAGAAGAGGGTGTAGCGGAGAAAATTGCGCTTCAGCTCCGGTGTCAGAAAGCCCCGATTGTGACGGAGATTGACCTTGCCGATTCGCCGGATATAAGCCAACAGCAAGAGCATACATGCGGCATAGGCTGCAATAAATATGGCGATGAAAACTTCCAGACTGACCCATCGAAAGGCATAGAGCAGATAAACGACGATCAGCATCAGCCTGAGCACTACCTCGCGGATCAGCTTGGGCACGGCTATTCGCATCAGTTGTGTGGCGTAGAGTTCGAAGACAGACCAAAAGAGCATGAAGACGAACAAGGGGACGATACTATAGTAAAAGTCCACCAGTTCGGGGCTATTGCGACTGAACATGGTCACGAAGGGGCCTTTGGCCAGCAGCATCAAAAGGGTCATAAGTACTCCTCCGATAAGGGCTATCGCCATCATGTAGTAGAAGTAACCATTGTCTCGAACTCCATCGGGGGAGGCTTCTCCGCTCTCACTATGGAAGTAGGGGTAGAATCGGAAGGCAGAGGAGTTAAGCCCGAGGAGTGCAAAACTGCTGATCAGCGTAGCGGCTTCGACGATATTACGGGTCAGACCGACTTCCTTGGGGGTAAGAAATTCGGTGATAATAAGGAAAGTGGTCAGGAAGCCGATGAAAGCACCTGCATAGCTGACGAGGGTTCCTTTGATACTCTGGCGTTCGACAATCCCCATAGCTCGTCCCGTCCGAAATTACAAGGCCTGAGCAAGCAGCGTGGCCACAAGCATATAGATCATCATCCCGATGAGGTCATTCGTAATGGTGATAAAGGGGCCGGTGGCTATGGCCGGGTCTATCTTCAATCGATCCAGCAGCATCGGCACCATAGTCCCGAATATGCTGGCGAACAATACGACGGAAAAGAGGCTGATGGAGACGGCAGACATGACGAGGACGTCACCGAGGAAAAAGTAGTTGAACAGGAAGACGACAAGGCTGATGATAGAGGCATTGATCAGGGCTACGACGACTTCCTTGGCTATGAGACTCCAGAGCTTGGCCTGCTTCAGACTATTGTTTGCCAGCCCCTGTACCACGATGGCCGAAGACTGGATGCCCACATTGCCGCCTGTGCCGCCAATGAGCGGAATGAAGAGGGCCATCTTGGGATTGGCGGCAAAGAGGGAGTCGAATCCTCCCAAGAGGATGGAGTTGGCCAGTCCTCCCGCCATGCCGATGAGAAGCCACGGCAGGCGTGCTGCGGTCTGCATATAGACCTTATCCGATGCTTCTATATCTTGCGAAATACCCGATGCAAGCTGATAGTCGCGCTCGTGCTGTTCGCGAATTTCGTCGATCACATCGTCGATGGTGATCCGGCCTACCAAACGACCGATACTGTCCACCACCGGCAGAGCCACGAGGTCGTACTTCTCTATCTTCTCCGCGACTTCTTCGATCGGGTCATTGTCTTTGACGGAAATAGGCTCGGTCTTCATCACATACTTGATCTTGGAAGCGGAAGGGCTGGTGATCAGTTTCTTCAGTGGCAGCACTCCTTTGAGCCGTTCTTCATCGTCGATGACATAGACGTAGTATATCTCGTCCACATCCTCTGCCTGCAAACGCATCTCTTCGATACATTTGGGCATACTCCAGTTCTCATTGACGATTATCATCTCGGTACCCATGAGGCTACCGGCTGTATCGTCTTCGTACTTGAGCAGATCGATAATATCTCCGGCCTGCTCTATATCGGTCACCTGACTGAGAATCTCGTCTTGCTGGTCTTCGTCCAGCTCACGAATCAGCTCGGCCGCATCGTCGGTCTCCATGTTGCCGACAAATTTTCCGGCGATGGTCTCGGAAGGAATCCTTTCGAGGACCTTGTTTCGCTCATCTTCATCCAGCTCCAAGAGTACGAGACCGGCCTTTTCTCCATCGAGCAGGAGGTAGAGGTAGACAGCCTCGTCCAGATCCAGCTCGTCATAGAGAGCCGCAATATCCTCGGGGTGGAGCTTGCTCATCAGGTCGAGAGCATCCGCATCGCGCTTTTGGTCGATGATCTCGCGAAGATTGTGAAGATATTCTTTCGTGAAGTCCATAAGAATTCGTTAATCAGGGGGGATGAAAATGCTATTGCTGCAACAGGAGTGTAAGTGCGATGAAATCATCCGGAGACAACTGCTCCGGTCGCTTCGAGAAAACGGGTTCGTCGAAACGATCGAAACCGGCCGGCAAGATACCGCGAAGAGAGTTCCTAAGCGTTTTCCGACGCTGTCCGAAAGCTGTTTTCACCACTGTTTTCAAGGCTTTCTCGCTACATGGAAGTTCCTTGCGGTCATTGCGTGTCAGACGTATTACACCGCTCTGCACTTTGGGCGGGGGGTCGAAAACGGAAGCGTCTACGGTGAAGAGGTATTCGATATTGTACCAAAGCTGCAATAACACGCTCAATATGCCGTAATCTTTTTTCCCGGGAGGCGATGCAAGTCGCATAGCCACTTCGCGCTGCAGCATCCCCGAACAACAGGGAATCTGCTCGCGAACGTCCAACAGGCGGAAGAAAATCTGGCTGGAGATATTGTAGGGATAATTGCCTATCAGGCAGTATTGTCGTCCTCCGGGGAACAGCTCCGACAAAGGATAGTGCAGAAAATCGCCCTCTATGATCCGATCGGAAAGTTCGGGAAACTCTTCTCGCAAATAGCTGACGGATTCACCGTCGATCTCTATGACGCGAACATCATGCCCCTTGCGAAGTAAGAACTGCGTAAGCACTCCCATACCCGGCCCGATCTCCAGTACAGGCAATGCTTTATGCTCGGAGAGGGTGTCGGCTATTCGCTCTGCAATACTCAGATCGCGAAGGAAGTGTTGCCCCAGTGCCTTCTTGGCTTTTACTCGCATCATGAAATATAAATTCTTTATATTTGCGTTGTTTAGAAAATGCTAAGGTACGATATTTTGATTGTTATTTTAATGGGATCGTACTAAGGGTAATCTAAATAGCAAAATGATTTGTCAAGATAAGAGCAACTAAATGACTAATAATATAGGGCAAGAAATAATGCCCGCGGATAAGTCTGACAGATGGAAATCAGTAGCTAAGGTCATTATTCCTCTCGCCATAGGCGGTCTGCTCCTCTGGTTAGTGTACCGCAAAATGGATTTCTCCGCCATCGGCAAGATCGTCCGCGACGGTGTCAATTACTACATCATAGCTTTCTCTCTCTTGTTCGGATTGGCCGCCAACTGTATACGCGGCCTGCGCTGGCAACTCCTCATAGAGCCTTTGGCTTCTCCTCATCCACGGAAAATCAATGCCATTCTGACTACTTTGGGCAATTACACGGTCAATATGGCTCTGCCCCGTGCCGGAGAATTTTGGCGATGCGCGGAAGAAAGCCGCTACGAGAAAATACCTTTCCCCCAACTCCTCGGTACGCTTTTTATGGACAGGATCATGGACTTGGTGATGGTCGGACTTATCACATTGAGTATCATGATGGGCTTTCAAGGGTTTTTCTCCGCTTTTTTCGCTCGCAATCCACAACTGACACAAGGCTTTTTTACCATTTTCAGTTCCATCTGGCTATACGTTGCTGTTGTAGGTATCGGGCTACTTTTCTTCTTGCTCTATAAATACCTCTCACACGTAGGCCCCATTCGCAAAGTAGCAGCACTCATCGGTAGGATACTGGAGGGGCTTCGCTCTATCTGGCATATGGAGCACAAGTGGCTCTTCATCTTATATTCCATCCTCTTGTGGGTAGGATATTTCTTTTACTTCTACACCACATTCTTTGCTTTCGACTTTACACGATCGTTGGGGATGGGAGTGGGGTTGATCAGCTTCGCCATGAGCAGCATAGCCGTAGCCGTACCCGTACAGGGGGGCGTAGGGCCGTGGCACTTCATGGTTATTGCTACTCTTGTGGCTTTCGGCGTGACGAAAGAAGATGCCGGAGCATTTGCCTTGGTGGTACACACGACTCAAACCGTTTGGACTACGGCCGTCGGGTTCGTGGCTATCGGCTTGCTTCCTTTTGTCAATAAGAAATACGATCGCATAAAACAGTCAAACAATTAACAACAATCATCCAAAACACTTTTCACAGTTATGTCAACAGAGATCAAAACCCTCAAACCACAAGCTGTCTGGGAGTACTTCTACGACCTGACACAAATACCCCGACCTACCGGACAGATGGACGAGGTGACCAAGTACGTATTCGACTTCGGTAAGAGGCTTGGTTTGGAGACCGAGCAGGACGAGGTGGGCAATGTCATCATTCGCAAGCCAGCCACACCGGGCATGGAAAACAAACCGATCGTGACCCTCCAATCGCACTTGGATATGGTGCCTCAAAAGAATTCGGACATCGATCATGATTTCACCAAAGACCCCATCGATGCATATATCGACGGAGAGTGGGTGAAAGCTCGAGGCACTACTCTGGGAGCCGATAACGGTATCGGAGTGGCTTATGCCATGGCAGCTATGGCAGACCCAACGCTCAAACATGGTCCGCTGGAAGCTCTTTTCACTATCAACGAAGAAGTGGGAATGGACGGTGCCAATGGTCTCAAGCCCGGGTTCTCTCGTGGTGACATCCTGCTCAATATAGATTCGGAGGAAGAAGGCAAGCTTTTCGTAGGCTGTGCGGGAGGTATTGATGTCAATGTCACGCTCGAATATAAGGAGGAAGAGCTGGTTTCGGACGAAGAAATAGGCGTAAAGATATCTTTGACAGGACTCAAAGGCGGACATTCGGGTGTCGATATTCACCTCGGACGTGCCAATGCCAATAAACTGATGTTCAGATTCTTGAAAGAGGCTGTAGGATTCTATGGTGCTCGCTTGGCATGGGTAGAGGGAGGATCGCTCCGCAATGCTATTCCGCGCGAAGCGTTTGCCGTTATCACCATTCAGGAAGAAGAGGCCGAAGCTGTCTGGGAACTGGTATCCGACTACCAGGATTTGTTCCGTAAGGAATTCAGCGGCATAGAGGAAAACATCAAGTTCGAGGCAAGTCGTATCGAATGTCCCCGAATGATTATTCCCGAAGAGATCCAAGACTGTCTGATCAATGCCGTGGAAGCCTGCGTCAATGGCCCGCAGTCCATGCTCCAAGACTTCCCCGGTACGGTAGAGTCATCATCCAATCTGGCGTTGATCACGGCTAAGGAAGGAGCAATCTCCGTACGTTTCCTGGTGCGTAGCTCTTCCGAATCGCGCAAGATGTGGGTAGCATCGGCCATCGAGAGCGTTTTCTCATTGGCAGGAGCACGAGTGGAATTCGACGCCTCGTACAACGGCTGGCAACCTAATATCCGGTCGCACATTCTCGATGTGATGAGCAAAGTCTTCGAAGAGTATTACGGCCAAAAGCCCGAAGTACAGGTGATGCATGCCGGTCTGGAATGCGGTATCATCCAAGGCGTAATGCCGGATATGGACATGATCTCGGTAGGTCCCGAACTCCAATCGCCGCACTCTCCGGACGAAAGGATTCATATCGAATCCGTAGCTCGCACATGGGAAGTACTGGTAAAAGTACTGGAGCGAGTGTAAGGAGTAGAAGTCGAGTTCGGAGGTATCTGCTATCGTTTTTAGGGATAGGTCTTACGAATTAAAGAGGTGAAACAGAACAATCGGAATTATAATCAAAACAATAACGAAACAGAGATGAAAGCATTTGTATTCCCCGGTCAGGGAGCACAGTTTGTAGGAATGGGAAAAGACCTGTACGAACAGAACCCCGAGGCCAAAGCATATTTTGAAAAAGCCAATGAGATATTAGGCTTTCGCATTACGGACATCCTCTTCAACGGCACGGCAGAGGAGCTGAAACAAACCAAAGTGACCCAGCCGGCGATCTTCCTCCACTCGGTGATTCTGGCCAAGACGATGGGCGAAGACTTCCGTCCCGATATGGTGGCAGGCCACTCGCTCGGAGAGTTTTCGGCATTGGTCGCAGCAGGTGCCATGACCTTCGAAGATGGTCTTCGTCTCGTATCGAAACGTGCCATGGCCATGCAGAAAGCATGCGAAGTACGCCCCTCGACTATGGCGGCTGTACTGGGTCTGCCTGATGAAAAGGTGGAAGAAATCTGTGCCCAAGTGACCGATGAAGTTGTCGTACCGGCCAACTACAACTGCCCGGGACAGATCGTTATATCCGGTTCGGTAGAAGGAGTGGACAGAGCTTGCGAACTGCTCAAGGAAGCCGGAGCCAAGCGTGCTCTTAAGCTCGCTGTCGGTGGAGCATTCCATTCCCCTCTGATGGAACCGGCTCGTGAAGAGCTGGCAAAAGCCATCGAAGAGACTACGATCAGTCAGCCGATCTGCCCCATCTATCAGAACGTAACGGCTTCTGCCGTCACTGATCCGGCAGAGATTAAAAAGAACCTGATAGCACAGCTGACGGCACCGGTTCGCTGGACACAGAGTGTGCTGAATATGACAGCCGATGGTGCCGACCACTTTATGGAGTTAGGCCCCGGAAATGTATTGCAGGGTTTGGTGAAGAAAATTACTCCTGAAGCGACAACGGAAGGACGTCAGTAATCAGGTCTTAAGACCCTTTAAGAGAAACGGTGTGCCGAGATCGCCCAAACAGCGACTCCGGCACACCGCTTTTTTATTGCTCGCAGGCTTATACGACTACCTTTTTCTCCGGATGCTCCTTGTCATTCGTCTTGGAGAAGATAGGCGGTTCGGGTCTATTCGGAAGAGGGAGGCGGAGGATTATTTCCTCCTGCGGGACTTTCGCTTGGCACTGTACTTGCTCTTTTTCTTGGTGCCGGAAGCCGAACTTTTAGTGATTTGCAGCCTCTGACCGGGCTTGACGGAGGAGGACTTCAAGCCGTTTGCCCTCTTAATGGCTGCTACCGTAGTGCCATAACGTTTGGCGATGGACAAGAGCGTCTCACCTTGCTTGACATTATGGAAGATGGCGGTTCGTCCCGATCCTCCCGAGTGTTGTCCGCCTTGCTCAGGGAAATCCGATACCGAAGCCTCCAAGTCGGGGGAATAAAGCGAATCGCGAACCTTGTCCAATTTCTTGATGAAAGCGACGGGAAGGCGTAGTCGGCACAGCTGGGTATTACCGGGGATGATCCCCCTTTTGTATTGAGGGTTGAGCAGTTGCAATTCGTCGTTGCTCACACCGGACAATAGACGAATGCGATCGAAAGATACTTGTCGGGACAGCATGATCGTATCCGTAGCCAAAGGAACGCCTGTCTCTCCGGCACAGATCTCATGTTCGATATGGTAGTGCATGGCATAGTATGCACCGATGAAGAGCGGGATGTAGTTCCGCGTTTCGCGAGGAAGGTAGGGATAGATCTCCCAGAAGTCGGTCTTGCCACCGGACATTCGGATGGCTTTGTTCACATTGCCGAGTCCGCAGTTATAAGCCGCGATGCAGAGGAGCCAGTCGCGATAGAGGTCGTACATGTCCTTGAAGTAGCGGCAGGCAGCCTCTGTACTTTTCTGCAGATCCAGCCGTTCGTCGACGAGGCTGTTTATAGTGAGTCCGTATATCTTGCCCGTAGCCAGCATGAACTGCCAGATACCGGCTGCTCCGGCCGGCGATACTGCCGTAGGGTTGAGAGCCGACTCCACGATGGTCAGGTACTTCAGCTCGATCGGGAGGTTATGACGGTCGAGTGTCTCTTCGATCTGAGGGAAATACAGGTCGGCCAGAGAGAGCATATAGCGGACAAGGCGACGACGTTCCTCGGTGTAGAGCTTGATGCACTGCTTGACGGCAGGGTTGAATTGTATGGGAACAGCCGATGGCAGGGCGGAAAGTCGCCGGATGTACACGGAGTCCGATGTATAAGGACCCGTATCGGAATTGACGCACGGACGCTCGCCACGTTTTGTCTTGGTGGAATATCCTTTATGCCAAGTGCGGAGGAGTCTCTCCAAATCCTTGTCCAAGGAAGAAGAGGGCAGGAGGCGACGGGCTGCATCGCGAAGCTCTTGGGTAGAGTCTGCCGGGGTGTAACGACCTATGGCATAGGACGATCGGACCGGCAGAAAGGCCAGAAAGGCAATGAGGGCAGGGAGGAGGCAGTATTTCATCCGGAGCATAAGGAGAGGTCAAAAAGTGAAACCGCAGCTAACTCCATAACGGAAAAAGCCGGACTTATCGTCTGTGCCCACCATCGGACTGAAATGAAAAGAGAGGTCGGGAGAGATGTTGAAATCGAACAATTCGGCATCCACATAGGCATCCAACATCGTCAGGAAGTAGACGCCGAGGGTAATGATGATACTCAAATCCCTGTTGCGACGGTAGTACTCCGTGCCGCGCTTGAGACGAGCTTTGAGCTGCTCGCTATTGACATAATCGGCAGGATCGGCTCCGTAGGGGAGGAAGTTGTGCCAAGCCGTTTGCGACGGATCGCCGCCCATGAAGTCGGCATAGGCTTTGCGATACTCGGTGTACGTCTTGTTGTTCCACAGGATGGCATAAGTGCATCCGGTGAATGCGCCCCATACGATCGGCAGCTTCCAGTACTTGCGATTGTAGATCTGACCCGACCCCGGCAGGAGGGCCGAGTAGAGGAGTGCACGGGTGGGATTGGGTTTCCACGCCTTGGCTGTCCGGAGGTCTCGGGGGGATGCTGTAGAGGCCGGCGGGGAAAGCGTCTGCACTCGGAGCGTATCGGGGAGCTTCGTGGCCGCCGAATCGGCCGCACTCGCCGCCGGCCGCCCGATACTGTCGGGGACGACGCTCTGTGCCGCTGCCTGAGAAAGACAAAGGCAGAGGAACAAAACGACAATTCTCCAACGACTTCCGGACATGACGGCTACGGTGTGAGGATTAGCGGATACGCTCGAGCAGGGCCATGATTCGCTCCAGCTCTTCTTCCGATGCGAAGGGAATGGTCAGCTTGCCTTTGCCCTTGGCGTCGCAGTCGAGCTTGACTTTCGTCCGGAAGAATCGGGACAACTGCCCCGTGAGCAGGCGGTATTCTTCCGGCAGAGACTGCTTGGTTTTCTTCTGCTTGGCGGGCGAATCGGCACCTTCTTCGCGGTAGTGCGCCGCCAGACTTTCGACGGCACGTACACTCAGTCCCTGCCTGATGATCTCGGCATAGAGGGCAAGCTGATGCTCGGGATCGGGGATACTGAGCAAGGCGCGGGCATGCCCCATATCTATTTTCTTTTGGGTCAGACCTATCTGTATCTCGCCCGGGAGCTTGAGGAGGCGCAGGTAGTTGCTGATCGTGGTGCGCTTCTTGCCCACTCGGGTGCTGAGTTCCTCCTGTGTGAGGTCGTACGTCTCTATGAGCTTCTGGTAGGCCAGAGAGATTTCGATGGCGTTGAGGTCTTCGCGCTGGATGTTTTCGATCAGTGCCATCTCCATCACATGTTCGTCCTCTTCCGTCTTGATGTATGCCGGCAGGGTGGTCATACCGGCCATTCGGGCCGCACGCCAGCGGCGTTCTCCGGAGATGATCATATAGTCGCCGGCGGACTTCTTCAGTAGTGTGATGGGCTGTACCAATCCTATCGAACGGAGCGAAGCGGCCAGTTCTTTCAGGGACTCCTCCTCGAAAGTCCGGCGCGGTTGATCGGGATTGGGGTATATATCGCTGATGGCCACTTCGCTGATGGAAGAAGACCCTATGACCTCCGCATCGAGGAGGGAGTCCAGGCCGCGACCGAGCGTTTTCTTCGTATGCTTCATATGAGAGTCAGGCTCCTTTCTGTTTGTGCTTTTTGATCAGCTCGGCCGCCAGCTGCATATGATTGACCGCTCCGCGGCTATCGGCATCGTACAGCAGTGCCGGAATACCGTGGCTGGGGGCCTCGCTTAGTTTGATGTTGCGCTGGATGACCGTATCGAAGACCAGCTCGCGGAAGTGCTTCTTGACCTCTTCGTATATCTGATTGGCCAGTCGCAGGCGGCTGTCGTACATGGTCAGCAGGAAACCTTCTATCTCCAGTGTGGGATTGAGCTTGCTTTTGATGATACGGATCGTATTGAGCAGCTTGCTGATCCCTTCGAGAGCGAAGTATTCGCACTGCACGGGGATGATGACGGAATGCGCCGCCACGAGGGCGTTGACCGTGATAAGGCCCAGCGAGGGGGAGCAGTCGATGAGGACGTAGTCGTACCGATCGGCTATGCCGCTTAGCAGACGGCGCATCACTTTCTCGCGCTCCGGCAGGTTGAGCATCTCGATCTCTGCACCGACCAGATCGATATGCGAAGGGATAATGTCCAGCCCCTCCACGGGAGTCGGCTGCACAGCTTCGGCCACCGGCAGATTGCACACGAGACATTCGTATACGGTGTTCTGCAGGGAGGCGATGTCCACGCCCAATCCGGAGGAAGCATTGGCTTGCGGATCGGCGTCGACCACCAATACTTTCTTCTCCAAGGTAGCGAGCGAAGCTGCCAGATTGATAGTCGTTGTAGTCTTGCCTACACCGCCTTTCTGATTGGCCAGAGCGATTATTTTACCCATATTTCAAGAATATCAATGCGCCAAAACTACGTATTTTCGATCTACTAACGTGGCACAGACGTGGAACATTGTATTACAACTGTTGAAAACTCCTCTATATTGTTGATAAAGGCTACACTATATATATAGTAGGGAAACGCCCCACGGGAAGGAACGCCCCGGCTCCTTGTCGGAGGGGGAAGGGACGGACGCCATCCCCCCTCTCGCCATGACGGTCAGCCGCGAAGGAAACGCTCCGTAAGGCCGGAGAAAGCGTCGATCCGCCGATCCCGGAAGAACGGCCACCAGCGGCGTACCTGCTCGGTCCGGGAGGGATCTATATCCACTACCTCCACCGCCTCTTCCGTTGCGCTCAGCTCGGCCAGCAGTTCGCCCTGCGGTCCGGCTACGAATCCGGAGCCCCAGAACGTGATGCCACTGGTGCGGCCTGAAGGGTCTGCCTCGTGGCCGACCCTGTTCACCGCCACTACGGGAATACCGTTGGCCACGGCATGTCCGCGCTGTACGATCTGCCACGCCTGACGTTGGCGGAGCTGCTCGGCAGGCAGGTCCGTACTCTCGGTACCGATGGCCGTGGGGTAAATGAGTATATCGGCGCCCTGCAAGGCCATCAGTCGCGCCGCTTCGGGATACCACTGATCCCAGCAAACCAGTACGCCGAGGCATCCGACGGACGTCGGGATGGGGGTAAAGCCCAAGTCGCCGGGCGTGAAATAGAACTTTTCGTAATAGGCAGGGTCATCGGGGATGTGCATCTTGCGATACTTCCCTGCGATAGTGCCGTCCCGCTCCAGCACGACGGCCGTATTGTGGTAAAGCCCGGGAGCGCGCTTCTCGAAGAGGGAGAGCACCAGCACGACGCCGGCTTCGCGGGCGATGGTGCCGAAGAAATCGGTACTCGGTCCCGGGATGGTCTCTGCCCGGTCGAACACCTGCACGTCTTCCGTCTGGCAGAAATAAAGCCCGTTGTGCAGTTCCGGGAGTACGACCAGCTCGGCACCGCGTCGGGCGGCTTCGCGGATCTTCGCTGCCAGCCGCTCCCGGTTCGAGCAGACGTCCGCCGTGTTGGCTTGCTGAATGAGTGCTACTTTCATAGTTCTTTGCTGTGGAATTAGCGTATGAATCCTTGGGGGTACTGCATCGTGACGCAGTGGAGACTGCCATGCTGCTTGACGAGCGGACGGCAGTCGATGCCGATGACCTCTCTATCGGGAAACAGCCCCTGCATCACCGAGAGGGCGACGGCATCGAGGTGCGAATCGTAGGTGGGCACGAGTACTGCCCCGTTGATGATGAGGAAATTGGCATAGGTGGCGGGCAGCCTGTCCGCTCCGTCGTACAGAGCTTCCGCCATGGGCAGCGGCACGAGCCGGTACGGCTGTCCGTCCGGGCGGCGCAGCTCCTTCAGCTCCTGCTCCATGGCCGTGAGGTCGGAGTAGTGCTCGTCCGAGGGATCTTCCGAGCGGACATAGACGATGGTACGGGTATCGACGAACCGCGCCAACGTGTCGATGTGCCCGTCGGTGTCGTCGCCGGCCAAGGCTCCGTGGCGGAGCGAGAGTACACGGCTGACGCCGAGGCTCTCTTTCAGCGTGTCGATAATGGCCGTGCGGCTCAGGCCGGCATTGCGGTTCGGCTCGAAGAGGCAGCTGTCCGTGGTCAGCAAAGTACCTTCGCCATCCGTCTCCAGTGCTCCTCCTTCGAGGACGAAGGCGAGGCGATTGTCCAGGGTAACTTCTTCGGCGAACAGGCCCAGCGCATGGAGCCGTCTCGTGATGAGGTTGTCGTGATGGGCGGCAAACTTCATGCCCCAGCCGTTGAAGGCGAAGTCGGCTATCATCGGACGGCCGTCGGCGAGGAGGGAAATGCCTCCGTGGTCGCGCGCCCATGTATCGTTCGAGGGCAGCTCGAAGCAGTAGAGCCGGTGGTGCAGCTCGGGAGGCAGCAGGCCGAACACCCGCTTGCGATCGGGGCAAACGACTATCAGTCGCTCGTGGCGGAGTATGGCGGTGGCTATGCGGACGAAGCAGGTTTCCACCTCGTCGAGCATATACGCCCAGTCGGTTCGGTCGTGAGGCCAGGTCAATTGTACGGCCTCTTGCGGTGCCCATTCGGGCAGGAATAGTCTCTTTGTCATCTCTCTTGTCTTCTGCCAAAAGGTCGGGTCTGTCAAAACGTCTAGACGTTTTTGTCGGAACGTCTAGACGTTTTTTCGGGTACGTCCGTCCGTTCCGTTCGTAAGGGCTTGTCGTGCCCCTCGGAGGCTCTGTCTGTTCCGCCCCTTGTGTCTTGTCCCGGGGCGTGCGGCGAGCGGCACCCTGCCAAACAAAACGTCTTTGCCCTCAAGCCTCGGCTCAAAGACAAAGACGTCTGTCGATCCCCGTATCTCCTGCAAGGGATATGGAAGGGGCCGGTCCTCCTTATTGTGCCTGCCCCTCCTCGGGAGTGGCTTCTCCTGTCGCGGGCCGGGCGGATTCCGTAGCAGCGGCATCTCCACCGAAGTTGATCACTGCAGAGTTCTTTTCTTCCTTCACCTTCTTGTCCAGGGTTTCCTTCAGGACGTTTTGGCTCTCATCGACCTTTCCCGTGTGGAGGAAGTGAGTAGAAACGATGGCCAGAACGGCAATGATACCGGCCGACCACCAAGTGGCCTTCTCGAGGAAATCGGTAGTCTTGCGGACGCCCATGATCTGATTGCTGGATGCGAAGCCGGCTGCCAGGCCGCCCCCTTTGGAGTTCTGTACCACTACGACCAGAATAAGGAAGAGCGATATGAGCAGGATGAGAATAGTCAGTACGATGTACATCTTTATATTTTGTTTTTGTCGTTAATAATCAACTTTTCTAAGAATCGAATTTGATCCGCAAAGTAAAGGTTTTTTTCCGGATAATTCAAACTGATGGTCTTTATTATCCTCAGTGCCTTATCGTAACGTCCCTGCTTGATGTATATACGTGCGAGGGTCTCGGTGAAGAGCCCTTCGTCCAGCTCGTCCGCCGGGGCGATCGGGGCCGGATCTTTCTCTGCCGGAGGTGCGCTCTCGGCCGGTGTGCCGGCTGCCTGCACGGACAAGACCGGCATGCTGCGGGACGGTTCGGCCTGATCGGCCGGCGACGTGGCGGCGAAGTAGTCCGAAGCCGAGGGGATACCGCTCGCTCCTCCGTAAGAAATCTCCGAAGGCAGGTCGGCTCCGCTTCGGGTCATTTCGTCGAGGAAGTCATCGATGAGCGAGAAGGCGTCCGGCTCCTTTTCGGCCGAGGCGGGTTGCAGCTGCTCCGGATGCGTATATTGCTCCACGAGCAGGTACAGCTTGCGCCTGTCCGGCAGATAGGGTGCCAGCCGGCGCAGCTCCGAAGCATAGCGCACGTCCTGCACCACATACATATTATATAGGTATAGGAAGACGAAGGTGGAGCAGTAGGGATAGGCCTCGTACAGGGCTTTCATCTCGGGCAGCGTGTCAGCCGAAAGCCGCGAGGGGTGCTCCATGTAGGCGTACAGATCGTTAGTCGTCATGGTGGGGGAGGATTACCAGTTCTCTACCGTAGCGTTATACACCTGCTTCACCAAGTCGTCGACCATATTGGCCAGCAGGGCGTCTTGTACGTCCACCAGCTGCTCGCTGCTGTCGAAGTCCGTGGAAGACGTAAAGTCCCGATCGAAGTTCTGTTCGGGGAGGGCTTTGTTCTCGTAGTGCACCTGTATGGATAAGGTTACCTTGGTGCGTGCGGCCAGATCGTTGTCCTGCACGGCGAGGGGAGCGAAGTCGTAATTAGTGATGACCACCTCGATGATCATGTCGGCATCGTTGGTTCGTGCCATTTCGAGCTTGGTACGGCGCGTAAAATGGTTTTGGAGGGCTTCGGTCATAGTCTGCGCCAACGGCGGATATACGCGGGTGGCCTGATTGGTCACATCCGGCATATAAAGTGTTTTGATGCGGCTATAGTCCAGAGCTCCTCCGTTGAAGCTGTAGGAGATGCTGCATGCCGAGCAGGTCAGCAGGACGATAAGCACCGTCGCAAGAGCGGAAAGGCTGTATCGCCCGAGGGTTCTATTCCAGTCCATACTCCTTGATTTTACGGTATAGTGTCCGCTCCGAAATCTTCAGTTCCTCGGCTGTCTGCTTGCGCCTTCCGCCGTGGCGTTCCAATGCAAGGGAAATCATTTTCTTCTCTACCTCCTCCAGCGAAACCGGATCCTCGGTGTATTCGCTGGCTTCCTGTATCGGCTCCACGGGTTCTGCCGCGTTCGCGATGGGGGCCTTGTGCGTGCTGACGCCCCACTTCGGATCTGCGGTGCGCTTGTCGTCGTTGCCCCAGACGTCCGACCCTACAGGCCATGAGGGCTGTTCGTGGTGCGCCAGGCGGTTCATCATCCCCTTCAAATCGGCTATCTCTTTCTTCATATCGTATAGCACCTGGTAGATGATTTCGCGCTCGTAATGGGGGATTTGTTTGTCCGCTTCGGTCGTTTCGTTCCGTCGGATCACGACGGGGTGGAGGTCTTGCATCCCCTCAGCGTCCAGGTAGCGAGTGATGGTCTCTGCCGATACCGTCCGCTCCTCCTCCAGGATGCTCAGCCTGTCGGTTATATTGCGCAGCTCACGTACATTGCCGGGCCAGCGGTAACGCATTAATATGATACGGGCTTCGTCCGACAGGCGCAGCGGGGGCATCCGATACTTCTCGGCGCTGTCGGCGGCGAATCGGCGGAAAAGCAAGGGCACGTCGTCCGGTCGCATACGCAGCGCAGGCACCTCGATCGGTACCGTATTGAGCCGGAAGAAGAGGTCTTCCCGGAACTTCCCGTTCGCTACCGCCTCCTTGAGGTTCACATTCGTCGCCGCTACGATACGGACATCCGTCTTCTGCGACTGGCTGGCTCCTACGGGGATGAACTCGCCCGTCTCCAGCACCCTCAGCAGCCTCGCCTGCGTAGGCAAAGGCAGTTCGCCCACTTCGTCCAGAAAGATCGTGCCGCCGGATGCTTCTTCGAAGTACCCCTTGCGATCCGATACGGCTCCGGTAAAGGAACCTTTGCGGTGTCCGAACAGCTCGGAGTCGATGGTTCCTTCGGGGATGGCTCCACAATTGACTGCAATGTAGCTATGATGTTTCCGGGCGCTGTAGTAGTGGATTATCTGTGGGAAGAACTCTTTCCCCGAACCACTCTCCCCCGTTACGAGGACGGACATGTCGGTAGGAGCCACCTGTGCTGCCACTCGTATGGCATGTTCCATCAGCGGACTGCTACCGATGATGCCGAAACGCTGTTTGATCTGTTGTACATCTATATTGGTGCTCATGGCCACAAAATTAGAAAAACCCCAACGCTACTGCCGTTCTTTCGCCATTCCTATCCGGAACTGAAGAGCCAAAGCTCTTCTCAACGAAGCCGTATCGGCCGCATCTATCCCGTACTTCTCAGGTAAAGGAAGTACCAGCTCCGTACCCAAAGGAATGTTGTTGGGATCTGCGATTTTCTCTTTGTTCTCTTCATATATATAGACCCAGAATACGCGGTCGCCATACTTCTCCAAGGCGATACGGGCTAAAATGTCCCCTTTGCGGATAACGATCCGGCCGAGATCCGTCGCGGCAGGTACGGTCTTTACCGCATCGACCGTCTTGGCGATCGTATCCACGGGTGAAGACGTCCGGCCGGAAGGTTCTTGTCGGGCCGGCTCTTTTGTCGAGAGGACAGGCATCCGATACAGTAGCAAGTATGCCGCAGCAGCACCCAGTATCAGGACTGCTAAGAAGACAATAGCGGCCGTCCTCGCTCTCTTTCGCCTCCTTGCTTTCTTCTCTGCCGGCTCTTCGATCGGGACGAAAGGCTCCTCCGCTACCGGCTGTGATACCTCCTCCGTATCGGGAAGCGGCTCCTCCGTCAAGGCTTTCTCCTCGGCAGGTGTAGGAAGTATATCATCTTCCGTCTGTACCGATGTATCGGTATCGCTTTCGGCTGGGACGGGGATCTCTTGAGGCTCTGCGACTTCCTCTTGGCCCTCTTCGCGCAATGAAACGAACGAAACCCCTTCTTCGACAAGCGGTTGGGTAATGGTATCGGGTATCTCTCCGGTCGGCAACAAATCGACTTGGGGGAACATGGAGAAAGGTCTGTTGAGCAACTCCGACAACTCTCCTTCCGCGATGAAGCGGTATCCTGTCAGAGCATCGCCTTCTTTCACCGGCTCGAAGCGTCCGAACTGCGACCAGGATACGGGGTGTCCTCTTCGGAGAAGCTCCGAAAGCAGTTCGGGGATAGCCTTCCACCAGCGCATCACGACTTCCTCCGTGTAAGGCACCAAGTCTATAAGAGCATGAGGGATCGTCTCTCGGATGGCCGAGGCACCCGAAGACGTCAGCCGGAGTTCTATCCTCGGCGGTACCAGCACACGTGAGCCGTCCGGACGGATTCCTACATATTCATCCGCTTTTACAGCCTGCCACAAGCCGATACCATCCTGCCGTACGGCGTCTCCTTTGGTGAGGAACTGCCCCATCAAACGACAGTAATGAGACCATAGTTCGTTCGAGGTCGATACATCGACACCTGAAGCCGTAGCCAACTGTGCAATCCAAAGTTCCTGTTGTATCATCCGGTTCTGCTTTTGGTTTCGGTAGGAAGGGTGTTATCAGTCCACTATACGTGCGTAGAGATCGAAAGGCTCTGCACCGGTCACTTCCGCCATATAAAACCGCCCGGGTTTCAACTCTTGACCGGAGACGAACGGGATCAGTACCTCGGGATCGACCTCAGGAGAGTCGTATTCCGTACGCCCCACATAGAAGCCATCTTCCGCACGGTCTATGACCACACGCAGGCGGCTGCCGATCTTCGCCTCGTTATGAGCGGCGGATATACGTTCCTGCACGGCCATCAGTTCGCCAAGACGTTCCTGTTTGACGGATTCGGGTATATCGTCTTGATAGTTCTTGTCGCAGTAGGTGCCGCTCTCGTGCGAATAGGTGAATGCTCCCAACCGTTCGAACCGGATGTCACGCACGAACTGCAGCAACTCCTCGAAGTCTCTCTCCGTCTCGCCCGGGTGACCGGTCATGAGCGTAGTACGCAGATGGATGCCGGGTACTTCCGTTCGGATCCTTTCGATCAGTTCGTAGGTCTCCGCCTTGGTAATGCGCCTGCGCATCCGTCTGAGCATCGGATCGCTAATGTGCTGCAAAGCCATGTCGAGGTATTTGCAGACGTTAGGCCGCTCACGCATCACAGGCAAGAGATCCAGAGGAAACTGTGCCGGATAAGCATAATGCAGTCGAAGCCACTCGACACCTTTGATGTCGGACAAACGTGCTGTCAGTTCTGCCAGACGGTTAGCACCGTACAGGTCGAGGCCGTAGAAGGTAAGATCCTGAGCGATCAGTTGGAACTCCCGAGTCCCATGCTTTACGAGCATCCGTACCTCTTCGACCAAGTCCTCCATCGGGCGCGACCGATGCCGGCCGGTGATAATCGGTATGGCGCAGTACGAACAGCTGCGATCGCAGCCCTCGGATATTTTCAGATAGGCATAATGCCGCGGAGTGGTCAGTTTGCGCCTGTTCTCTGCCTCGGCATAATAAGACTTCCCCAAATGAGAAATGAGTTGCTTCCAGTCGAATTTGCCGTAGTAAGCATCCACTTCGGGTATCTCCTTCTTCAGGTCTTCCCGAAACCGCTCGCTCAAGCAGCCCATTACGTACAGGCTGCCGATACGTCCGGCCTTCTTCGCCTCCACCATCTCCAGAATGGTATTGACAGACTCCTCCTGTGCATCGCCTATGAATCCGCAGGTATTCACCACCACGATCTCGCCGCATACCGAGGCCGGATCGTGATGCACGGTATAGCCGTTGGACAGGAACTGGCGCATCAGCACCTCGCTGTCCACCAGATTCTTGGAGCACCCAAGCGTAATGACGTCTACTCTGTTTCTTCTCATTCGCCAAAGAGAGAGTCCACGAATTCCTTCTTACGGAAGATTTGCAGGTCGTCTATGCCCTCACCCAAGCCAATGTACTTCACCGGTATCTTGAACTGATCGGATATGCCGATCACCACACCTCCCTTAGCTGTCCCGTCAAGCTTGGTCACGGCGAGGGCATTCACTTCAGTCGCTGCGGTGAACTGCCTTGCCTGTTCGAAAGCATTCTGACCGGTGGATCCGTCCAATACCAATAAAATCTCATGCGGAGCGTCGGGCACTACCTTCTGCATCACACGTTTGATCTTCGTCAGCTCGTTCATCAGATTGACCTTATTGTGCAGACGTCCGGCTGTATCGATGATCACGACATCGACGCCGTTAGCCACGGCCGAACTGACTGTGTCATAAGCCACCGAAGCCGGATCGCTACCCATCTGCTGCTTGATGATAGGCACTCCTACTCGCTCGGACCAGATCTCCAACTGCTCTACGGCCGCAGCACGGAAGGTATCGGCAGCCCCGAGCACGACGCTCTTGCCGGCCTGACGAAAGCGATGTGCCAGCTTGCCGATGGTAGTGGTCTTGCCTACGCCGTTTACGCCCACTACCATGATTACATAAGGTTTGGTACCGGAGGGTAGGTCGAAGCTGTCGCCATCGGCCGATCCGTTCTCCGTGAGCAGCGAGGCGATCTCTTGACGGAGGATAGTCGTCAGCTCGGAGGTGGAAACATATTTGTCGCGAGCCACTCGTTCCTCTATACGCTTGATGATCTTCAATGTGGTATCGACACCCACATCCGAAGTCACCAGCACGTTTTCCAATTCGTCCAAGACCTCATCGTCCACTTTGCTCTTACCGGCTACGGCACGGGTGATCTTGGCGAATACGTTTTCTTTGGTCTTGGACAGGCCTTCGTCCAAAGTCTCTTTTTTCTTCTTCGAGAATAATCCGAATAATCCCATATCGTATATACTGTTATATCTCTTCCTTAGTTCATTCTGTTCTTGTAATCCTCATAATCGAACCGGCGCAACACCTCTTTCTTCCCGTCGGTGCGCAGCAGTACAATGTCCGGATGGCGTACACCGTTGAACATGGTCGTCTTCACCGTCGTGTAGTGGAGCATGTCCTCGAATATCAGTTCATCGCCCACCTGCAACGGCCGATCGAAACTCCAGTCACCGATGAAGTCGCCGCTCAGACAGCTGCATCCGCCTATCCTGTATGTGGGCAGGCCGGGTACCGGCTCCTGATGCGCTCCACGAATGACGGGTTTGTAAGGCATCTCCAGACAGTCCGGCATGTGGCAGGTGAAGGACACATCCACGATAGCAGTGGCAATGCCCTGATGCTCTACGATGTCCACCACCGTGCTCTTGAGGAACCCCGTCTGCCAGCCGAAAGCACTGCCCGGCTCCATGATAAGATGCAGATGGGGGTGGCGGCGGGAGAAGTCGTTCAGCACCTGCACGAGGTGCTCCACGTCATAGTCCCGACGGGTCATCAGGTGGCCGCCGCCCATATTGAGCCAACGCGCTTGCTCCAGCACGGAAGCGAAGCGATCCTCAATGATCTTGAGGGTCTTCTCCAGTTCGAAGCCGGTGCTCTCGCAAAGCGTATGGAAGTGCAGACCCTCGATACCCTCCGGCAAAGTGTCGCCCAATTCGGAAGCCGATACACCGAAGCGCGAACCCGGTGCACAAGGATTGTAGAGCGCGGTCTCCACGGCCGAGTATTCGGGGTTGATTCTGAGTCCGAGCGATACGCCTACGTTCTTCACCATGGGCGAAAGCAGGTAGTACTGGCTGAGAGAGTTGAATGTGACGTGACTGCTATAACGCAGTATTTCCGGAAACTCCTCCGGCGTATAAGCCGGACTGAATGTATGAGCCGGCGCGCCCATCTCTTCGAAGGCAAGACGCGCTTCCCATACGGAACTGGCCGTACTGTGGGGTACGTATTCCCTGATGATCGGGAAGGTACGCCAGAGGGCATAGGCCTTGAAAGCGAGGATGATCTCCACGCCGGTGCGGTCGGCTACGGACGCGATCAGGGATAGATTGCGCCTTAGGAGATCTTCTTCCAGTACGTAGGCCGGAGATGCTATGTCGTGGTATCTTGCCATCTCTTAGGATTAGTTCTCATTCGGTATCAGTTCCAAGAACAGCTCTTGGAGCTGTGCCTCATCAATGACAGAGGGGGCGTCGATCATGACATCCCGACCGGCATTGTTCTTCGGGAAGGCGATGCAGTCGCGGATGCTGTCCAAACCGGCGAAGAGCGATACCCAGCGGTCTAAGCCGTAAGCCAATCCGCCGTGAGGAGGTGCCCCATACTTGAAAGCATTCATCAGGAAGCCGAACTGCTCCTGTGCTTTCTCCGGCGTAAAGCCGAGCAACTCGAACATTTTCTGCTGCAGGGCACTGTCGTGAATACGAATGGAACCACCTCCGACTTCGACACCGTTGATCACCATATCGTAGGCATTGGCACGCACAGCACCCGGATCGGTATCGAGCAGAGGGATGTCCTCCGGCTTCGGACTGGTGAAGGGGTGGTGCATGGCGTAGAATCGCTTCGTTTCCTCGTCCCATTCGAAGAGGGGGAAGTCCACGACCCAGAGGCAGGAGAATTTATTCTTGTCGCGCAGACCGAGCTGAGAACCCACTTCGAGGCGAAGTTCGCACAGTTGCTTGCGCGTCTTCATGAGGTCGTCTCCGCTGAGGATCAGAATCAGGTCGCCCGGCTCTGCCTCCATCGTCCGGCGAAGCTCTTGGAGCGTCTCTTGTGTGTAGAATTTGTCCACGCTGCTCTTGACGCTGCCGTCCGATTCCACACGGGCGTATACCATCCCTTTGGCTCCTACCTGCGGACGCTTCACGAAGTCCGTCAGTGCATCAAGCTGCTTGCGGGTGTAAGAGCCAGCTCCCTTGGCACAGATACCTCCGATGTAAGCTGCGGAGTCAAATACGCTGAAGTCGTGGCCTTTCAGCACATCCATCAGTTCTACGAAACGCATATCGAAGCGCGTATCGGGCTTGTCCGATCCGTAGTACTTCATGGCGTCGTGCCACGTCATACGGGGGAAGGCTTCCGAAATCTCCACGTGACGGATGGTACGGAAGAGGTGCTTGGCCATACCCTCGAAGGTGGACAGCACATCCTCTTGCTCCACGAAGCTCATTTCGCAGTCGATCTGTGTAAACTCAGGCTGGCGGTCGGCGCGGAGGTCTTCGTCGCGGAAGCACTTCACGATCTGGAAATAGCGATCGAAGCCGCTTACCATCAGTAGCTGCTTGAAGGTCTGAGGCGACTGGGGGAGAGCGTAGAACTGGCCGGGATTCATCCGAGAGGGTACGACAAAGTCGCGGGCACCCTCCGGCGTGGACTTGATCAGCATGGGGGTCTCTACTTCGAGGAATCCCTCGCCGTCGAGATACTTCCTCACCTCCAGAGCCATCCGGTGGCGCAGTTCCATATTGGAGCGCACGCAGTGGCGGCGCAGGTCGAGGTAGCGATATTTCATGCGGAGGTCATCGCCTCCGTCGGTCTCGTCTTCGATGGTGAAAGGCGGCACTTCGGAGCGGTTCAGCACATCCATTTCTCCGACTGCTATCTCTATATCGCCGGTGGGGATATTCGGGTTTTTGCTGGAGCGCTCCATGACGGTGCCCGTGGCACGGATCACCCACTCACGTCCCAAGTCTTCGGCGCGGTCGCATAGTTCGGCAGGTGCCGAATCACGGTTGAAAACCAACTGCGTAGTACCGTAACGGTCGCGCAGATCTACAAAGGTCATGCCGCCCATGCGGCGCACGCGCTGTACCCAACCGCAGAGGGTAACGGTTTGTTGCAGATGAGAAAGGCGCAACTCGCCACAGGTATTTGTTCTGTACATAATGATAAGGGGTTCTTCTATTTATGATCGATTTTGTGGAACAAAAGTACGAAACAAAGCGGACTTTTCCGCCTAAAACACTCGATGCTGCGTGGGGGTAATACCCTAAAAGCAAAGGCCTTGCACATTTGCGGAAAGTCCTATGAAGAAAACAGGTCTTTGACCCGATTGGGACTTTACGGAGATTACGTAGTGTAAGAGACTCTGTGATTTGACTGCATGCAGTCTGTTTCCAACATCCGACGGCTCTGCCTTCGTATAGCAGTTCTCAGACCAAAAACGCATGGGGCATGGGGCGAGAAAACGTGGCGCGGGATTTTTTTCGTTTTGGTTCGGGAATGAAAAATTTCTCGCGCGTAAACGAAGTAATTTACGCGCCTAAATCTCGCAGAATACGCGCCGCAATTCCATCGATTGCAGTGCGTAAATTCAGTAAGAGGGAAGGTGAGGAGCACGAACTCCCTCGTTTAAGATAATGGTGCTGCGTTCGATACGTACATCATCGTACAGACCGCTGTCAATGAAAGATCGGAGTATACAGGCACCCCCCTCCACTAACAGCGACTGTATGCCGCGAGCATGCAGTTCGGCCAGCATCTGCTCCACGGGAGGGCGGGAGGGATCGATCCGGACGAAAGAGACAGAGGAGGGATAGCCGGAGGGTTGTTCTTTTTCGGTAAAGACCAGTGTGGGCACACTGCCATCGAAGAGGGTGAGGTGGCGTGGGAGAGCCAGATGGCGATCTGTGACCACACGCAGCGGATTTCGGCCGTACCAATGCCGAACCGTCAGAGAGGGATTGTCCAAAAGAGCGGTACGGAACCCCACCAATATGGCATCGTGTATCATTCGTCTATGGTGCACAAAGCGTGTGGTCAGAGGTGTACTCAGCCTGACAGGAGGGGTGGAGGCATCGTCGCGCAGTGCGTCAATGAATCCGTCGCTACTCTCTGCCCATTTGAGTGTGACATAGGGACGGTGTTGCCGTTGGGCTGTGAGGAAATGCCGATTCAGCTCCTCGGCTTCCTCTGCAAGTAGTCCCACTTGGACCGATACACTTGCGTCACGCAACATCTTGATGCCTCTTCCTGAAACGGATGGGAAAGGATCGAGCATGGCCACCACTACATGAGGGATGCCCTCCCGAAGGATCAGCTCGGCACAGGGAGGCGTTTTGCCATAATGAGAGCAAGGCTCCAGACTGACATAGAGGGTACTTTCTCTGAGCAAAGCCCTGTCTCGCACAGAGTTTATGGCGATGACTTCGGCATGGGGCATGCCGGCACAGTGGTGGTAGCCCTCACCGATGATACGCCCATGAGCCACAAGGACTGCTCCGACAAGCGGATTGGGAGAGGTGAACCCTTCGGCATTCTGTGCTAATTCGATCGCACGGCGCATATACAGAGGATCGGGAGTCATACCTAATTGCTAATTTTGTTTCTGATGATTACGCTTAACGAAGCTCAACAGCGAATCGAATCGACACTGAACGGTCGATACGACAAGGACGAACTGCGCAGCATCATGCGAGAGCTACTGACCGAAGCAACCGGCCTAAGCCGCTCCGCACTTTTGCTTGCAGACAAAGATACGCTTTTATCGACCGAAGCATCGCAGGCTCTATCTCGCTATCTGGATCGTATGAAGACAGGAATGCCGCTACAGTATGCCGTGGGACATGCGCCTTTCTTCGGGTATGAATTTGCGGTAAATCCTTCTGTGCTGATTCCCCGTCCTGAGACGGAGGAACTGGTGGAGTTGATCCTGCGAAAGGAGAGGCCTGCGGCGGCTCCGCTTTGTCTGCTCGATGTCGGCACGGGCAGCGGATGTCTGGCCATCACATTGGCACGAGAACTTCGAGCCAAAGTATGGGCGATGGATATTTCACCCGATGCTTTAGCTACGGCTCGTACCAATGTCGGAGAAGACGACCGGATATTTTTCTTCGAGGGCGATATTCTTTCTCCCGATAATCGTTGGGACGTACTCCCCCCCGTGGACATTATCGTCAGCAATCCTCCGTACATCATGCCTGCGGAAAGTGCCGATATGGCGTATCATGTGCTGGGACATGAACCGGCCTTGGCTCTCTTTGCGCCCGAGGAGGATCCTCTCCTTTTCTACAAAGCCATTGCCAACCTTTCCGGCAGCGGTAAACTACGCTCCGGCGGACGGCTTTATGTGGAGCTGAATCCGCTGCTGGCCGAAGCCACATGCGAAGTGTTTTCGGCCAAAGTGGGATGGTGTGAAGTCCGATTGCACATGGATCTCTCCGGCAAGAGCCGTTTTCTCTCGGCAAAATATTTACCCGCTAACAAAGCATGAAGACAGAGGAGGAACTACTGAATCGGATGCAAGCCTACTGCGCCCGTACGGAACATTGCAGATCAGAAGTGGCAGCCAAACTGCGGCAGGCAGGGACGGACGAGCTAATGATAGAGCGGCTGCTGCAGCGGCTTGTGGAAGATCGGTTCATTGATGAGGATCGTTTTGCCCGTGCTTATGCTCGTGACAAATACCGATTCAATGGCTGGGGCCCCAAGCGCATTGCTTCGGAACTGGCCAAACGGCGTATTCCGGATTCGATCATCGGTTCGACCTTATTGGATTTGGAGGAGGGAGAAGATAAGATAGAGGATAACCTGCCGCGTCTCTTGGAGCGCAAACTTCGAAGCATAAAGGATACGGACGATCGCGGTCGTCTGCACCGCTTGGTGCGCTGGGCTGTGGGACGAGGATTCGAATACGAACAGGTGATGAGGGAGGCATCACGCCTCCTCCGCAAAGGGTATGAGGAAGACAGCTAACGGTACGGGCCGGCATATCCGATTGCTGATTCGTAAGGTGTTGGATCTGTTTTTCCCTCGCTATTGTCCTGTATGCGACAGCTTGCTCGCCGAGACGGAGATCGGGGTCTGTCCTCGTTGCATGGTGAGAATGCCGCGGTATATCGAAGGGATGCAATATGGATTAGATCGTCTGAATGGGGATGTTTATATCGACGCGCTGTACGGCCTTTTTATTTTCAAAGAGGACGGGGGTGTAAGGCCTATGATACACGCACTAAAATATGGAGGATACAGTGAGATCGGCGAAATGCTCGGACGAATGGCCGGCCGATCCTATCCTTTCCTGTCCAAGGATTACGATCTGATAGTACCGGTTCCTTTACACCCACGCAAACAACGTAAGCGTGGCTACAATCAGGCACTCCTCATCGCACAAGGATTAAGTCGCGTAACGGGAATACCTGTTCAAGAAGGTTTGCGCAGAAAGGTATATACGGACAGTCAGACCGGACAGTCCTATTCGGAACGAAAGTCAGCCATGAAAGGGAAGTTTGCCCTCTCCCCGAATACGCGCGTGGCCGGTATCCGTGTTCTTTTGGTGGACGATGTGCTGACTACCGGAGCTACGGTACAGGCTGCGGCCGAGCCATTGGCAGAAGCCTTTGCGGCCAAGATCGGTGTACTGGTGGCAGCCGTTACCAAGCGTCCCTCGAATTGGTCTCATTATTCTGATGAGCGATAGGCCGAGTTTATAGCCCCTCCTTAAGCTCTTTCCTCTCCGATTAGGTTCCTTATTCTAACGAAAGAGGCTGCGTCCCAAGGAATAATCCTCGGAACGCAGCCTCTTTTCCGTATAGGAGTGTCGGTCAGCTTACCAAACGACTACGCGCTTTTCGGGTTGCAAATACATCTTATCAGTAGGCTGTATATTGAAAGCTTCGTAGAAAGCTTCGATATTGCGCAGTGCTTGATTGACGCGCAGCTCACCCAAACTGTGCACATCGATCTGTGTGAGACGGAGAACCTCTTCCGGACGAATATTTTGTCCCCATAGACGGGCATAACCGATAAAGAAACGCTGGTCGGGAGTGAATCCGTCGATTTCTTCCATTACCTCACCCTTGGCAGCATTGCGGAAAGCCAGATAAGAGATGAGGAGACCGCCCTGATCTGCGATGTTCTCGCCAAGTGTCATATTACCATTGGCACGAACACCATCGGCTACGTAGATCTCGCTGAACTGATCGGCCAGTTTTCGGGCTGTGGTCTCGAACTTCTGAGCATCTTCAGCAGTCCACCAGTTGATCATATTGCCGTCTTTGTCGAAGTTGCGGCCTTGATCGTCGAATCCATGCGTCATCTCGTGTCCGATCACTACGCCGATACCGCCATAATTGACAGCATCGTCTGCATCCATATTGAAGAAAGGAGGTTGGAGGATGGCTGCAGGGAAACAAATTTCGTTCGTGGTCGGATTGTAGTAGGCATTGACATCCTGCGGATTCATCAGCCAACGCTCGCGATCTACAGGCTTACCGAGGTCAGCCATATTGTCGTCATGCATCCATTTGCTGGCGCGTTTGATATCGGCATAATAGCTGTCTCCCTTGATTTCCATCTTGGAATAGTCTTTCCACTTGTCGGGATAACCGATCTTGATGATGAAGGAATTGAGTTTTTCCTGAGCTTTCATCTTCGTGGAGTCGCCCATCCATGTAAGCATGTTGATGCGCTCTCCGAGAGCCGTTTGCAGGTTCTTGACGAGTTTGAGCATGCGCTCTTTTGCTTCGGGTGGGAAGTATTGCTTTACATAAACTTCGCCCAGTGCTTCGCCCAGAAAGCTGCTTACCATACCTACGGAACGTTTCCAGCGAGGATGCATTTCGGTGGTTCCACTCAGCGTCTTGCCGAAAAAGTCGAAACGGGCTTGCTCGAAGTCATCGCTCAGATAGCTTGCTGCACCGCTGATCGTGCCGGCGAGGAGATAGTCCCTCATTTCGTTCAGATCGGCTTTGGCAAACCAAGAGTCGAACTTCTTGAAGAAATCGAGTTGCTCCACATCCCACTCTTCGAGGGTGGTGAGCTGACGATCGGCGAGGTAAGTAGTCCAATCAAAGCCTTGGTACTTATTCGTAAACTCCTTCACTGCCATCTTATTGTAGTTACGATGGGTATCGCGTAGTTCTTCTTTGCTGTAGCAGATTTGTGCCAGTTCGGTTTCCATCTTCATGGCGTTCTTGGCAATACGGGTAGCTGCTTCATCGTCGTAGCCGGCCAGCTTAGCAATTTTGTTCAGATAAGCTACATACGCCTCGCGTATTTGCTGAGACTTGGCATCCTGCTTGAGATAGTAGTCTCGATTGTCAAGAGCCAAGCCAGTCTGGGTGATATGGAAGATGTTCATCTCGCTATTCTTGGCGTCGGCATAAACGTACGATCCGAAGAATGTGCTTCCACCCATATTGTCCTTAGCAGCGGCATACTTCACCATAGCAGCTCTGTCCGCAATGGCTTCGATCTTCTGAAGATCTTCCTTCAGAGGAGCTGCTCCGTCTTTATTCCGTTTGATGCTATCCATAGCTTGACGATAGAGCGTAGCTATACGATACTCATTAGTGCCGACTTCATGCTGTCCTGCTGCAAGGTTGTCCACAATCAGGTGTACACGCTCGAGGGTGCTGTCGTGCAGGATGTCGAATGAGCCGTAGCGACTATAAGCAGGTTTGAGCGGATTGTTTTTCATCCAATTGCCGTTGCAGTAGCGATAAAAGTCGTCCTGTGGGCGTACGGATGTATCCATGGCACTGAGGTCGATGGCCGGTACCGGCTCGCGCTTCCTGTCAGTATCGTTAGTCTGACCCTTATTGCCATTGCAGCCGGTCAGCATCAATGCGCCGATTACTGCCGGCGCAAGGCAAAGAAACTTGATTGTCTTGTTCATTGTTTGTGATATTTGGCATTAAAACAATTTCGTTGGGTATTCTCCGGCTTCCGTTAGTTCGCGTAGTTTGGCTACGACACCGGGGCGATCATCCGAATAAGTGACACCGAACCATCGGGCTGTCGTATCCAGCACTTCCACCGAAGCTCGACCGCTGCGAATAAGATCGTTCACAACGAAGGGAATGAAGAACTCGCTCTTCAGCTCCTGCCCATGAGCATTCAGGAAGTTGATGAACAGTTCTTCCGAATAGTCGAAGTAGTCAGGAGTGAATCCCCACATATTCATCGAAACGGGTGCATCCTCTGCCAGCGTACATATCTTTCCGGTCTCATCTCGGAATGAGATAGTACCGTCTGTGCGCTCGATGCCGGTACGCTCCACCACACCGGTAAGCAAATGTTTTTCATCTACCTGGCATACTCCACGCGAAACGCCACCGCTTTCGCTCAGGGTATTACCCACACGGTAGCCGACCATGCAGTATTCGCCTTGCTTACCTTCCAAAGTCATGAGCTTACGAGCCAGAACTTCAAAACCATTGCGTCCATAGAAATCATCCGCATTGATGACGGCAAAAGGTTCGCGAATCGCATCTCGTCCCATCAGAACGGCGTGATTCGTTCCCCAAGGTTTCTCGCGCCCTTCCGGACAGGAGAATCCTTCCGGCAAGCAATCCAATTCCTGAAAAACCAGTTCGACAGGGATACGGCCTTCGTACTTGGTCAGAATTTTTTCTCGGAATTCTTTCTCGAATGAATGACGGATTACGAAGACCAGCCGACCGAATCCGGCACGAATGGCATCATAGACGGAATAGTCCATGATCGTATCGCCACCGGGGCCTATGCCGTCCAATTGCTTGAGACTACCATAGCGGCTGCCCATACCCGCAGCCAAAACAAAAAGTGTGGGTTTCATCGGTTTCTAAAAACTCTTTTTTATGTGTAATGCTGCAAAGTTACGATTATCCACAAAGGGATCAGCCGAAACTGTACAGGTTTTCATATCTCTGCACAGTTTCGGCTGCTATATCTTTTCATTAGGGGATACTCCGAAACGCTATTCCTTATTGCTTGTGCAAAAAAGGAAACAGCTGCTATCACGAGCAACGTGAACGGGCCATAAGTTTGAGCTTGTCAAGGATTTGTTTGTGTTTGAGGCTGCATCGCTCTTCTGCTGCATCGAAAACGATTTGCAGCTTTTTGCGATCAAGAATACGGTAGATGTCTGTCATAAGCATATTCGCCAAAAGGGTTAAGGATGAAAGGAGTCATTTTCCTTTTTTCCATTCTTTTAGAGAACGCTTACGACTGCTTTATTATTGTATGGAATATCGACTAAGCCGACATGCCCATCATTTTGCGCAGATTGATCAGCGCATATCGCATTCGGCCGAGTGCCGTATTGATGCTTACTCCGGTAGCATCTGCAATCTCTCGGAAGCTCATGTCCTCCCAGTAGCGCATTCTCACTACTTCCTGCTGCACTTCGGGCAGGACGCTCAGGTACTGTTCCAGCTCTTCGATAGTAGCCAGTTCGATCAGTTGTTCTTCCGCCGTCAGATTGCTGTCCGCCACCTTTTCGACAGGAGCGGCGTCGTCATCATCGAAAGACTGCAACCTGGCTCCTTCCCCTCTGACCCGGCGGTAGTGATCCATCACGAGGTTGTGCGCAAGGCGTAGCAGCCAAGCTTTGAACTTGCCGGTGGGGATGTATTGTCCGCGACGAAGCGTATGGATCACCTTGATAAAAGTGTCCTGAAAAATATCCTCCGCCAAATCGGCATCGCTCACGGAAAAACGGATGTAAGTATGAACTACAGCATCATACCGGGACAGTATGACATCGAAAGCCTCATCGCATCCTTCTGTATAAAGGCTGACCAATTCATCATCAGTCAGCTTGTGGAAACTGCTCATAGGAGAATCCTCTTTATTTATTGTTCAGAAGGTAGATATGCGTCGATAGGCGATTCTTTTAAATGAGACTTATTGCAAAGAAAAACATTTTTTTCGACAAAACAAACAGAAGCAACTGCTTATCAACCCGACTAATGCAGCGGAAGAGTCAGCGATCGTTCTTTTCCAAGCGGAGTGTCATCGTGGGGCTATCGCATACATGTTCGGGGCCGAAGAACTGTATCGGGCCGGGGTAAACGTACTCGGTGCTCAACGCCCATTCGCGACGCATCTCGCGCAATGCTCGGTACGGTTCACCATCCATATCCACCAATGCTTTTCGAATCACGGGCTTCATTTTTCCGCTCCGACGCTCCATATTCATCATCATCGTCATGGGCACGCCGCCTGCTTCCCATTCGGATACAGGATCTGCCGTATTCTTGATCGCAGCCATGTAGCCCGTCTTTCCCGCTGCGATCAGGATAGAAGCTGCACGTCCGAGACAGTAGCAGTAGTTGGCATCGAAGTTGGAGGGCATGGCACAGCGTCCTTCGTAGCCGAAGAAGTGGGTAAGCGTACTAAACCGCCCCTGAAATCGTCCTTCTTCCGCCCATTCGGCCAGCTTCTGAGCCGTCATGTCTGCCAAGAGCTTCTCGGTGGCAATGAGTGAAACCTGCACATTGCCGTGAGGGTCGCGATCGGCAATCAACTGTCGAGCCACATCCACCGGCAAGCTGTCGTACAGGCGCGAATTCTCGGGACTGAGTTTGTTTTTGATATACTGTCTCTGTGCCGAACGTTTGATGAGCTTGAATTCGGCATCATTTTGGGAGAGAAACTCGTTCAGCTCCTTGATCAACCTCTTCATGGCCGGCAGGAATTCGATCAACCCCTCCGGAATCAGTACCGTCCCGAAGTTCATTCCTGCCTCCGACCGGCGCACCACGGTCTCGGCGATATAGGTCACCACATCGTCCAGATAGTAATTGTTGGCCTCCACCTCTTCGGATACGATACAGATATTGGGGTGGGTCTGGAGGGCGCACTCCAGTGTAATATGAGATGCCGAACGCCCCATCAGCTTGATGAAGTGCCAGTACTTCCGGGCCGAATTGCAATCGCGCTGGATATTACCGATCAGTTCGCTATAGACTTTGGCGGCCGTGTCGAAGCCGAAGGAGGTTTCTATCTGTTTGTTTTTCAAGTCGCCGTCGATCGTCTTCGGACAGCCGATCACTTGTATTCCGGCTTCGATCGAGGCATAGTACTCGGCCAGGATGCAGGCGTTGGTGTTGGAGTCGTCGCCACCGATGATGACCAATGCCTTGATGTCCAACTCTCGCAATATCTCCAGTCCGGCTTCGAACTGTTCGGGCTTGTCCAGCTTGGTGCGTCCGGATCCGATCATGTCGAAGCCCCCCGTATTGCGGTATTCATCTATTACCTCAGCAGTCAGTTCGCGATACTTATGCTCGATCAGGCCATCCGGTCCCATAAGAAATCCGAAGAGCCGGCTATCTGGGTTGAGCAGCTTCATCTCATCGAACAGACCGGCTATCACATTGTGTCCACCCGGAGCCTGTCCGCCCGAAAGGATAACCCCCACATTCGTAGGAGGATACTCCGTCCGCTCTCCTCCAGGTGCGAAAGAAATAAGCGGCAAGCCGTATGTACGGGGAAAAATAGCAGCAATCTCTTCTTTGTCCGAAACCGCCTCCGTAGCTTTTCCTTCTATTATCTTCACTGCTCCCTGCAGAGATGCAGGCATTTTAGGCTGGTAGGACATCCGCGCCAGATGTAGTGCACTCTTTGCCATAATAATAAGCTGAACTTAATGTAACCGTATCTCCGGCGAATAGCATCTCAACACAGCGGAGACAAAGCAAACTTAATCATTTATTTCCGCCTTGCTGCCGACGAAGGAAGTGCGTCCATCCGTTGCACAAGGTCTATTCTTCACTCCTTTCCGACTCGCAGAAGGCAAACCGCCCCGACCGAAGGAGGGGATATTTCAGAGGGGCAGCAGGGTAACGTAGACGCTATCGCCGGGCTGCTTGCCTATGGCTCGACGAATATCCTGTCGCAAACCGAGTATATGACAGGGCAAGCCCATACGAACGATAGATCCCGTATAGGGATAACCGTCGAAAGTGGCGTTCACCCTCACTCGCCCTTTGCCGTATACCGTCTTGACGTCAAATGGAATCTCTACGTATGCGGCATCCATATCGGGTACTTGCCTGATGATGGCATCGAATTCGATCGGACTGTCCGAACCGTTACCTGCAGAAGAGGGAGCTTCAGACCTCGGCAAAGTCTTCTTCATCCCAGTCGAACGAATCGAACGAGTACGGCAGATCGGGCATCTCTTCGCTAAACTGCTCCAGCTCTCGCCTGTCCTTTTTGGTCGGACGACCGGTGCCCTTGGCTCTGTCCACAAAGCCCGAAATGCGTTGCATTTCGAGTATCTCATACTCTTCGGGCGGAGTGATATTTTCCAGAAAGTCCTTCACCAGCTTGGCACCCATCCGATTCTGAGCCAAAGCCAGAATACGAAAGGAATAGGTCACCGGTGGCTTCCTTACCTGAACGACGTCGCCCACACGTACCATTCGCGAAGGCTTGGCTTGCAGCCCGTTCACAGTTACTCGGCTTTTCTTGCAGGCATCCGTGGCTATCGTTCGTGTCTTGAAGATACGCGTAGCCCACATCCAACGGTCTATCCTTACCTCTTCCATCTCCTTTAGTTGTACCGGTTCATCGTCCTTTGGATACCGGCCAGGCAAAAACTCTTGATGATCTCCACGGCATGCTTGGTCAGCTCCGGCAGCTTCTCCTCTTCTTCGGGGGTAAAACGGCCGAGGACGAAGTCCACCTGCCTTCCTTTGGAAAACTCGTCGCCCAAGCCGAAACGCAGACGGGCATAATCGATCGATCCCATCACCTCGGCAATGTTCTTCAGCCCATTATGCCCCGCATCGCTTCCCTTGGGTTTCAGCCGCAAAGTGCCGAAAGGCAAAGCCAAATCGTCCACAAGAACAAGCACCTGTTCGCGAGGGATATTCTCCTGTTGCATCCAGTAGCGAACGGCATTGCCACTCAGATTCATATATGTATTCGGTTTCAGCAGGATCAGCTCCGCATTCTTCACACGCATATGCGCTATCGCTCCGTAACGAGCTTCCACGAACTGCACTCCACCGTCTTCGGCCAGAGCATTCACCATCCGGAAACCCACATTATGGCGAGTGCCGTTGTACTCTCCGCCGATATTGCCAAGGCCGACGATCAGGTATTTCATACGCTACGACTAAGATAGGACTCTCGAATATGGAAGAGCCGCCTCCGTTGCCCCACTTCAGGGGTATCAGGGGCGGCTCTCCTTCGTTATGAGAAAGCCGGAACTTCGATCGAAGCTCCGTCTTGCTTCTGTACGTTTTTTTACTGTTTCTTCACGGCTGCACCACGAGCTGCACGAGTCAGCTTCACAGCACATACCACGGCGTTCTTTGCATTCATCAGGGTCAGACCTTCGAAGTGAAGTTCGCCCACCTGTATCGTCTTGCCGAGCTGCAAGTCGGAAACGTCGATATCCAGCTTCTCGGGGATCTCGCTGTAGAGAGCTTTCACCTTGAGCTTACGCATTTCCAAGCTCAACTTACCCCCAGCCTTCACACCTTCGGCGTGTCCGGTGAGAACTACAGGCACTTCCATTACCACGGGCTTTTCGTCCGTTACCTGCAGGAAGTCGATGTGGATGATGCGGTCTGTCACCGGATGGAATTGTATTTCCTTCAGGATAGCCTTGTATGAGCCACTGCCTTCTACGGTCAGCTCCACGAGGAAGATCTCAGGTGAGTAGATCAGATTGCGTACGGCATCCTGCGATACGATAAAGTTTACGCCTTCCCCTTTTCCGCCATAGAGAACGGCAGGGATCTGATCTTCTTTGCGAATGGCTTTGGCAGCCTTCTTTCCGAATTCGGCACGAGGAGTACCGGTCAGTTGAAATGTTTTCATTTTCTTTTTCTGGTTTGTGTTACTCAAAATTAGTCTTGTCCTAATTTCCCATCACACCTGCCGCCTAAAGCCGGAGGCCATGAGTCATCAAAAACGCTGCAAAGATAGGAAAAATAAAGATTCGCACAGAAAACCTGCCGAAGGTGAGCTTTGTTTTTCAGTACTCGTCAAGTTTATTTGCCGAGAAAGAGCAAATGATTTTTTCGAGCGTAAAACGGACGAATTGCCGTTCGTGTTTTCCGGAAAAATGGAACGATAAATTTTTCGTTTTGGTTTGAGAACTTTTTTCTTCCGGCGCGGGAAGTGAAAAATTCTCGCGCCACGTTTTTTCGTTCCGTTCGAAACAATTTTTTGGAACGTAAAAGCTCGAAGAGGGCGAGGGCGGATCAAAAGAAAATAAGTCCGAATCGGAGGAAAAAAGCAGCAAGCCAATGCAGGTCAAAGGCAAGTTGTGTCGTTTTTCAGGCTTCTCCGTTTGCTGTATAACTTCCGTCTAATCCCGATCTTGGCAGCAGTATCGGTGGAGTTGGGACTTTCGGACAATTATCAACGGTGCTCAAATCATTATCTTTGCAGCAATTTAGATACGAAAAAATAATCTGAACAATAATGGATAGACAATTCAAGCGAACTCTTATTACTACGGCCCTCCCGTATGCCAACGGGCCTGTACATATCGGACACTTGGCCGGTGTCTACGTTCCGGCCGATATATATGCACGCTATCTGCGATTGCGTGGCAGAGACTGCCTGCTGATCGGCGGTTCGGACGAACACGGTGTACCCATCGCCCTGAAAGCCAAAGCCGAGGGATGCACTCCGCAGGAGGTGGTAGACCGATACCACGAACTGATCAAGCGTTCGTTCGAGGGGCTGGGTATCTCTTTCGACATATACTCACGTACCACAAGCGACATACATCGTCGTACGGCAAGTGAGTTTTTCAAGACCCTGTATGAAAAGGGTGAGTTCGTGGAGCAGACGAGTGAGCAGTATTATGACGAAGAAGCCAAGCAATTCCTGGCCGATCGTTATATCATCGGTACCTGTCCGCACTGTAGCAATGATCGGGCTTACGGCGACCAGTGCGAAGCCTGCGGCACCTCACTCAATGCTACCGATCTGATCGATCCGCGGAGTACGATCTCGGGTAGTGCTCCCGTGCTGCGCGAGACGAAACACTGGTATCTACCTCTGGACAAGCATGAGCCTTTCCTGAAAGAGTGGATCCTTGATGGACATAAGGAGTGGAAGAGCAACGTCTACGGCCAGTGCAAGAGTTGGCTGGATATGGGGCTGCAACCCCGTGCCGTGAGCCGCGATTTGGACTGGGGGATCCCCGTGCCGGTGGAGGGTGCCGAAGGAAAAGTGTTATATGTCTGGTTCGATGCTCCGATAGGCTATATCTCCAATACCAAAGAGCTGTGTCCCGATAGTTGGGAGACGTGGTGGAAGTCGGAAGATACCCGTCTTGTTCATTTTATCGGTAAGGATAATATCGTATTCCACTGCATCGTTTTCCCGGCCATGCTCCGTGCCGAAGGTTCGTTTATCCTGCCTGACAATGTGCCTGCCAACGAGTTTCTCAACCTTGAAGGAGATAAGATTTCCACCAGTCGGAACTGGGCTGTCTGGCTGCATGAATACCTCGAAGAGTTCCCGGGCAAGCAGGATGTACTGCGCTATGTGCTCACGGCCAACGCTCCTGAGACGAAGGACAACGACTTCACGTGGCGCGACTTTCAGGCTCGCAACAACAATGAACTGGTAGCCATATTCGGCAATTTCGTGAACCGGGCATTGGTCCTTACTCATAAATACTTCGATGGAGCTGTCCCGCCCAAAGGCGAGCTGACGGATTACGACAGCCGTACGATAGAGGAGTTTGCAGCCGTGAAGCAAGCCTTGGAGCATCAGTTGGATACGTTCCACTTCCGCGAAGCACTGAAAGAAGCGATGAATCTGGCACGTATAGGCAATAAATATCTGGCCGATACGGAACCTTGGAAGCTGGCAAAAACGGATATGAACCGTGTGGCTACGATCCTCAATCTGTCCCTGCAGATAACGGCCAATCTGGCTATCGCCTTCGAACCGTTCCTGCCTTTCTCCTCGGCAAAACTCATGTCGATGCTCTCCACCGACTGTCCTTTCGGCTGGGATCGTTTGGGTAGTACGGATCTCTTACCCGAAGGACACGTCTTGGGCAATCCCGAATTGCTCTTCGAAAAGCTGGAGGACAGTGTGATAGATGCACAGATTCAGAAATTGCAGGATACCAAGCTGGCCAACGAAAAGGCTGCCCATCAGGCTGCTCCGATAGCCGAAGACATTGCATTCGAGGACTTTCTCAAGCTGGATATCCGTGTGGGCACCGTGCTGGAGTGTGAGAAAGTGCCCAAAGCGGACAAGCTCTTGCGTTTTCGTATCGATGATGGTCTGGGTGGCCGGACGATCGTTTCGGGTATTGCCAAACACTATGCTCCGGAAGAGCTGGTAGGCAAGCAAGTATGCTTCATTGCCAATTTGCCGCCACGCAAGCTGAAAGGTATCGAGTCCGAGGGCATGATTCTTTCGGCAGAGGATGCGGACGGTTCGCTCAGGGTCATTATGCCGGCAGCTGAAGTTGCCCCAGGTAGTCAGGTGAAATAGACTTTTAGGAGTACTACAGATTGCACGGTATGAAGAAGAGACTTTTCGGTTTGCTGTCCGTCCTGCTTCCGCTGGCGACGTTTCTCCTCGGTGGATGTGCAAGCAGGCAGGAGCATTCGCTTCGTATTATCCACACTACGGATCTTCACGGGAATGTATTCCCCACTGATTTCAAAGCTTTAAGACCGACTTCGGGTGGAATGTCGCGCTTGGCTTCCTTTCTGAAAGCTGCCCGGTCGGACAGATCGGAGTTGCTGCTCTTCGATGGTGGCGACGTATTGCAGGGCGATCCTACGGCCTACTATTATAACTACATGGACACGATGGGTACTCATCTCTTCTCCCGTGCGATGAACTACTTGCGCTATGATGCCGCCATACCGGGCAATCACGACATCGAGACCGGCCATGCCGTCTATGACAAATGGGTAGCCGGCTGCGACTTCCCTTTCTTGGCGGCGAACGCTATCGACACCGAGACCGGCAAGCCATATTGGGCTCCTTATAAGGTCTTCGATCGGAACGGGCTGAGGGTGGCTCTGTTGGGCTTTATAACTCCGGCTATTCCTGAGTGGCTGCCGCAAAGTCTGTGGACGGGAATGCGATTCGACGATATAATCGAATCGGCTAAGTACTGGGTACCGTTTGTGATCCAAAAGGAAAAACCTGATTTTGTTGTATGCGTACTGCATTCCGGCAGGGAGAATGACAATTCGAACTACCTCGAAGATGCCGGTATGACTCTCGCTCGTGAAGTGGCAGGCATAGATGTACTATTGCTGGGACATGATCATCAGGAGTACAGCCGCAGGGTGAAAGGAGCAGAAGCCGACTCCGTTCTCGTACTGAATCCGGCCAATCATTTGGACAAAGTGTCCGATGTGCAACTCAGTCTCGCTCGCAAAGGAGACAAGGTACTGCATAAAAGAGTGGAAGGTGGCTTGACGGACATATCGCGGCTTACTCCCGATTCAGCCTTTATGGCGCATTTCTCCTCCGATGAAGCTGCCGTTCGCCGGTTTGTGAACGAGCCTATGTGTGTTTCTTCCACCGAAATAAGTTCTGCAGACGCTCTGTTCGGCCCGTCTCCTTTCATGGATCTGATTCATCATGTGATGCTGAGCGAGTCCGGCGCGGATATATCATTTGCAGCTCCTCTCTCCATCAATACGGATTTGCCGGCGGATTCGATCTATATGTACCACATGTTCGCCATCTATCCGTACGAGAATTTTCTTTGCACGATGCAAATGACAGGCCGCGAAATACGTGACTATTTGGAGTTTTCCTATTCCCGATGGGTGGCGGATCCGACTCGGCAGAATGGCCATCTCATCCTGCTGAAAAAGGATGTCGTTGCTTCCGACCGTTTCAAAACGATGTATCCTTCCTTTAATTATAGTGCGGCGGGAGGACTGCGCTATACCGTAGACGTAACCAAGCCGATAGGGGAGAGGGTGCTCATCACGGGAGTGAGGGACAAGATGTCCGGCGAAGGGGTATACAAGCCCTTTGTACTTGATAGTGTATACACGGTGGCACTCAATTCTTATCGAGCCAATGGTGGGGGCGGACTGATGACGGAAGGAGCCGGTATTGCACCCGAAGAATTGCACTCTCGTCTCAAGAACTCTACAGCCGTGGATATTCGGCAAGCTCTGATTCGCTATGTGCGCCGCACGGGTAGGGTAGAAGTGCCTCCTGTCTGCGATTGGCAATTTGTGCCGACCGGATCGGTCAAGGAAGCCATCGCACGTGACCGAAAGTTTCTCTTCGATAAGAGAAAGAAGATTACTCGATGACGCTGTGGATGGCTGTGGCCCTGCTTGTGCTGATTGCAGGCATGGCTTTTATGACGTTATGGAAACCGAAAGATCCATGGCAGGCCGACAACCTGCCGCCAGAAGGCTCTTCGGATCAATTCCGTCGCAAGGGGATTATCGATGCCGATGCCTCGTCTTTGTTGGTGCCTGTGCCTGCCGCTGTGGATAGCCGGCCTTGTTTTCTCGTTATCGATACGGAGACGACCGGATTGCCTGCCGATGAAACGCAGTTCATTTCCGGAGTAGATGCACCGGCACCCGTATCGGTTGGTTGGCAGCTGCTGGACTTTCGTTTCAGATGTATAGAGGAAGTCGTTTGCCGGCTGTCTACCGACGAACCGGTATCACCCGAGGCTGCCGCTTTGCACGGCATCACGGATGCTTCGCTACACGGCGATGATCCGCATGAGGTGTACGCACGTTTGCTTGGGGCTGTATCGAAAGCAAAAGTACTGTCTGCTCACAATCTGGCCTTTCACCGTTCCGTTCTGGTCTATGATATGAGACGGAGGGGATTCGATCCGTCTCCCTTGTTCTCCCTTGATGATTATTGTACAATGGAGGCGGGAGTCGATTTTACTCATCTGTACGGAAGCTGTGGAACATGGAAGCTGCCACGCCTGACCGAGCTGTTCGGTGTCCTCTATTTCGGATTGCCGGGCGTTAGAACGACCTACCGCGAGAAGGTGCGGAACGATATACGTCTCGTAGCAGCATGTTTGCGTCGGATGAATCCGACCACACCGTCTTTAGAGTGAAGAGGGGTAATATCCCCTTCACGGAAGATCCGGGAGCCGGGGAAAAGCGAAGGAGGGAGCGTTTACTCCCTCCTCTTGTCCTCGGATGAATCCAATATGGGTCGGATCAGATCCGGCACATCGATGTTCAGTGCTTTTACCTTTTCCAATTGCCTTCGACCTTCTTCCGTCAGATTGAAATAAATCTTTCGCTTGTCGTCATGTCCCAGCCTGCGCATGACCCATCCTCTGTCTTCTGCAGCAGCAAGCAACTTGGAGTTTTGGGCCGGCAATACGCCTATTTGCGAGGCTATTTCGGTCGCTGATAGCGAATCATCGGCTATCACGCACAGGAGCATGGCCTGATTGAGATCGCATCCGGTGGAATCCAAAAGATTGGATTCCAATTCCCTGATGGCAGCCATCAACTTCTTCATCGTACAGATACACTCTACATTTTCCATCGGCTGGAAGGCCGTAGCCTCGATTGATTGTTACTGCACAAATTTAGATGAATAGATTGATGTTGGCCTCTTCTGCTCTATTCATATAGGTGGCAACTCCACCGATACTTACCTCGTCGAGCAATTCTTCCCGATTGATCCCCATTACATCCATGGACATCTGACAGGCTATAAACTCTACACCGTTTTCCAACGCTTGCTTACGCATGCTCTCCAGTGAGTCCACATGCTTTTCCTTCATGACCATACGCATCATCTTCGCTCCCAAGCCGAACATGTTCATTTTGGACAGTCCTAACCCTTTGCTGTTCTTCGGAAGCATCATACCGAACATCTTGCCCCAAATGTCTTTCTTCGCTTTGACGGCGTGAGGCTTTTTGATGGCATTCAGACCCCAGAATGTAAAGAATATAGTCACCGGCTGTCCCATCGCTGCTGCTCCGTTGGCCAGTACGAATGTGGCCAAAGCCTTGTCCAGATCATCGCTGAAGAGAATGAATGTCTTGCCTTTGGATGGAGTCTCGCTCACACAAGTGCCCTCCTCCTTGCAAGCAGTCTTTTCGATGGTCACTTTGTATTGGCCCTTTATGGTCTCCTGCCGGATCAGATTGTGTCCGGTCGTGTCGCACCAGGCTTGAGCATCACGAGCAAATCCGGGGTCCGTAGCCAGGATGCAGAGCTGCTCCCCTACAGCTATTTGGTCAATGGATTGTTTGAGCTTGAGGATCGGCCCCGGACAGGACATGCCGCAGGCATCCACCTCCGGTACCTGTGTATGGGAAGAAGGACTATCCTTTGCAGGAAGTTGGGCGATGGTAGGTTTGGCGGCAGAACTGTAGTCCGCCGTTATGGTAGAATACAAGCGATAGCCACCGATCAGGTTTCGCACATTTGAGAAGCCACATTGTCTCAGGATATTCGAGGCGAAATACCCTCTCATCCCCACGGTGCAATATACGTATATCGGCTTGTCGTGAGGAATTTCCCCTATGCGTGCCCTTATTTCCTCCACCGGCATGCTGATTGCTCCGGGGATATGCTCTACTTCGTAGGCCTGTCTGGGACGAGCATCTATAAGGGTTACTCGATTGGGATCGACCTCTTTCATTTCGCGCCAATGCAGAGGTTTCATACGACCTGTAATGATATTGTCGGCCACATATCCTGCCAAAGCTACCGGATCCTTGGCCGAAGAGAATGGAGGTGCATAGGCTTGCTCCGTTTGCATCAGATCGGCGATTCCGCCTTTGCGCTTGATGATTTGAGCGATGGAGTCTATTCGCTTGTCCACGCCTTCTATGCCTACACACTGAGCACCGTAGAGCATACCGCTCTCTGGGTGGAAGGTGATTTTAAGCGTAAGCGGGTAGGCATTGGGATAATAGCCGGCGTGGCTGTTGGGCTGTACCGTCACTGACTCATAGGGAAGGCCTTCGCGCTTGAGAGCCTTTGCCGGCAAACCTGTAGCAGCAACCGTGAGATCGAAAATCTTGGCAATAGCTGTTCCTATGGCTCCTTCATAACTCCGCAATGTTTGTCCATGCATATTATCCGCTACGATGCGTCCTTGCCGATTGGCCGGCCCTGCCAGGAAATTGGTCCACGGCTTTCCGGTAAGAGGGTGTGGGTATTCGATGGCGTCTCCGATGGCATAGATGTCCGGATCGGATGTCTGCAGGTATTCATTCACTTGGATTCCGCGTGCCGGTCCGATAGCCAACTGTGCATCAGCTGCCAGCTTCGTATTCGGACGCACTCCGATAGACAGAAGGATGAGTTCGGCCTCGATTTTTTCGCCCGAGTCAAGCGAAGCAGTCAATACTTCTCCCCGTTTTTCAATACTTTTCACCGCTTTGCCCAGATAGAGACCAATACCTTTTTCTTGCAGGTGGGCATGAACGATCGTTGCCATCGAGAAATCCACCGGTGCCATTACCTGTGGAGCCATCTCGATGACATTGACAGCAATGCCTCGGGCATGTAGATTCTCGGCCATTTCCAAGCCGATAAATCCACCTCCCACCACGATGGCACGTTTCACCTTGTGGGTGTCCAAATAACTTTTAATGGCATCCGTATCCTCTACGTTGCGCAGCGTGAATACTCCCGGGCTATCTACCCCCGGCAGTGGAGGGACAAAAGGCAAGGCTCCGGGGGAAAGTAGCAATTTGTCATAGTGCTCACTATATTCTCTACCATTGGCTTCGCGCACTCTTATCTGTTTGTCGGAGCGATCGATGGACAGCACCTCACTCTGTACCCGAACATCCAAGTTCAGCAGTCGGCCGAATTTTTCGGGTGTCTGCACGAAAAGATTTTCTCTCTCTTTGATTACCCCACCTATATAATACGGCAGGCCACAGTTGGCATACGATATATTTTGTCCTTTTTCGAACAAGATGATTTCTGCTTTTTCGTCTATTCTCCTTAGTCTGGCTGCTGCTGTAGCTCCTCCGGCGACTCCGCCTACGATTACGTATCTCATATTTGATTTCTTTTTTGTTCGTTTTTCCGGTGCAAACATACAAATAATTTCTAATGGAAAATATATTCAACGGAAATCATATGGCCGAAAAATGAAAAATACATAATGAAGAACGGAACGAGAGCTGTGTCGGGATAGACAGGTGGCAGCTCTAAGATGATATGCCTTGGATGTATGGTAAAGACGTGATTGTAGGACAGTTCCCAAACGATATGGAAATCATAAGGCTTGGCCATTGCTTCGATGCTCCGGTCAATAACCTGCTGTCTCAGAAATACGCACCGAAAATCCTCCGATTGCGGCGCGTGTTTCCTGAAAATGTGGAGCGAGATTTTTTTCGTTCTCGCGCGTAAATTTTTTGCTTCCCGAACCAAAACAAAAAAAAATCTCGCGCCACCCTTTCAGGCGTCGTAAACGAGAAAATTTCGGCGCGTAAACTAATCGGTACCCTTTGAGGTAAAATTTAATAGACGATTGGAATTACCTTTCTTATTATTACCTTTGCGCCCCAAAAGGCTCAATGTAAAAGGAGAAAAGAAGGTAAGAAGGCTATGCTGCTCTCGTTCAGCGCATATGTTTGGGAACCGGTGTCACGTTTTCTATTGCTAAGCAGAGCAAAAAAGCAGATGATATTGAATGTCCAACAGACAGCTATATAGAAATGAGATTCCGATTAGATGGAGAGATGCCTCGCCTGCCGGCGACAATCTCGTGAATGCTTAAAAATAGGAATCCGAATCGGAGATCGGCCTAATTCCATTTTGCCTGAATAACTGGTGGAGCAAAATGGGATTTCCTGAGAAGTATCATTGAGTGTAGTTCATGACTACATCTCTCGCGAGGGTCAATATCGCGTTTTTTTTATTGAGTAGTGCGGTTTTTTTTCGTTTTTCTGCGTATAAACACGTAGAAGACAGCAGAATATTGTTAGAATTAATTTTTAGTAGAAAAAAATGCTTTCCTTTGCTATAGGGAAGCCGGTAAGACGTAGCTGATACTACTCCTTTCGCTTCTTTTTTAGTTATCCGGAAGGATAGTTATGCTGCAGAGAGTTTGTTTGAAGAGTTTAAGAACAAAACTTGTTAGTGCGTTGTTTTAGTCTCGTGAGTCGAGCGGGAGGTCTTATGTCGACCATCTTGTCGATATATTCTGAACACTCTATGTCGTGTCTTTGTTAAGTAAACTGATCACCTTATAATATCAGTACAAGCTGTTCAGGTGAAGTTCATGCAGAATAGTGTGCAAGAGTATAGAATTGTAGAGATTATGGGTTCGGATATGTGATAACGAGGATTCATCGTTAAGTTTATCCGGTTTTATAGTCTTGAGCGTTTTGTGTTTTATAGTCTTTCTTTCGACGTTTTTAGAATCAATTTAATATTAATCCTTTTAAACATTTGGCTTATGAAGTTAAACAAAATGTTTTTGGTCGGAGCATTGCTCTCATTGGGCTTTGCTTCTTGTAGTAAAGAGGGCAATGGCCCCGATCCGGACAATGCGGCGAAGTCGTATATGTCTATGACGTTGTCCATGCCTATGGGAAGTGCTCGTGCGGGTGACGGACAGGATCAAGCTAACCCTGACTACCATTATGTAGGAGAGTGGGCAGGAAAAGACAAAATTGAGAAAGTGAGCATCTACATGGTGCCTCAGGGTGGCCCTGGGCTTGTGGAGAGTGCTGAAGATCTTGATTTTGGCACTTATTATGAAAATCCTACTATAGATCCTGCAACCCACAATGCCATTTTGAAACCGAAAAAAGGTATCAAGGTTAATTCTGCTGTCGGCAAGACGGTTAAAGTATATGTGGTGCTCAATGACATCGCCGGCAAGGCAAAAGCCCTTTTGGCAAATGTTAATGCAGCAGACTTTGATGCTAAATTCAAAGAGATAATCGAACTGTCTACTCAGGCTCAGGCTTTAGGTACGGTAGCCGATGGCCCGAATCCTGCTACAGCGGCTGGAAAGATTGCCAAAAAGAATGGTACTACTGATGAGACAATCATGATGACCTGTTTGCAGCCTTCTGATGCTTTGACTATCGAAGCTGCTGTATCCGAGGCCAATGCTATCGCAGGGATTAAGAATCAGGCCAAGGTTACGGTGGAGCGTTCTGTAGCACGTGCGATGGTTTCAACGAAAGCCCAGAGTTATGAAATTAAAGCCACTACTCAAATTGGAGAAATTGCCGCAGGTTCTGTTTTGGCTACCATTACGGATATCAGATGGGTTGTTGCTCAAGGAGAACGTCGCCAATACCTAAGCAAGAAAAGAGGAACTGTTCCAGAAAATACTTGGGTTACTCCGGGTTCTGGTTTCGTTCCTACCAGCAGCACTTTCCATACAAATGCTACCGAGTATTATGATTATGCCGGTCTGTGGGAAGATCATAATACAAATGAGGCCGTAATCAGTGGAACTCAAGTGCCGACTTTGGCTGATTATCAGCTTCAGGACGTGACTGGCGAATTGGCAAATGCTCTTTCAGGGAAATTCCTGCTGCCTAATACCCATAAGTCAGGTGCTAATGCTGCCTCGTCAGACTATAAGAGAGGTAATACTGCCTATGTATTGGTTCGTGCGAAGTTTACTCCCAAGAAAGAAGCCTTTATCGATAGAGGTAAAACTTATTCAGATAATACTGCAGTTCCTGAATATGTAGCAGGTGAAGATTTCTTCGTTGGTGAGAATGGCCAGTTCTATGTGTCTATGAAATCCGTTACAGACCCCAAGGTAGGTGGTGTAGCTGGTATGAAGGCACACAAATATGTGAAAGGCAAAGTACTGTACTATGCTTGGTTGAATCCCAGTACTACTTCTCCCGATTCATGGTGGAATTCCCCTGTTGTGCGCAACAATATCTACCATATCCACATCAAGAGCATCAAGAAGTTGGGCTTCAACTGGAATCCTTTGGTGCCGGATCCGGATCCTAGCAACCCGGAAAATCCGAATAACCCTGACCCGAATCCGGATGAGCCGGGTACTCCCGTTCCTACAGATCCGGAGAACCCCTTGCCTGATCAGGATACGTTCATGTCGGTTGAGGTTACAGTTTTGCCTTGGAAAGTTCATTCCTATGAGGTTGATCTCTAATTAGCTATTGTAAAATTTTCTTTTTGAGGGTGGGATTTCGGTTCCCACCGTTCTCCCACCCTCTATATTTTTTAAAACAATGAACAAACGGAAGCATATGGATATTCGCAGACTTATTATTTCTTTGCCGGCAATAATGGCCCTGTGGGGTGGTTTGGCTTCATGTGATAAGATGATTTATGACAATTACGATGATTGTCCTCGAGGAGTATATGTCAACTTCTATTCTCAGACTGAGTGTGCCGAAAATCCTTCTTATCCTGCGGAAGTTGCCCGATTGAACGTTTATGCTTTCGATAAGGATGGTATCCTTCGCAGTGCCAATGTGTTTGAGGATGTCCAGTTGTCAGCTGCAAAAGAATGGCTGATCCCTTTGGAGAAAGACGGCTTATATACGATTTTTGCTTGGGGTAACATCGACGACCACTATAATATAGGTGAAATAAAAATTGGCGAGACGACCAAGCAGCAGGTTTTGATGCGCTTGAAGCAGGATGGTAAATGGGCGACCAATATAGATGGGACGACCCTTTGGTATGCGACGAGTCCTGTCGTTGAGCTGAAGAATATGGAAGATGGCGCGGATCAGTATATCCATACGAGAGCCAATCTTCGAGAGTATACCAATCGTGTGACGGTGAGTGTAGATAGTTTGCCTCATCCCGAAAATTATGAAATAAAATTGGCCTCGAGCAATGGCTCCTATCGCTTCGATGGTACTGTTGCAAAAGCTGATTCTACTTATTATCCCGGCGAAACCAAAGTAGTAGGTGATAGCACATGCCGGGCTTTCTTTACGACACTCAAGCTGGAGAGTGGGCATGAAAATACCCTTTCCGTGACACATAAGCCGACCGGAAGAGAGATATTCCGTACAGACCTTGTAGGTGCTATTCTTTCGAGTCAGTATGCTCAAAATATCAACTTGCGCTGTATCAATGACTTCGATATAAGGTTGGTGGCACATCATTGCAACTGCCCTGACGATACTTATGTCGTTGTTCAAATCTGGATAAACGGCTGGTTGATACATAGTTACGAAATAGAACTTTAAGAGAAAAAAGACCGGTTCTTCACTCGCTTTCCCCTCTTTCTTTGAGGGTTGAAAGTAAGTCGTGAGGTCTAAGAAGAGATCGGAAGATAATCATAGTCAGGAGCTTCAGTGTTTGTTCCATAGAACAGATGTTTTTTTGAGGTTTTATTGTTTGGCATTTTGGCTTAATCTCCTTTCGGTCTGATCAAAGAGATCGAATGAGTTTGAGATGGTGCTTAGCACATAGAAAATCAGTCGGGAAAAACATGTTGTGAAACAAAATATGAATAGCTCCCCCTTATAACCATATACACTTGGAATATGATGCAGCTTAAAAAGAGATACTTTGCACTTATCCTATTGCTTTTCCTTTGGAGCGGATGCGATAGAGGAGTTGATCCACAGCCGGATCCTTTACAGCCGGATGTTTATCTACTCGTTAACGCGAGAGCAGCACATACGAATGGCGAGGAATCCATCAATATGGATGCCGAGGATTTTGAAGATCGTGTACACAGTCTCGCTATGTTGGTGTTCGATAGCAATACAGGAGAAAAAGTTGCCGAACATTTTTCTTCCTCCATAGGGAGCGGTACTTCTACCTATGTCTTTACTGTGAAATTGAAACCCGGACAGCGCGATTTCTTTTTCGTGGCAAATATTCCCAATATGCAGACTGCCATGGCCTCGATCGTGAACAAATCCGATATGAATCACTTTATGCAGGTTTTCAGAGATTTGGACCCTATTCATTATCACAATGCAACCAACAATAATGGATTCCCCATGTCGAGAATGTATTCCAATCAGACGGTTACGATCGGGGGAACCATCACTCAGCCTTTGCCATTCAAGCCGGACGGAGAAAACAATGTGAAGTTGCAGCGTGTGGTTGCAAAGTTGGATGTGAATATCGTGGAAGGAGTGGAAAATCTGCAGAAGATTGAACTTTGTAATGCTAATGTCCACTATAGATTGGTGCCCAATCAGTCAGAGCCTATTCAGTTTTACGGCCCGGTAGAACTGAGGCGAGTAGGTGCCACGAACCAATGGCTTGGCTATATGCCGGAGGCGATCGTAGAATCAACAAAGTGGTGGGGGAATACCGGCAATGCTGAGAATAAGCCGATCAACTTCTTCCGCCTGACAACTCGCGGTGGACTTGTATATGACGTGCCGATTATTACGCACGAAGGTGCTATTCCGGGAGGGCAGTACTTACCTTTTGCCAAAGGCTTATTGGCGGATAAGCCGAGTTATACGGTTTATAGAAATCGTCATTACATATATCGTATCAAGACGCTGCCGGATAAGATAGAAGTGAAGTATTCTATTTGCGATTGGAATATAGTAACCAACGATACTTATATGGGCTATGGCTACAACGTGGGAGTCGATGAGCAAGGCAATGTCACCATTACTAATACGATGCAGAATTGTGATCCCCATGTTGTGAGACTCGTTGCTAAAAATGGTGCTTACTTTGGCTCCCAGCCTACCGATACTTCGGTTGAGTTTACTGAGTTAGCCAACGGTGCTTCGCAAACATTCAAAGTAAATAAAGATGCTGTGGCGGTCGGCTCTGCCTATCTGGAGGTTTATTATAACCCGGATCTGAATGCAACAGGGGTCGTTCCGGATAAAGTTTTTATCAAGAAATAGACAGACTTATGAAAAAGTATTTGTTATATGCCTCGTTGTTAACGAGTGTTTTGCTCTTTTCCTGTTCAAAGAACAATCCTAGCGAGCCGGTGGAAGACAGATCCATCGAAATTTCTATAAGGGTAGATGATTTCACCAAAACGGGTGAGACAGTACGCTATGAAAGGAATCAAGGAAGTGCTGCCGAAAGGCTCATTACCAATCTTTACCTCTTGTTGTTCGATCAGTCAGGGGCAAATCCTGCGAAATACTATATTGCCGGTAACACTTTCTCCGGAGGAATCTGGCTTCCTGATGATATGAAGGTGAAGTTGGATATGACACAATCCGAGGCTGGAGAGCGCAAAGTATATGTCGTAGCCAATGTCGATAATGCGGTTAAAACGGCTCTTGATGCTGTCGCTAACGAAAGCGATTTGCAGACTGTAAAGAGGACGACTGCAATGCCGTGGTCGACCGATATAGCCTCTCCTTTCCTGATGTCCGGAAACAAGACACACGACTTCTTGGCCAATCGTCTTTTGGACAATGTGCCCCTTGTGCGTGCCATTGCCAAGGTGGAGCTGAATATCTCGCTGAGTGAGAAATTTCAGATTGTGCCGATAATTGTCAATGGTAGTTTGAGTGAGTTCAAGTTCAGATACGTAAACTTCGACAAGGAGACCTACGTAGTGAAGCCAACGACCAAGCCGGACAATCTCATTAGTTCTGCTAATGGTGTTTGGCCTCAGATTACAGATTGGACTGTATGGGGTGCTTCCTTAAATACTTCTCCTGCTCCGGATGCGGGCACAGGTTATACATTGGATGCAAATGGCAAGGTAACGGCACTACGGATTGTTACCTATCTGAATGAGCGCGATAGCAAAGGGGCTACGGTAGAGGTCGCATTGCCTCGTGTGGATGATGGCACCCTCCCTCCTCCCGAATTCGGCCCGGAGCTTTATCGCTTGCCTTTGCCGGACAAGATCCTGCGCAATCATTGGTACAAGTACGAAGTCGAGATTTGATATTTTTTAGGTCTTGTTTGATATTGTGGAAGAGACTTAAAAAGATAGTAATCAAGAAAATTTTTAGGTGAAAATGGGAATTGATGGCATGCGCTTTTGATTGCGCGTGTTGTTTCGATCCATTTGTAGTAACTAACGAGGTAATAATAATGATGAAACGATATACAATAATTCTTGCAGTTTTTCTTTTATTCTGCACGGTATTTACCTTTCAAATAAAAGCTCGCCCTTATGAAAGATTTGCAGATGTAGAGAAGCCTTGGATTCAGAAACATTCAATGGATTCTAAATTGGTGCCTGCAAATAAGGGTAACTTAATTCAAGCTGAAATTGTATACCAATCTGTTTCTGAACATAGTGACTTAGTTATTTCGCCTGTGAACGAAATAAGGCCTGCAAATCGTTTCCCTTCGCATAGGAAGTCTTTTTTTGCAGAAAATCTACGGGCATCTCCCCCCGTAGTTCCCGTTGCCGTCGACAAGTATGCGGTACCGGTTGCCAATCCAATGGATCCTGAAAATCCCAATGCCTGGGATGTGACGCTAAAAATCACTACTAAAGCGGTAACAGTACCTGTCGATGTGGTGATGGTTATCGACCAGTCTTCGTCAATGGGAGGGCAAAACATTGCCAGATTAAAGTCTGCCATTGCATCGGGACAGCGTTTTGTAAAAAAAATGTTGCCTAAGGGGATGGCTACAGAAGGGGTGCGTATCGCTCTTGTGAGTTATGACCATGAGCCTCATCGCTTATCTGATTTTACCAAAGACACTGCTTTTCTCTGTCAAAAAATCCGGGCTTTGACTCCTATTTGGGGAACACATACCCAGGGGGGGCTTAAAATGGCGAGAAACATTATGGCTACTTCTACTGCTGTGGATAAGCATATCATATTGATGTCTGACGGGTTAGCGACGGAGCAGTATCCTGTTAAAAATGTAACTACTGCAGATTTCATTGGCGAAACTGGAAATGCGAATGATCCCATTGATTTGGTTATACAAGGAGCAATTAATTTCCCTACAAATTATGTTTCCAACAATCCATCTACACCTCTTACTCCAAATTATCCAACTCATTCTTCTAAAGTTGGACGGAGAAATCTGCCGGAATCCAAATTCGATTATAGTAATCTGAGTGCAAGGATTACTTTTGATGGTGTTGCTGGCGCATTGGTCTATGAACCGAGGTTCCCTCATCCCTATTATTATTATTTCCCTTGTAACGCTGCTATCAATGAGGCTCAGTTTGCGAAAAACTCTGGTTATACAATCCATACGATTGGCTATGACCTGGGAGATTTTGCCTTGGCCAACAATTCGTTGAAACTAACCGCTACAGACGAGAATCACTTCTTTACGGCGACACCGGCCAATTTAGCTGCAGCGTTTGATAATATTGCCCAAACTATTAATATAGGTATACAGAGGGGGGAGGTGACGGACTTTGTAGCTCCTGGTTTCATCGTTAAAAATCTGACGCAATCGGGAGATGTTACTCATTTGCTAAATGTTTCAAATGGAACGGTGCACTATGATGTCTCTACTAAAAAACTGACATGGACTACTGGTACTATCCTGAGCTCATCAGAAGCTACCATAACTTATCGTATTTATGCCGATTTGGATTATATACAGAACAATGATATTCCGGTAAATACTACTTCTGCTATCGGCCCGGATCTTGGTGGATTCGATACCAATACCGAGGCAAAATTGACCTATACCAATTCCAATGGCGAATCGAATCAGCAGTTAATTTTCCCACGTCCGACGGTTAAGTTAGGTTATGGTGTTATTAAGCGGCACTATGTATTGGTAAATAAAGACGGTCAACCCATACAGGCAAATGGAACAGTTGTCAGTTCCCTAAGCGAGGCTCATGTTCTACAGTCACAAGATTTCTTTTTGCCCTCAGGTGGAGGTCATATTGTTCCCAAATGGATAAAGTTGGACAAAACGACCGAAGCATTACAGTACTATTCCGTACCTCCGACTAACACGGTCATCACTACTGCCGATGGTAAACGTTATCGTTTTGTCGAAGTCCCAGGCTCCACGCCGAATCCGGGCCAAATCGGTATCAGTTGGAAAAAACCGGCAGGAAACGCTTACTTCGCTTACAAGCTCCTCAATTATTGGATGGGAGGAACAACAGACCAACAGAGTGAATGGGATGTGACGTCCAATTGGACAGGAGCCCAAGTACCACTCACGGGAGAAGATGTAGAGTTTGCAACGACAGAAAATTTCGGTTCTCCAGCGGTAGCTGATTTGCATGTCCCGACAACCAACCCCAAAATTATCGGTAACCTTATCAATAATTCAGACAAGGATTTAGTTGTTACCACAAACAGTCAATTGACGATCAACGGCGTGGTTGAGGATAACAATCCGAATGTCGGTACGATCGTCGTGAAGTCGTCGAAAGACAATCCTACGGGGACATTGCTTTTTGCCAATCCGGGCTATAATCAAAATGTAGGGGGGACCGTCGAGTTTTACAATCAGGGATATGATTGTGCCGATTGTGGTATGTATCGCAGGAGCTGGCAGTATTTCGGTATCCCTGTCAATGAATCAGGTTTTCCAATTAATGATGTGGGCGGAAACGAGACCGTCAACCAATGGGTTGAGCCTTTCAATGGCGATAAGTGGCGACCTGCACCTTATGCACCTGATACAAAGCTTCAGAAATTCAAGGGCTATCAGATCACGAATGACGTGCAGGCACAGCCTACGGGAGTTTACAGCTTCAAGGGTACGCTTTGTGTGTGCGATGCCTTCCTGAACCTGACACGCACGTCCGGTGTCAACTACTCGGGCGCCAACTTGATCGGCAACTCATACACTGGAGCCATCGACATCAAGCAAGGTATTGTCTTCCCGCCGGAAGTCGAGCAGACGGTGTATCTGTTCAACACGGGAACACGCGACCAGTGGCGTAAGCTGAATGGAAGCACGGTTTCAGGTTTTCGAGCCGGTCAGTACCTCTCTGTACCTAAGAATACAGCGGGTCAGGACAATCTTCCGGATCGTATTCCATCGATGCATTCCTTCTTGGTGAAGATGCAGAACGGAGCCTCTTGTACGTTGCAGATCTTGTACGATAAGCTGCTCAAGAACACGACTGTAAACAACGGTAATGGTACGCAGATCACATGGCGATCCGGCAACTCCGGATCGGCGAATATGCCGTCACTTGTGATGGATGTTCTTGGTAATGAGTCGGCCGACCGTTTGTGGATCTTTACCGATGGGGGTCTTTCGTTCGGATTCGACAACGGCTGGGATGGTCGCAAGTTGACTGAAAAAGGTTTGTCACAACTTTATGCGATGTCCGACATCGGTAATGATAAATTCCAGGTTGCCGGGGTTCCGGAATTGAATAACCTGCTGATCGGCTTCGATGCGGATAAGGATGGTCAATACACGTTGGAGTTTGCTCTTTCGGATCATTTTGCGAAAGGCGGAGTTTTCCTTGAGGATCTTAGCCGTGGAGTTACACGGCGAATAGTCGACGGCGGTTCGTATTCATTCGATGCCAAGCGAGGAGATTCCGGGGCTCGTTTCCGTCTCTCTTATGACGAAGAGTGGGTTGAATCGGCAGAGGTTTCTGTTTTGGTTGGTACGGTCGGGAAGCGAATCCTTATCACGAATAACTGTGAGCATGCCTGTCAGGCCAATGTTTATACAACTGACGGAAAACTTCTGATTCGATTGGACGTAAAACCCGGAAGTAAGTCTATGACGGAACCATTGATCGATGGAGCTTACGTTGTCAGTCTGCAAAGTCCTGCCACGAGTAGCAATGTAAGGAAAGTTGTAGTCAACTAATAATGTGAAGAAGATGATGCTATTGCGACTATAGGACTGTTGTTCTTCCATACAGTAGCTTTCAGCATCTGATATTTCTCTCAAACCAAGTAAGGGGGAGTCGCGAGTATTTCATTTGCGGCTCCCCCTTGATTTTTCTCTTGTGGCAGGAAGTGAGTCGAGATGCCATGGTTTTCCTTTTTTTGATTCCCGAATCCGTTCCCCGAAAGAGATGTTTGGGTTGAGGAAAATTGACGAATCGTTTTTGCTCTTATGGGAATCCCTCCGAATCACAGTTCTCGAGGAGAAAAGAACATTACTCATTGCCGGGGATTAATACCTGCGATTTATAGCGAGTCTGCCGGCATTACAATCTTCCTCTTTAGGATCTTACATCACATGTCACGTTGCAGAAATTTCTGCATTTGTGGTTTCTAAAAACGTGGCGCGTAAACTTTTTCATTTTGGCGCGAGAAGTAAAAAAATCTCGAGCCAAAACGAAAAAAATCCTGCGCCACTTTATTCCATAAAATCGAACCGAAATCGAAGTGTTTTAGGCTCGTACTCCGGAAACAGTAGTTCACAAGCATCAGGAGAATAGCATTGATGTGGAATCAAGGTATCTCAATATTGAGAGCGTTCGATCGGTCAAAAGAAACACTCTATCTTCCAAAATTCAAATTTACATCGGTTTATTGCTGCTCCTTTTGCAAAGTGGATTTGACAAATCGTATGGTGAGCAAATTGCTTAGATGAAAAAAAGGATAATAGGATTAGTCTGGTTGCATTTTTTTATTTAGTTTTGTGGCTGTCCGTATCATAGGACAGTTGTGGAAGTTTCGTGACTTGTGTCTAACGCCGGTAGCGGCTTTTTGAGACTTCCCTTGGTTAGGGTAAAACCGGAGAAGAAAAGAAAACAACATAACAGTAATAATTTTAAGTTTAACGCAAAAGAAAAGTCTATGAAAAGAATGACGCTATTCTTCCTTTGCTTGCTGACGAGCATTGGGTGGGCTATGGCCCAGAATAGAACCGTGAAGGGTACAGTTATCTCCTCCGAGGATAATGAGCCCCTGATCGGCGCGAATGTCGTGGTTGTCGGAAACACCACGATCGGTGCTGCAACCGACTTGGATGGCAACTTCACGCTTAGCGTGCCTGCCAATGCCAAAATGTTGAGAGTGTCCTATTCCGGTATGACTACCAAAGAGGTCGCCATCGCTAATGTGATGAAGATCGTACTGGATCCGGACTCTAAGGTTCTGGAGCAGGTAGTTGTATTGGGTTACGGTACGGGACAGAAACTCAGCACTGTTTCCGGTTCTGTGGCCAAAGTGTCCAGCGAAAAGCTCGCGGAAAAGCCTGTTGCCAACATCATGGATGCCCTCCAAGGTCAGGTAGCCGGTATGCAGGTTATGACCTCTTCGGGAGACCCTACGAAGGTGGCCAACGTAACCATTCACGGTACCGGATCTTTGGGCGCAAGCTCTTCCCCACTTTATATCGTTGATGGTATGCAGACGGATCTGTCAGTGGTGGCTACGATGAACCCGAATGATTTTGACAACGTAACAGTCTTGAAGGATGCTTCTGCAACTTCTATTTACGGTGCGCGTGCTGCCAATGGTGTTGTGATTATCACTACCAAGAGAGGTAAAATGGGTGAAGCCGGCCGTATTACATTCAATTACAGCTACGGTGTTTCTTCTATTATCAGTAAGAAGCCTATGAGCCGAATGATGACTGGAGACGAGCAGCTTAACTATCAGTTTAATAATGGTTATTGGGATACTACTAAGCCGGAGTATGCAACGATCGAAGCAGTCAAAGCTACTTTGATCAAAAATGCAGAGGATATGTATGCCAAATACCCGGAGCTTGCTCCTCTTGTGAAATCCGGATATTTAAAGCCAATTGATTTTGATAATGATACCGACTGGCTTGAGTATTTCATTCGTCCTACGGCTCCGACGCACCAAGGTGATATTTCTTTCACCGGAGGAAGTCAGGGGACCTCTTATTTTGTTTCTTTGGGTTATTTCAATCAAGAAGGTATTTCCCGTGAGCCTTCTTCTTTCAAGCGCTATAGCGGCCGTATGAATTTGGAAAGCCGTATTAAGGAATGGCTGAAATTAGGTCTGAATCTTTCGGGTGCAATCGCTGAAAAGCAAGCATCATCGTTCTCAGGAACCAATTATTATAATACAGGAACTTTTGGTGCATTATCTATGCCTAAGTATCTGAATCCTTTAACGAGTGATGGTGAGATTGCCGACGTATACTATATCATAGGAACCACTCCTCGCCAAAGTCCATTGCGAATTGCTAAATGGTACCCCGAAGAAGATTATACTTATCAAGCAAATGTTGGTGGATATTTGCAGTTCAATCCGATTAAGGGACTTACAATTAAGTCGCAAGCGGGTTTGGACTTTACGGACAGCCGTGCTACAGTAAAGACACTTCCGAATAATATTTTTTCTCCTAATCCTCTGGGCAACAGGACAGAGCGCTTCTATGGCGGACGGTTGTTTACAGTCACAAACACCGGTGAGTATAAAACCAATTTTGAAGAGTTGCACGATGTGACCATCCTTTTGGGACAAGAATTTATTGATGCAGATGTGGATGTTTTCAGCGCAAGAGCAAATGGCTTCGAGAACAGCAAGGTAATGCTTTTGTCTCAGGAAAAGACCGGTAATTTCCTTCAGCTTCCTGCTCAGCGAAAAGAAGAATATGCTTATTTGTCTTTCTTCGGTAGGGGTAGTTATGGATTTGACAAGTGGATGTATCTGGATGTTTCGTTGCGTAATGACCAATCATCTCGTTTTGGTGACAACAATCGTAGTGCTTGGTTCTATTCTTTCGGTTCGATGTTCGACATCTACAATAAGTTCATCAAGGAAAGCGATTGGCTGAGTGACCTCCGATTCAAGCTGAGTTACGGAACTACCGGAAACTCTGAGATCGGAAACTACAACCACCAGGCTCTCGTAGGAAGCAATAATTATACCGATACAGCATTGGGCCTTACTGTCTCTACAATTGGTAACCCCGATCTTTCTTGGGAAAAGCAATCTCAGTTGAATGTGGGTATTGCTTCCGGTTTTTGGAACAATCGTTTGACTGCTGAAGTTGATTTCTACGTTCGTACAACGGATGATATGTTGATCAATGTGCCTCTGCAGTATATAAGTGGTTTCACCAACCAGTTCCAGAATGTCGGCTCAATGCAAAATACGGGAGTTGATGTTAACTTGAGAGGAACTATCTTCCAAAATAAAGATTGGAATGTTTATGCTGCTGCAAACTTCAACTACAACAAACAGAAGATTACCAAGCTCTTCTTCGATTTGAAAGAGTATGTACTTCCCAACACCGGAACTATCTGGCAGATTGGAAAACCTAATTCATTCTATATAGCTGAGTATGCAGGTATTTATAAGGGTACGGAGCCTTATACCGACCCGGATGGAAATGTTTATCATGGTGGTGATCAGTTGTGGTATGTTCCCGGCAAAACATGGGCTGATGGTACTCCGGCTACAACGAATGTCTATTCTGCGGATTTGGAGCAAGCGGTAGATAAGGCAGTCAATCCCCCTATTACCGGTGGTTTCTCTTTGGGGGCTTCTTGGAAAGGTCTTTCATTGGATGCTGATTTTGCTTATATCATTGGTAAGTGGATGATCAACAATGACCGCTACTTCACTGAAAACGGTTCTGGCGCTGCAATGAGAACCAATAAGGATAAAATCCTTTTGGATGCATGGACTCCGCAGAATCCTAACTCAGATGTTCCAAGACTGGGTCAAGACAATCAGTTCGATAGCCGTTTGCTGGAGAATGCCTCTTTCTTGCGTCTCAAGAATCTGAAATTGACTTATGTCCTTCCTCAATCTCTATTCAAGACTCAAGGTGTTGTTTCTGGAGCACGTGTTTATTTGATGGCTCGTAACCTCCTGACCGTTACCAAGTACAAAGGTTTTGACCCCGAAGCCGGTGGTAATGTGGCACTGAATCAATTCCCGAATACGAAGCAATTTGTAGGTGGTATTCAGATTTCTTTCTAAACATTGAGTACTAACGATTAACAGTAAATCATTATGAAGAAAATATTTTATGCAGTGCTGTCTGCTTTCCTGCTGTTGGGGCTTTTTTCATGCGATCTGCAGCGTGATCCGGATGGAAGTGATGAACAGAAAGATCATTTCGCTTCTTTTGTGGAGACAAAACATTTTAGAGATGGTTTGTATGCTACGTTGCGAAGTACAGAAAACCCTACTCGTTTCGTATGGCAGGATCTTCAATCAGACATGTATGCAGTAACAACGAATGATGGTAATACAAGCTCTCGTTTTATCACATGGAGTTTGGGTGCACTGGAGTCATCCGGTGAGATTGCTTCATATTATCTCGCTTATTATAGCTTGTTGCAGCGCGCCAATTATTTTGTGACCAGAATAGAACGTTCTATGGAGTTGAATCTTTATCTGGAGAAAGAACTCAAAGATGTAAAGATCTTTCAAGCAGAAGGTAAGACTCTTCAGGCATTGGCCCTCTCTCGTTTGATGGAGCGTTTTGCTTATAAGTATGATCCTGCGGCCACTACTCATCCGTATGATTTGGGTATTGTACTTGTTAAGGATTACAATCCTATGATTGCTGCACCTCGTAATACGCAGAAAGAGTGCTACGATTATATCCTTGAATGCTTAAATCAGGCGATTGATGTTTTGCCGAACAAGAGCAATGAAGGTAATATCAGAGTTTCCAAGCATTATGCTCATGCTTTGCGTGCACGTGTAAATTTTGCAATGGGTAATTATGATGCGGCAAAAGAAGATGCTAAAGTTCTGGTCGACAATTATCCTCTTATTGATGTGACGACAGCAAAGAAATTTGCTGAGGTTTACCGCGATGATGCTAACAACCCCGAAATCGTATTCCGTGCTTTTGCTTCAGGAACTATCGGTACTGTTGCAGAAACGACCCTAAGCGGATTCTTGTGGCATTCAGGTGCTCAGCTTGTGGTTTCAAGTCCTATTTCAGCTCCTTTCCAATGGGTTGTTGACCTATATGATGATACCGATTATCGTAAGTCTTGCTATATCACGAAAGATTTCTACGTTATTGGTGGTGGTGTTGATAAGGGTTATGTAGTTGGAAAATATCTGGGTAACCCCGCTTATCAGTCTAATCCTAACGTACCCGACTTTAAGGTGACCAGCCGCTTCTTCTCAGTTGCAGAGGCTTATTTGATCATGGCAGAGTCTATGGCCAAGTCCGGTGATGCAGCCGGTGCAAAGGATCTGTTGAAGACGCTTTGTGAGAAACGTGGTGGCCAGTTGGAAGATGGCGATATCATGGATTTGGTAATGGCAGAACGTACCCGTGAGCTGATCGGAGAAGGCTCTCGTCTGAACGATATGATTCGTTGGAATTTGCCTAATAACCACGATGATATGGAAAATCAGCCGGTATTCCTGCAGATCGGTCTTGCAAAAGCTGATAAGCTGAAGCAGCCCGTACCTGCCGGTCACTATGCGTTTACTTGGGAGTTCCCTGTTAGGGATCGTCAGGTGAATCCGCAGATTATCAAAAACTGGCCGAACTAATTCAATTAGATGTTTCGACGCGCTTGGGGTTAATCTTTATAATCCCAAGTGCGTTTGAAACCTTTCTTGACTTTTAGGCGAAAAGAGCTTTCTGTGGTGTGTTTGGAATCGTGCCAAGAAAGTCCAAAATATAAACGGTTCCGGTCAAACAAAAATCAAATTCAAATTATGAAGAAAATTTTCTCTTTGTTGGGTGCTATGTTCTTGATGGGTTCACTCAGTGCTCAAAACACAATCCCCCAATCTTTCTCTTGTGAAGTAAGCGGATCAGCACGTGCTATCGAGTGTTTGGATGGCTCTGTTTTTTCTCAGGCCCCGGTAGAATTCGATACTGGATATCCTTCTAATTCTGGGATAGAACTGATGCAGGCGCAGAATGTGAAAGGTGTAAGCTCTATTTCTGCTATCCGTTTCTTTGGTATTCAGTTGGTTTATGCAGGTGGCTGGGCAGTTCAAAACGATTTTGACCCTATGACCTTTACTGTAAAGATTTGTGCTAACGAGAATGGTTTACCCGGTGCAGAAATCTACTCACAGGAAGTCGCTTTGAATCATAACGATACAGGTGAAACTTTTGGTAATAATCCTATCAGTATTTTCTATTGGGACTTTGAGCCTGCTACTCCTATTAACAACTTGCCGGCCGATTTCTGGCTTGTAATCTCTAATTCAGATTCCGAAGCATGGTTCCTTTGGATTGATCAGAAAGATGGTGTAGGACCGATTGCTACATTTGGAACGCAGCAAGGTGAGCCTGAGGGTACTCCCAGCCACTGGTTCCTGAGAGAGGGAGCTCCAGGCTTAGGTGTTTGCATTAAGGGAACACCTTCAGGTGTTGATATGATCGAGGCTAATAAGCCATATTCGCTTTCAGTAAGTGGCAATACAATTTCTGTAGACGCAGGAGAGGTAACCATTTATGATATGAACGCTCGTCGAGTAGCATATGCTGAAAAGGGAATTTCTTATACTGCTCAAGCCGGAACATATGTTCTCCGTATTGTAGTAGATGGCATGACATATGTTGAAAAAGCGGTGGTTACCAAGTAAGGACACGTTTTGTTTAGATATATAGTCTAATTTAATGTTGAGGAGGTATGTCTTTATGGCATACCTCTTCTTTTTTATTTTTTACTTTGCCACAGCCACAAGCGTATTGCCCGTCATGCATATCTCAAATTGTTCCTCTCCACTATCTTTAATTGCGACATAAGTCGGCAGATGTCTTATCTTTGTACACTAAATATCAGTAGGTATGTGTAAGAAACATTTCATCCGATACTTCTTTTGGACTATCATTGTCTTTTTTGTGGGTGCGGCTATTCACTCTTGTAAAGAGTCTAAGATAGATCTTGAAGAAGTTAGCATAGTCGATCTGCAAATCCACCGTTTCTACCTTTCCAGTAAGAAGAATCCGGATTTGGAAAAAGTATTTTTCTCTATCGATCATGCAAAAGGGACAATTATTAATAAGAAATATATGCCCTATGGCACAGTTTTGGATTCTGTAATGATGAAACTCGTTACTGATTTCTCTGCGAAAAAACTGCGAGTGGCCATCAATGATGGAGAATATAAGGATTGGCATAATAAGGATTCATTGTGGTTGCGCGATTGTCATACCTTACATTTAATGGTTTTCGACGAAAGTGGCGAGAAAACGAAAAAGTATACCGTTACCCTCAATCGTTATGATTATCAACCGACTACGTTCGTTTGGCATATGCTCGATGGAGTAGCTTTACCGGATATCAATGCTTCTTTTGTCGATGTTGTAACGCATGCTGACAAGGTTTATTTGGTTGCAGCCACAGGTAATAAGACGCTGTTGTATTCATCTGACAGGAAAAATCCTGTTCATTGGACTTTACTATCGTCTTCCGGCTTGTCCGGTGCATGTCGGCAGATAGCCGCGACTGAAGATGGACGCGCTTGGATTCTAACGGATTCCGGTATTTATCAAAGCGATGACTTCACAAACTGGAGTTTGCTCCCCTCTGAAGTCCCTGTGACAACCCTGCTGGGTGCCATGGCTTGGCCACAGGGAAGTCATACACTGGCATTACTTGCTGAAAAAGAAGGCTCTCTGTTCTTTGCTACCAATATCGATGGAATCCATTCTTGGCAGGAGCAGGCTCCCGAAACTTTCCCTGTTCGCAATTTCAGTACTCAACTATATAAAGCAAACAATCATCCAATGCTCCGTTTGGTCGGCGGTGTAACGCATACGGGTGCTCCTGCCACTTCCGTTTGGATCACGAGCAATGGAAATGATTGGTTCGGACTTGACTTGGCCGCCGGAGCCATTCCCGCGTCAATGGAAAAAGGGGCTTTGGTGCAAACTCCATCGGATGGTAACTTGTACTATTATGCCACTGAACAAGCCGAAGGTATAAAGCGAGTGGCTGTGGCATATTCGACTGATAAGGGCATCACATGGAAACGTGGAGCCGCCGATATTATGTTGCCGGCCGATCCTTTCTACACAGTCGGCTACCCGTTGCCGTTCGTCTGTGCTTTTGATGATGGGGCTTACAATATATATCAGTTGGGAGGCGTTAGCTCTTCAGGAACATTCTTTTCCTCAATATGGAAGGGTATCCTGAAACTGAATGAAAACAATTAGTAAGAACTATGTGGCACGGATCTGTGCCGCCATTGCTTTGTTTGCTGTGTGTAACGGTCGGATAGCTGCTCAGGAATTTCTCTATGAAATAGGAGGAGGTTTTGGTGCTGCTCAGTATTTCGGTGATGCAAACAGAGGCTTGTTCGGTTCATCCGGAGTTGGTTTGGAGTTGGTCGGACGCTACAATTATAATTTTCGCTGGGCTTTCAGTGCCATGTTGGATTGGCGTACATTGAGAGGCAATACCGATAAGTCCGGGAATGTCTTCCCCGATTTTGCTCAAGCGGATTTTAAGGTCGGCTTGACTCAGCTCCACGTTAGAAGCGAATTTAACTTTCTCCCTTATAGCGATGGCTATAAGTATCTTGGTACAGCTCGGCTGTCTCCTTATGTAGCGGCCGGGTTGTCTTTGGGTTTTGCTTCGGGCGCCAAAGGTTCGGCTTTTGCTCCCGGGATTACTGCGGGAATGGGGGTGAAGTATAAGCTTAAACCGCGGATCAATGTCGGTATCGAGTATTCTTTCACGGGGTTACTTACCGATGCTTTGGATGCGCTGACGGATAAAAGTGTTTGGCTCGAGGATCCATATAAGATCAATGACTCCTGGGTCAAAAACAAGGATGCTACAGGGGCCTTAGTGCTTAGGATTACGTATGACTTCGGCCGGCGTAAGACTTTTTGTAATAAACAATAGGGCCTCGAAACATTCTAAGGGAATAGACCTCTCTTGGAGTGGTCGTTAGGTGAAATATCTTGATAGAAAAGAGATAGATGGAAGGTGATGGAGACAAACTCCAGTCAACAGTTATAGTGCCGAGGCATATCGCTTTGGTCATGGATGGTAATGGCCGTTGGGCAAAGATACGTGGGAAAGAGCGATGCGAAGGACATGCAGCCGGTGTGGATGCTCTGCGCGTAGCTTTGCGTGCAGCAGCCGGTTGCGGTGTGGAATATCTTACAGCCTACACCTTCAGTACGGAGAATTGGAATCGTCCGGAAGAGGAAGTCAGGGCGCTGATGGGCCTTTTCGTTACAGCTATCATGAATGAGATGCTGGACTTGATGACCAATAACATTCGCCTCTTGGCTATCGGCGATTTCAGTCGGCTCCCCGAGGATGTCCGTGAATCGTTAGAAAAGGGTATTCGAGAGACTGCCGGAAACACGGGGCTGACTTTGGTTTTGGCCCTTAGCTACAGTTCTCGCTGGGAAATGACCGATGCCATCCGTAGATTGGCTCGAAAGGTTCGGGATGGAAGTGTGGAGCCTGAAGATATAAATGTCGATTTGGTTTCTGATCATCTTTCCACCGCCGGCATTCCGGATCCGGATCTCTTCATTCGTACAGGTGGAGAGAAGCGTATCAGCAATTTTCTTATGTGGCAAATGGCCTATACGGAATTGTTTTTTACCGATACGCTTTGGCCGGACTTTGATGCCGACTGTCTGAAGGCAGCCATAGAAGAATATTCATCGAGGGAGCGTCGATTCGGCAAGACCAGCGAGCAAATCGCTCTCAGAGAAAATAAATATTGAATCATTTGAGAAAGACTATGTACAAAAAGATTATTGCCGTAGCAGCTCTCTTCTGCGCCAGCATAGGGATCCTGAAAGGACAGTCCTCGGATCTGACCCCTCAGGATACTATATATAGCCCTGAAATATCCTATGCCAAGCCTATTCATAAGACCATAGCATCTATTGAGATCGAGGGAATGAGGTCTTTCGATGACTTTGTCTTGCGCAATCTTTCAGGCTTGGCTGTAGGTGATGAAGTCCTGATTCCCGGAGATGCCATGTCTGCTGCCGTGAATAGAATTATGCGTCAGGGCTACTTCTCAAATGTGCGAATCATCGCGGATAAATATGTCGGCAATAAAGTCTATCTGAAAATCATTGTCACTGAACGTCCTCGCATCAGTAAGGTTACTTTTAGCGGGGTAAAGAAGTCTGAGAGAGAAGATCTTGAAATGAAAATCGGTCTTCGCGAGGGGATTCAGATGACCAGAAATAATGAAGACAAGGTCAGGCAAATCGTACAGAAGTATTTTAGTGAGAAAGGTTATCGCGATGCCAGCATACGGATAACGCAGGAACCGGATCTTTCCAAAGATGGCTTTGTCAATGTGCTTATCTCGATTGAGAAGAAAAGCAAAACCAAGGTGAATGAAATTTATTTTTCCGGCAACAAGGCCCTTAGCAATCATAAGCTAAGAATGGCGATGAAGAACACCAATGCCAAATTCAGTCTTAGAAAGCATATTCGCTCATCTTTCTTGAAACTTTTTAGTACTCATAAGTTTGTGGAAGAGAGCTACCGTGAAGATTTGGTCCGATTGATAGAGAAGTATCAGGAATATGGATATCGTGATGCTGAAATACTGACCGACAGTGTCGTGAAGGCTCCTGACGGCAAAAGAGTGGATATTTATCTCAACATCGAAGAGGGGCAGAAGTATTATATTAAGGATGTCAACTTTGTGGGCAATTCACAATATCCATCGGAGTATTTGGAACGAGTGCTCGGAATAAAATCCGGAGATGTGTACAATCAGAGACGATTGGCTAAGCGTCTCAATGAAGATGAAGATGCTGTGGGGAACCTGTACTATAACAATGGCTATATTTTTGCGTGGGTCGATCCCGTGGAAACAAATGTAGTGGGGGATTCTGTTTCGCTTGATATTCGTATAGCGGAGGGGAAGCAGGCCAATATCAATAAGGTGATCATCAAAGGAAATACTGTCGTGTACGAAGACGTAGTACGCCGAGAGCTTTACACAAAGCCCGGCCAGCTCTTTAGTCGCGAGGATATCATTAACTCTATTCGTCTCATCAATCAGCTTGGGCACTTCGATGCCGAAAAATCTATTCCCCGTCCGATTCCCAATCCCGAAACAGGAACAGTGGATATAGAGTATGATTTGGTGCCGCGTAGCAGTGACCAATTGGAGCTTTCTGTCGGTTGGAGTCAGTCCGGACTTCTGTTCCGAGGAGCCATTAAGTTCACGAACTTCTCTGTCGGCAACCTGCTCCATCCCTCGATGTATAAGAAAGGGATCATTCCGCAAGGGGATGGGCAAACACTATCACTGAGTGCTCAGACCAATGGAAAGTACTATCAGCAGTATAGTGTCACATTTATGGATCCATGGTTTGGGGGCAAGCGGCCGGATATGTTCAGCTTCAGTGCATTCTATTCCAAGACTACGGCCATTGACTCCAAATTCTACAATAGCAATGCCGGCAACTACTATAATGCCTACTATAATAGCTACTACAACAACTATAATAGTTATTACAACGGTATGTCGAACTATACCGGCGACCTCTATACTCAGGCTAGCGATCCGGATCGTTCGCTTCAGATGTTAGGTACTTCGATCGGTTACGGTAAGCGTTTGACTTGGCCGGACAATTGGTTCCAGATTTATACTTCTCTGAACTACACCTACTATAGACTGCGAAATTGGAGCTACAATACTTTCCAAAATTTCCATCATGGCTCGGCTAATGATCTCAACTTGGAGCTGCGTCTCTCTCGTACTTCCATCGATAATCCTATTTATACCAGAAGCGGATCGGATTTCATGGTTTCCGTTGCTGCTACTCTTCCTTATTCTTTGTGGGACAATCATGACTATGCCAGCCAGAATCTCAGCGTAAGCGATCGTTACAGATATATCGAGTATCACAAGTGGAAGTTTAGAGGACGAGTTTTTACTCCATTGCTCAATCCTGCTACGCATAAATATACGCCGGTGCTCATGAGTCGAGTGGAAGGAGCAGTTCTTGGTTCGTATAATTCCAATAAGAAATCTCCTTTCGGTACTTTCTATATGGGAGGTGATGGCATGTCCAGCTATTATGGTGGCTACATGAATGAGACTATAGGTTTGCGTGGTTATAAGAACGGATCTATTGCCGGTAATAACTACGACTATGCATATGCTTATATGCGCCTTACGATGGAACTACGTTTCCCGATTCTGTTTGAAAACTCATTCAATGCGTGGCTCTTAGCTTTTGCCGAAGCAGGCAATGCGTGGCGCAGTATCGACAATTATAATCCCTTTAACCTGAAGCGATCGGCCGGTGTAGGATTGCGTGTAACGTTACCGATGGTTGGAATGCTCGGTATCGATTGGGGATATGGCTTTGACCGTCCTGACAATTCTCTACAGCGAGGAGGAAGCAATGTCCACTTTGTGCTCGGACAGGAGTTCTGATCGGTTAAACTCCGTTTGAGAGGTATGTCTAATAAAATAGTTACTAACAAATAAACATGAATGGCGATATGAAACGGTTTTTGATTTTGATCGGCTTTGCACTGGCGATAGCTTTCTCCGGTTTTTCCCAGAAGTTTGCTTTGGTAGATATGGAATATATCCTCAAGAATATTCCTGACTATGAGATGATGAACGAACAGCTGGAACAGGTGTCCAAGAAATGGCAAAATGAAATCGAAGCTCTCGAAAATGAAGCCCAATCTATGTATAAGAAGTATCAGAGCGATCTCGTATTCTTGTCTGCCGCTCAGAAGAAAGCCCAAGAAGAGGCTATCGTAAAGAAAGAGCAGCAAGCATCCGAGCTCAAGCGGAAGTATTTCGGTCCGGAGGGGGAGCTGTATAAGAAACGCTCCGATCTGATGAAGCCTATTCAGGATGAGATTTGGAATGCTATCAAAGAGATTGCCAAGCGTAACAACTATCAGATGGTGCTTGATAGAGGTACGTCCGGAATTATCTTTGCCAGTCCGTCTATTGACATTAGCGACCTTGTACTGAGCAAGATGGGCTTTAGCAAGTAAAGAATATTACTAACGAATAAATAAACAACACGAAATGAAGAAATTTTTTCTCATGCTTCTGATGGCTCTTCCTTTGAGCCTCTTGGCACAAAAGGTGGCAGTGGTAAACACTGAGGAGATCATTTCCAAAATGCCGGAACAAGTAGCTGCTACCAAACAGCTCAACGAATTGGCCGAAAAGTATCGCCTTGATCTCAAGAGTATGGACGATGAGTTTGCCAAAAAGACAGAAGAATTTGTAAAGGAAAAAGACTCTCTACTGGAGAACATCCGCAATCGTCGTCAGCAGGAACTTCAGGATATTCAAACTCGTTATCAGCAGTCATATCAAACGATGCAGGAGGATTTGCAAAAGCGCCAACAACAGCTTTTTGCTCCTATCCAACAAAAGGTGGCTGATGCCATCAAGAAAGTGGGTGACGAAGAAAACTGTGCCTACATCATGGAGGCCGGTATGATGCTTTACACCGGTGCTACTGCTATTGACTTGACCGCAAAGGTAAAAGCGAAACTCGGAATCAAGTAATCACAGGCTTAGAGATATTTGAGAGTGTGCCAAATCGCGATCGTGCGATTGAGGCACACTTTCTTTTTTATGTATAAGCATAAAGGTATACCCGACTCTTTTACGAAAGATTTTGCCGGTAACCTCTTCTTAATAGATGAGGTGGACTCTTTGTGTTCCTTTTTCAGTCTTATTGCATGTTTATCTATCTCTCTTTTGGCTTCAAAAAGATACGAGTACCTATCTGTAGGTATATTTATCCTTGTTTTTCTTGTTTTATTGAGTGGTAGTACCTATTTTTGTGATGAGAGTCGGACTCTCGTCATGTCGATTAAAAAAGAAAACAGAAATGAATAAAAGTATTAAAGGCACAAAGACAGAAAAGCATTTGCTCATGGCATTTGCCGGAGAATCGCAAGCTCGGTCGCGCTATACTTTCTTTGCAAGTGTTGCCAAGAAAGAGGGTTATGAACAGATTGCCGGAGTTTTCATGGAAACCGCTGAGCAGGAAAAAGAGCATGCCAAAAGGTTTTTCTCTTTCTTGGAAGGCGGCATGCTTGAGATAACGGCTTCTTTTCCTGCAGGAATAATCGGTTCCACGGCTGAGAACTTGCGCGCGGCGGCTGCCGGTGAAAATGAAGAGTGGACAGATCTCTATCCGGCTTTTGCTGAAACAGCCGAAGAAGAGGGATTTAAGGAGATTGCAGCCGTATTTCGTCAGATAGCAAAGGTGGAAGCCGAGCATGAACGTCGCTATCTGGCTCTTTTGGCTCATGTGGAAGATGGATCGGTCTTCGAGCGAACGGAAGAAATCGCATGGCAATGTCGCAATTGCGGCTATGTCATTACTTCCAAGAAAGCTCCGAAGCTATGTCCCGCTTGCGCTCATCCGCAGGCTTACTTCGAGCCAATGAAAACGAATTACTGAGGATCATTCATATAGAAACGAAGTAATTATCTGATCTCATGTTTTTGAAGGAGGCACCGCTCGGGAGAGTCGTGCCTCTTTTTTGCTCTGTTATTCCCTGCGAAAAGCGTGTGCGTCATTTTGTTTTTGTCGAACCAAGTATAGAGACCGGTCCTGTAAAGTGGGACTCTCACGGTTTTTCCGGATATACAGCCGGATCGAAAAGTGCTAATCCGATGAAAAAACCGTACTTTTGGCCGAAATTACTTAATAACCAAACAAGTAACCTAAGATACTTATGGAATTGAAAAGATTTTTATCACTTGGTCTTCTGCTTGTGGGATTCATTCCGATGAAGCTTTCTGCCCAACAGGCTCAGCCACTCCCTACAGATCCGGCTGTTCGTGTCGGTAAGTTGGACAACGGATTGACTTATTTCATCCGTCACAACGAGAACCCGAAAGATCGTGCGGATTTCTTTATCGCACAAAAGGTAGGTTCTATTCTTGAAGAAGATAGCCAGTCCGGTTTGGCTCACTTCTTGGAACACATGGCTTTCAACGGTACGAAGAACTTCCCCGGCAAGAACTTGATCAACTATCTCGAAACGATCGGTGTACGTTTCGGTCAGAACCTGAACGCTTCTACCGGATTCGACAAGACGGAATATACGATAATGGATGTGCCGACTACACGTCAGGGAATCATCGACTCCTGCTTGCTTATCCTGCATGATTGGAGTAACAATATTACCCTCGACGGGCATGAGATCGACGAGGAGCGCGGTGTGATCCAGGAAGAGTGGCGTGCTCGTCGCGATGCCAACCTTCGTATGTTCGAGGCTATACTTGCCAAGGCTATGCCGGGCAATAAATATGCAGAACGCATGCCCATCGGTCTGATGGACGTCGTGCTCAACTTCAAGCATGATGAGCTGCGCAACTATTATAAGAAATGGTATCGTCCCGACCTGCAAGGTCTGGTGATCGTGGGAGATATCGATGTGGACTATGTGGAGAACAAGATCAAAGAACTCTTCAAGGACGTTCCTGCTCCCGTGAATCCGGCAGAGCGTATCTATACGCCGGTACAGGACAACGATGAGCCTATCGTAGCCATTGCTACCGATGCTGAGGCTACTACCACGCAGCTCTCCATCAGCTTCAAGAGCGACCCCACTCCTCAAGAGGTGCGAGGATCGATATTCGGACTTGTGGAAGACTATATGAAACAGGTGATCACTACAGCCGTGAACGAGCGTCTGTCCGAGATTACTCACAAGCCTAACGCTCCTTTCCTCAGTGCCGGAGCTTTCTTCTCTAACTTCATGTACATCACCCAGACTAAGGACGCATTCAATTTTGTTGCCACGGTTCGTGAGGGTGAGGCGGAGAAAGCGATGAACGCATTGGTGGCAGAGATAGAAAGCCTCCGTCAGTTCGGTATCACCAAAGGCGAATACGATCGTGCACGCACGAATGTGCTCAAGCGATACGAGAATCAATACAACGAAAGAGACAAGCGTAAGAACAATGCTTATGCCAATGAATACTCCACCTACTTCACCGATGGTGGCTATATCCCGGGTATTGAGGTGGAATATCAGACGGTGAATGCTTTTGCTCCTCAGGTTCCTCTGGAGGCATTCAATCAGGCTATTGCCCAAATGATCGATCCGGTGAAGAATGCTGTCGTTACCCTCACCGGTCCTTCAAAGGCTGAAGCCAAGATTCCGAGCGAAGCAGACTTCCTCGCTGCTTTCAAAGCTGCTCGTCAGCAGAAAGTAGAAGCCAAGAAAGACGAAGTCTCCGACCAAAAATTGATGGAGAAAGCTCCTAAGGCCGGAAAGATCGTTTCCGAGAAGAAAGATCAGAAGTTCGGTACCACAGAACTTACCCTTAGCAATGGCATCAAAGTATACCTCAAGAAGACCGATTTCAAATCAAACGAAATCTTGATGAGTGCTCTCAGCCCGGGTGGTATCCTCTCCGGAAAGAATGCTCCCAACCAATCTGTGATGAATTCGTTCATGAACGTGGGTGGCTTGGGCAACTTCGATGCTATCCAGCTGGATAAGGTGCTGACAGGTCGCTCTGCTTCCGTATCTCCCTCTTTGTCTCTGCTCAGCGAAGGTCTTTCGGGCAAAACGACTGTAGAGGATATGGAAACTTTCTTCCAGTTGATCTATCTCCAAATGACTGCTAACCGCAAGGATCCCGAAGCGTTCAAGGCTACACAGGAGAAGTTGTACAATAACTTGAAAAATCAGGAAGCCAACCCGATGGCTGCGCTTATGGACTCTATCCGTCATACCATGTACGGCGATAATCCGATGATGAAACCCATGAAAGCTGCTGACGTGGAGAAAGTAAATTACGATCAGGTAATGGCTTTCTACAATGAGCGATTCGCTGATGCCGGCGACTTTATGTTCTTCTTTATCGGTAATCTGGATGAAGCCAAGATGAAGCCATTGATCGAAACCTATCTTGCTTCATTGCCCAACCTCAAGCGTGGCGATAAGATGAATAAGGCTCAGGTGCCGGCTGCCCGTTCGGGAAAGATCGATTGCAAGTTCGAGAAGGAAATGGATACTCCTTCGACTACTATATTCGATGTCGTGTCCGGAAATGTGGAATATACACTCAAGAACAGTCTCCTGCTGGAAGTCTTCTCAGCCGTAATGGATCAGGTGTACACGGCTACCGTTCGCGAGAAGGAAGGCGGTGCATACAGTGTGGCTGCATTCGGCGGTCTCGAGCAATATCCTCAGCCCAAGGCTCTGATGCAGATCTATTTCCCCACGGATCCTGCTCGTGCCGAGGAAATGAATGCTATCGTGTTTGCTGAGTTGGAGAAGCTTGCCAAGGAGGGCCCCAATGTGGAATACTTCAAGAAGACTATCGAAAACCTGAATAAGCAGCACAAAGAAAGTCTGCGTGAGAATCGTTTCTGGCTCGAAGCCATGAAGGCGTCTTTCTTCGAAGGAAATGACTTCATCACAGACTACGAATCCGTACTGAACGGTCTTACTCCTGCTGAATTGCAAAAGTTTGCGGCAGACCTCTTGAAGCAGCAGAATCGGGTTGTTGTCATGATGGCTCCTGTTGCAAAGGCTCAATAGACAAGCATAAATAATACCCCTGAAGATAGGGGCGACTGAAAAGCAGAGGGCGCATTGGTAAGATGCGCCCTCTTTGTGTTTTTTTCTTTTCTGAGACCTTTCGGCAATAAGCAGGCATTTTATCCATTCATTTTACAGTGTGTCGGCCGATTGTTTTGTGTGTTTATGGTATGATCAATGACACAAAACGATGGTACGACAAGGAAAATCATCCGACGAGAAGAGGTCTCATTCAGGGACGTCATGTCAACGAATCGATACGGGAAAGCACGGAATGTATTTTTGACCCAAGTCGATATGCTTACATGAGAGGATACTATGGTCTCACATGAGAGGATACTATGGTCTCACATGAGAGGATACTATGGTCTCACATGAGAGGATACTATGGTCTCATATGAGAGGATACTATGGTCTCATATGAGAGGATACTATGGTCTCACATGAGAGGATACTATGGTCTCACATGAGAGGATACTATGGTCTCATACGAGAGGATACTATGGTCTCCTGTGAGAGGATACTATGGTCTCACATGAGAGGATACTATGGTCTCGCATGAGAGGATACTATGGTCTATTGATGGAAGATGCTATCTGCTCTGTGTCGGATGGCAGGTTCGGGGAGTGGGAGATTCCGTGCGAGCTGTAAAACCGATAGATGAGACTGTCGCACGGCATTTTCCGGGAGATTTCATTGTCAATTGACTGATTTTTCAGTGTCTGTACAGATATAAAGAGACCTTTGCACGCCAATTGTCGTGCAAAGGTCTTCTTTAATTTATACAGAACGCCGGAGATAATTATGTCCTCATCCGTAGGATAAGGCATAACCACCCTTGAGGAGCTCGTGCAAGTAGCTCCGCAAGGGGGATTTACAACTACTTTCACTCCTTACTGCCACCCTTTTCCCTCCACCTCCTTATTTTTCAAAGGTCTCTATAGACCGATAATCAGAGTCTCGCCACAAAGAGACTGTAAAGACAAAAGCCTATCCATGTATGCCCTATCGGCAAAGCATGAACAGGCTTTTTTGTGGTCAATCCTCGGCCACCGTTATATGAGATTTATATTCACAGCTTTTATCTACCCGCCAAAAAGATATATTTTTGCCGGTGAAATAACTCTCTCCCCCTTCTTATCCTTTTCAGCTATGCGTTGGTTCATACTTTGTCTCCGCAAATATGTAGACTTCAAGGGCCGTGCCCGTCGCAAAGAGTTCTGGCTCTTCACCCTGTTTTATCTCATTGCCTTGGTTATACCGCCTGCAGTAATCATCCCTATTGCTGTCATTTATCGCCATACCATCGATATAGCTCTTTGTATAAGGATATGTGTAGTCGTGGAAATACTGGTAATTTTTTCTCTGTTGCTACCGGCTTATGCCGTAACGGTCAGGCGTCTGCATGATACGAATAGAAGCGGCCTATGGGTTATTGCGTCGATTGTCCCGAGGGTTTTAGCAGAAGGTTTAGGTGTAATTTTCGGTCAGAAATGGCTCATTCAGATTGCCGAAGGAGAGTTTCCGACCTTGTTATTGATCAATATGTTCCTTCTCCTTATCGATCTGTGTGTCTCCATCCTTATTTTGGTCATGATGTGTGAAAGAGGTACAGAAGGCGAAAATCGCTTCGGTCCCGATCCGCTATCGGATGGCAGAGAAGTGCTTATGGAGTCTGAGCCGGGGAAATAGGCCTGTCCCCAGTGCAAGAGTATGACGTTGAAGCTCTTGCAAAGAACAGCCGATACACTCGGCTGCCTCATAATACCACTCCCGAATATCCGTGATGTTCTCATCAGTTTCCAGCAGAGCGATACCGGATTCATAAGACAGACGGAGTGCTTCGGGACTGAACCGACAACCGAAGCTCAGAAACAGACCTGCTCGAATAAGCTGCCGGGCTTGTTCTTCACTACCCCGAAAACCATGAACGATCCACGGCTGTGAAGGCTTTACCTGTTTCTTGATCGCCAAAAGATCATCCCATGCTCGTACTATGTGCAGTAGCACCGGCATGCCAAACTCTTCGCTCAGATCGATTTGATCGAGGAAAGCTTTTCGTTGCTTTTCATACGGTGTACTGCACACCTTATCCAGCCCACATTCTCCCAGAGCAACAACCTCGTCGCGATTCAATCCTTCACGGACAGCAAGCAACTCTCCGCTATAATTTTCAGGTACACTCCACGGATGAATGCCGACGGAGCAAAAAGTATTCGGAGATATGGTTTCATTCGGTCGTAGATTCCGAACTCGAATGATCTCGCTATCGTTGCGAGCTGCAGAATGAGTATGAATGTCGAGAAATACCATATAAGAGGAATTAAGTGAAGAAAACTTCTTACGGAACGGGGTCATAGCCACTTCCACCCCACGGGTGACAGCGGAGAATACGCTTGATGCTCAGCAATAGTCCTTTGCCCGGGCCATATTTACGTAAGGCTTCGATGGCATAGGACGAACATGAGGGGGTAAACCGGCATGAAGGCGGTGTAAGCGGCGATATAAACCGCTTGTAGAAGAAAATGGGGAGCAGTAAGAGTTGCACGAGAAAAGCCTTGATCAGTCGCATCGTATTTACTCGTTTTTCAAAGCCGATGAAGGTACATTTCCGGCAATTCTGATCAGACTCTTTTGCATCGCTCTCTCCACTGTACGAAAGTCAGGAAGTTCATCCGATACTACCATAAATGCAATAGTAGCATAGATCTGTCTCTCTTGGAGGACATCGTTCAGAAGGTGTTTGTTGAGCCGATAAGCCTCCCTGACCAAACGCTTGACCCTATTGCGCTTCACGGCTCGCCTAAACCTTTTCTTTGCTACGCTTACCAGCATGGAGGAATATGCAGCCCGATGCTCCGATCCCAGACGGTAGACTACGCGTAGAGGATAAACGACAAACGCCTTGCCTTCGCCAAAGACCGTATTGATTTCATCGCGAAGATAGAGGCGTTCGCTTTTGGATAGGCCGAATGTAGCCGGAGAGGTCATTTCCCGTTGAGGTAATCCTCCAATGCCATAGCCATAGAAGGATATTGCTCGGTCGGCGCAGACAGATCGAGCCGCAGACCTGCTTCTTCGACGGCCTTGGCTGTCGTGGGACCGAAAGCTCCGATCTTGGTCTTACCCTGCTCGAATTTGGGGAAGTTTTTCAGCAAGGCCGTAATACCCGAAGGGCTGAAAAATAATATCATATCATGGTCCAATGCCTCATCCGGTCCGAAATCATTGCTGACCGTACGATACATAATGGCCGGACTGAAACTTACCTTTTTAGCCGTAAGCATATCCAGCAAATCATGCTTATGCTCTTCTGCCAAGGGGACGAAGTAGGTTTCTTTGTTATGTTTGCTGATAACCGTCAGGAGATCTTCCAGTTTGCCCGTCGCTCCGAAAAAAATCTTCCGTTTGCGATAAACGATATGCTTCTGCAGGTACACTGCTACCGATTCACTTACGCAGAAGTACTTCATCGTCTCAGGTACGGTGACTCTCAATTCTTCGCACAAACTGAAAAAATGGTCGATAGCTGTACGTGCAGTGAAGATGATGGCCGAATGGTCCAGAATATTCACTTTCTGATTGCGAAATTCTCTCGCACTGACGGACTCTACTTGGATGAAAGGACGAAACACGACCTCACAGCCATGTTTCTGAGCAATATCGTAATAAGGCGACCTACCCGCTACGGGTTGTGGCTGTGAAATGAGTATCTTCTTTACTTTTACTGCCATAGAGCCATTATCTCTTTATTGTTTACCGACCACTCCAATAAGGCAATCAAGTAAACCAACGGTAAAATTTCGTGGGCACAAAGGTACAAAGAAAGGTGGAAAAAACCTACTTCCCTGATCGAGAAGAATCGTATCGTTTTAGCGATAAGCACTAATCTCCACAGCACGAAAATAGCTGGTAACAAGTAGCTTAGCCAATATAATTGTGGCATATAAAGATAGATGACCGCAACGGGAAAAAGGAGCATCCCCCACATCCATTCGAGCAACGCATAACCCCCTCTCCAGATCATCTTAGTCTCACGATCGGCAAAGAAATAGCACCACAAGGCATAAAACATCCTCCACAGCCAAAAGACAAAACAGAACAGGAAGAAGAGCAAAGCCAAGAAAAAAAGGCTTTCCCACAAATCGAAATCGGTGAGTTGCCCCTTGTCGTCCAATATGAGGAAACAACAGATCGAGAGCAACAATGTGCTTTGGATTCGGCCAATAAAGACAAAAAGCCGATAACTGATATACCGTGGCATACGGGCCAGAAAGACTCGCTCCTGACCATACAAAACGGCATTGGACAAGCGGAGGAAAAAGTGTGGAATACGGGTTGCGACCAAACCGAGGGCACTGAATAGCAAGAGTATCAGGCTGATCAATACGTCGTATATGATCTGTCCGGTCCAAAAAGGTAGTCCTGTCATCGCCTTTTCCTCATTGATTATTCTTCGACTCAGCAGCCACTCCCTGCCGGTCAGGATTTGCCCGAAGCGTCGTTGCGATTGTTCTTCTTCCGAATCAGCTCTCCTATAAGGCCGGCACCTACGGCCCCGATAGCGATCCAGAGAGCCTCCATCTTGCTACTCAAAAGGCCTGCCCAAATCAGGATGAGACCAATGAAAAAGACAAGCAATCCAAAGATCAAGGATGCAATCGTGTGCGCCAGTATTTTACGTCTTTTGTTCCTGTCCATCTGTTTTTCCGATTTATCCTGTCTCAATGATACTAAAATTCGGAAGTGAAGTGGAAACGTATATCGGGGAAATCCTGCTGCGCCATATTCAGCACATAGCCGGAGTCGGCCAAATATACATCTCTCCCGGCAATATCTTTTGCCATATACTGCGCTTTTCGCTTCTTGAATGCCTCCAAAGCCTCCGGCTTGTCACTGTCTATCCAGCAGGCTTTGTACAGGCTGATCGGTTCCCAACGACACTGCGCTCCGTATTCATGCAGCAGACGGTATTGGATCACTTCGAACTGTAGCTGCCCCACGGTCCCGATAATCTTGCGCCCGTTGAACTGATTGGTGAATAGCTGTGCCACCCCTTCGCCCATGAGCTGGTCGATCCCTTTGGCCAGTTGCTTGGCTTTCATCGGATCCTGATTTTCAATGTACTTGAATAGCTCCGGCGAGAAGCTTGGCAAACCGCGGAAATGAAGCTCTTCGCCGGCTGTCAGCGTATCTCCAATCTGAAAATTGCCGGTATCGGGCAGACCGATAATATCACCGGCATAGGCTTCATCCACCGTCTCCTTGCGCTGCGCCATAAAAGCCGTAGGACTGCTGAATCGGAACTGTTTGCCGAGGCGGATATGCTTGTAGTTCGTATTTCGTTCGAACCGACCGGAACAAATCTTGACGAAAGCAATACAGCTGCGATGGTTGGGATCCATGTTGGCATGTATCTTGAAAACAAAACCCGTAAATTCCTCCTCGTGCGGATCCACTTTCCTCTCCACTGCAGCCACCGGCTGGGGAGAAGGGGCAATCTCGACGAAGCAGTTCAGCAGCTCCTGCACACCGAAGTTGTTGAGTGCCGAACCGAAAAACACCGGAGCAAGCTGTCCGGCCAGATATTCCTCTTTGTCGAAAGGCTGATAAACACCATCGATCAATTCGATGTCCGCACGCAACTTCTCAGCTTGAGTGTCTCCGATGTATTGTTCCAATTCGGGCGAACTCAGATCCTTGAAAGCCACGCTCTCCGTGATACGCTGCTTGTCCGGGGTAAAGAGATTCAGCTCCTCCTCGTATATGTTGTACACGCCTTTGAATCGGGCACCCATATCGATAGGCCAGGAGAGTGGCCGCACACGGATCTGAAGCTCTTCCTCCACCTCGTCCAGCAGATCGAAGGGATCCTGTCCCTCACGGTCCAGCTTATTGATGAAGACGATAACGGGAGTCTTGCGCATACGACAAACTTCCATCAGCTTGCGCGTCTGCGTCTCGACCCCCTTGGCGCAGTCGATGACGATGATCACACTGTCCACAGCAGTAAGCGTGCGGAATGTATCTTCTGCAAAATCTTGGTGACCGGGAGTGTCGAGGATGTTGATTTTATAGTCCTTGTAGTTGAATCCCATGACGGACGTTGCCACCGATATACCACGCTGACGCTCTATCTCCATCCAGTCGCTGGTAGCCGTTTTCTTTATCTTGTTGCTTTTGACCGCTCCTGCCACATGAATGGCACCTCCGAAGAGCAAGAGTTTTTCCGTCAGAGTCGTTTTCCCCGCATCCGGATGACTGATAATGGCGAAGGTCCGCCGAGTGTTGATTTCTTCCGTGTAAGCACTCATATTCTGCTGATTCTATTTAGGTCGCAAAGGTAGTCAAACTTGTCCGTAGGGCAGGAAACGGCCTTTTTTATTCTCTCGCAAGGAACATTTAGGATTCCTTTGCAAGGAGCCTTTTACTCCATTTGCATGCCGATAGAAACTTGCTTTCAGCAAGCATTTATATACACGGATAGAGACTACGGTTCCTTTGTAAAGCCCTTTGACGAATGATTAAATGACAATGAATAACTACACTCAGCTCCTATATTGAGACCATCCCTGAATCCATCGCAGCGATGCACTTGATACCGGAATAGGCAAAACAAATGCCGGCAGATAGGTATTATACTACAGACTGCAAAGGGATATATTTGCAGCTGTAACTTTTTTTTCAACAGAACCAATTATAAAGAGATCGGAGCGCGAGATGGTAAGAAATCCGGAAGAAGTACTCGAACAGACCTACAGCATGGCTGCAGGCAAATATGCCAAGACATGGTATCAGATATTTTGGTTGGGCATCATGGCCGGAGCATACATTGCTATCGGAGGCTTTTTGTCCCTGTTGGTAGGTAAAGGTTTTCCCGAGATGGCAGAAGCCAATCCGGGGTTGGCCAAACTGCTGAGTGGGGCGATGTTCCCCGTCGGCTTGATTCTTGTGGTGCTCACCGGAGCCGAGTTATTCACCAGCAATAATGCCGTACTGATTCCTGCCGCCGTCAAAAGTCGCATCCCGCGCCTCTTCCCACTCAAGCTCTGGTCGGTGGTCTATGTGGCCAACTTTATCGGTGCTTTCCTTTTTACCTATTTCCTTGTCCATTTGGCCGGCTTCACCGATGCGGATCCTTGGCATAGTGCCATCGTCCATCTGTCGGAAGACAAAACCTCCCTGCCTTTTCACGTAGCATTTCTTAGGGGAATCGGTGCCAACTGGTTGGTTTGTCTGGCCGTCTGGCTGGGACTTTCGGCTCATGACTTTACGGGCAAAATGTTCGGTATCTGGTGGCCGGTGATGGCATTCGTGGCTATGGGATTCGAACACTCCATTGCCAATATGTTCTATATTCCACTCGGCATACTGCAAGGGGCCTCCGTCAGCTGGGGCAGCTTCGTGATCGACAATCTGCTGCCCGTCACCATCGGAAATATCGTCGGCGGTGCACTCTTTGTCGGCTTCTTCCACGTCCATATATTCGATAGAGGAGGAAAGTAGAAAAAAGGCTTTGCTCCAAGTGGCATATCAGACACCATCTTGCCTGATGTTTCAAGAGAGAATTGGCTGAAAAAAAGCTGACGGCTTACCGGAGCTATTCTCCACCGATACGAAAACGAATCGCTCCGGACTCATCGATCAGCAGGAGTTCTAATTCGGCCGATGGTACCGATGGGCGGCAAGTTTCCCAAGATCGTTCGGCAATCTTTCGTAGCAGTCGATCGCTGTCCTCCGCACTCGGCATAGTCCATAGCTCACGAGCCAAATTCAGGCTGTCTATTATGGCATGGATGTCTTCCGAACAACCTGCCTGACGAGCCAGTTCGTGCAGGAAATCCCGATTCATCACTACCTTTTTACTGTGCGTATCCAGATAGCCTTCGGCGAGTTTCACTGCTTTGCCGAGCATGATTCCTACCGTTACCGAACGGACGGAAGGGAAGGAAGCTACACAACTGAGTGATTCGCCGACGAAATTGCCATACTGCACAAAGGCCTGTGGAATGAGTGCCGGATAGGCTCCTTTTACATAACGCTCACTCTTGGCTCCCGAATTGAGGACGATATGATCGGCTCCCAAGGCGGTGGCAATACCCACTTGCTTGCGGATGGCACCAACGAATGCTTCGGCCGAAAAAGGTTTCACTACTCCCGATGTTCCGATAATAGAGATGCCGTCCCGTATGCCGAGTCGGGGATTGAATGTCTGGGTGGCAGCCTTTCGGCCTTCGGGTACGCTAATCGTAATATCCACACCTCCCTGCGCATAGAGTCGGCGTACCTCTGCTGTCATCATTCGTCGTGGTACGAGGTTGATAGCCGGGCCTCCGACCTCCAGACCGAGGCCGGGGAGCGTCACTACCCCCACCCCTTCACCCTGCAGGAAGCGGACTTCCTCATGTTCGGGATTGAGCCTGATCGTAGCGCATACCGCCATGCCATTGGTCACATCCGGATCATCACCTGCATCTTTCAGGACTGCGGATACGACAGCATCTTCTTCCTCTCGAATTTCCGCTATGGGCAGACTGACTATTTCGCCCGAAGGCAATTCTACGGGAGCTTCGGCAAGAGAGCCAAGCCCCATCAATCGGTACATGGCTGCTACTACTGCAGCGGTAGCTGTGGTGCCAGTAGTGAATCCGCTTCGGAGTGAAAAGAATCCCGGCACGAGGCGTTCTACCGCCCGTCTCAAACCGACAGGCCCGCCTACGGGAATGAATGAAGGAGGCAAAGGGGGACGTACGACGGCATATATACGGATGCCCATCCGTCGGGCAGCTTCTATCTTTTCTCGGAAGTAACCGCTCTCTCCGCTTTCTTTTGTGATAATGGCATCGGGGCGAACGGCTTGCATCAGCTCCTCGTCCGCATGCGGTTCGAAGAAAACGATGCGCTCCGCAGGAAAGCCGTTCTTCTCTGCCAAAGCAACCGATTCGTCTCGCTTCAATATGCGGCAAAAGGTGGTGCGCTCTTTCCAGAAAGCAGCCAGCTTGGGGATTGTATTCACTCCTGTGAGCATCAGCAGACGCTGCACGCCATCGCCAAGCATCCGCTCGGCAGCCGTATCGTAGTTTGCACACCAGACGATACCTTCTTCGCGTGGAGGGTATTGTCTCTCGTATCTTACTACGGGGATACCTGTTTGTTCAGTGGCTTCTGCCACTGAAGTGTGCAATTCTTCGGCGAAAGGATGAGCGGCGTCCACGATCAGTCGGATCTCTTCTTTCCGACAAAACGAAACCATGTCGGCAACCGTCATGGCTCCTGTCAGACGATGGCCGTGGCTGCACCGGATCTCTTGCAGATTGCCTTTGGTGGAGTAGAAAAACGGACTTCCCGCTTCATCCAGCACGCGAGCTGCTGCACGGCCTTCCGTAGTACCGCCGAAGAGTAGGATCATGTGCGGAAGAGGTGTTTGAATTCGTCGGCATACAACCGCGACAGCCCTTCTCGATTGTCTATGGCTTCTCCCACGACTATCGTCGTTGTCAGGGTCAGGTTGTTCCCTTTTACGATTTCTGCCAAATGCCGGAGCGTACCTCGGAAGATTTTTTCATCCGGCCAGGTCAGTCGATAGCAGGCCGCTACAGGCGTGTCGGGAGAGTAGTGCATCATCAGTTCGCGCTGTACATCGTCCACGATGCCGGCACTAAGGAAGATACACATGGTGCTTTGGGACTGTGCCAGCAGATGGAGCTTCTCTTTCTCCGGCATGGGAGTGCGCCCTTCGCCACGGGTGAGGATAATGGTTTGTGTACGTTCGGGAATGGTAAACTGTGAGCGCAGAGCTGCGGCCGCAGCTTGAAACGAGGAGATACCCGGCGTGATATGATAGCGCATGCCGTAGTGGTCGAAGAGTGCCATTTGCTCTTGGATAGCACCGTAGATGCAGGGATCGCCCGTATGCAGGCGTACCACTAATTTGCCTCGGCGGTAAAAGTCCGACATGATCTCGAACTGTTCTTGCAGATTCATCGCAGCCGAACTTCTGACCGTGGCACCGGCTTTGGCACAAGCAGTCAGTTCGCGAGGGACAAGGCTGCCGGCATAGAGAATCAGATCGGCCTTTTCCAAGAACTGTCTGCCTCGCACCGATACCAGATCGGGATCGCCCGGACCCGCTCCCACTATTTCGATATGGCCGGCACGGGTGGAGTCGGCTGTCTGTGCCACGGCAAAGGTAAAATCGTTACCCTCCGATAGCTGCCCTTTCTGCTTCTCTATCACAAGACTTCCCATATCCGCTGCTTTCCGCGCCGAGGCTTCGGCTACTCCGTAGCAACCCGTAACGGCAAATACCTTTTCCGAGGGGTTGGCTACTCCCACCGGCTGTAGGTCTTGTCCCGTATATATATGTAGCGGTATCCCTCCGAGACGATGTACGAGATCGGCCACAAGCGGCTCTTCGGTTTTGATGTCGATGGTGGCTATCCGGCCGATGGCTTCGGGGGCATACCCCAATCGCCGTATTTCAGAGAAGATGTGCTTCGCAATACCTTCGGGGGCGCATAGCCTGCGACAACCTATTCCGATCGTAAGAACGGGAGGATAGTAGCAGATCATCGGCAACCGGCTCTCCAAGTGCCGGGCAGAAACAACCAAAAGGAGGTCGAACTCCGCCTGATCGACAGCATCGAATGAGTAGAAAAGGCGGACATGAGGCGGACAAGACCTTTCCAAAAAATCTTCTCCTCGCCCCGAAGTCTCCAATACCAATGCCGTACGTGCTCCCCCCACGAAGAGCGAAATGGGACGATTCATGTCGCCTGTATTGGAAACGGCTTTCCATCCATAGGTCGAAGCCAGCGTATCCAATGCCCAGAGTCCTGTTCGGTCGCTTTGGGTGGTGACCACCGGTTCGCCACCGATGGCAGAGGCGATCAGGCGTGTCAGATCGTTAGCTCCACCCACATGACCGCTCAGAACGGAAACCACGTACCTGCCCGTGCTGTCTACGTTCACTACGGCCGGATCATGATGTTTGTCCGCTACATAAGGCGCGATGCTCCTTATACAGATTCCCATGGCACCGATGAAAACCCAAGCATCGTATCGGGCAAAAGATTCGGCCATCAGCTCCGCAATGGAAGAGACGCAGGAAACATCCTCTGTGCAGTCGGTAAAACTCGTGCCGACGGCAAAAATCTCTTTCTCTCCCGATAGTTCGGATGCAATGGTCCACGCCAATGCCAGACCGGCAGCGGATACACAAATTATGGCAGTATGATTCGGTTTCGACATGATTGGGTAGTGTCTATTCTTTTTTTCTTGCTTGGAGTATGTCGATAGGATTGTTGCCGTCAGCCGTCAGTCGGATGGATGAGAGCAGCTCCATCCCACAGACTTCTATTCCGGTCAGGAAGAGGTGCCGACTCTCTTCCGATACGGAGTTGAATACCAGCAGGCCGCCCTTTGTCATAACGCTGTGCACCTTGGCAATCATTTCTACAAGACGGCCTCCGTGACCGCCGATAAAAACGGCATCGGGCGGAGCGAGGGAAGAAATATCCTCCTCCATAAAATCTCCGATCCGGTAGGCTATGCCGGGTGCACCGAAGCGGCGACTGTTCACAGCCATCAGTTCGGCCCCTTCGGGACGGATCTCAAACGCAGTGATATGCAAATGAGGAAAGTTCAATTTGGCTTCGATGGAAACGGATCCCGTACAAAAACCTATATCCCAAAAGGATGAGGCTCGGTGCAGTTCGAGACAACTGAGCGAAACGAGTCGGAACGGCATCTTCGTAATCATCTTCGTTCGCCCGTTGAGCGGCATGAAAGCACTTTCGGACAGTCCGAGCGGAGCACGACTGCAAACGAATGGCCGAGTAGCCGAGAGTATCACGCAGTTGGGGCGTTCGAAGTCGCGATCGGCTGCCTCCTGCAGGGAGAGCGTGTCCAAGCATTGCTCTTGGGGGTTTCCCATCCGAGTACCTACGGACATGGTATAGTCCTCATAGCCGTAATCGAGCATTCGCATTGCGATAGCGGAGGGGGTATGCTCGTGGTCGGTCAGAATGCCGATCTTCTCTGCCCGCTCGATCAGTGCCCGGTCGAACTCATGCCATGGCCTGCCCGTAAGCGATACGATACGCATATCGTGGTACGGCATGCAAAGAGCATGAGCAAGCATCTGCAAGCTGTTGAACGTGGGATAGACCGTAACCTCAGCATCGGGTAGCCGATTCATCACCGTATTGGCAAAGCCGAAGAAAAGCGGATCCCCCGAAGCGAAAACAACTATCTCCTCAAACTCCCGATAACGGGCAAATACATCATCCAGCGGTACTGTAATATCTATCCACTCGGCATCCGCAGGGAGTAGTCCGCGCACGATCTCATGATGCCGTTTACCTCCGCTGAATACCTTGCCGGAAGCAATAGCTGTCATAGCCGCAGGAGGGAAGAAAGGATGGGGGTCATCGCTCATCCCGAGTATGACGAATCGCTGTCGCCGTATCTGAGGAGAAGCTCCTCCGTAAGTAGCTTCACACATCGCGCCCCGGTCTGAGTTGTTCGGCATCGTTATAGCAGAGTATGGCATTGACCAGCGTGGCAGCCAGATTGCTGCCGCCTTTACGGCCTTCGACGATAATCTTCGGAATGGAGCGGAACGGCTTCACGGCATGTTTGGATTCCTGTACGTGGACGAATCCGACCGGTGCCGCAATGATCCCGGCCGGAGAGGCTTTGCCTCGACGGATCAGATCGGCCACTTCCTGTAAGGCTGTGGGTGCATTGCCGAAGGCGAAAAGAGCATCGGGGTGCTCCTCCACGGCCAGGCGTATGCCTGCCTGCGTTCGGGTGATGCCGTGACGAGCGGCCAGTTCTGCCACGCGCGGATCATGCAGATAGCATTTGGCCTCCACACCCAGACGCTCCTGTGCCCCCTTGCGAATACCGGAGGTAACCATGGTCACATCTGTGACAATCGTGCGCAGCCGTCCGGCTTCGATCATTTCATACAGAGAAGCCACCGCACCGGCATCCGTGTAGAGTATATTCTCCATATCGAAGTCCGCTGTGGTATGAATGGCATGGAGCAAAGCCCACTTGTGGTCTAAAGGCCAATCCTGACGGTGCAGCTCTTTCTCGATCGTGCGGAAACTCTTGATCATAATCTCCTGCCCGATACCTTTGGCTTCGATCTCTTCTTCGGGGTAGTAGCCGCGAGGGGTGATAAAGTGCCCTTCGTAGCAGTACGACTGCGAATTGCCTACGAGTACGACAGTGAACATATCCACCACTTCGGGATCGAATTCGCCGAGAGTCGTCACCGTCACCTGCTCCTCTTCCCGACCTGCCTGACGGACAAGTCCGACGGGCGTATCGGCCGAACGATACTGCATGAAGATCTCTACGAAACGATAGAGCTGCCAGTATCGGCCCTCGCTCTTAGGATTGTATATAGCTGTGACGAAGTCTGCGGAGGCTGCTGCCACTATGCGCTTTTCGATGATCGGCCAAGGGGTCATCAGATCGCTCAGCGAGATCAGGCAGAGGTCGTGACCGATGGGAGCACCCAGCAGCGAAGCCGCTTTCTGAAAAGCACTGATGCCGGGCAGCACTTCGATGTCCATCTCCACGCCTTTGGCTCGTTTCATTTCATATATAAGAGGAGCCATACCGTAGATGCCGGCATCGCCGGAGCTGATCACGCAGACCGTCTTGCCGCTGAGGGCATACCCGAATGCTTCCTCGGCACGCTGCCGCTCCTTCTTCATGCCGGTATCCACGCAGTGGGTATCCGGACGGAGATAAGGTTCGATAAAACGGAAATAGTATTTATAGCCGACGACTACGTCGGACCGGCCGATAGCCGATAGCACTGCAGGAGTAATATCCGATGCTCCTCCCGGACCGATGCCGGCTACGATGATTCGTGCTCGATTCATTTTGCTGAAAACAGATGAAGGTATTGGAAGAATGGAGATGGCGGGCGAATAGTGTTCGCCTGCGCTCCCCACAAAAGTAAAGAAATAAGACATGCAGCCATAACGCCCCGACATCGATCCGATCGCGCCAATGTCTATAGCCTGCTGTCATGGAAACACGAACCAAAAATGCGCCGATTGCGGCGCGTGTTTTCTGAAAAAATGGCGCGAGAATTGTTTCGTTGTGGCGTGAGAATTTTTCATTTCCCGAACCAGAAGCAAAAAATTTACGCGCCACGTTTTGAGGAGCGACGAACACAAAAATTCCGGCGCGTAAACCGATCCCGATATAAGCCGATGTGTCAATGCTCTTTGGTTTGAGTTCGGTATCGGAAGAGAGTAATAGTAGTATCGGATGAGGTAACGCTTCGGATCGTCGATGGGGTGCTGAAAGGATGAGATTCGGGGAAGGGCAAAAAAATTGCTCTATCGGATGACAGATTCCGGTTTGTTCTGCGTCTCGTAAATAAAGACCTTTGCAACGGAGGTCCTGTCCCGATTACTTAAGCATGGAAGTAGAAGCATTCGCCCATAGCGTAGCCCCTTTGGCCCCTCGACTCAAACGAGTGGCATATAGCATCCTCGACGACGAGGAAGCTGCGGCCGACGTGTCGCAAGAGGCTCTGATGCGTCTGTGGATCAACCGAGAGCGGCTGGGCGGATACGACAGCATCGAAGCAGTGGCTGTGACCACTGCTCGGCGAATAGCCTTGGATATGCTCCGCAAAGAAGGACGGATGGAACCGCTACAGGACGATCTGCCTTTCTCCGATCATGCCCCTACACCCCAAGGTGTACTGGAGCAATCCGAGACCATGCGTCTGGTGGAAGCTGCTATCGAAGCACTGCCTCCGTTGCAGCGAATGACTTTCCGGCTGAAAGAGATCGAAGGCTACGAAAGCGAGGTAATCGCCCGGCTCGTAGGCGTGAAGGTCGAAGCCGTTTATACCAACTTGAGCCGCGCCCGACGCGCACTGCGTACAGCACTGGCTCTCCAACTCAAACGATGATGAAACGAATAGGGTTCAACAAAAAAGCTGTTCCGACCGAAGCGGAAATCGGCCAATTGTTAGATAAGTACTTCGACGGGCTTACCTCCGGAGCAGAAGAGGATCGCCTGCGTCGCTATTTTGCTACGGCCAAGCAGCCCGAGCAGTGGGAGCACTTGCGCCCCCTCTTCGGTTATGTCAGTTGCAGGCGTGCCGTGGATGGGCGTTTCCTTTCCGACACTCGGAAACTTGCTACCCGCAACTTGCTCTCAAGACGTATCCTGTGGAGTGTAGGAGGAGCCTCCGTAGCAGCGGCCATCGCTCTGACGATCGCTCTCCGATCGCCTCATGTGGCGGATCAGCCACTGCCGACTACGGGTTCCTTCGCCGTGGTGAACGGCGAGCGTGTGAACGATCCCGATCTGGTGCGACTGTATGCACAGGAAGCCTTCGATGCTGTATCCATCGATAGGGAGGAGTTGGCACAGGAGCTTTTCGACCTTTGACAGATAGATGAGCGAATACATAAATCAGAACAAAACAGTATCAGCAATAAAAACGATGAAACAGTACAAACTATATCTGTTCACCCTGCTCCTGTGCCTGACGGCTCTTGCTTCGGCATACGGACAGAGTTCGGCGCAGCCCCATGTACAAGGGGTATTCGACCACTACGGCCGAGCCAAAGATGTGACAATGGTGGTGATGAACCGTGAGATGTTGGTCGAATACGACATCCATCTGTACAAGAGCCTGACCATGCGCGATCCGGGCAAACGCCTGCAGAAGATACAGGCTGCGGTATCCGCTGATCGAAAGTCTGCCAAGAGTATCAAGGAAGTGATAGACTCCGGTATCCTGACTTCGGGCTACTATGAATTGCCTCCGGCCAACGGTCTGAACCGATATGTACTCTATCGCTACAATCCTAAACGCGGTATCACACTCATCTACATCGAGGGTAAGATCGGTTCCGAGGATCTGGTATCGCTCCTGATGCAAAACAAGAATTGATAAACAACTAACATATAAAATACAGGATCACTTATGAAAAAAGCATTTCTCTTAGGCCTCGCCGGTATCTTCTTCGCTCAAACGGCTATTGCCGGCAATGCCGCGCAAGGAGTTCCCGACACGACTGTCCGAATCGAGGACAAAGTACTCGTCATCAACGAAACCGAGGACGACATCGACATCATGCTCTATCGTTACAATCCCGACGGCACGCGCGGACGCAGCGAACAAGTATTCAAAGGAGTATATCTCAAAGGGAGGAGTATCGAACAGCGTTTCCGCAATACGATCTTCGATGTACCTCTGAATCTTACGAGAAGCAACAAGTGCTCCGGCGACAAACGTATTCGTTCCATTGGATCGGGTTCTTTCAAACTCGGATTCGTGAACCTGACAGGTTCTGCAGGCGAGCATATCAATGCCAGCTCTTCGCTTCGCTATACGCTCGGTTTGATGAGCGTCTCGTACCGACTCAATGACTGGCTGGTGATAGCTCCCAATCTGGACATCGAGTTCAACTCCATTCACTTGAAGAACAATTATTCATTTCAGGATGTCGAGGGGCTTACCCAAGTACTCCCGGCTGCGGAAGGAGTCACTTACGACAACAGCCGACTGCACATCACCTATATGAACGTCGCCGTACCGTTTATGATGAAGAAGTGCCGCAGCTCCTTTTCCCTCTATGCCGCTCCGGTGCTGAAGTTCAAGACGGCTTCCAGCTCTAAGGTGTGGTTGCCGGACAACAAGAGTCACCAGAAACACGGTCGCGATCTGAACCTGAATCCTATCGTCCTCGAAGCTCGTGTCGGTATCAATTACAGTGCTTTCAATCTCTATGGTTCTTATACGCTTACACCCCTGTTCCGCAGTGGGAAAGGACCTGACACACGCATGTTCGCCATCGGCTTCGGTTTTGGCTTCTAAAAACGAAAAAGCAATGAAACGTTTCTTTTTGACCACCGCTATACTGCTGTCCTCCGTGCTTGCCTCTTACGCCGACAGCCTTCCTTCGGCCGTTCGCGATACGGTGATTCGTGCCGGGGAGAAAACCATTATGATCAAGGATGGTGAGGACGATTTCGAGGTAATTATACAGGAGTCCATGCCTTCCGGAGATACGATCCGAAACGAAAAGATATTCAGAGGTGTCTATCGCAATGGTCGCAGCATCGAACAACGCTTTCGGAATACTTTGATCAATCGGCCGAACAGGGATAAGGAAATGCCCGTTTGGGGTACCTACGGTTTCGGCTCTTTCGAATGGGGTGAGTTGAAGGTCGATGACTCTCATTCCGACATAGGTCGGAGTCATTCCTACCGTGTTTCGATTCAGATCTTCGGAGACATCTACCGTCTGAACAAGTATCTGGTGCTTACTTATGCCCTCGGTTGGGATGCCGACATTTACCGCATCACCGACTCCAAAACGCTGAAGAATATCGACGGAGTGACTACCGTAGTGGACGTGCCCGGCCGAGCCGAATGTACACTCACTGCTGCATATCTGAAAGCCATGCCGGCATTGGCATTCAATGGGGTCGGTTCTAACTTGACTGTTTATATAGCTCCTGTATTGAGAGCCAAAGTATATTCTGCTGCTACGACCGATGGCCCCGATGGCCGGCTGGAAAAGTTGAGGAGGGTCAAACTGAACACCTTCTCGGTCGAAGCCCGTGCCGGTATCAACTATCGCAACGCAGGGATTTTCTTCACCTACTCGCTGACACCGCTTTTCCGAAGCGGCAAAGGCCCCAAGCTCCATCCTTACACAATCGGTTTGTCCTTGAGCTTGTAAATACTCGCCCATATCTATTCGGACAAACCTCAAAAACGGATGCGGGACAGAATAAGGTTTTTAATACCTCATCTGTCCCGCATGCTATCTATTGATACACAGGTATCCGATAAAAATAGTCCATCTATATCCTAATTACTCTATCGAGACCTTTGCAAAAT
>PVMJ01000038.1_pt1 | contig 117364 bp, 92 predicted proteins | sample 1853361 | NCBI WGS metagenome assembly PVMJ01 (sample SAMN08533506, study PRJNA380276) | Synthetic metagenome, whole genome shotgun sequencing project. | isolation source: mock microbial community containing genomic DNA from 20 ATCC strains | collected 2017 | reverse complement strand
AACAGAAGGAGCAGGAACGAAGTCGTGCCATGCAAAGCCTCAGTTCCATGTTCGGGGAAATGACAGGAGGACAACCGGAGCAGAGTTCCGAAGAGTTGGCATTAAAGACGGATTTGTCGGAAAGAGACAACGGCTTCGGCTCTCGCACTACTGCTCCGCAAGAGGGATTCCATGCTTCGGCTTCCGCTTATCAAGACATCAACCGCACGCTCGGCAGTTTCTATGAGATACCGAGAGAAGATCCGGAAAAGGAGGAAATGCGTACCCGTTTGAAGGAGTTGGAAAGTCGTATGAGTAATGAACAACAGTCGCCCGCTATAACCGTGAACGACCAGATGGCTCTGCTTGAAAAATCCTATCAGCTGGCAGCCAAGTATATGCCTGCAGGAGGCAAGGGGCAATCCGTTCCCGCTGCTCTTCCTTCGACTTCGGGGAGTGAGACGGCTTCCGAAAGGAAAGTGGTCTCTTCCGGTCGCAATGGAAAGGCGATAGCGTTTCCTGTCAGGCAGGTGAGCGGTCAAATAGTGTCGGCTCTGGCACAGCCGATGAGCGACTCGACTTTCCGCTCCGAATATGTCAAGGAGAGAAACTATATGTTCCATACCGCCATCGGAACAGCCCCGCTGACGGAGAAGAATACCATCTCCGCCTGTGTGCATACCCGGCAGACGGTTACGGACGGGCAAACGGTACGTTTCCGTCTCTTGGAACCGATGCTGGTATCCGGCAAGGAAATCCCTCGGAACTCCTCGTTGGTCGGCGTGGCGAAGATACAGGGCGAACGCCTGAACGTACTCATCTCTTCGCTGGAATATCACGGGAACATCATCCCCGTGGAATTGGCGGTGTACGATACGGACGGACAAGCAGGGATATTCATCCCCGGCTCGATGGAACGCAGTGCCGCCAAGGAGATTGTCGCAGGAATGGGTACTTCCGCAGGCAGTAGTATGAACATCTCCACCGATGCGGGGGCTCAGCTTGCCGCCGACTTGGGCAAGGGGCTGATACAAGGCACTTCGCAGTATTTCTCAAAGAAAATGCGCTCCGTCAAGGTACATCTCAAAGCAGGATACAAGGTATTGATCTACCAATCTGAAAACAAGTAATTCACAGTTATTATTCACCACTTTAATCCAAAGTAAAAATGAAAAGAACAGTTTTAGCCATCGCCCTGATGCTGGGCGCAGTCTGTGCCAACGCACAGGAAACAACTTCAAGCGGAGACCTCTATCAGGGGCTGACCCGCAAAATTGCCTTTGAGCGGATGATACCACCCCACGGCTTGGAAATTACCTACGATAAGACGGTGCACATCATCTTCCCCTCTGCCGTGCGCTATGTGGATCTGGGTTCGCCCAACCTCATTGCAGGGAAGGCGGACGGGGCGGAAAACGTCATCCGTGTGAAGGCGACGGTCAAGGACTTCCACGAAGAGACGAACATGAGCGTCATCACCGAAGACGGTGCATTTTACACCTTTAATGTCAAGTATGCCAACGAGCCGCTGTTACTCAATGTGGAAATGGCGGACTTCATCCACGATGGGGAGAGCGTAAACCGTCCGAACAACGCCATGGAGGTCTATCTCAAGGAACTCGGAAGCGAAAGCCCGATGCTGGTAAGGCTCATCATGAAATCCATTCACAAGGAGGACAGGCGGGCGGTGAAGCACATCGGCAGCAAGTCCTTCGGTATTCAGTACCTGCTCAAAGGGTTGTATTCGCACAACGGACTGCTGTACTTCCATACGGAACTGCGCAACAAGTCCAACGTGCCGTTCGACATCGACTTCATCACGTTCAAAATCGTGGACAAGAAGGTTGCCAAGCAGACCGCCATGCAGGAGCAGGTACTGCTTCCGCTGCGTGCCTACAACTACATCACCTGCGTGGCGGGGCAGAAGAGCGAACGCACGGTATTCACCCTGCAAAAGTTCACCATCCCCGATGACAAGCATCTCATTGTGGAGATGCACGAGAAGAACGGTGGAAGACACCAATCCTTTGTCGTGGAGAATGAAGACCTTGTGCGTGCGAGGGAAATCAACGAACTCAAAGTGAAGTGATATGAGAAAACTCGCATTTTTTCTGTTTGTCGTGTCGCTTGCCCTCTTTGCAGGGCAGGCGCACGCCCAGCGTTGTCTGCCCAAGATGAAAGGCATACGCCTGACCGCAGGCATGGCGGACGGTTTTTATTCTCCTTCTTCCAAGAATGAGACGGGCTATACGTTCGGGGCTTCGCTTGCCACCTACACCAAAGGCGGGCATCAATGGGTCCTTGGGGCGGAGTATCTCCGCAGATACCACCCTAATCGGGAGAGCCGTATTCCTGTGGAGCAGTTCACGGGCGAGGGAGGTTTCTTCTCTGGCGTGTTTTCAGACGGGAGTAAAACCTTTTTCCTATCAGCAGGTATTTCCGCCTTGGCGGGCTATGAGACGGTCAATGGTCGAAAGAAACTGCTCTTTGATGGCTCCACAGTACGTAATAAAGACGGTTTTATTTACGGTGGGGCAATCACCCTACAGGCGGAGACCTATCTGAGTGATCGCCTTGTACTGTTGCTCTACGGCAGGGAACGTTGTCTGTGGGGAGGCTCTACGGAGCATTTTCATACACAGTACGGTGTCGGACTGAAAATCATGCTGGACTGATGGATGCACGACAGATGAGAGAGATTCCCATTGCGGACTTCCTGAACGCAATGGGGATTCATCCGACCAAACAGAAAGGAAACGCCTTGTGGTATTCCGCCCCTTACCGAACGGAACGGACACCCTCGTTCAAGGTCGATACCGCCAAGAATGTCTGGTTCGATTTTGGGACGGGCAAAGGCGGCGACATTTTCGACTTGGCGGGAGAGTTTATCGGAAGCGGTGATTTTCTCCTGCGGGCGGCTTTCATCGCCAAGAGCGGAACGTGTCCGCTACCTGCTTTGGAACAACCGGAAAGAAGCGAAAAGAAAGAACCAGTCTTCAATGATATTTGGGTGCGACCATTGCAGGACGCCAAACTGCTGGGCTACTTGAAAGAACGGGGTATCAATGCCCACGTTGCCATACCTAACTGCGAGGAGGTTCGATACCGTGTGCATGGCAAACGGTTCTATGCCATCGGCTTTCGTAACGATGCCGGAGGATTGGAGCTTCGCAACCGCTTTTTCAAGGGTTGCATACCGCCCAAGGACATTTCCTTGAAGCGTAACGGCTCAGATGTATGTACCGTATTCGAGGGCTTTATGGATTACCTCTCCGCTATGCAACTCGGTATCATCGCTTCGGACTGGCTTGTCCTTAATTCCGTTTCCAACGTGGAGAAGGCAGTAAGAGCCTTGCACGGCTATGAGAGGATTGACTGCTTCCTCGACAATGACGAGGCGGGACGAAGGACTTTTCAAAGGCTGTACGACTGTTTCGGGGAGAAGGTCATCGACCGTTCCTTTCTGTATGCCGAGCATAAGGATTTGAATGAGTTTCTGCTTTCCAAGAATGTAGGGAACAATGTATAACGAACAACAAAACGATAATGAACAATGAAAAAGAAAATATTGAATACGATTTGGGTAATGGGAGTGCTTGCCCTCGCCGGGGTTTGTCTATCTGCTTGTAATCACGAGTTGGATATTCAGCAGGCGTACCCCTTCACGGTAGAGACGATGCCGGTGCAGAAGCACATCGTCAAGGGACAGACGGCGGAGATACGCTGTACGCTCAAACGGCAGGGACGGTTTGAAGACGCACGCTATACCATTAGATACTTTCAACCTGATGGAAAGGGACGGCTGAAGATGAACGACGGCACGGTGTTCAAACCCAATGACCGTTACCCTCTTACAAAAGAGGTGTTCAGGCTATACTACACCTCTGCTTCCTCTGACCAGCAGACGATAGATGTGTATGTGGAGGACAATTTCGGACAGACGGAAAAACTCTCGTTTGAGTTCAACAGTCAAAAGGACGAGGAAAAGGAGAAAACGAATGGGGACAAGAAGTAAACTTCTCGTTTTATCGTTCTGCCTTGTTTGCCTATCCTGCTTCCGCCTTTTCGCTCAGGAGGGCGGAAAGGCTCTCTTTTCACTACCGCCGTTCGAGCGTGCCGTTGTCTGCATCAAACACTTCGAGGGCTTACATTCTTGGAAGGATTATCCCTATGTAGGCTATGGACATCGGCTTCTGCCCTGTGAACACTTCACGGCAGCAATGACGGAACGGCAGGCGGACTCTCTGCTCCGTGTAGACCTGATGAAGCGTCTGATGATGTTCAAGGACTACGGAAAGGATGCCCTGCTGCTTGCCGTTCTGTCCTACAACGTTGGAACGGGCAGGTTGCTGGGATATGGTAAACACCCCAAAAGCCGATTGCTGCGGAAGATAGAGTCGGGCAACAGGAATTTCTACCGCGAATTTGTCTCTTTCTGCCGATACAAGGGCAAAGTCCTCAGAGGTCTTGTCAAACGACGAAAAGTGGAGTTCGCTCTGTTTTATATACCCTGATTATCAAATACGCCTCTTGCGGAGCATAATGTCGCAAGAGGCGTGCTTTAGTAGGAAGTATTATTTAGCCCTTCTTCGAATGGCATCAACAATACTTTCTGTATTCCAATGAACATCCTCTACGGAGCGATCTGTAACAACTTTTGAAATTCTCTCTTGCCCCCGAGGAATAACTCCTACTATTGGAACTTCTTCCGCTATTGCAGTGTCCAACTCCCATTTCATCCAGTCGCTGTAAGAGGCATACATACCAGCAATGCCTAAAACAATGTCAGAATTAGAGATTTTCTCTTTCAAACGACGTCTGATGTATGCTGAATTTTCTGAGTTGATAGGTTCTTCAGGTGAAGCCTCTTCAAATTCAACATGAAAATAACCTCTCTTTTCTAAAAGGTTACGGAGGTTCTTCAAATCATCTACATGATCCCATGAGTGACTGATAAATACTGAATAAGTTTTTGCCATATTATTTATTATTACAGTTAATACTATTCTGCTTATTTTCAAGGTATGTTTCTATTTCCCAGTCTTCAGGATTCTGCTCTTTGAACTTTTGGTCATACTCCTGCTCTTTTTTTACATCTCCAAGCGCAAAATAACAGTTCGCCAATGTGGCATACTTCCATTTGAGTTCTTCGGGCTCTTCTTCCTCCAAAGTAGGAAGGATTATATCTATAATTTGCTTTCTGATTTCTTCAGCTTCAACTTGTTTATGTATTTTGTGCCGTTCATCTTTTTCGAGAATAGATTTTTGTTCCAAGCAAAGGGCATAATTCTCTCCAGTATAGTAATCTTGATGTAGAGTCCAGCCCTTCCTGTACATCTCAATGGCGTAATCTAAATAACTCTCATCTTTTGTTTCATACCATAATCTTTTATTGATGGCTCCAGTAATGCCCAACGTTTCAGTATCTGTCTGTTCCTTTATAGATGCCATTATTTGAAGTGCATTTGTCAAAGCTGGAACTTTTCCGGGCTTTTCACTTTTATATGTGCATAGAGCTTCTTGTTGAATATAAAAAATATCATTTTCTACCATTTGCCTGAGTTTATGCCATTTCTGAGCGGCTTCTTCAAAACGCTTTTCATGCATAAACCTTTTTGCTTGTTCTGAAAGAGAATATACCGTATTCTCTTTAGCCCGAAGTTCTCCTATTATTTCCTCTAAATCTTCATCAGAGATTTTGGGTTGTTCTATTTTAGGGATGTATGTGTATAGAGGGCTATCTGGTACAGGATTTTCTGTTACAGCTTTTATTATAGACTTCAATTCTCTGACACTTCTTTGAGCTTCTTTTTTAGAGATTTCATTGCCTAAATGCTCATAAGATAAAATTCGAGTGTGTCCTAAGTCAAAAGGAATTTTACTCTCGCCTCCTTTTATTATAATGGTCGAAAAAGGTCTCAGAGCATGCCGAGTACCCAATTCATATAGGGCGTTAGCGTTGTCTGTCGTAATATCCGCAATTACTAAATCCGCTTTATAGAGCAAAGCATACATACTTCTATCAATCGTACCTGAATCCAAAATTTCATCTGCACGGATGCACTTGTAATCACAGGCTTCTGCTGACGGTTGAATTATCTTATTATATGTCGCGTCTAAATCTATTGTTCTATTTGTATAGGGGTCTTGTTTTTTTCCAAAGCCCATAATTACAAAACATATCCTTTTTCTATTTTCCATTTGCATAGTTTTATTAATGACAACTTACAACAGATAAAGCAATTAGCATACCAATAGGTTTTATCTGCCATAAAGTCCATTCGATGCGACAAAATGGCAACATATAGAACTATCCTTACCCCAAATGGCTTTTTGTTACTTTTGAACCGTCTCAACTCACTGTCAAAAGTAACGAGGTGTTTTTCATTGGGTTTCTTTGCTCCTTTCTTTGTCCGCCCGAAGCTCACGAAAGAAAGGAGCGGTCGGCAAATCTGCCGACCGCTTTACTCCGTCTGCTCTTCGTGAACGGTTATCCGTCTCGTAATTACTTCGGGGTGCGTGGAGAAAGCCCAATTGATTTCCTCATCGGGCAGGGTGCTGTGAATGTTTCCACCCATCACCATTCCGCAATTCTGAATGACCTTTTGTCGTGCTTCTTCTCTGCTCTCGGCAACCACCTCAAAAACTCCCTCGAAAATGTACTGCGTCCGTACTCTGTAAACTCTCTTCTTCATATTCTCAAAATTCGACCTTTAATAATCTGTGTTCCTTTGGCTCTCCATTGGATAACCTGCGGTGGGTAAGCCAAAAATGGTGTGCGCCATAGCCGTATGCAAAGAACTTGTCAAGTTCCGTTTCTTCGGCTATCCGCTTGACGGCAGCCCTTAGTTCCTCTTCATTGGCGGATAGGGTAATGGCATTGACTATCCTTACAAGGATATAGGGTATCTCGTCCGCCCAGTTGCATACGATACTTTCTATTTCTGCTTTCATATCTGTGATGTTTTGGTGATTGTTGCTTATGCTGTCGCTCTCATTCTCTGCCTTATCAATTTGCGGTTGGCATTGACAAGGCTCACGATCTGCTCGTGATACTCCGTATTCTTGTTGCACACGCCACGACTTTGCACGACTTTGAGTGTGTCCAAACTAACTTCAATCGTTTCTATCCGTCTGCCCTCAATGGTCGCCGAAAGTATCAGTGAGTTCTCTTTAAGATAGTAGGCATTGTCGAATACGCAATGATGCATTGCCACACCCTCATCCAAATGTTCCTGCACGCTCTCCAAAACGTGGACTTGGATTGCGCCGTCCGTGAAACGGATACCAAAGAACTTGGATTTGAGTTCTTTGAAACGTTCCTCGTCCTCCATTGCCTTTTTGCGTTTCTTCTCCTTTTCTTCCTTTTCCCTTTGTCTGCGGAGTTCGTGTTGTCTGCGGTCGTGTTCTCTATGCAGGTCGGTGTGGCAAACATACTTCGGACTGTGTATGTCCTTGCCCAATCTGCGGAGCATATCCACATAGTCGCACCAAATTGAAATGTCCTCTATGTCATAGCCGTTGCGATTGGCGACTTTATAGGATTGCCAACAAGCGTCAAATGCCCTCGAATTGTCAAGAAAGTATTTCAGATGCTCGGTTCTACCTGCTTTAATCAATGTTTCCGCACGGCTGTCGGACAATAGGGCTGGAATGAGAACAGTTGGTGCGATGTCATGAAAATCATTCTTAAATCCATTCCTGCGGAGTGCTTCCGTTGCCTTGAACTTCGGATATATCGGAGAGTACGATATATGGTGGTAGGCTTCGTTGTCGTTTCTCACTGCCATAGGCGAGCAATAGGAAAAGGTGTCGATGTATTTGCCCAATACTCTCTGAACGGCAACAATCGTCTTTCGTCCTTGTGCGTTCCACCAATACTGACCGATTTCAATAGTGTATGATGATGCCTTGCAACCTTTCTCCATTTCTACAGAAAGAAGAAACATTCTTAATACTTGGTACTCTCCACAAGTGGTAAGTATCGTAAAGTATTGCTTCTGTCTTATCTTACGTTCAAAAGTCGTTCGGACTTGCAACTTTGCTCTACAATGAGGGCAAGTGCAATGTTCGGTTGTCTTCTCTATTGTCCAACTATGCCCACAATCCATACACGTAGTACGACCTTTGGGAAGTCGGTAGGCGAAATGGTCTATACACTCACGGAATGCCCATTTGCTCTGTGTCTTGGTTATCGGTCGTAAGTGCTTGCTCTCGGCAAGTACTGCCTTTTCAAACTTGTTTCTCGGTTTCATAATCTGTCCTCCTCAATTAGTTGTTCCGAAATACATAGCCATCCTTATACCAAAAGTCCGTACAAAAAAGGTCATTGGCATATTTGGAGAAGTCAAAGTATATCAGTGCAAAATCGGGTAAGTCATTCTCCACTTTTGCGAGTTCCTCCGCAAAATCCTCCCTGCTTGCATAACTTCCTATGTAGTCCGATTGGAAAGACTTCACAAGGCTGTATGCGTCTTGTGTGAGTTGGATGTTGTTGCCCTCCACCCATATCCAAAAGGCTTCTTTCTCCGTGTCGTTCAGTCTGTCCAATTCGTCCCGAAGTTCAAAGAAGTTTTCCTCCAAATGCCCCTCGTCAATCAGACCATCGGGGATTTCCTCCCACGCTTGGAACATATATTCGGGTTCTTCCTCATCCTCGTGTATCCCGGCACAACGCTCCATAAAGCCGTCCAAATCGTAGAAGTCCGAAAGTTCCACCCATTCGCCCTGCAATGAGCCGTTGTTGTACTTGGCATAAGTGCCTACATAGATGCGTGCTTCGTTCAAATCCGTTGCTTCCATTTTTCTTTTGTTATTTAAGGGTTAAAACTCGAATAGTGAGGGTTGTGCTATCTGCTGTTCCACCTGCTTCTCCAATTTGGGTTTCTTGGCGGTAAGTTTGCGGTATTCCTCCGCTTGGTATCGCTCGATAGCCTTTTTTCTTGCTTCCGCTTTTTCCTCCTCCGTGAGTTCGATAGTATGGTTTACCACGACTTGGCAGTTGATGTACTTGCCCACCTCGATGTTATCCTCGTCGTAATAATGCACGGCAAGGGAATATACCTCCTCATCGGACAGACCTGCACACCCCATTCTTTGGACTTCCGTCAAGATGTAGGTAATACACTCGTCTATGTTTTTATTCTCCTTGCGGAAACTCTCCGCAAAGAGTTCATCGTATGATGCTCTCGTTTCCAAATAGTTTTGGATAACGTCCTTGAAATGTTCTGTACCTTTCATTGTCTTATATAGTTAGATGGTTTCTAAAATGATTTCTTGGATATGTATAGGTTCAACTTCTGAAAAGAGATAGAATATAAACTCCTTTCTATCCTTCCGATTGAGTTCCTTGTATAGTTCCCCAAAGGCGGATATATTTCCGTTGAGGTAAACCGATACCATATACTCGAAGATGTTGTCCACTTCGTAGTATCTGCATTGTTGTGCGACTGTCTTGCTTCTTCTTTTCATATATCTGTCTGTTTAAGAAATGAGTATCCAAAGTATTGTCCCGATGATGAGGGCATAAACCAAGATGTACACTGCGATTGCCAAAGTGATGGTAAGGAGTAGCCGAATGAGGAATTTCCCTGCACATATCCCTACCAGCCAAAGCCAGACGCTTCCGCCCCAAAGGAGAGAGCCTGCGAGTGCAAAAGCCACCCAAATTGATATTTTGTATCTCAGTTTCATCTTGTCTGATTTTTTGATTTTATGCGGATTCCAGAGGTGAGGAAGTTGAGTTTCCATTTTTCATTTTCTCTATCCTCGTGTTTCCGACATTTTTTTTATGCGTCTTTCCGTCGGGTCGGTCGTTTTCGTTTCAGGGGCTTAAAAAGGTAGGGCTTAGGACAAACAAGGTTTTACGGCGAGAATACTACCTGCAATGAAATGGAAGTGTGGAGATTGTCGTCTAAACGGCTTGCCGCCCCGACCTTTTTTGTCCGTGGAAGCCTGGAACTACCTTTGCCGCTGACAACGAACAACCGATCCCGATGCGAATACATGGAGTAGAATGTGGAGAGGAACACCTGAGAGGGCAGAGCGAAAAAAATGAAAGGCAGCCTTCACAAGAAAGACTGCCATAATCGTGAGTAATAAGACGAAAAGAATGAAAACTATTGTCTGAACAGACAACTATTAGAAAAGAAAAACGGAGAAAGTTTCGTCTTTCTCCGTAGATAGTATTACCTTTGCAACAGGTTATTCGAGTTATGCAAAGCGTTGTGTGTCATTGCAGAAGATAGGTCGCTAAATCATTACCTGCTGAAAATCATAACTCACAAGGCTGTTCATAGCCAATTACTTAGACCTAAATGATAGATTTTCTGTGAAACCACTAGTAGTTTTTTCTGAAACTAATATCAGATTCGACGTACTGAAAAATTAAGTCTTATCAAAGCACACTTGGTACGGCTTTGACCGCTCTACTTTTCATTCCATGAGCGATTAACGCAACTCTTCTTCGATTACACGGAACTCGGTACGACGGTTCAGTTGGTCGCAGACTGACTGCTGCTCCTCGGTCAAAGGTGCTACGAATTCCTCGGTGAGCACATCGCCTTCCTTCAGGAAATCGTGCCGTTCGGCAATTTTGGCTGTCACCGTCTTGGGGACAGACTTACCGTAGCCTTTCCACGTAAGCCTGTCGGCCGCTATGCCACGACTCGTGAGGTAATCCACCACGGATTTGGCTCTGCGGTCAGATAGTCCGAGGTTGTAAGCATCGGGGCCTTTCCTGTCGGCATGCGAACCCAATTCGATCCGAATATCCGGATTGTCCGTGAGGATACGAATCAGTTCGTCCAAGCTCTTCATGCTTTCGGGGCGAAGAGTGGCTTTATCGAAATCATATAAAATATTTTGCAAGCCCTCGGCTTTCTCACGCGATGCAAGGAAAAAGTCCACATAGTAGGTCTCACTCTGCTTGGCGGTATCGGTCTTGAGTTCTACGTACTGATTCAAATAACCCGATGCTCCGGCAAGCATTACATAGCGAGTATCGCCCTGCACGCTCATCTTATAGGAGCCATCGTCACGAGTAGTCACGAATCCCTGTCCTACGGGGCCGCGTTCGCCTACGATCCTGACAGTGGCTCCGGCTATGGGATTTTCTTCTCTGTCCATCACATAACCTTGAATCTCGGTGTAGATAGCCGGCAGTTCGAAATGGAAGAGGTGCGACCATCCGCGTGCATCGCCTCGGTTGGAACAAAATACGCCTTTGACTCCGTTGTCCGGCAAAGCTCCTTCTTTGTTTTTGCCTTTGGGCTCCACAGCCAAGCCGAAATCATCGGCAGAGGAATTGACCGGTTGTCCCATATTGACTACATGCCATCGGCCGGTAGAGTCCAGCGTGGCTTTGAAAATATCCAGTCCTCCCAGACCGGCGTGTCCGTCCGAAGCGAAGAAAAGGGTACTATCCCCATCTATGAAGGGAAACATTTCGTCCCCCGGCGTATTGATGTCAGGCCCCAAATTCTCCGGTGAACCATAAGAACGATCCGACACCTTGACACGATAAATATCCTTGCCGCCATAGCTACCGCCTATATTGCTGACGAAATACAGGTAATCGCCGGATGCCGACATAGAGGGATGAGCAGCCATACGGAGCGAATCGCGCATAATGTCCACGAGCGAACCGTTGCTCCAACCGCCTTCTCCGCTCCGAGCGGCGGAATAGATCTGTACCGTACGGTCGTAATCGGCTCCTTGCTGCGCCAACGTATAATATATGGTACTACCATCGGGCGTGATCGTTGGCACGCCTTCATCCCATGGAGTATTGATTCCTCCGGACACGCTATCGGGACGTCCCCATCGTCCTTGTGCATCACGTTTGATGATATAAATGTCGTTGGGTTTCAGTCCCGTTATGCTGCTATTATCCAAACCGTCGTCTTTGCTTCTGCTCGATGTGAAATAGAGAGCCGAAGCATCGGGTGCATAGGCCGGGCCGAAGTCGCCCCGTGCCGAATTCCACTCGGCAGCTCGCCGTATCCGGTAACGTGTAGGATATTCCTTTTGCTGGCGGGCAAAGAGACACCCCTCCAAACCGATAGCTGCAAAATAACTTTTCGGATAAGCTTCCAAATATCCACGGAAGAGTGCCTCGGCTTCCTTATAGTTACCTCCTTGCTGATAAGTCTGTGCCAAACGGAGCAGTACCACAGAATCCGGATACCCGTAGCGTCTGGCATTCAGATAGCCACGCAAAGCTTTGGCTTGTCTGCCGGCGGCACGATAGTTTTCACCGGATCGGAAAGCCGTATAAGCTTTCATCTCCACCTGCTTTCGTCGGGTACGCCTGTATAATGTATTGTACATATCGGCAGCCTTGGTATACTCTTGGCGATCATGTGCCTTCTCCGCATCTTTCAACTTCACGCTCTTGCAGGCAGCAAAAGCAAGGCATACCAACAGGATAAGAAAAGGATAATGGATTTTATGATGTCCGCTGTACATATTAAGAAGAAAAGGGATAGGCTATGGGATATGAATCAGTTTGTGCATCTGTATGCTCAGACACCAAGCAGGAAAAGCCTTGACGAACTCAACGCAGCGAGTGATGGCAGAAGGATCGGGCTCCATGGCATCGTCTCCCGCGAAGATGGGGCTGACAAGATAATGCTGAGCAGTGGGCAATTCGTCGATCGGTGGAGGTAGAGGAGTATCGGATCCTAACGGGAAGCGAAACTCCCCCACTCCATCAGGGAAGTTTTCTTTCAGTTTTCCTATGGCTTCGGGCTTGGGACTACAGGAAATATAGTCTATACCTTTGGGTACGAGGCGAGTTCCGTTGGTCTCTATAGCTTGATAGTAACCAAGCCTGTGAAAATAAGCCGTAGCTTCTTCTGTAAGTTGCAGAGTCGGTTCTCCACCTGTCCAAATGAGAAAGCGTGTGGGATAATGTTCGATACTGCGGGCAATCTCCTCCAATGACATTTTTTTTCCTTGGGCAAAATCGGTATCACAATATGGACATGCCAAATTGCAGCCTGCGAGTCTGACAAAGACAGCAGCTCGTCCGGTATTGGCTCCTTCACCCTGAAGGCTGTGAAAGATTTCGTTTATGAGCATTGCTCCGTATTATCCTGTATTATAATGTATAGGAGGCCGAGCACTTACGAGTCTCGTCCACCCGACAACCGATCAGCGTTACTCCCGTGCCGGCCAACTGCATCGGCCCTACCACTTCTGTCAGATAAACAGCCATATTCTCCGCGGTGGGATTGAACGGTACTGCAACCAGATCGTCCGGCACAGTGGCACGCAAAGCAGGAAGCAACGGATCCTGCTCCCATAGCATCATCTTGTGATCCCAATGATCTTCAAGCCACTGACATAGCAACTCTTTGATTACGCCGAAATCGACTACACGCCCGATCGAATCAAGAGCCGGTGCACTGCAAATAAAGTGGATACGGTAGTTGTGTCCATGCAGATGTCTGCACTTGTGATCGTGCCCCACTACGCGGTGTCCCATGCTAATGTCGTGATAACGTTCGGCTGTAATCATATATTGTCAAAGCTAAGTTTCTGCTGTTCAAAGGTAATCAAATAATCCCCTGCTTCACGTATTCGGCTGTTCGGGTCTCGTCTGAAAAACATTTTTGTAATTTTTTGAAACACTCTTCAGATACATATTTTTTTCAGAAAAGCTGATTAGCGTGTATTCCTCTTCGGTCAATGAGCGAAAGAGAAACAAGGGACGACTAAAGAAGATTTAATTTGATTACTCCAGCCTCGACAATCGGTTGGGCTGGAGTATTTCTATGCTTTTACCATCCACACGGATGATACCCTCTTCCTCAAGCTGAGAGAGACTGCGTGCCAGTGATTGCCTGTTCACGCCAAATCGATCGGAAAGTTCTTTCCATGAAGATTCGACAACAATCCGATTGCTGCCATCCTTCGTATAAAGTTGAAACAGGTAGTCTCCGATCTTGCCCTGCAAACTTCGCAAGCTGAGCTGATGAATTTTCTTCATCAGGAAAGCACTGATATCGGAAATCATGCCTATGAAATTCTCCATCAGAGTAGGATACTTATGCATCATCCCTTTGAACTCTTCTTTCCCGATGCGGAAAAGAACACTGTCCTCATTAGCAAACAGGGTAACGGGTAAAATATTCTCCGAAGCAAAAAGAAGGGCCGGAGCCAAGATGCGTCCGACCGCCAAAGTATCTATCAGAATCTGCTTGCCGGAAGGCCCCACCATCTCAGCACGAATCTCACCTACACCCACGATTCGCAGGTCTTGGAGCTTGTCTCCACCGATAGCATATAGCTCTTCGGCTTTCAGCCGTTCCACTCTGTATGAACAACTCTCAAGCAGAGCTAAGAGCTCATCGTCTTTCATACCGACAGAGAGTCCGCTGCTTTTCCAGGCTTTCAGAAGAAGATCGAATTCGGGATCCATCGCAGCATCGTTTCCTTCAGTACATATTTTTCCGCTCCCATTGGTCGATGGCATCACGGATATCACATAGTTCCTGACGGATTTCTTTCAGACGACTGATGACTTCTTCCCTGCGCGTAGTACCATCATAGTCGTTCTTGAGAGCTTGCTTCGTGCCTGCAAGTGTGAGTCCTTTTTCCTTGGTAAGGTGGTGGATGAGCCGCACCATTTCGATGTCCTTGGCTGTATAGCGACGTGTGCCGCCGCCGGAAGTACGTGGCTTTAATGCCGGGAACTCCTTCTCCCAAAAACGCAGAGTGGAACCCGGCAGATCGAACATCCGCGCCACTTCGCTGATGGAATAAAATAATTTTCCCTGTTTTTGCTTTTTCATTTTTCAAGCCATACGGAAACAAACTCTGATCATCTGAGGATCAGGGCAAACTTAAAAAATTCTTTCAAGCAAAGTCTTTCTTTCGAGTCGGAGAAACGGCAAATACCGAGAACCAAAATGCCAACAAATAGGCACCTCGAACGAAGATCAGAGGGGATTCGACTGCCATTGTCAGGAGGATAGCAGGTAGGAAAAGGAGGAAATCATATCGGCGATCGCGATAGGCAAAATAAAACAAACCGCCTACGAATACAACCAAAACAACCATCCCGGGAATACCAAGCTGCATACCATCGGCCAGAAGCTGGTTGTGCGGATGCTTCAACAAAATATCCGTATCGATCTGCGCCTGCAATATATTGTCCATAGTGCCTAACCGAATACCTGTCAATGGATGCCGATTGATAGCATCCATGGCTATATCACGCATCTGCATGCGCTCTCCGTCCGCAAAAAAACGATGAGACAAGAGGCCGTTGAAGATAAAACCGCCTACGATGATAAGCATGAAAGAGGTGAACAAAAGTTTCTTTTTCTGGGATAGGAAAAAGGCTCGTACCAAAAAAAAGAACATGATCGACAAGGGAATGAAGAGCATGGCCAAGCGGCTTTGGGTAATGAAAGCAAAGCATGACAAGGCGACCAAACCATAGATCATTTCCACCGTAGATACCGTTTGCTCCCGATAAAAATACTGACGCACAGCGACTGCCATAAAAATAGCGAACACGCCTAAGAAGATATAAGTGGGATGAGCAAAATGCGTCCAATGGAGCATACAGAAGCTCGATGCCAATGTCGGAATATGAGTCTTCAGATAGAATTTATCAAAAGAAAACGGAGACAAAATGGATTGGCCATAGTACTGATTCAGAAGCAAAGAGACAACAATGATGCAGGATAAGTACACCAATACAAGGCGGAAAGAAAAAGAAAGAAATACGCCCCATTCCGTTCTTGTCGGACGCCAACAGCACAAAGCCAACGGCAAAGCCAATAAGGGAAGTCGCTGCTTAAGTGTATGCAGAGCGTCTTTAGTCTCTACAGCTCCGATAAGCCCCGTCATCTGAAACAGATAGTAAGCTACCAATAGAACAAGAATACCTACCGGCAGATAGAATTTCTTTTGAGCAATAGCATACACATAGGAAATACCACAGAAAAGCCATATCGCTCCGATGGCAAAGCCCAGCAGTTGGCCTACCGCAGCTACAACAAACGAGATAACCAGCAGCTTGCGGAAGGTAGTAGAATCTGTTAGAAAGACCGTTCTGACGCCCGTAGCAACAGTCATTCCACCCATAACGATGACAAAAATCCACACGAAGAAAGGTGGCATGGCCTTTTTCGGGTCGAAAACCTGCCAGTCTATCACCAATGGATATAATAAGGACAAGACTACGATACCGAGTATGAGAAATACAACGTTCATATTCTGCCGCAATAAGCGGACGAACCGAACCGAAAACGTTTCAGACATGATAGTGTTTGAAATAATTGATGAGGAAAAATAGCCGACCTCTATCGGGAAGATAAACCAAGTTTGTCGCTCAAATAACGGATACGCTTTTCAGCCTTTTCTCTCTCTCCCATGAAAGTAGTACGATAGCTGTACATTTGTGACAGACGAGCGGTCTCAGACAAGGATTTCACACCGGTCTTCGATACTTGGAATGTATGCATCGCTTTGCCTCCGGCCATCAAATCTATCCGAAGAGCATGTCCCTCGGAATCGGCCTGAATAAAAAGCTCACCCATTTTCACTGTCTCTTCGACAGGATAGGTCACTATTTCGTAATGCAACCCCATATCGGCAAATCGATAGTTAAGTGCAGCATCATAGGGAATGTCGCGAGTCTGTAGCATGGACTTGGTCTGCATATCCGTCACTCGGATAGCAGTATGATTGATAGCCTTGGCTCCGGCATAAACACTCAGCACAATAAGATTGCCAAGCGTGTCCGTACTGCAACGCAAACGAGTATGTTCCTGACCGGAAGCCTCACCGAAACCCGAGAGATAGAATTCAGGAAACCTTCCCTCCACAGAGGAAGTCTTACTGAAAGGATGGGACATGCTGTCGATCCGACCGGAGAGAACAAGCAAAGCACTATCGGCGAAGGCGAGATTGCGTTCGCATTCTTTGTACTCGGCCTGCCGGCTAAGAGACAAAGCCTCCTTACGAGCCACTGTATCGGTGGAGTAATGACGATGGAGACTGTCTGCCAAAATCCGAACTCCGGAATAATCGGCATGCTCGTATGCCTCGTGCATCAATGCAAGCAACTGCCCGGCTCCCGACTTTGTATCCTGCTTACAGCCAATAGAGTGCAATAAGAGGAGAAAAAGTAAGAAGGGGATAAAAATTCGTCTCATCATACCAATATATCTGCTAAATGCTATACTCATCTCTCTCACATACGATCAAAAAACGGAGAAGTGTACATAGCGTTTGGGATTGGCTTTGAGGTCGCGCAATAGTGCATCCGCACTCGAAGCCATACTATCCAGTCGCATGTAGAGCGATTTGTCGTTTAAGAGCATCCCGAGCGAACCGTTGGAATTGCGAATTTGATCGGAAAAGCTTCGAAGATTCTCTGATGTAGCCTGTAATTCGGCCATCAGAGCCTCCAGTTTCAACTGTTTCAATTCTTCCGAAAGCATTGCCACATTATCCGTAATGGTACGTGTATTGGCCATGACGGCAGGCAATTGCGTCCCGATGGACTTATCCAAAGAAGCAGTCAAACGATTTAGCCGCTGAGCCGTTGCTGCCATATTCTCCATCATTACGGCCAAATTGGGATTATTGACCATATTCGCCAGGCCGACAATGACTGAATCCACCTTCGGCATCATGTTCACGACAGAAGGAACGATCTTATTCGAAGTTACCGACATAATATCATCGGGAGTTTCAGACCGAATGGTATCCCCGGGATTCAGGTATCCATCCCGAGGATCGCCTTGTATGATGCGAAGCTCCGCTCCACTCAAAGCTGTCTGGTGAATGGCCAGATGGCTACCTTTGGGCATACGATATTCGGACTCGAGGTCAATACCCACAACGATAGAACGACCATTCTTATAGTCGAAGCTAAGAGACTTTACCACTCCTACCTTATAGCCATTGACCAATACGGGACTGGCAATGTTGACATTCTTCACTTCAGGGAAAGCGGCGTAATACACATTCGCCCGTTTGAAAACGTTGAATCCTTTCAGGTAGTTCAGGCCGAAGTACAGCAGAAAAAGAGCAATGAGAGTCAATGCTCCGATCTTTGTAGTCTTACTTATTCTCATTTCTTTTATTGTTACCTCTAAGTAATGCTTTCCGACAATTTCAATATATCTCTCTCACACGTTTGCCCGCTTCATAAACCACGATATAAGCATCAGGGAAACTTTTCCTGACTTTTTTCCGAAGGTGACGAGCCTCATCCTCGCTGGAAACCGCTCCTGTAAGATAAAAGAATCGACCGCCTCGTTGTTCAATGACCACCTTGTAACCTTTCAATCGCTTATCGCCATTTTTGAGCTTCGTCGTGGAAGACAGGATCTGTATTTTATAGGTTTTCTTCGCGGAATGAGCACCCTCATCCGGCTTTACAGCATGCCCCTTGGGAGCTATACTTTCCTTGCCGTCAGACATATCTGCCACCGAAGAAATACCATTGTCTTCAGGTTCGACTTCAACCTTATCCTCTTCCTCAGCAGCTTGTGGTGCGGGCTCGGACACCTTACCGGAACGTCTGTCATAATCCTCTTTGTATCGGGCAAATCCTCGGGCGATAGCCGAAGCCAATTCGTCACGCCCGGCTTCCGACCCCAAATAACGAGCCTCCGCCGGATTGCTTATAAAGCCCAGCTCGACGAGAACGCTCGGCATGGCAGAAAACACGAGTACAGCCAAATTGCCGAGCTTCACCCCCCTATCATGACGCCCCTTGGCCACAAATCCTTTTTGGATCTGTTGGGCCAGTTTGATGCTCTGATCCTGATACGTATTCTGCATCAGTTCGAACATGATATAACTCTCGGACGAACGGGGGTCAAACCCTTTATAAACGGTCCTATAGTCTTTCTCCATCAATATGACGGCATTCTCACGCTGGACTACCGCCATATTTTTACTGTTACGTTCATGTCCCATTACATAGGTCTCGGTACCATAGCCTCCATGACCTCGCTCTTGCGAATTGACATGAATACTGATAAAAAGGTCGGCATTGTTTTTATTGGCATATTCGGCACGTCCCATCAGGGTAACGAAGAAATCCTTCTCACGGGTATAAAGCACTTTCACATCCGGATGCTTGCTCTTGATCAGTCGTCCCACACGCAAAGCCACGGCCAAATTGATGTCTTTCTCTCGTAAACCATTACCGACTGCCCCCGAATCATGTCCTCCGTGTCCGGCATCGATAACCACGATAAACGCGCGATTCCGTTGGCCCTCCAGAGGCAAACATACGATCAGAAGGAGAGCTGTCATCCAGAGCAACAGATAGTGGGTATGGTTTTTCCTTGACATGAACTTTATTATCCCTTAAATGGATACAAAAATAAGGATTATCCGCAACAAACGAAGGCAATAAAAACTGCGATTTTCCTTTCAGCCCTTTAGAAATCCGGAACGGAACCAAGGTGTTGAAAAGATAAGGAACTGTAAAAAAAGACTGCACCGACTTCTCATACCAAGCTGAGAGAATCGGTGCAATGCTTTTCGAGCCTCTTGTCGGATTCGAACCAACGACCCCGAGATTACAAATCACGTGCTCTGGCCAACTGAGCTAAAGAGGCGGATGGGTAAGCTGGCTATATCGCGCCGCTACGACCTAATACCCTTGCTGCGATCAAGCCCTGGGGGAATCAAAGGGAGCATGCCGTATAGGACTTACCCAGGCGCAAAAGTAGTAATAATTCCATAACGACCAAATAATCGGACGGAAATAATCCGATTCTTTTTTCCTGACAGTGAAAATTCTTTTGGAAACAAATAGTCCCTGAGCCGACCGAAGTGGAGAAGATTTGCGATGCGAAATTCGATTCCCCATGGTTGATGGTTTTTACTATATTTGCCGGCCAAGAATGCTCCTATCGAGAGTATAAAACTCTTTGTAAAAGAGCTTATAGGATTGATATAGAACGATATTGACAAACAGTTTACGACCAAATAACAATGAATATGCCACATATACTCCCCGGCTCATCAGGCCGGTTCCATCCCGCCCGTATCCGTCATACCGCCCCGCCTTGTTCGGACAAAGCAAGAATATCCCTATGACAAATAAAGAGGAATAACGCTTCCATAGCCTCCTCAAAGAGTCAAGGCACCCATCGAGTTCCCTATAGAACTTGGTGGGTGCCTTTGTTTTATCACCTCCCGAATCGGCCTTTTTCAGCCTCTGATTTATATAGAAATGACTTTCGATCTATATATAAATGGAAAACGATTTATATATAAATCAAAAACAATCTATATATTTATCGTAAATGATTTGTATATAAATCGTTATCTTCTTTTCCAAAAGTCATATTTCTACCTGAAAAACTTCCTTTTCATGCCTTTTTCACTTCGAAATCGTCTTCCTTTCTGGTGCTTATTTGGAATCATTCCAAACACATCTTCGTTGTTGAAAACTTTTTTGGTGCATATTTTTCAGTCTGTCAATGACCGGAATACTCAGGGAAGAAAGTGGAAACGATCTTGTAGGAGCAACTCCGCCTCCGGATACCTCAATGCAGGTAAAAGAGCACAGGAGAGCCTGCAGTTTGACGGATTCTTCGATAAAATAAGCACCTTTGTCATACTGAAAACGTTGTGCCACAGGCCAACAGACCGAACACTTCGGTAATAATAGAAGTTATAGAAGCATGAATTTATTCTCGAATCTTCTGTTTCGCTTCGATGTACGCCGTCTGTCCGAAGATACGCTCAAAGCTATCTATTCTTTGGAAGAAGACGGTCTGCCCGTCAATGCAGACCGACTGGTAGCCCTGACCGGGCTGAAGATAAGCAACCAACAGTATATACTCGATCTGCTGCACAAACAAGGCTACTGCCTGCCTCCGGACTCGCATCTGACCGAAAGCGGACGGAAATATGCGCTCAAGGTGATTCGCCGCCACAGGCTTTTGGAAAAGTATCTGTCCGAACACTCCGGCTATGAACCCAGCGAATGGCATACACAAGCCTGCAAGGAGGAGCACGATCTGTCCGATGAAGAGCAGGAGCGGATAGCAGTCCGTCTCGGCAATCCGCTTTTCGACCCGCATGGCGATCCCATCCCGACGGAAGAGGGCGAAGTGCAATCCGTGGAAGGAATACATGCCGACGAACTGCCGGACGACTCGTATGTGAGAGTGATCCACATCGAAGATGAGCCTGCCGACCTGTATCGGCAGATAGAAACCATCGGTTTCTTCCGCGGTGCCGTATTTCATCTTTTGCGTACCGATACGGATGGAGTGCACCTTTCTTTCGAGGGGGAGCAGTTCTTCTTACCACAGGAGGCTGCACATAATCTGACCGTAATGCCTTGTACGGACAAAGGCATGATAGATTTGGCACAGAAGACCGTCAAGCTCACTACACTTCGTCAGGGCGAAGAAGCTACGATAGCCGGCATCAGCAAGGCCTGTCGGGGGGCCAATCGTAGACGGCTATTGGACTTAGGATTTGTACGCGGTAGCCGAATCGCCATAGATCTGACCAGCCCCTTGGGCAATCCGACAGCTTATGTGGTCAGAGGAACGGCCATCGCCCTGCGACGCGATCAAGCTCGTTATATCCTTATATACAGGTAAAAGACCTAAACGCTCAGACCAACTTCGAATCGAATGATGAAAAAGAGTGCTGCCACCTCTTCAGCCTGCAACGGCTGCCCCACACACAGCGGAAATAAACTCCGGCGCATGGGCACCGATGCGGAGCGATACGACTTCACCATCGCCCTTGCCGGCAATCCCAATACGGGCAAGAGTACGGTATTCAATGCCCTGACCGGGCTCAAACAACATACGGGCAACTGGCCCGGGAAAACGGTAGAGAAAGCCGAAGGTGCATTCTCGTATGCCGGCTCTTCATACAAGATAGTGGATCTTCCGGGCACCTATTCTCTCCTTTCTACTTCCGAGGATGAGGAGATCGCTCGCGACTTCATTCTCTTCGGCAAGCCCGATGTCACCCTCATCGTGGCAGATGCTACCCGACTGGAGCGGAATATGAATCTGATCCTGCAAATCCTCGAAATAACGGATCGTGCCGTCCTATGTGCCAATCTAATGGACGAAGCCGAACGGAACGGCGTGGAGATCGACCTGAGAGGTCTCTCGCGCAGGCTGGGCATCCCTGTCGTAGGAGCCAGTGCACGTTCGGGAGAGGGCATATCCGATCTCCTGTCGGCCCTGTCCGAGGTGGCCCAAGGGATATATCGCTGTACTCCGCATCGGCTGACAAGTATCGGTACTGAAATAGATACGCGGATCGATTCTTTGGCCGAATCCATCCGGCTCTTTCATCCCGATACGCCCAATAGCAGATGGTTGGCCCTTCGCCTTACGGAGGGAGATCGACGGGTGGAGAATATCCTCTATGCCGACAACGAAGCTCCGGCAGAGAAGCTGAAAAGAGAGGTGGACGAGTTTCGCCGCAACTTCGGCGAAGACCTGCATGACCAACTCTCCGAAGCACTCTATTCCGATGCCGGAAAAATCTGCCAAGAGGTGATCACTCAGACCAACAAACGCGGGAGAACTCCACTGGACATCAAGATAGATCGTATCGTTACGAGCCGGAAGTGGGGTTTTCCCATCATGTTGTTCATGTTGGCCTTGGTACTGTGGATTACCATTGTAGGCTCCAACTATCCGTCCCAGTGGTTAAGCGACAGTCTTGTAGGTATTCTCCATCCTTTGCTGAAGACACGGACTACGGGTTTCCTGCCGGATTGGTTGAGCGGATTTCTCATCGATGGCGTCTACTTGGCTACGGCTTGGGTCGTAAGCGTGATGTTGCCGCCGATGGCCATTTTCTTTCCTCTATTTACATTATTGGAAGACTTCGGTTTTCTTCCGCGAGTGGCATTCAATTTGGACGAACTTTTTCGTCGTTCGGGTGCGCACGGCAAGCAGGCTCTGACCATGACGATGGGCTTCGGCTGCAATGCGGCAGCAATCATCAATACGCGCATCATCGACAGCCAAAGGGAGAGACTGATAGCTATTCTGACCAACAACTTCTCTCTGTGTAACGGGCGTTGGCCTACACAGATACTCCTTGCCACGATCTTCCTCACACCTGCCGTACCGGCCTATTTGCGTGGCGTGATCGGCATTGGGTCAGTCGTGGCCATTGCATTGCTGGGTATCGCTTTCATGTTTTTCTTCTCTTGGGTACTCTCCCGAACGCTGCTGCGAGGTCAAGTCTCCACGTTCAATCTGGAGCTTCCACCCTACCGCCCGCCACAGTTTTGGCAGACGATCTATAAATCCATCGTAGATCGTACACTCGTCGTTTTGTGGCGTGCCGTTGTCTTTGCCGCGCCGGCCGGTGCCCTTATCTGGCTCACCTGCAACATCCAAATCGGTGGAGTCGGGATAGCCGAATATCTGATCGACCTGCTGGACGGACCCGGTTGGCTGATGGGACTCAACGGTGTCATTCTGCTGGCCTATGTATTGGCCATTCCGGCCAATGAAATAGTGATACCGACGATACTGATGCTGACCGTCCTGACTACGGGAATAGATGGAGGAACCGGTGCCGGCGTCATGTTCGAAGCCGATGGCACAGCCGAAACGGCACGACTGTTCGAAGCCGGCGGTTGGACTATGCTGACAGGTATCAATCTCATGCTGTTCTGCCTACTCCACAATCCTTGCAGCACCACCCTGTTTAACATATATAAAGAGACGGGGAGCCGGAAATGGACGCTGCTGGCAGCCTTGATTCCGCTTGCCACTGGTTTCGTTGTGACCGTAGCCGTGGCCTTTGTATGGCGGTTGGTCGGAGGATAAGACCGGAAAAAACTTTCCCAAACGAATTGCGATCGAATGAATGATTTTCGCCCCAACCCTTCCCTCTTGCTGGAGACGAGCTGGGAGGTTTGCAATAAGCAGGGTGGTATATACACTGTGCTTACATCGAGGGCACATGAGATGATGAAACGCCACGACGGACGTATCATTTTCATAGGCCCCCTGCTAACGGAGCAGGAAGACTTACCCACCGATTTTGAGAATACAGTCCCTGCCATCTTGGAGGACTGGCATCGTGATGCAGCACCCTCGCTGGACTTGCGATATGTGTGCGGCAGCTGGCGAACTCCCGGTTCTCCCCCTGTAGTACTGGTGGACTTCGAACCCCTCTATGCACAGAAAGCAACGCTCTACTATGAGATGTGGGAGCACTTCGGCATCCAAAGCAACAAGGGGTACGGCGACTATGACGAGGCCTCGCTCTTCGGCATTGCCGCAGCCCAAACGATGCACAGTCTGTGCGAATACCTCTGCCCCGAAGACCAACCGGCCATAGGTATCTTCAACGAATGGATGCTCGGCATGGGACTCCTCTACAGCAAGCGGAAAACACCTCGTCTGAAAACCCTTTTCCTCACACATGCCACCACCACAGGGCGGTCTATCGCCGGCAACAACAAAGCTCTGTATGCCTACATGCCGGGCTACAACGGCGATCAAATGGCTGCCGAACTCGGTGTAGAAGCCAAACATGGGATAGAAAAAGCGGCGGCTCACCAATCGGATACCTTTGCCACGGTAAGCGAACTCACGGCCAAAGAATGCCGGCAACTGCTCGAACGCGATCCGATGGTACTGCCCAACGGATTCGAACCGAACTTCGTGCCGCAAGGAGAAGAATACGAGAGGCGGCGTGCAGAAGCGCGAAAGCGACTGCTCCACGTAGCGGAACATCTGACCGGCAAGCGACTGCCTGCCGATACCTTACTGATAGCCACGAGCGGACGGTACGAGTACAGGAACAAAGGTATCGACCTCTTCATCGATGCCGCTTCCGAGGCCGGACGATCGGGCAAACTCCGCACTCCGACTTTGGCTTTTATCCTCGTGCCGGCTTGGGTAGCCGGAGCGCGTGCCGATCTGCAATATCTACTGAATCATCCCGATCCGACGGAGTATAAAGAGAAACCCCTCCCCTATCCTTTCCTGACTCATTGGCTGCACGACATACAGGAACAGACTATCTCGAAACGACTCGACGAATCCGCCGGCAGTGCCGGAGAGGTGTCCTTCATCTTCGTTCCTTGTTACCTGAATCGGAAGGATGGGATCTTCGGCCTCGGCTACTACGATTTGCTCATCGGTATGGACCTGACCGTCTTTCCCTCCTACTATGAACCGTGGGGATATACACCGCTGGAAAGCATCGCTTTCGGTATTCCGACGGTGACGACCGACCTTTCGGGCTTCGGCCTTTGGGCTATGCAGGAGCGCGGTAGTCGGGACGACTTCAGTACGGGCGTAGCCGTCATCAAGCGTACCGACGACAATTATGGAGAAGCCGTACAAGCCATCGCCGACCTGCTATATCGTTGGCCGGCCGAAAGTGCCGACCGAACAGCCTGCCGGCTGGCAGCCATGCAAACGGCATCCCATGCAGAGTGGCGTTTGTTTTACGACCGGTATGAAGATACATACTCTGAATTGCTCAGTCGAGATTGAAGACAACCGATAATGAAAAAAACGCATCTTTGTAGTCCATTCCACGAACAAACAGCTATTATAAAACAATGATATTGAACATACTGCTTCTAATCATCGGATTGGCTTTAGTCGTTGGCGGAGCCAATTTTCTCACCGATGGCGCAGCCTCCATAGCCAAGCGATTTCGACTATCGGATTTGGTCATCGGCCTTACCGTACTGGCCTTCGGCACATCGGCTCCCGAACTCACCGTCAGTCTGATGGCAGCCCTGAAAGGAAGTGCCGATATAGCTATCGGCAACGTCATCGGGAGCAATATCTTCAACATTCTGGCCATCGTTGGCATTACGGCTCTGATCATGCCGCTGACCATGTCGAACAGTACGATTCGTATCGAAATCCCTCTAACCATTCTCTCCTCCGCGGTCTTGTTTTTCATGGCCAACGACCGCCTCTTCGACATGGCCGGAGAGAATGTGATCACCCGTACCGAAGGTTTCGTATTACTGGCTTTCTTCCTGATATTTCTATTCTACACTTTCAATATGTCCAAAGGGGAAGAATCCCCCGGGCAAGTGAGGCAGTTTGCCCTACCCCTATCCATAATAATGGTAATAGGCGGTCTGGTAGCTCTCGTCTTCGGGGGCGATCTGTTCGTGGACAATGCAGCTATGCTTGCCGGACGCATGGGAGTAAGCGAATCGGTTGTCGCCATCACCATCGTAGCAGGAGGAACTTCCTTGCCCGAATTGGTCACCACCTTAGTGGCTGCCATCAAGAAGCGTCCGGGCATGGCCATCGGCAATATCGTAGGTAGCAACCTCTTCAACATCCTGCTCATCCTCGGAGTCAGTTCGTCCATCAGCCCCATACGGATCCAAGGCATTACGGTCGTGGACTATGGGATTTTCATTCTATCGGCAATCCTGCTCTACGTTTTCGGCCTTTTCTTCGGAGACAAAACGATCAAACGCTTCGAAGGCAGCATCCTCTTATCGCTCTTCATATGCTATACGGTCTATTTGGTCATGACCGCCTAAAGAAAGCCATACGGGGAAAAATGCGCAAGAAAAGGCTCGACGCCATTCGCCGGCATATTCTGCGGAGCGAAATCTCCACCCAAGAGGAACTGCAAACAGCCTTGCTGTCCGAAGACATTCCCGTATCGCAGGCCACACTTTCACGCGATCTGGAAATCCTCGGCATAGAAAAATCGACCTCGCCTTCAGGGAAAAAAGTGTACATCCTGCCTCGAGACAATCGTCCACCCTCCTCTCGCGGTGAACTTCGTATCGGACGCACCGAAGGGTTTATCGGACCGGTCGATACGGGAGAGATGCTTCTGCTCAATACGGCTGAGGGCCATGCAGCCCGTATCGCATCGAAAATAGAGGAGCTATCTGCGCCCGAAGTGGCGGACGTATTCTTCGGCCCGACGCACATCGTTGTCATCGGGCAGAAAGGAACCACGCGTCAGGCTTTACTCTGCGCCATTGCTCCGGCCATTCCCGAAGTCCTCCGCTGACAACCGACACACCTCCTCACGTCAAACCTTACCAAACTTCCTACACTGTATAGTCACGAAGACTGAACGACAATGAATGATGACAGGAACGACATTTCCATGAGATCGAACGAATCAACAAGTATTTGCTCTCTCTCAAAAGACTATTCCCCTCGCATATCAAAAACACATCACTACAATCAAACTTAAACGGGAGCATTTTGAGGCGGTTGTCCCCTGAGGTCTATTGGTTAATTTCATCTATGCAGCAATATTTTTACATATCTTTGTCGCGTTTCAGTTGAACATCTTCAAAGAACACATTCCGACACCTTTGGACATTACATACTTCTACTATGATCCTCTAAACGGTATACAATCTCAATCCAATTAGCCTCCTCGTCTACGAATGTTACTTATAAATCAAAGTCATTAGCAATACAAAAAAATACTATGATCGACCTTTTTTCAAAATTACGCAACTCGGATTGCAGTCTTCGGCAGAATGCCTCTAACACCTATGTCCACCGCCTGCTGAGCCGCAGCTATCTGCTGTTTTTCCTGGCCTTTTTACAGCTTATTGTCAATGAATCCTATCGCCGAGTATTGGTCTCTTGGAATATGGAGGTTCGATTTGCGGATATTCTGATTGCCCCGATTGTTTGGAGCTTGGTCGTTTATTTATTACTTGCAGCCATCCCGAGCCGTCGGTTATATCGAGGCATTATGTGGCCCGTGATCCTGATCGCAACGCTTATGTACGTAGTAGAGATGTACCTGCTCAGGTGCTACGGGACTGTTTTTATCCCCTATATAGCTACTGCATTTCTTGCTACTACATCAGCCGAGGCCAGTGCATTCTGGCGAGAGGCTTTCTCTTGGAGCGATATTGGTCATGTCGCAGGTTGGTATGCGATCGTTTGGCTTGTGAGTCTAACCCTCGGTCGGCTACTACATCTACTCCCAAGCAGACCTAAATTTCTCTTTCCTCTACTGCTTCTGTTTCTTAGCCCAATACTCTATGCAGCAGTTTGGCACTATCCTAAAGCTCTTGATCAGCTCTCCGAAGATAGAGGCTATGCTTTCTCCTATCCGACAGCTGCACCTTGTGAGAGGTTGGTATGGAGCATCTCGCAGAGCTTGATGGAAGGCAAAGAGATCAATGCCCTTTTCGATCGCATTAACTCCAGTACAAAGAGAGATATGGTTACCAAAGTCTCCCCTAAAGCGCCACACACGGTAGTGCTCGTTCTGGGTGAGTCAGCCCGACCTGATTATATGCATAGCTATGGTTATCCTCTGGAGAATACCCCCCGATTGGATAGTCTGCTTGCATCCGGTGCTGCTGTACAATTCGACGATGTGGTCAGTGCCAAGCCTAATACTCAAGGTTCGATTGCAGCGATGATGTCTATTGGAGAAAGCCGTGCAGGAGGAAAATGGTATGACGATCCTATGCTGATACCGCTACTCCGCTCCGCCGGTTACTATACCTTCTGGCTGAGTGCTCAGGAAAAACTGGGCTTTGCAGTGCAAAATGTCACAGCCATCGCCAAACTTTCGGACAGTACCCTTTTCGTCTTCAGAGGGATGGATGATGTGGTATTACCCAATCTCATGCAACGAGCCGAGTATCAAAATCTATTTGAGGTGGTACATCTGAGTGGCTCACATGTATCCTATCAGGATCGTTACCCCTCTGAATTCGGCAAATTCACCTCGGAAAACCTTCCCTCTCATCATGACGAATCAAAGGATGCAGTCGTGGCGCACTATGTCAATAGTCTGTACTACACGGATTATATCCTCGGCGAGATTGAGCGAAAATACGCAAATGAAGATGCGATTATCATCTACCTTTCGGATCACGGGCAGGTACTCTATGATGCACCCAACAACCCCAATCTGGTCGGCCATTCATTTAGCCAACAAGGTGTATCTATCCCTCTGTTTATCTATCTCAGTCCATCTATGAGAGCCAAATACCCGGAGCTTATCCCTCGATTGCAATCCATTAGGAGCCGACGCATCATGACCGATGTCCTGCCCTATGCTATTATGGGACTCTTAGGAATAGAATCTCCTCTCTACAATCCGGAGCTGGACTTTTGGGGCACCGGTTATGATGAACATCGCCCTCGTGTTATATACACGGATGATTCATCTTTGGTTATTGACTGATTCGATATCGCTTATCGATCTTTGTACACAGAACCACCCTCAAGGGCGTTCGACACTTAGCTTTGAACTCAGAGCACCTCATGGATGACTGAGTCAGTCTCATGGTTTTGAACAAATAAGAAGAAAGGATTGCTTTTGGGAAATATGCCCCCACGAAGCAATAATACCTCAAAGAGCAAACCGGTGTACACCCCATAGTGTCCTAAACGTTTTTGAGTACAGAACACTGTAGTTCAGATCGAATCTTTTTCCACTTTGGATAGCTTGGCAAACCGAAGTAACAGACGTTTGCGTCCTACCTGCTGAAACGAAACCTCAGCCTTGGCATTATCGCCTTCTCCTTCGAGGGATTCGATGATTCCTATTCCGAAGCGCGCATGTGCCACTGTGTCGTCCACGCACAAATCTCCTATCTGCTGATGAACCATTCGCTCCTCATGAACAGGAGAGGAGCCGACGCGTACCAGCCGTCTGCGAATCGGCTCCGGCTGAGGCAATCTTTCGAAAGCATCGCTCCGAGAAAAATGGATGGGAAGTTCGTCACCTTGGCTGTGCCCTCCTAACATTTCTTGTGGCACACGTCGCTCAACGTATGCATCATCAAGTTCTTGTAAGAAGCGGCTCGGACGCGAACGCTCTGTTCGTCCGTTTCGGGAGCGTTCCGCAGCAAAACTGATATGACAGGATTCTTTGGCACGAGTGATAGCCACATAGAAGAGACGACGCTCTTCCTCAAGACCCTGTTCGGTAGCATTCATCATCGAAGGGAAAAGATTTTCTTCCATACCAACGATAAAAATATGCTTGAACTCAAGTCCCTTTGCAGCATGTACCGTCATCAGGGTGACATAATCTCCGACCACTCCTTCGGTATCTTGGTCCGTCAGGAGTACAACCTCGTTTAGGAACGTTCCCAAGGAGGGTTTCTCTCCCCTTTCTTCGGCGTAAGAAGTGCCGTATTCCTCAATGCCGTTGAGCAATTCTTTGAGGTTTTCCTGCCGACTTATTCCCTCGATACTTTTGTCAGAAAAAATTTCTGCCGAGATCCCGCTCCGTTTGACCACATCGGCTGCTTGTTCGTACAAAGATTCGTATTCGGACTCCTGAAGTTCACGGATGAGGGAAACGAACTCACCAAGACGGCGTCGGGCTGTAGCACTAAGATCGGGAAAACCCTTCTGCGATTCGGACAGCACGTCCCACAACGAACGAGAAGAAGCCGTGGCTATCTCGTTAAGACGAGACAGAGTGGTATCTCCTATTCCTCGCTTGGGATAATTGATTACACGCCTGAGTGCTTCGTCATCATTGGGATTTACGATTAGACGAAAATAGGCCAGGACGTCCTTGATCTCTTTTCGCGAATAGAACGAAAGCCCACCGTATATACGAAAAGGGATATTGTGTTTGCGAAGTGCTTCCTCGAAAACTCGGCTCTGCGCATTAGTGCGGTACAGAATGGCGAAATCGGAATAAGGACAATACTCTTGCATGCGTCGCTCGACGATCGAATCCGCTACCGTATAAGCCTCCAAATACCCCGACAGACAACCCGTCAGGCGAATACGCTCACCTACTTGTTTGTTCGAAAAAACTTGCTTGGGGATTCGCCCCTCATTGTAAGCAATCAAGCTATTGGCAGCATTGACGATGCTCTGTGTACTCCGATAGTTCTCCTCAAGTTTGAAAAGTTTGCTCCCGGGGAACGACTTTGAAAAGCCCAGAATGTTTTCCACTTTGGCTCCACGGAAACTGTATATACTCTGAGCATCATCCCCCACGACGAATACCTTGCCTTTCTCCCCCATCAACTGCCTGGCAATCAAATACTGTGCAAAGTTGGTATCCTGATATTCGTCGATCAATAAATAATCGATGCGGTCACGGTAGGTCTGCAAGACATCCGGAAAATCACGAAAAAGGACATTGATTTTGAAAAGTAGATCATCGAAATCCATGGCATTATTCTGCTTGCACAGAATGGTATAGAGAGAATAAATCTCTGCCATCCGAGGCATTCGACAGTCTATATCATATCGGGAGAGATCCTTATTGGCAGCATACGATTCGGGAGAGATCAGCTGATTCTTAGCCATCGATATACGATGTTGTACAGCGTTGAGACGATATACCTTATCATCGATATTCATGCGCTTCATCACATGACGCAGCAAGCTCTTGGTATCGTTCGTATCGTATATGCTGAAGTCGCGAGTATATCCGAGGTGTATCGCATTCTCTCTAAGTATACGAGAGAAAACGGAATGGAATGTACCCATCTGTATCCTGTAAGCAGTAGGTCCGATCTCGCTTGCCACACGTTCTTTCATCTCTTTGGCAGCTTTGTTCGTAAAGGTCAGTGCCATCAGCCTTGCGGGATCGTAGCCGGAGCGAATCAGGTGCAGCAATTTATAAACGAGTACCCGTGTTTTGCCGGAGCCTGCCCCGGCTATCACCAAGGCAGGCCCGTCATTATAAAGAACGGCAGCCTTTTGGCTGTCGTTCAATGATGAGAGATAATCTTCGGACATTACGATGCCCCGACAATCATACTGATTCTTTTAAGAAATACTTCTCGCAGCGTATCATTCGAGAGAACACGATTAAGATGACGCAGGAGTTTGTCTATCTCTTCTTCCGCATCAGTACCATGCAGCAAAATTTCTGCCGTACGGATAGGAGGAAGCATTTCGTTCATTTCTCTAATCGAATCGGATGTGTACAAGAACATGAAGTCGCGCACATCATCAGGCAGATTGGAGCCATCATTTCTAAGCGGGAAGATAGGACGATAGTCTCGGATAAAGCGATAGAACGGGCCTAAGATAAAGGGATCTATATGCTGTACCACAGAGGAGAACTGAACAGGGGTGAGATCTTCGATGGTCTCCAGATTCATATAAAGATGGTCGATCTGCATCCTCTTGATAGCCACCGAAACGGGATCGCGCCACTCCTTCAAACGAGTGGCCTGCTCCACAAACATGAACGTACAAGGGGGAACATTATTAGCCACCTTCTTGACAAAGGCAGATGCATGCATCACCTCAATGGGCAAACGGCGAAGAGCAGGATTGGCAAAGGCATTGCGCCAAAGGATGAAGCGCTGGGGATCATTGATAATCACATATCCCGTAGCCCCGGGCTGATCGCGCAAATATACATCGGCAAGAGCAACGACTTCGCGGACAATTACATCAGAAGGAAGACCGACCATCACACCATGTCCTTCATATGCCAAATCGTACACATGCCTACGCATTTCTTCCGGCATATCGGCCGTGTATTCATTATCGACACGCTTATCAGGATTGGTCTCACGTAAATAATCTTGCCACTCCATCCTGCGACAATGCTCCTGGGTCAGATCAAATACATCTTCATAACAACGGAATGAAGCAGCTATATCCTTGGCCTCATCACAAATCTGCGGTAAGAAGCTGTAGTTCTCAGGAGGCAAAGTGCCCGATTCATCGAAAAAGCGAGCACGCAAGGCCTCGAAGCGAGCCGTTTCTTCACGTCCAACACGCATCTTGATGCTACGTCCGCCTTTATAGCTTACATAGATGGAGCTATACTCAGGCGTATAGTCAAATTCGCCCCAAGGATAACCGGGTACCTGATCTTGAAGAAAGAGTGTTACTGCCTCGATATGCTTGCATGTTCCAAGCCCATTCGTTCTAAAATCGAGACAAGAACAATAATTCCGTTCGCTCCGAACACCACGGAATGCAACTCGGTATCGGTTGCGGCCGTTTGCGACCAAATAATCGCCCCATATCCGATTCTCATCCAAATGTTCAACATCGAAAGGATTCTGTTCAGCAAATTCTCTTCTTAATCCTACTTGCCACTCTTCTACGGTCATGCCTTCCGGACAAAACCGATTAGACAATTTCTGTTCTTTCATTGAATAAACCTTCTTTTACTTTACATTATATATTGTCTGCAGAATTCATGTGTACAGTATCAATCCGGCCTTTTTCGAATTCGGCTTTCACAAATTGAGCTGTATAACTATTCTTGCATTCTATTATATCCTCCATTTTCCCTTGGTAAAGCAACTGTCCACCACCTGCTCCTCCCTCCGGTCCTATATCAATCAAATAATCCGCACAGCGGATCACATCCAAATTATGTTCGATCACTATTACCGTATTCCCTCTCTCTATCAGTCGATTAAGGATCCCCAACAAAACGCGTACATCTTCGAAATGTAAGCCCGTAGTCGGTTCATCTAATACATAGAGTGTATTTCCCGTGTCACGTTTACTCAGCTCGGTAGATAATTTAACACGTTGACACTCTCCTCCCGACAAAGTCGAGGATGGTTGTCCCAGTTTGATATAGCCCAAACCGACCTCCTGTAAAACGGAAAGCTTGGATAAAATATGAGGTACATGTTCGAAAAATTCGACAGCCTTATTGATAGTCATATCCAAAACATCCGCAATGGATTTTCCTTTGTAACGGACTTCGAGTGTCTCCCTGTTGTATCGCTTTCCCCAGCATCCCTCACACGGAGCAAATACATCGGGCAAAAAATTCATTTCGATCGTCTTGTAGCCATTACCCTTACAAACCTCACAGCGTCCGCCTTTGACGTTGAAAGAAAAACGCCCCGGCTTATATCCACGAGCTTTACTCTCGGGCAGACCGACAAAAAGAGCGCGAATATCGGTAAACAATCCCGTATATGTGGCTGCATTGCTTCTAAGCGTCCGCCCGATAGGACTTTGGTCTACGGCTATTATCTTATCTATATGCTCTAACCCCTCTATGCGGTCATAGGGCATCGGATCCTGCAAAGAGCGGTACAGCTTTTGGCTGATAGCAGGGAATAGAGTCTTATTGATCAATGTACTTTTCCCACTACCGGAGACCCCGGTAACACATATAAATACCCCCAGCGGAAAGATAACGTCTATATTCTGCAGGTTATTGCCTTTGGCTCCAAATAATTTTATCGTTTTCCCACTACCATCTCTCCTGCCGATCGACTTTTCTATACGCTTTCGTCCACTTATATAATCGGCAGTCAGGGTATTAGCCTGCACCATCTCTTCCGGACTACCTGCAAACACCACTTCACCACCATGTCTGCCGGCTCGTGGTCCTAAGTCTATTACATAGTCGGCGTGCAGCATCATATCCTGATCATGCTCCACCACTACCACTGTATTGCCTATATCACGCAAATCCTGAAGCGAATGAATCAACCGAAGATTGTCCCTTTGGTGAAGACCGATACTCGGTTCATCCAATATGTACAAGACCTCAACCAGTTTGCTCCCGATCTGCGTAGCCAAACGAATACGCTGGCTTTCTCCTCCGGATAAGGATGCTGCAGCTCGGTTCATCGTCAAGTACTCCAACCCCACATCTTTAAGAAACCCCAAGCGTGTCCGTATCTCTTTCAGTATTTCTATAGAAATAGCCCGTTGCGTATCCAAAAGATGTTCATCCAGAGAATCTACCCATTCAATAAGAGTCTTGATGTCCATTGCATTCACTTCTGCAATGTCCTTGCCGGCCAAACGATAGGACAGAGCTTCTTTGTTCAGACGCTTGCCGGCACAGTCGGGGCAAGTTGTAGTCTTGAGAAACTGATCTGCCCATTTCTGCGCAGTAGCCGAAGCATCCGATTCTTCTGCCTGCATCAATATATACTTAGCCACGCCATCGAAGCTGAGAGCATACCTCGACTGCCCCAAAGCTTTGTTGTTTATGGTCAGTAGTTCGTCTGTACCATATAGGATATCCTCGATCAACTCTTCCGGCAAATCGCGCAAAGGCGTTTTGATCGTCACATCGTACTTCTCGCACAATGCCTCTATTTGCCAAAAGAAAAGATTGTTTTTGTATTTGCCCAATGGCTCAATGCCACCTTCGTATATACTCTTCTCACGAGATGGAATGATCTTGTCCATATCCGGCAGATTCACTTCGCCCAAGCCCTTACAGCGCGGGCAATAGCCATGAGGGGAATTGAAACTGAAATTGTGCGGAGCCGGATCGCTATACGAAATTCCCGTATCAGGACACATCATCATCCGACTAAAACGTCCCACTTCGTTTTTTTCCGAATCCAACACCATCACAAGCCCTTCGCCTTCACGCATAGCCAATGCCAAGCTCTCCGCTATACGTTTGCTTTGATTCGATGCTACGCACAGCTTGTCGATCTGCACTTCGACGTCATGTATTTTATAGCGATCAAGCTTCATCCCATGCAAAATCTCGCGAATCTCACCATCCACGCGTACGTGCAGATAGCCTTTCTTACGAAGCCTTTCGAATAGCTCCTTATAATGCCCCTTACGCGAGCGAACCACCGGGGCTAACAAAGCTATCTTACGGCCATCATACTTTTCCAAAATGAGGTGGAAGATTTGCTCCTCGGTGTATTTCACCATCTTCTTTCCTCCGGCATAAGAATAAGCCTCAGCAGCACGAGCATAGAGCAAACGAAAGAAGTCGTACACCTCTGTAACGGTACCGACAGTCGATCTCGGATTCCGATTGGTCGTCTTCTGTTCTATGGAAATGACCGGACTCAGCCCTTTTATCTCGTCCACGTCGGGGCGCTCCATACCACCACCGAGGAAATTCCGCGCATAAGCCGAAAAAGTTTCTATGTACCGTCGCTGTCCTTCGGCAAAAAGGGTATCGAAAGCCAATGACGACTTTCCGCTGCCACTCATTCCCGTGATGACTGTAAGGCTATGACGCGGAATGCACACATCGATATTCTTCAGATTGTGCACCCGTGCTCCATAGACTTCCACAGCATCGTGTCGAGCTATCTTGTCTTTTACGTTTATAACTGTATCGTGCATATATTTCCGACCACTTCCTCATACATTGCTCATAGCATTAGAACAATCGGAAAGGTCGATTCGTTTTTTGCTATCGTGGGAGGTTTCCCCCCAAAGGTATTTCGTATGCAGGTCGGAGTATATTGATATCCCCTTTTCGCTTGTATTTGATTCCGTCCGCTCCTTCTGCCTCGATCACATAATAGTACACGCCCGTAGGCATCATCTTGCCTCTGTACTTGCCGTCCCAACCTTCATCCGGATTGGTCCAACGAAATATCTGCTTTCCCCAGCTATCGAATATACGCCCGTCAAAATGAACAAGAGAGGAATGCTTCACTCGGAATACATCGTTTACACCAGGACTACCGTAAGGGCTGAAAGCATTGGGCACAATCAGACTGGACTCTGCCACCTTAAAATAGTTTTCCAGCAAAACCTCATCAGTACAAGTCCCCGTTCTGTTAGTTGCCTGTAGCAGAATGCTATATATGCCGGCCTGGCGGAATGTAAACTCCGTAGAAATTCCATTATAGACAAGGACACTGTTTTCAGCCCCCTCCTCCGTCCGATAGATACGCCAGACAAAATTGGCAGCCGAAGGCTCATTGCCGTATGCAGCAAGCATCACGGTAAAAGGAGCCGACACGAGAGAAGCATCTCCCTCTTCGGGCGTATTATCTCCTATTGCGCTCCCGCCATCCACCTTGTCCACGAAAGCATACACTTCTACTTTCGGTGTCAGAATTTCATCCGTGGCGACGGCAGTGAAAGGCAGCGATAGCTCCTTAGTAAAGCGATCGCCATGGATCGTGTAAACGGCATCTGCCAACGATGCCGACACCACAAGAGTTCGTTCGTCATCCGATGCTTCAACCTCAACTTCCTTGGTGGAAGGTCGAAACAGGCGAGCTTCGGCATCCCATTCCATATCCGGATAGGAAATTTGCACATGTCGATCCAAGCGACGGGGTATACCATTCGGCTGAAAATAGGGAATAGGCCGGATGGCTGCATCCACAGCTAAGTCCATCGAGATACAGGGAGAGGTCTCGGAGGGTTTCCCCGTAACAGCGGAAATAAATAAGGCATAGTCAGCATAGTTGCTTATCCAATAGTACTGAGGCAGTCTTCCATCTCCGGACACGAAATAACCACAGTTGAGCTGAGGAGCGGTCAGTGTCCACATACCATCCGAATATGTAGATGTAGTCACTTCTTCCGCTTCGATAGCTTTGGTCGTATAGCGATACAACTTTCCTGTACCTGCTCCGGCAAAACGCAGAATGACAGATGCGGGATTCAGTGTATGCAGCATAAAAACCTGCAAGCGATTGGGTGAATCATCCAGAGCTTTCATACTCGGTGCACCGACTATCTGTAACTGTGCCTTTGCTGTGCCGAAAGCTAACATGGAGAGCAAACACAGCTTTAAGAGTGTACACAACTGATTATTTCCTTTCATCCGATTGTTTTTCTTTTTTATCCGGCCAATGATTTTATTCGTGAGAGCGAATGGAAAGAAGGAAGAGCACGAGAGATGCCCGGCTGACAGAGCATCAGTATTCCATTGTCTTGGCAAAGACGAAGTTCTTGAGCGACGTACAATCCGAAGAGTTCAGCGTAGCACTCGTTCCTTCCCACTCCTTACTGCCATGACGGATGTAGATGATCTTGTCCCCGATTGTCTTCACGGAGTTCATGTCATGAGTATTGACTACTGTGGTAATACCATGCTCTTGTGTAAGACTATGTATAAGATCGTCTATTACGAGCGAAGTCTTCGGATCCAAACCGGAGTTAGGCTCGTCACAAAAGAGATACTTCGGCCCCAAAGCAATCGCACGGGCAATGGCAGCCCGTTTCATCATACCGCCACTAATTTCGCTGGGATACTTATGTCTGGCATCGGAAAGCCCCACCCGATGCAATAGATACTTAGCCCTCTCTCGACGGACTGCCGGCTTATCGCTCGAAAACATATTCATCGGGAACATAACGTTCTCCATGACAGTCATACTGTCGAAGAGCGCAGAACCCTGAAAAAGCATACCGACTTCGCGCCGCAGAATTTTCAGCTCACGCTCACTCATAACCGTAATATCTCGACCATCATACAATACCTCTCCCGATGTAGGAGCAATAAGCCCGATGATGCACTTCAGCAGGACGGTCTTACCCGCTCCACTGCGTCCGATGATCAGATTGGTTTTGCCCGTCTCGAATGTCGCCGAGATATTGTTGAGTACTTTCTTGTCTTCAAACTGCTTACTGACTTCTCTGACTTCGATCATAATACGTTAGTATAACATTTACGCAAGCAATAAATTCGTGAGGAGTAAATCCGCCACAAGCACCAATATACTGCACTGAACCACAGCGTTGGTACTTGCTTTCCCCACCTGCAATGCTCCACCTTTCACCGTATAGCCGTAGTAACCGGCCACGCTCGATATGATGAAAGCATAGGCCACCGACTTGATAATGGAGTAAAACACATTATAAGGGGAAAAGAAAAGCTGCAAACCGTACTCAAAGTCGCTCCGAGGCAAATTCGGCACCAACGAACAGGCCAGATAACCACCGACAATACCCGTGGACATGCTGATTATACTCAGAACCGGAACGAACAGCATGAATCCGATGATTTTAGGCAGGATCAGATAATTGGCCGAGTTCACACCTATCACCTCCATAGCATCGATCTGCTCAGTCACACGCATGGTTCCCAATTCGGAGGCAATACTCGACCCCACCTTACCGGCCAAAATGAGACACATAACCGTGGAAGAAAACTCCAACAGAATGATCTCACGTGTAGAATAACCTATCGTAAAGCGCGGAATGAGCGGAGAGGTCATATTCAGAGATAGCTGGATAGTGATAACGGCTCCGATGAAGAACGAAATGATAATTACGATCCAAACCGAATCCACTCCGAGCTTGTCTATCTCCTTAATCAATTCCCTGAATGACATCCTCCACCTGTTAGGCAGAGAGAATGTCCGCTGCATCAATTTTGTGTACTCTCCTATCTGTTGCAGAGTTTTATTGTTCATTCGCTTTGCTTTGGATTAGTCCCGACAAATATACGAGGTTTCGGACAAAACACTCCGAAAGAAAAATTTTTCCAAATCAACAATTACCGTGTACAAAGGCTAAAGCCTCCTGTCTTCCCTTTCTGCTGAAATCTACATTCATATAAATAGAAAAAGCCCCTTGGAGAAGAAGTCAAAAGACATATTCCAAGAGGCTTTTTAGAGACAAACTCAACCGATCACGCTACAACAGAGCGACTATACCTGCACCTTATGACTGAATACCTGTCCGGAAGAGAGCCGCACCGAGACTACGTAAATACCGCTTCGCTTTAGTCCGTTAGTATCTATGTCCGAATAGATTTTATTATCAATGGTTTGCCGAAGTACCATCCTGCCAGCCAGGTCGAAAAGCAATACCTCAGACACCGGAGTTTCACTTTCGATCCTTATCTTCCCGGCCAAAGTATAGACATCCACTCCTTGTACAACTGTCGGAGAAATGAAAGAGGTTATAAAAGACTCTTTACTCCTGAGCATAATCCCACCAACTTTCGCATAAAGAAGTTTGTCCCAAGGGCTATAGAAGAAAGTGTCAAATATCAGGCCTCCGTATATTTCATCTTCATACCACTCAAAATCAAAGACAGATGCGTCAGAAACACAAACCCTTGTCCGACCATCTACTCCGTTAGGAGTCCCGAAGACTTCACAAGCAATCTTGTTGTCGTCCATCATGCATATATTTTGAACGATCGCATTCTGTATATCTCCGCCAACAAGTTGCCATTTGCCTTCATCTGCTTTTCTGATCGCAAGGACTCCACTCATAAATCCTGTATATGAAGTAACAAGAGCTATTATATCACCTTCTTTATTAGAGCACATGGATGCAATAATCGAGTTACTCAATTCACTTTCCGAGATATCGATGAACTCACCGTTCTGATAAGTAAGGATAGTCGTAGACATTGTAGTTTCATGCATCAATGCCAGATAGATGGTGCCACTATTCGTAGCCTCTGCAAAGCGACAGCTCATAGGTGTAGAGTCTTCATAGATAGTGTTGAACTCGAAATCATTTACACCTGATGCGAAGATGTGATGCCTGGTACCTATATAAGTCACCCCTGTCGAAGAGCGAAAAACAGCCATACCATGCTCATATGTAGACTCAGAAGTTTTGAATATACACTTCCATTCGTTCTGCTCGTTTATATAAAGTTGATACTCTTGATCCCGAGAAGAAGTCGTACATACATAAACTCTGCCATATGCATCTGTCTGAATATCCGCAACTATCTTGTCATCAAAATACGGATCATGCTTCCACCACTGTTCATTATCGCCTAATGGTCGATAGTAGATACCCAATTGCTCAGAAGTATAATTTGCTCCCTGCTGAATCCTTTTTGTCACGGTTACATAGATTGTTCCCTTTGAATCAATCCCCATATTGGGAATTATATACTTGACGTTAGGCTCATTACTGATAAAAGGAGGAGCTATTTCTTCCCAAAAGCTCTGTGCGTTTCCGCCCAATATACCTGACATCATTAAAGCCAGACACAGAATAATTTGTTGAACTGTTGTTTTCATTTCCTTTTCGATTATTAGTTATTTATCATTTTATTTCATCTGCATCTTTCGACTACCTACTTCCTTGCCATTTACAATCAGAGAATATACAGAGCAAATCCCTGAAACACATCACCATATGACATATGCCGAAAGGTAATAATTATATCAAAAACGACAAAATCACAAAAGAAAATTCTCTTTTACCGCTCAAAATCGGTTTTCGGTTTTCAAAGCATGCCTGCATAAAAATAGCAACACCTCTCAGATAGAGGAAAAATAAAAATCCGTCCTTGCGGAACAACAGATCGCCAAGAAGAAAAACAAGCCGGAAAAACAAAAGAGCTGCCTCGGGGGAGGCAGCTCTTTTGCTGTTATAGAGCCTAAGGGCTCTTTTTTCTATTTAGCGGCGGAGCAGAGACTTGAAACCTCCGTCGTTTGCATACTTGGCAAACTCCAGATCCGTAGCGGCTTTCTTCATCATACTGCTATCGAGACTGATGGATTCACGGAGCGAATTTATTACAACGTCCAAGTTGTTCGTACGTGCAGCCACAACAGCCATGAGGTAATAAGTAGTAGCGTCAGGATTCTTTATCCCATTCAGGATCTCTTGTGCTCGGTTGTAGTCGCGATTGAGGATATTGGCTACGGCAGCATTGTTGCTCTCGGTCTTACCGAAAGCCGCTACAGCCTGGGCATAATTGCCCTCTTGCAGATAGAGCAAACCAAGAGCTTCGCCCAATTCGGGCACATTGGCAGCCGAGCCGAAATACTGCTTAGCCTGCTCTACATTACCCTCGTTAAGAGCCAATAATCCAAGGTTCATATCCGTTTCTGCATTGGGCTTCACGCTTGCAGCCTTTTGGAACCAAGTACGAGCACCCTCCAAATCACCGCTGCGATAACGCATCATACCGATATTGTTATAAGCACGATAGTCATCCGGATAGATCTGAGTAGCCACCTTGTAAATATCTTCCTTTTGAGCAGGAGATTCGAGCAGAGTAGCACTATAGAGCAGCTCCTCCACGGTCAGCCGGCCGGGGTTCTGGGCTGCAAGACGTTTGATCTCGTCATCGCTCTTACCTATGATTTCGACATTGGCGATAAGGCGCGAACGACGTAGTTGGGGCAGGATATCATCCGCCAGCTGTCTGAATACGGTAGAGATATTCTTGATCTCCTGCTCACGCTGCTCGGGATCCGGATACATGGCAAGAACACGCAGAACAAGTTCCTTGTCCTGAATATCGCTTTTCTCCACAAGCTGCTTGAAGCCTTCCCAGTCCTGTGCCGTATAGTGTGCATTGATCTCTACATCCTTGATGTTGCTCTTTTGGAATTGTTTCTTCAGAGCAGTGGTCGTATTTTTCTCGCGCTGCTCGGACAGCTTTTCGTTCAGCTCCACACCACCATCAGGAGAAGCGTAGGCTTGTACCTCCACCGTTACATCCTGATTGGGAGCATCCTTGGCATTGGCCACCAAGTCTTTCCAGTCTTTCACCTCACCCTTGTTGATTTCTTGTGCACGAATCTGTGCCTGTTGGATGAGGAACATGATATTTGCATCATAGGCTTGCTTGATGATGCGCTGGAATGCATCCGGAGCGATTGCCGCCGATGCATTAAGAGCAGAAGCCAAGGCTTCCGTACTGATTACACCATCAGCGATTTTGAGATCCGGAAGATTTATTTTCTTCCCTTTTACTTTGGCTTCGAAGGTTAAGAAGAGTTCACTCTTGTCCATGGCCGGCTTATAAGGGAAAGAGAATACGAGCTGCTGATTGCCACCATTGTCATAGCTGACTACACGCTCATTGCCAAGTACTTTTTCTCCCTGAAAAAGGAATGAAGGTCCCCATGATTCACCTGTAGCATAGCGCAGCACAGGCTTCACTGTAAGTTCGGCTTTCTTATTGAACCATTTGGCAGGAAAAGCGATACTCACGGTCACAGGCACTTTGCTTCCCACGACTTCGAGTGGTTGTGGCTCAGCCTTTACCAAATCGGCAGTCACAGGACGTAATTTGCCGGAGCAGGAAGAGATGACTACCGCTGCCGCGCAAACGAGTAGTACAGAAAAGATTTTCTTAAGCATAGTTTTTCATTGTCAATTGTTGAAACCGGAACAAAGCTACCATTTTTTCTCTGTCTTATTCCATATCCATAAATTCGGAGTCGCCCGTTCCACTGTATATATTCTTACAGTGAAAAGATTCCGGCAGAAAGACACCAACGATAGGAAGGCATTTACATACATAAGTCAGAAAAAACCTCAGCCATTATCTTCCGTATCTCTTTGAGTCTTCACTTTTAGGAAGAGCTTTGGTTTTGCAGTTCTCATACGATAGAAAACCAAGATCAAAGCCAGACCATAGAAAATCTGACGCATATTAGCCGCCACAGATGAGGGCATCCCGACAAAACGTAAGGCTTCGGGAAGTAAGACCAAGAAAGCTGCCGCATAAAAGATGTGCCACAAATTTCTCATTCCTCCGATGATCACAATACTTAGAATAAAAATAGACTCGTCTACAGTGAAGCTACTGGGATCAATATAGCTGATGTAGTGCGCATAGAGCACCCCGGCGATAGAGGCAAGCATCCCGCTAATCACGAATGAAACCGTCTTGGCTCCTGCTACATCTTTGCCCAAGCTCTTCGTGTAGACCTCGTCTTCGCTGAGGGCAATGAGTACCCGACCAAAGGGCGAATGCATCAGCCGATGTAGCGCGCCCCACACCAGACTCGCCAAAGTCACCCCAAGGAGGCAATAGGCGAACTTACTCTCCAGCTCCACACCTGACACAATGGCGAAAGCCGGGATACCGGGGATCCCCAAGGGGCCATGAGTTACGCTCTGCCAGTTATTCATGATTGAGTAGATCACAACCTGAATACCCAGAGTGATGATGATGTAGTAGTCATCGACGGTCTTGGCCGCCACACGAGCTACAATCCAGGCTAACCCTCCCGAGAGTAGCATCGCCACAGGGATGTTCAGCATCGCAGGTGTCCCCCAGTGTATCGACATCAGAGCAGTCGTATAGGCTCCCAAGCCATAGAAGCCCGCATGCGCCAGCGATACCTGACCACTATACCCTGCCACTAGGCTAAGCGACTGTGCCAAAATTGTGTAGATGCAGATTAACACAAACAGATGTAGCAAATACTCCATTAGATCTCTGCTTTTTTGAGTTGCTTGCCACTAAAGCCGTATGGACGGAAGTAGAGGAATACAATCAAGATGACGTAGGCCGTGGCATTCATCCATTTACTATCGATATAGTAGGCCGATAGATGCTGTGCTGTGGCCAATAAGAGAGCCCCAAGGAGGAGGTAGCGCATCCGCCCCATCCCCCCAATGATCATGGCTACCACGCCATAGAGAAACCAGTTGAAGCCCATAGTCGGGGTCATATCTATGTCTGCCGCAATCAAAATCCCGGCACAGGCGGCTAGCCCCGTGCCAATTCCCACGCTCCAGGCTATGGCCTTGGTTTCTGAAATTCCCAAAACACGACTGAGCTCAGGATTGGAGGCCACAGCCTTAATCTGACGTCCAATATGGGTACGCTCCATAAAGAGGTGGCTAAGAAGCAACAAGATAACCGAACTCACAATCGTGATAATCTGTACATCGGTTATGTAGGCTCCCATAAATTCGTGCCCAACCTTGATCTCCCACGTCCTAAAGCTCAGCGTACTATCCCCCCAAATCATGGAGATCACATTCTGCAGCACCACATACAGCCCCAGCGAAGCGATCATCATCTGCCAACTCTCAAGCCCTTGCCGCTTCAGAGGATGATACACCCACTGGTTAATCCCTAGCATCAGCAAAACGACAACCGCAATAGCCAATGGTACAGCTAACCAAAGCGATACTCCCCAAAGCACGCTCGCCGTATAAACCATATATGCCGCCAGAGTCAAAGATACAGCGTGGGCAACGTGAAAGAAGCGAATAGCTAGATATATGTCAAGAAAGGGAAACGCGATAATGATATACAAAGACAAAGCATAAACTATACTACTGATAACTTGTAAGACGTTTGCCATTTTGGGTGTTTATTTTCCTCAAGTTGCTAATTAATACTAATCGACAGACTTTCCATTAGATTCATCTTATTTGGGGCTTTTATTAGGACAAGGGTTAAGTCTGTTTTTATCGCAAAATGTTTCTATAAAAGACTCCATAGAATCCTTTATATGCTTATTGTTAAATATATTCCCTTCAAATTTGGTCTTATCATCATGTATAAATGTTCCAATGTAGTAATCCCCTTTAATTGTATTTGCAACTAAGAAAAAACCAGCGAAAGAAGTTTTATCATCATTCAAATATTCCAAATACTTGCTTTTATCTAGCTCACAAACAGAGCTTTGATTATCTTCACTAGACTCTTTGGCATCATTCTGATATGATTTGCAACCGCTAATCCCTGTTTTTGTGATTTTACATAACAGCCTTATCCAATATCCCTCTTCTGCCAACACATTATTTCCATCTTGTTCTTGGTTTGCTCCGCCCTTTTGATAGATCAAATCTAAATGACCATTTATGAAGGATCTCTCCTTATGTTTATCCTTTATTTGATTGTACTCTTCTTTTAAGAACATTTTTATTAGATCCCAGTGATGACAGTTTTCCATCGCTTTATCAATATAATCTGCAGCTCCATCAGGGATGTCACGCCTTCGAGCTCCAACTTTCAAGTATGTCCAATGAAATACGACCCCTTTATGAGCTTGACTCTCCATAATTCTATACAAATCATCTAATAGGATTTTATTATCTCCTATATAGCCAGGACAGAAAGTTGGAGCAATTATATACACATGGTCACCAGGGGTCGCATTCCGCACAATTCTCCTAAGCTCTCTGAGATATTCCTCTATCTCAGTTGTGCGATTACGATCTAATGCAATTAACACTTGCACAGAAACAAACAGCCCGAGCAAGGTTAGTAGAACTCCTGCCATTGTCAATGCAAAGGAGTACTGAGACTGAAAGTTTAATGGGATAACCAAAGGTGTTATAATCGAAAGGAGAATGAGAACGGAAAAACCAACAATAATCCAAATATTCCGCTCTTTAGTAAAGGGAGATTTTATGGTTATTCTTGTAGCGTATATAAAAAAGGCGATAATAGCTATTACAGTTATGAAGTAAAGGATTCTATACTGAGAAATCTCAAAATAAGAGAAAACCAGAAAAATAATTACTGAAAGTATCCCCAAAAGAAGGAAGAATTTGGACAATTTGCTCATCCTTGGTTTATTCTCTTTTTCTGTAGCTACTCCAGCACTTCTATCCTTGACTCTTTTTGAACTAATCCACATCATCACTCATCACATTAAATATCTCGATTTATAATGTTCTTTGACTGCTGAAACACCCATTTCAACCACATCGTTCTCCTGCAATTCTAAATAATTAATCTCTGATTTGAGTTTATCGATAAATCCTTTCATTATTTTCCCGTGGGGTGAGTTGTCGGGTTTTTGTCCGTCTAACTCAATAAAGACTAGAGTCTTTATTAACTCTAGAATTCGGTTGATCTTATCTTGGTTGAGTCTATACTCCATTTCATTCCTGAACAAGTCCTTGATCTGTTCAGAGAATAGAGAGAAAGGAGGGGTATCAAAGACTCGATTGTAGCCATTCAGAAGATAAGTTATCCTATCAAAGCCAAATCCTCCCCCAATGGCCATATTAGTCATCGGATGTAATTTGCCCTCAGAGAATAAGTATTTATATATATTGATTGAAGCAATCTCTGTAAAATCTTCTCCTCTCTTATAAAATATCTCAATGCTATTACCAGCTGGTCGCCCCACTCCGTTGCTAAAAATAAAATTCTGTCGTCCTTTTGTTTTCACGATATTAAGAGGCCTTATACCATGATGTAGAAGGCATTCGTAAGAGAGCGTGTCAGCTGGATATTTCTTATGTAATACAGACGCTCCCTCGCTTACCGAGAAATAGATCTGATTCATATCAAACCCCAATAGCTCTATTAGATCTATCACATCTCGAAGAATACTCAAAAGCTGTTCTTTTATATGATCAATATAGCCAAACACACCCATCACCCCCATCTCGAACATAAGAAGATGGTGATTGCTTGCCCCTAACTTTTCCAAATCGATACGCCTTATACAGATTTCATTAATAGCTATCTTGATTAGTTCTTCCTTTTCTTCGTTTTGAAGGATAGGTATAACATATTGATGTCCTGCACTCAAATTAAATTCGTTGTTGAAATAAGGAGAAATCAAATTACTCCGTTCTTTCTTTGCATATCCCCTCTCTCTTGTAAATTGGAAGAACTTTTCAATAACTTCTTGTTGTGTGATCATTGTTTTATTTTTTTATCCTTGACTGAAAAAATATCGATATCAGGGAGTATATCATTGCTTGCAGAAATCGTAATCGTTTCTCCCAGACCTTCAAATGAACCCATTGTAGCAAGTTGCCTAGCAATATCTTTTATCCCCCCCTCTCTCGCACATCTATTGATGGCTTCTGTAATCAACAAAGCAGAATTAAAAAAGATCATTTCACTTATCGTCATATCTTTGCCGAATATCTTTTTATATTCTGCTAGTATTAGGTTATATTTCTCTGATGGATAGTTATCCTTGAAGTCTATGTAAGATAGATTACTGAATTCTTTTAGCTGATTAAAAGCACCGCCTACTTTAAATCCAAGCGTCGTAATTATCTCGTTCTTGTAGCCCTGTTCTCGTAAAATATTTACAAGTTGGTATAGTTCTTTGCCATTGCCTCCAATCACTACTCTATACGGCTTCTTATGAATAACCTTCGAACAGACACCTCTAAAATTTTGATCACCTATATTGAATGCAAGTATATTTTCTTTCGCAATAAAATTATTACGACCAAATTCTCTAGCTAATGCTTCTCCGTAGTCATCTGATGTATGAAGCAAGATTGTTGATGCGGAATCCAAACCTATATATCGCTTCAAAAGAGCGAACTCTTGTGTTACAGTAGGAGAATGCCTAAAAAACAAGTTGTTTACATCTGATAAAGATGGATGTGTCGCATGCGAAATAAATAGAAGCCCTTTTTCCTTCTGCTTCGAAACTAAAGATAGGTCTACTGCACTCACTATTGAGAATATAATGTCAATATTCTGAACTTCTGTCAAATGAGTTAAGGCAGAAATAGAAATTGCAGGGATTCCCTTGCCATCTTCAAAAACAAATTCTATTTTCTTCCCTCCTTTCAGTAGATTTTCATCATTGATATATTTTTGGGCTAATATGAGTCCATTCTGCCCAGACTCCCCCAAGCTAGCCATATTACCCGTTAAAGGAAGAATCGCTCCAACTCTAATAGTCTCGTTATCTTGCTCTTGCTCTTGATTACATGTAAAGGCAAAATATCCAGCTACGACAATCAAGACAGCAAGGATAACTACTTGCAAAAATATTTTTCTATTCTTTTTCATACGATGAATTGTTTGATGTTATCTAATGTGTTTAAATCTCTAGTGTATAGCGTGCCGAGTTTAAGGCCGAGGACTCGATCGACGTGATCGATAAGCTCTCGAATGCGGTGCTCGATGAGGACGATGCTCGTTCCCTGTACTTTGAGTTTTTGGATATAGCTGAGTACCTGCTCTGTGTTGTCTTCACTAAGCCCCGCAAGTGGTTCATCATAGAGCAAGAGACGAGGCTTATTGGCCATAATCATCGCTAGGCTTAGCATTTTACGCTCACCACCGCTCAGCCGTCCTGCTGTTTGTTTCGATCGGTGCTTGAGGAGTGGCATCTGCTCGAGAACTTCCTCCATACGCTGGGCGATCTCGGATTTGTACCCGAGGTGCAGAAGGGAGCAGTATAGGTTATCTCGAACGCTCATATCCTCATACAATTCGCCCTTTTGGGGAATATACATCAGTCCTCTGCCGATTAACCGAGAGGCTGGTGTATGTAGCTGTGGCGACTGAAGCAAGCCCCCCTCAAAAGACACTTCGCCCGACCAAGCCCCTAGCAAACCATAGATGACCTTAAAGAGTGTACTCTTCCCCGAGCCATTGGATCCGACCAAGAGTACGACCTCTCCCTGCCCGATCTGTAGCGATATGTCGTGAAGGACTTGCTTTGGCCCGTAGCCCGAGTTAATACGGCGAATATCTAGGAGTGTGCTCATACGTAGGCATTTTGGACGATTTCATTCTCTCTAAAAGCTTTATAGCTCGCATACTCCGAAATCTTGCCTCCATTGAGGAATAGAATCTTGTCGGCCACGAGCTCAATGAAGTCTTGATTGTGCTCGATAATAAGCAGTGCTTTACCTGAATTACGCAGACCGATAATAACTTGAGCTAGCAAATCTCGGTACTTGGGGTTGACCCCAGCCACTGGTTCGTCTAGGAGCAAAATCGGCGCATCGCTCGCCAAACAGCAAGCCAGATTGAGGAGCTTCTGCTGTCCATAGGAGATTTGCCCAGCAAGACTATCTGAGACATCCTCAATAAAGCAAGTTTTAAGAATCTCATTGGCCTTTTGGATAAGCTTATTTTCTTCCTCTCTATTTGAAAAAAACACACGCCACCATGCCTCGCCACGTTGCTGCGAAAATGCCAGCAGGATATTCTCTCGGACACTTAGCTTGCTGATGAGCCGCATGTCTTGAAAGGTACGAGAGAATCCGATGCGAGCAACTTGGTACGGGCTAAGAGACTGTATCAGTTTATCACTCAAATATACTTCCCCTGCCTCCGGCTTAAGGAATCCGGAGATGATATTAAACAAAGTCGTTTTGCCCGATCCATTCGCCCCCATCAGCACGGAGATTTGTCCAAATTCAAGAGATAGAGAAGCTCCATCCAAGACGTGGTTATCTCCAAAAGCTTTGGAAATATGCTTAACCTGAAGAATCATATCGAATTAACGCTGCGAAGTTAGTTATTCATATTTGCTTTTGTATCGATTTTTCAGTTTAAAATGAATTTTATTTTGAATTCCTTTTTCATTAGCTTACTCATATCTCATCTCGTACAATCTTTTGATCTGTGACTTGGGTGAAGATCCACTCAATACGGAGTCCAAGCTCGCAGCCAAGCATCCATGTAAATTGGTCGTAGCCGACATTACCAGTATCGTCTATCGGGGAGGCTTCTCCTATCTTTCTTTCAGCACAGGCCACGCGCCAAAATTTCCCCGTTTGACACTCCCCAAAACGTGGCGCGAAAATTTCTTGATTGTGGCGCGGGAAGCAAAAAATTTACGCGCCGAAACGAAAAAATTGTGGTTCCACTTTTTCAGGAAACTCAGACCGCAATTACAGATTTTTTGGGACGTATTTCCGAGGTGACGATAGATCGAACTCGCGCTCATACAGCATATACCTCTTATCTTTGCCGAGAAAAAGGAGAATACCCGATCCGAAAGGCGATGAACCATAGGGATATAAATGAGGATATTCTCCATCACAACGGCATCAGGCTAATATGACAAAGGCTTACGGGGCTGGCTGCCCCTTTCAAATGAAGGCAGAGGAAACGATCAGGCGAATGGATGAATCCGGCCGGTGCGGACGATCATTTCTGTTTGCCATAGACTTTGAGATGGATGAGGGGATCTTCATATCGGAACCGCTGAATCAAAAAGAAATCCTATTCGACGTACGAGGACAAGGGAATGCACCCACAGCTACCGATACGAATGAGAGCAAGGCTCCCGTGACTTTTATCCCCCACCCCGAATCATTGGAAACCTATCGACATCGTTTCGATCGGATCCGCACAGCCCTGATGCGTGGCGATAGCTTCTTGGCCAATCTCACCATTGCTACGCCCATAGAGATGAATATCTCGCTTGAGGAGGTATTCAGTCGCAGTCGCGCCTCATACAAGCTCTTGATTCCCGGACGACTGGTTTGTTTCAGTCCGGAACGATTTGTCAAAATAGAGAATGGGCAAATTTCCACCAACCCGATGAAAGGGACCATAGATGCTTCCCTGCCGGATGCCGCCGGCCGTCTACTGTCCGACTATAAAGAAACGGCCGAACATCGCACCATCGTAGATCTGTTACGCAACGACCTGAACCGAGTCAGTCACCACGTACGCGTCTCTCGCTTTCGCTATCTGGATGAACTCCACACGAACAAGGGACGACTGCTGCAAATGAGTTCGGAGATCACAGGCACACTCCCTGCGGAAAAAGAAAAGCGTTTCGGCTCCATTATTCAAGAGCTACTACCCGCCGGCTCCATCAGCGGAGCACCCAAAGAGGCCACTATCGAAGCTATACGGGAGGCAGAGGGGCAGCAACGAGGCTTCTACACAGGTGTTTTCGGTTATTTCGACGGTAGCAGCTTCGATTCGGCTGTAATGATTCGCTACATCGAACAGCTTCCCGATGGCCAATACCTTTTTCGCAGTGGCGGCGGCATTACCATCAACAGCCGCTGTGACGACGAATACCGCGAAACACAACAAAAGGTATATCTGCCATTCTGATCGAATATGTGCTATATCGAAACCATCCGCATCGAAGACGGCCTGCCCTATCTGCTTGCGCTCCATCAGGAACGAATGAGCCGCACGTGTGACGAAAAGGGCTTTCCCCTCCCGGAAATACCTTGCCTGACGAATCTATGCCCTCCGGAATTGATGTGCGGAATGACCAAATGTCGTATTCTATATGGTAAGGAGGGCATTTCGGACGTTTCCTTTTCACCTTATACACCACGCCAAATATCCTCCCTGCGTATCGTAACGGCTCCAGCCGATTTGGACTATCATTTGAAGCAGGCTGACCGTTCACCTCTCGAAGCCCTTCTCATGCAAAAAGGAGAAGCCGATGAAATTATTATCCTGCGCAACGGACTCCTGACAGACACATCCTACACCAACCTCCTTCTACATATCGGAGGAGAACTTCTCACACCGCGCGTCCCTCTCTTAGAAGGCGTACAACGCCGGTATCTGCTCCAATCCGGTCAAATTCGACCGGCAGACCTGCAAATCGAAGAGCTCAAAAAAGCAGAAGAAATACTGCTGATCAATGCCATGCTCCCCTTGGGGCATACCATTCGTATACACCCATCGCAGATTATTTTTTGATTATCTCATCTTCGGCTATCGGATCGAGTTATCCGACAGAAGGCTTAGAAGAGGTAGGAGATATTGCAGATAGCCCCGATGGTATGGCCGGATGTTCGTTCGGCTTGCGGATCGGACAGGATATGTGAGATGACACCGGGCGTTTTGCCATAGGCTATACCGTCCTTCCTTTTCATCAGGTCGCCATACAACCGCAGCTCTGTCATCAGGCGGTGGGTATTCCGCATCGGAATCGAGACGTACAGAGAGGAACGCACCTCCACGCCTTCTCTATTACGATAGGCATAGGGCAAATAGGCCAGCTGATAGTCGAGCTGCTCTTTCTGGATGGTACGAATCTTATACGAATGCGTCAGCACCATTCGATAAGCAGCCGAAAGCGAAAGTCCAAAATCCAATTTGGTGCCGATATGGTCATAGGCTATACCGGCAAAAGGACGTAGCATTCCGCTCATGGTATGATGTCCATGCTTGCGATACGTCTCATCATAGCCGTAGAAATCACTACCGGCACTCACTCTCAGGGCACAACCTCTATCCGTGCGAATACGGTAGGAGGCTTGGGCTTGGGCGGAGAACTCATTGAGCATATACCAGCGGCGAATAGCCAAGATACGGAGGTCGTAGATATGATAATTATCATCCGGCTTGTAGTCTTCGTATATCCGCTCTATCCCTTGGCGCAGAGCATAGTCGGCCGAAAGGGAAAAGGAGAAGCCGGACAGTTGCCAACTACCATAGAGTCGCAGGCGATTGTAAAGCAGAGCAAAGAGATTGATGGACGACCGCTCCTCGGTATCGAGGAAGTAGCCGCTGTAGTCGAGACCGATGGCATCACCCCTACGGGTATCCAGACGGGAGCTAAGCTTCCATCCGTTGACGTAGTTCATTCTGGAGATACCGAACCAGATAGGGCTGTTGCTGACATCCACCTGACCGAAACCGTAGCTGACGAAGAATTTGTCCTGCTGCCCGGGACGCCAGTTGTACTGTGTGAGGTGTTGTCTATGATAGAGATACGCAGCCGAAAGCGATAGCCTGTTCTCTTGAGGCAGCGTCAAGGAGGTAGCACAAGAAAGCTCCAGTGCACCGGTCGTATTGGTGGTGCGCGGATCGGTCAGCCGATAAGCAACTTCGCCCCTGTATGAGAAGCCTATACCGAGTGGCAAATGTCCGGCGCGAAAAGAATAGTAACCGGCAAGCCGATAGTCTTCGAAATGATAATCTCCACCGGTCGAATCAGACACCAGATAGGGATAGTAGGCTTCGGCATTGCGCAGGGCATTCCAGCCGATGCGTTTGTGCATGCCACGTGAGTAGGAAGCACTGCCCTGCAATGTGCCATAGTTACGGACACTGATGCGACCACCCGATTCGAGCGAGAGCGAGGAGTAGTTATTGCCGTTGTACGGAAGATAGTCGCCCGCAATATCGCCGTATGCCGAGCCGAAACGGACATAGGCCGAATCGCGCAGCCTATCGCTCAACGGGAAAAGATCGGCCCCCCTTTTTTCTTTCGTTTGCACACAAATCTCCCTGTATTGTCTTTCGGTGGGAGACAGGACGATCTGATCCGACAGCTCGAAAGGAGTATTGAGCATCTGCGCCTCGACAGACAGGTGCACAACTCCCAAAAGGCAAAAGAAGAGAGCGACCGGAAGGCGGCTGTATCTTACAATGGTTTTCATAGGGTGAATGTCGTTTCTATTCCGAAATAGGGTATAGACCAGTCTCGCTCCGTCGTATTATTGGCCTGTTTGTATTTGGGATTGATGTCGATGATATTGTCCACGAAAAAAGCCAGCCGCATACAGTCGGAGAACTCTTTGGTGGCTTTGAAATTGATACGCAGCGATATGGGTTTGTATGTAGCCCTGTAGTATAGCTCCGTCCGCTCTCGGCTCAAGTACTTGAGAATATCGTTCGTGGCAGCAGCCTCCAGAATGGCAGCCTTGCTCGTGGGATGGACTACTCCATCGAGATCCATATAGGCATAGGGGAACTCGCTCTCCTCATGCCCCCTGTACGAGGCATCGTGCCAGATAATCTGGAAAAAGGAAGTGAAGATCAGTTTATAACGAGGGAAGTGCGTATTGACCCAAACATTCGTATTGAAGCGTTGGTAGTGTTTGTGCAAACTGCCTTCATAATAGCCCACATAAGGATAGAGAGCCTGCTCGTACTCCGACACTATCGGTCGGAACATGATAGGGATACCCGAAGCGTAGAGCGTATGGTAATAGGCTCCATTGACTTCGACTTGGGTATTGATGGCTTTCAGATAAGGTGTGCGCAAACGAAATTCGATACCGCGCTTGACTACTTTGGCAGAATTCTGCACGGTGGGGATAACAAAGAAATCCTTGTGATGCTCCTGAATATAATCCTCCTTCTGCGGTTTGTGTCCCGGAGGAAGAGGGGCTATCAGCTTGGTATAGCGGTCGAAGGCTATAGGCAGAAAGGAGTCGAAATACTCGAAACCGCGTCGCGATTCTTCGTGGAAGAGTGTCAAAGAAAAGTCGAAACGCTTGTACGTCATATCTATGCCAATCTCTTTTTTGACATTGCGGTTCTCCCTGATAGCAGGATTCTCGGGATTGTGGATATAAGTATAAGTGATGAGATGATCCAGTTCGGGATTCTGCATATAGGCATTCAGCACCATGAAGTCACGGTAGATCTTGTCCGGATACAGATGATCCAGTGTAGGCAGCTTGTTTTCCATACCGTATCCGGCACGCAGGTTTATCGACAGATGTTCGGCTCTGTACTGCCAGTTGGCCTTGATACGCGGCTCTATCAGCATCTTCCGAGAGAGGACATAGGACGAAGGCAGATTGAATAGATGCGTAGCCCTCAGTCCGGCCTGAATACCCAGCCTATTGGCTCCCCACTCGATAGAAGCCCTGTCCTCGACAAAGAATGCAGCATAGACCGAAGCCGGTATATTGTAGTTGGGACGAGGGCGGATATAGCTGTTGTTTCCCGGATAAGGCGGACGAGTAGGATCGGCCACCACTCCCCTACCGATATTCTTACTGCTGCGAGCTTCCAGCCCGTACAGCAAATGATGGTGATGACGTTCGGTGAAGTTTATATCGGTATTGGCTTTGAAACGGCTGAAGAAATAGAGCGGCTGATTGTCTATTTCATAGTAGGCATAGTAGGCCGAAGGGAGGAAAACACCTTCATGTTCTCCGCTTTCGGTAGCTACGGGCATACTCTTCGGGCCACTCGTACTGATGTAGTATTTCTTCCTTTTGAGCAGATCGGAAGTATAGTCGGCAGAGAGAAGCCAGTCTATACTATTGAGCCAACTACCTGAAAAGCGGACTTTGGCATCGAAGGAAAGAGAAGAACGCAAATACTTGGAGTTGTAGGTCTCTTCATACTCATTGACGAGCTGATCCGATTTGCTGTCTTGAATGGAAAAGGTCTGCATCAGCCCGATACCCAAGTCCACGATCTTATCCCCGTAATTCAACTGATCGCTATATCTGGCATGCAGCGTACTCCGCTTATAGCTATCCAACACCTCCCTCACATCGGGTTTGTTGTGCAGGAAGTCTATTCCCGTATGAATGGATGCCCCGCGCTTGGACACTTTGAATCCCTTCCCCACATAAGCCAGTTTGCTAAGGGGATCGGCCTTGACACGCATTTGGAGTGGAGCAGACCCTTGCTTGGTACGGATGCGAATGGCTCCGCTCGACAAATTGCCTTCCCCTACGGATGAGATGCCCCGTTCTATTTCGATGGTTTCGATATGATCTGTGGAGATGGTACGAAGATCGATACCGGCATTCATTCCCGTCCTGCGAGTAACGGTACGATCCGCAACGTACAGGTCAGACCGATCTACTCCCGTGATACCATACAGTTGGGTACGCATGGCATCGTTCGAAAGCGGCATACCATCGATGGAGATGTTGGTTCCCAAAGAGGTATTATCGTCGCTGCCTATTTGTCGAGAAGTCGTTCCCACGAATCCGGTCAGGCTGTTGCTTTGCACCACATTACCCGGAAGCAGGAGAAAGATGTCGCGCAGGGAGGTAGGCTGGATATGTTCCAGAGCAGTCCGATCCACCGATACGTTGCCGTCCGTCTTGTTCTTATAAGTGGCCAGCACCTGCACCTCTTTCAGAGCGATACTATGTTCTTTGAGTCGGAAGTGTACCGTGGTGTCTGCTTTGATATGGAGCGTAGTCTCGAACGAAGCATAGCCCATGCAGCTGACCACGACACGGTACGATCCGGCTGTAACCCGTTTGATCACAAACTCTCCCTTCCCGTCACAGGCTACCCCATAAGCCTGATCCGCCAAAAGTACAGTGGCAAAACCAATGCCCTCCTTTCCCGCCATATCCGTCACCTTACCACGGATCGTACAAGTGGACACATGATGCTGAGCCGAAGCTCCATACGCGAGCAGCAAAAGCGTACAGATCAATAAAGCACGCAATACGGGGATGTAAGAAAGTCCATTCTTTTTCATGTGATCATCGGAATTGTATTCGAGCCCCTGACTGCGATCTGGGCAGAGGAGATGTCTCATATCAAATTACTATGCAGACAGTCGCCCTTTTGAGGGCTGACACTGTCTGCACAGATCGGGGTAAGAATAATTCGGAGTCTATATTCAGAGATGTACTAATGTACTTTTCTATTAGAATCTTGCAGGAAAGGAGTTTTGTCCTTGACGTGCTATACAGTCATTTTCAGAGTCGTTGGTGTCTATCATATAGGTACGGCCATTCTTTTCTTCCGTCTTGCGAAGAATGAGTATGCCACGGTGGCAACCCGGTACACCGATCATGGACTTATCCACTGTCACGGGCAGGGACTTGACTTTCATATTACCGGTATTGCCGGTCTCGATACCATCCAACACATTTTCCACCGGAACGGCATAGAGCATAATGTTCTCTCCATCATTGTTCGTGTACTCGAACTGGTTCTTGGCCAGGAAAGTTTCGATCGGCTCATCTATCTCGAAAAGAATGGGAGGGATAAATCCTCTGGGATGCATCATGAAAACACCGAATCGATTAAATATCTTCACCATATTGGGAACATTGGGGTTGTCCACATCCTGTCCGAAGTTTGCGGGCTGATCCGGCTCATAGACTTCCAAATCGGCACCGCTCAAGTCCACGGAATTGGGATGCTCGGCATCGTGGTGATTGATGGCCGTTCCGGCTATCACGAGCTGACCACCGGGTTGGATGGGATACTGCGAACCGTTGCCGGGGATAGTATAGATCATGGAAAGGACGATGCGGTTGTTCTTGGTCAACTCCTCGGTGAAAGCGTCTTCACCTGTTACGTTGGCATGTGCGGCGAGACCGAAAGCGACACCATCGGCATAGACCACCTTATCGCTATTATTGTATATGACGAAGTACTGATCCGGGTGCATCATCTGCCCGTTGTTGGTCTCTCCATTGAAAAATACTTCTTTGAACAGCAGACCGGAAGGGCGGATCTTCGTCACGATGAGTGGAAGCTCCAAGGTAGTATTCTCTGCGATGGAATAGTTTTCCTTGATGGCCACGATACTATTGTTCCCTATTTCGCCACGTATCGTAATCGTATATACACTGGCATCCAGACTAAGAGAGCAAACACCGGCTTTGTCGAGCTGTTTTTCCACTTTCTGTTGGGTACGAAGATCGAGGAATTCGATGGCTATACCTTCGAGACTCTCTATCGTACTGCCTTCCGGTAGTTTGGCACGGATAGTGATAGCGTACTGTTCGGGCACATCCGGCGTATCCTTGGCACAAGATGACAGCAACGACATGATGGCTGCTAAAACGAGGGAGAAAAAAAGAAAATTTTTTTTCATAATGAGTAACAATTAAAGGTGTTCCGAGAAATCATTGCAAAGGACTATGATAATCGCACCTCGTACAATACCGACCGATTGGTATTTTTCTTTCTTATCTCCCCACATATTTGTAGTTTTTATGCTGGATGAACTGTAGAAAATAAATTCTATTAACGATCCTTGTGTTTTCCTTTTCGGATCAAGCCCTCCAAAAGGAGGAATGACTGTATGTTCAGGATAAGCCTCTGAACCGAGATTGGGAACAAAAAAGGAAAGAGCAAGCCCGACGAATCGGACTTGCTCTTTCTCCAATAAACCGATAGGTGTCAGCCTCTTCACACGAGTCGAAGAGACTGACGTATTCTTTCTTATTTGCCTTCTTCGATAACGGCCTGTGCTGCTGCCAATCGTGCAATAGGCACACGGAAAGGAGAGCAGGATACGTAGTTCAATCCCACTCTATGGCAGAACTTCACAGACGAAGGCTCACCACCGTGCTCACCGCAGATACCGCACTTCAGATTGGGACGAGCCTTGCGGCCGTTCTCCGTAGCCATTCTTACGAGCTGGCCTACACCTTTCTGGTCGAGTACCTGGAAAGGATCCACTTTCAGGATCTTCTTGTCGAGGTAGATGGGGAGGAACGAAGCGATGTCGTCACGAGAGTAACCGAAAGTCATCTGCGTAAGGTCGTTGGTCCCGAATGAGAAGAACTCGGCCGAAGAGGCGATTCTGTCTGCCGTAAGGGCAGCACGCGGTACTTCGATCATCGTACCTACTTGGAATTCCACGCTGTCGCCCTTCTCTTCGAACAGCTTGGCAGCCGTAGCACGGATTACCTCTTCCTGATGTTTGAACTCATGGAGGATCCCCGTCAGAGGCACCATGATCTCAGGCAGACAGACTACACCTTCCTTCTTCAGCTCCAAGCAAGCACCGAGGATGGCACGTGTCTGCATCTCCGTAATCTCCGGATAGGTATTACCCAGACGGCAACCGCGATGACCGAGCATGGGGTTGTGCTCCATCAGATCTTCCACACGCTTCTGAATTATCCTTACATCCACACCCATCATCTGAGCCATCTCCTCCTGACCCTTCAGATCATGAGGTACGAACTCGTGCAGGGGTGGATCGAGGAGACGTACATTCACGGGGAAACCATCCATGGCACGGAAGATACCCTTGAAGTCTTCCTGCTGATAAGGCAGGATTTTGGCCAAAGCACGTACGCGACCTTCTGCCGTCTCGCTCAGGATCATTTCGCGCATGGCTTTGATCTTCTCGCCTTCGAAGAACATATGCTCCGTACGGCAAAGACCGATACCTACGGCACCGAAGCTGCGAGCTATCTCGGCATCGTGAGGAGTATCGGCATTCGTACGAACTTTCAGCTTGGCATACTTATCGGCCAAAGCCATCAGATCGGCGAAATCTTGATCCATTTCGGCGGCTTTCGTCTCCACCTGTCCTTCGTATATCTCACCGGTAGAACCGTTGATGGAGATGTAGTCGCCTTCTTTGAAGAGGGTTCCATCGATCTCTACGGTACGTGCCTTATAGTCGATGTTCAATGCACCTGCTCCCGATACGCAGCATTTGCCCATACCTCTGGCTACTACGGCAGCATGCGAAGTCATACCTCCGCGAGCCGTCAGGATACCTTCGGCGGCAGACATACCGGCCAAGTCTTCGGGCGAAGTCTCGATACGCACCATCACCACACGCTTGCCATCCTCTTTCCACTGAGCGGCATCGTCGGCGAAGAATACGATCTGACCCGTAGCGGCACCCGGCGAAGCAGGCAAGCCCTTGGTCAGTACACGTGCTCTAAGGAGAGCAGACTTGTCGAAAATGGGGTGGAGCAATTCGTCCAACTTGTTAGGTTCGACGCGCATAAGGGCTTCTTCCTCGCTGATCATACCCTGACGCAAGAGATCCATGGCGATCTTCACCATGGCACAACCCGTACGCTTACCGTTACGGGTCTGGAGGAACCAGAGCTTACCTTCCTGTACGGTGAACTCCATATCCTGCATATCGCGGTAGTGATCCTCCAGCTTCTGCTGCAGGGTATCCAGCTCCTTGTAGATTTCGGGCATGGCCTCTTCCATGGAAGGATACTGAGCCACGCGCTCATCTTCTGCGATACCGGCTCTTTCGGCCCAGCGTTGCGATCCGATCTTCGTGATCTGCTGAGGTGTACGAATACCGGCCACAACGTCCTCGCCCTGAGCGTTGATGAGGTATTCCCCGTTGAAGAGATCCTCACCGCTACCGGCATCACGAGAGAAGCACACTCCGGTAGCCGAAGTTTCGCCCATGTTGCCGAATACCATAGCCTGTACGTTCACAGCCGTACCCCATTCTGCCGGGATACCTTCCATGCGACGGTAGAGGATGGCACGCTCGTTCAACCAAGAGTCGAACACGGCCATGATAGCGCCCCAAAGCTGCTCTTCGGCAGAGAAAGGGAAGTCCTTACCCGTCTGAGCCTTTACGGCTGCCTTGAAACGGGATACGAGGTCTTTGAGGTTTTCTACGGAGAGTTCGTTGTCCAAGTGCACACCATTCTCTTCCTTGACCTTCTCGATTATTTCTTCGAACGGATCTATATCTTCCTTATTCGTGGGCTTCATACCGAGTACCACGTCGCCGTACATCTGCACGAAGCGACGATAAGAGTCCCAGGCAAATCGTTCGTTGCCGGTCTTGCGTACGATACCGGCCACCACTTCGTCGTTCAGACCGAGGTTGAGGATCGTATCCATCATACCGGGCATGGAAGCACGCGCTCCCGAACGTACGGATACGAGAAGAGGGTTCTCGGTGTCGCCGAATTTCGACTTCATCAGTCCCTCGATATTTCTGATCGCATCGTTTACTTCGCCACGCAGCAGCTCCACTACTTTGTCTCGGCCCAATGTATAGTATTCCTGACAAACCTCTGTCGTGATCGTAAAACCGGGAGGCACCGGCACACCGATAAGATTCATTTCGGCCAAATTGGCACCCTTACCTCCGAGCAGGTTCTTCATCCCTGCTTCTCCCTCGGCCTTCCCATTGCCGAAGGTGTAGACTCTTTTCTTTTCCATTTAGATTAGTCCGTTCGTTATTATTATAATTTGGATAGTTCTTACCTATGACAAAAAGCGATAATCGACTCCTTCTCCGAGCTTCCGGAAGAGGCCGTTTTTTGTTGTAAGTTGCAAATTAACGAAAAAAGAGCAAGATACGCTACTTTCCACCACCCCTCAAACCCATGAACCTCAAAGGAGTATGGGATGGAATAGTGGGCGAAGCATGCTATATCAAAGGAGAAAAAGACTTCCCTCCTCCTCGTTATGCCCTCTGTCCGGAGCGGATTACTTCAATCATGAGTAACCCAAATATGCAACAAGAATGACCGCATTTTGTTCACGAGGTAAACAGCGAATAGAAGTGCTGTCAAAAGCCTGCTATGCTTTCTCAGTCAATGCCTTGGCAAAGGCTTCCACCTGCTCTATATGTGGATGCCGGTTTTTCCGAGCCAGCTCTATATCCGGGGCCAAGTTCCAGCCGATGGATTTCGCTCCGGCATTCAGCAAAGCCGCCAGCTCTTTTTCCGCCTCGGCACCCCATTCCTCGTAATAGTGCGCATATCTGTAGAACCATAACTTGGCCTGCAAGGGTTTCGTCTCTTCGTCATTATCGGCATTCTCGAATGCTTGCTGAATCAAGCTATCAGCACGTTTGAAATCCCCCCGACACGTAATGAGAAAATGAGCATAATTGCCAAGCTTATTGGCACTCTTCGGATCTACCTCTAATGCTCGCTTGTAATACGTCTCGGCTTGGTCGTAATCGTGACGAATATTATTTAAGAATAAGGCATAATTCCCAAGATTATTCGCATTCTTCGGATCTGCCTCTAATCCTCTTTTGTAATACGACTCGGCTTGGTCGTAAGCGTGACGAATATCCTGTAAGAATAAGGCATAATTTCCAAGATTATTCGCATGATTAGGATCTGCCTCTAATGCTCGCTTGTAATACACCTCGGCTTGGTCGTAAGCATGACGAATAATATGTAAGAATAAGGCATAATTTCTAAGAGTATTCGCATGATTAGGATCTGCCTCTAATGCTCGCTTGTAATACACCTCGGCTTGGTCGTAAGCGTGACGGATAGTATGTAAGAATGAGGCATAATTCCCAAGAGTATTCGCATGATTCGGATCAGCATCTAATGCTTTCTTGTAATACCTCTCGCCTTGGTCGTAATCGTGACGGATATTATTTAAAAATACGGCATAATTGCCAAGGGCATTAGCATTCTTCTGATCAGCATCTAATGCTTTCTTGTAATACCTCTCGGCTTGGTCATAATCGTGGCGGATATCATTTAAGAATACGGCATAATTGCCAAGAGTAACTGCATTCTTCGGATCTGCCTCTAATGCTCGCCTGTAATACACCTCGGCTTGGTCGTAAGCGTGACGAATATTACATAAGAAATTGGCATAATTCCCAAGAGTAACTACATTCTTCGGATCTGCCTCTAATGCTCGCTTGTAATACGCCTCGGCTTGGTCGTAAGCGTGACGAATATCATGTAAGAATGAGGCATAATTCCCAAGATTATTCGCATGATTCGGACCTACCTCTAATGCTCGCTTGTAATATGTCTCGGCTTGGTCGTAAGCGTGACGGATAGTATGTAAGAATAAGGCATAATTCCCAAGAGTATTCGCATGATTCGGATCTGCCTCTAATGCTTGCTTGTAATACACCTCGGCTTGGTCGTAAGCGTGACGAATATTACATAAGAAATTGGCATAATTCCCAAAAGTATTCGCATGATTCGGATCTGCCTCTAATGCTCGCTTGTAATATGCCTCGGCTTGGTCGTAAGCGTGACGAATAGTATGTAAGAATGAGGCATAATTCCCAAGGGCATTAGCATTCTTCGGATCAGCCTCTAATGCTTGCTTGTAATACACCTCGGCTTGGTCGTAAGCGTGACGGATATTACATAAGAAATTGGCATAATTCCCAAGAGTATTCGCATGATTCGGATCTGCCTCTAATGCTTGCTTGTAATACCTCTCGGCTTGGTCGTAAGCGTGGCGAATATTATTTAAAAATACGGCATAATTGCCAAGAGTAATTGCGTTCTTCGGATCTGCCTCTAATGCTTGCTTGTAATACATCTCGGCTTGGTCGTAATCGTGACGAATAGTATGTAAGAAATTGGCATAATCTCCCAATAGATTCGCATCTTGAGGATACTTGGCAATACCTTCTTGGTAGATCTTGTCTTTCTTGTCTATATCTGTCTCTTGATTTGCGTCAAACAAATAGCTCAAAGCACCGGACAAAACATTGTGATATGATGCTGAGGTTTCCTGTGACAAACTCCTTTTTATCTCTGAGATTTCTTTTCTTTGTGCATTAATATTCTCAAGACGTCGATAAGTCGCCTCTAATAGCTCATGCATTGGATTAGGTCTTTTTATTTCCTCTATTCCATCAAGAAATTTATACCCTAATGCAGCATAACAATCGTACATAAATATATCAAATCCATTTATTGCTATCAGAAAATCATTAGGATTCAGTATGTTTCGAGCTTTTGAAGAGAGTTTACCCCAAAGATGCTCTCGCCAAGAAAGATCGTTTTCTGAATCTTGATTAGATGGCTCTTCTCCAGGATTGTATACACACCAATAAATCTGCTTCCGATTATTGAGCGATGTGAAATAGTCCATTAAGCTTTCGTCATTTCCCCCATAGCCAAGCACAATCAGAAAATAATCCGAAAGGAATCTATCTAATATGTCTTCCCAGGCTTTTTGTATGGTTCCGGTATGCTCCCGATCAGAAAAGGGATGGAAGAACAAATCCCGATGGACCTTCAGAATAATAGGCCTATCGCTACGTTTGGGCACATAACCGGCCAAAGCCTCATGCCCGGCGATGAAAGGTTTTTCCTTCGTATAAGTACGAATGGCATCTTCCAAAAGATTGTCGAAATTGGTCGTGATCACCACATTGTGCTTTTCCCTCACCATGATATTAGCCAAAATAAGGTAGCCAAGGGATGGCTCTTTACCCTCCATATAATGTCTAATACAATCGTAACCGGATTCAGGAATATGGCCAAAACGTTTTTCATAGATCTGCGGATAGAACTCTCCCACGTTGTCCTCTGAAATTTGAACCTTATTCTTCCATTTCGCAAAATCGTCCTTACCGCAATCCTCTTCTATCTCCTGGATCCATTTCCTTGCCAAATCTGCTCCGGTGGGAATGCCGGAAGACATGGATGCTCCTGCCCCTATCAAGAAACAGAATTTCATCCCTTTGGATTCTCCGGAAGCATCTTTCAGCATCCTGACAAGTTGTCTTGAGGTGATAGTTTTTGGTAGCTCCTCATTCATAATAAGTGCAGAGTCTTAATATCTACTATTAATAAATTGGTTTTCACAAGTGCAAATATGCAAAGAAAGCCTTATTCGCACAAGGGATCTTTTATGATTTTCGATCTCATAACAGGCAAAACTGCTTTCCGGCAAGCATTAAATCTTGCGCCAAAAAAGTTTTCAACAATGAAGAGAAGTTTGGAATGGTTCTAAATAAGCGACTGAAAGGAAGAGGAGAAACCGCTGAAAAGAGATCGGAAGACAGCGAAAAGAGATTGGGAAACGATTTATATATAGAACGAATTCGATTTATATATTTATCATTTTCGATTTATATATAAATCGTTTTCATTTAATATATAGATTGTAAAGTGTTTTATATATAAAACGAGAGGCCGAAAAGGCCTCTTCGACCGATGAAATAAAAAGAGGCACCTACCCAAGTTCACGACCGAACTCGGGCGGGTGCCTTAGTATCTGACAGAAATGTCGGAATCTTATTCGCGCTTGTACATCACAAATCCGGCACAAGCGTCCTCGCTCGACCGATTACTTCATGTAGTCTTCCCAGCGTACATTGCGCATGTCGCCGCTCTTGGCCAATTCCTGATGGAAGGCAAAGCAGCAGTCCAAATTCTGGGGTGTTTGTCCTTTGACTCCAAGCTCCAGATACTGACGAAGGAGGGGACGATAGTCGGGATGCACACATTTGTCGATGATCTCATGAGCACGCTCGCGTGGGTTCTTGCCTCGCAAGTCTGCAACGCCCCATTCGGAAATGATGACTTTCACGGAGTGCTCGCTATGATCGTGGTGCGCCACCATCGGGACGAAAGAACTGATCTTGCCGTCCTTCATAACGGACGGTGTAGTGAAGATGGAGACGTAGCTGTTGCGAGTGAAGTCGCCCGAACCTCCGATACCGTTCATCATACGCGTACCGCTAACGTGCGTAGAGTTGATATTGCCGAAAATATCCGCTTCGAGAGCCGTATTGATGGTGATAACACCTAACCGGCGGACGATCTCGGGATTGTTGGAGTATTCCTGCGGACGAAGGAGGATCTTGTCCTTGAAGAAATCCAGATTGGCGTAGATGTCCTGTATCACGGAGCGACTCACAGAGAGCGAACATCCGCTGGCGAACTTGATGCGTCCTTTCTTCATCAGAGCGATAACGGCATCCTGAATTACCTCTGTGTACATGTTGAAAGCCGGAATATCGGGATTGTCACCCAACGCTCCCAGTACGGCATTAGCCACATTGCCTACGCCGCTTTGCAGGGGAAGAAAATCTTTGGGTATTCGTCCGGCTTTCATTTCGCTCACGAGGAAAGCAGCCACATTGTCCCCAATAGCTTGCGTTACAGGGTCAAGGGGTGCGAAATCGCTCTCGTCATTAGGTTCGCTCGTACGCACTACACCGACTATCTTGGCCGGATCCACCTGTACATAAGGCTTGCCGATACGATCCGAAGGAGTATAGACAGGCAGCTCACGACGGGCAGGCGGATCGAGAGGTTCGCACAAGTCGTGCATACCCATGATCTCTTTGGGGTGCTTGTCGTTAAGCTCCACGATGATTCGGTCTGCCAGACGGCAAATAGTAGGCAGGATACCTACACCTGTAGTAGGCAGGATCTTACCGTCTTCGGTAACGTCTGCCACCTCTATGATGGCCACATCCACCTTGCCGTAAAAGCCATAGCGCAGATCCTGAGCCAAGGTAGAGAGATGAAGATCGAAATAGGAAGTGCTGCCATTGTTGATAAGATTGCGCAGATCCTTATTGGACTGATATGGAGTACGAAACTTCACAGCATCGGCCTGTGCCAAGACACCGTCCAACCGAGCACCGGTACTGGCACCGGTGAACATACCGATCTTGAAGGGATTGCCTTTTTCATGCTCTGCAATAGCTCGCTTGGCTATTGCCGCAGGTACTACCTTAGGGTTGCCTGCAGGGGTAAAACCGCTAAAGCCGACATTGTCGTTGTGATGCACAAACTCCGCTGCTTCTTCTGCAGTGATAAATCTTAGAGCCATAGTACGTATTATTATTGCTTAATTGGTTGTTGTTGAAATCGATTAACTTTGTTGCCTGCGAAAATACTGAAACTCTTTCATATAGAGGGAAAAATAACGATAAATTCAGACAAGAGACGATAGACAAGAGTATCAGAACATAAAAGGAGCGAGTCTCACGACTCACTCCTTCCCAAATTAACCAAAACCTTAACTATGAAAAATCTTACTTTTCCATCACAAACATAATGAGCACGAAGTAGTTTTACAAACTTTTGTCGGTAATAATCGAAATAATACGACAATTTGATATAACATACAAGCATGATCGAACAAATCGGAGCGGACTCTAAATCCGCCGAGAACAAACAAGAGCGCAAGCTCTACATCGAGACCTATGGCTGCCAGATGAACGTAGCCGACAGTGAGGTGGTAGCGTCCGTAATGCAGATGGACGGCTACAGCCTTACGGACAACGTGGATGAGGCGGATACGATCCTGGTCAATACCTGTTCGGTACGGGACAATGCCGAGCAGAAAGTGCTGAACCGGCTGGCATATTACCACTCGCTACGAAAGAAAAGACGGGCTTCTTCCCGTCTCGTTATCGGGGTATTGGGCTGCATGGCCGAGCGCGTCAAGGAGGAGTTGATCCGCGAACATCACGTGGATGTGGTGGCCGGCCCCGACTCGTACCTCGACCTGCCGAACCTCGTCGGAGCAGCAGAACAGGGAGAGAAAGCCATCAATGTGGAACTATCCATGCAGGAAACGTATAAAGATGTGATGCCGCTCAAAATGGGTGGCGTACATATCAACGGATTCGTCTCCATCATGCGTGGGTGCAACAACTTCTGCAGCTACTGCATCGTACCCTACACACGAGGCCGAGAAAGAAGCCGCGAAATAGAAAGCATCCTCAACGAAGTGCGGGATCTGAAAGCCAAGAATTTCCGCGAGGTAACGCTGCTGGGGCAGAATGTAAACTCCTACCGATACGAACAAAACGGGCGGATCATCCGCTTCCCCGATCTGCTCGCAGCAGTGGCCGAAGCTGTGCCCGACATGCGCATACGCTTCACCTCTCCTCACCCCAAGGATATGGATGACGAAGCCATCGCCGTCATGGCACGATACCGCAATATCTGCAATCATATACACCTGCCGGCACAGAGCGGAAGCGACAAGATGCTCCGCGTCATGAAGCGCGGCTATACGCGCCGGTGGTATCTCGACAGGGTAGCAGCCATCCGCCGGGCTATACCGGACTGCGCCATCAGCAGCGACCTCTTCTGTGGCTTCCATTCGGAGACGGAGGAAGACTTCGAAGCAACCCTTAGCCTGATGGAAGAGGTAGGTTACGACTCTGCCTTCATGTTCAAATACTCCGAACGGCCGGGTACTTATGCTGCTCGCCACCTTGTGGACGATGTACTCGAAGAGGTAAAGCTCGCCCGTCTGGATCGGATGATAGCCCTCCAGAATCGCCTGAGCGAGGAGAGCAACAAGAGGGACATAAGCAAGACTTTCGAAGTGCTGATAGAGGGCTTCAGCAAACGATCGCGCGAACAGCTATTCGGTCGCACTCAGCAAAATAAGGTGGTGATCTTCGATAAAAACGGTCACCGCGTGGGACAATACATCTATGTACGGATCAAGGATGCTTCTTCGGCTACTCTCTTCGGCGAAGTGGTAGAGGCTCCAACTTCGGAAAAGGGCTGAACAGTCGTATTCGATCGGGCTGAAGCTCTTAGGCCAAAGCCCTACCCCTATCCCGATTCATTCCGCAGAAGCCCGTTTTTCAGACAAAGCTTCGCCCCACTGCAGCCAAGGAATTCTCCCGAACTCCTTGGCTGTAATTACAATAGTAAGTGCAACAAACTTTTCTTTGTTATCCGACAGGGCAATCGCATTTGAAGCGTTAACACACATATAAGCCTGATGATGCTCTGTCCAAAATAAGCACGAAATGTATTAGAGATCCTATGTTACACTAAGGTCATTCTCGTCTTACCTTGATTATCCATAATATGCTAATAATTAGCACATTGCAATGAATACCGCAGGCCTACGATCTTTTTTTCAATCTCTGCATATAGCCGGTATTCCGTTCGTTTTTCGGTCAATGTAGAGTTGAATTACCGCTAAAAATCGCTAATGGCCGTCATTAAAAAAGTAAGACCTAAAGACAAATCTGGGTTCAAAGGTCTCTTATAGTAAATCGCAAGCCTGTGTTGATGTTCCACACGCTCCGGCCATTAATGTCATTCCGACCCTATCGCTGCTATTCTTTGCGTGGGTGAGAGCATCGAATTCCGATAGGTAGTCCAAAATTTTTCGCTGAATATTTGGTCAATTCGGACAAGTAAGCTATGTTTGCGGTGTACTATCAGACTAATACAGCATGTCTATATAGTTTAAATTACTGATTATTAAGCAATAGAATCCAAAATCAGACGAACGTAATATAGAGGAAAAAGAAGTCAAACAAGAAAAAAGCATCGCAAAAAAGGAAAAGAGAAACAAAAAACATCTTGCCAATATAGACTCGATGAGTAGCATACACCAAAAGAGACAGCATGATATAAGAGTAAAAAAACAGAAAACGAACAAAAACAGAATAAAACAATGATCAACGCAAAAAACATCAGATTCAGCTATCCGCGACAAAGGTCGCTTTTCGAAAGCTTAAACCTCGACCTGCCGAAAGGGAGTATTACGGGACTGCTCGGACGAAACGGGGAGGGAAAGACTACGCTACTGAAACTCCTATGCGGCCAATTACTCCGAAAGGATGGCAATCTGACAGTATTGACGGAAGACCCACGACACCGCTCGGTGAAGTTTTTGTCAAAAGTGTTCCTGCTGCAAGAGGAAGTGACCTGCCCGAATGTTACGATCAGGGATTACTTCCGTATGATCACTCCTTTCTATCCCTCCTACTCACCCGAAGTAGCTCAGGAAATCATCATCGCTTTCGACCTGAACTGGGACATGAAGCTCGGCAAGGTATCGCAGGGACAGAAGAAAAAGGCTGTCATCGCATTGGCACTCTCTCTTCGTACACCACTCTTGCTGATGGACGAACCGACCAACGGGCTGGATATTCCGAGCAAAAGTGCTTTCCGCCGCCTGATGGCACGATATATAACGGAGGAGCAAACGGTCATTATCAGTACACATCAGGTACGCGATCTGGAGCAGATCATCGATCGCATCGTAATGATGGACAAGAATGCCATCGTCTGCAACAGGTCCGTAGCCGAACTGAGCGAGCGATTTGCCTTCCGCCAAGTGGTACCGGGCGATAAGCCTATATATAAGGAAGGCTCTACAATGGGCGAAGTGGGTGTGTATGAGAATACCACCGGAGAAGAAACGCCCTTCTCCATGGAGCTGTTTTTCAACGGCATGATAGCCGAAAGAGAGGTGTTTAATCGCGTGTTGAATCGCTAAAGCTACTACCACTATGACTGCATTAGTAAACAGCCGGCCGACAAATGTCTGGCAGCGCATCGGTCTCCTCTTTGCGATGGAATGGGGTACTCAGAAGAGAAACATTCTGGCCGTAACCGGCACACTCTGTGTAGTAGCCCTTGCTATTGCCATCCTTATATCTGTCAGTATCAATAGGCCTATCTCAGTGGAAGGATTGTCAGGATATATATTTGGTTTCAGTTCATTGTTTTTAATGACGACGATGGTCTATACTTACATCGCCATTCAAAGACAAGTCAATCACTCCAAGACCATAGCCTATACAATCATACCGGCTTCTGTGGGAGAGAAATACGTGGTACTTCTGCTTTCTTTTCTGTTTCCGTTCATATGGACTATCGTTCTTTTGGCTATGGCCATATTGTTCTTGGGCATCTTGCTTCCAAGTACATGGACAGCCCTATATGAGCTGTGGATGAATCTCTTCTTCATAGAACACATTGTATCGGTCGAAGAAGCAGAGTGGGCTGCAAAAATCGTTAGTTCCCTGAGATTCTATTTCATCTTATACAATATCGTGGGTGCTTTCTGTAGCATAGCCATGGCTCTTTGGTGCTGCATCAATGTACGAGGCACCACTCAGTCCATTCTTGCCCATATCGGACTCAATGCCGTGCTGGGTATTTTCTCCTCAGTAGTCGTATTGCCCGCAATGGTAGCACGCTTATCCTATATCGAATACAGCAATTCCATAAATGAGAGAGAAGTTATGGATGTTATTTTTTCCCCCGAGATATGGAGCTACCAGCTGATCACATTAGGATTGGCAGCGATACTATTCTATATCCTATCCTATTTCTCACTGAAAAAACGACAGCTACGATGACGACTACACAGAATCAACATAAAACTGTGCCCTCCTTTCTCGGGCGTATAGGACTGCTCCTTCGCATGGAGTGGTGTACACAGGGACGCAATACTCTATTTTTCCTGTTGGCTCTACTGGGAGCACTCGTAGGTCTGACGATGCTATTGCACATAGGAGATGAGCTAAATCCTCTCTCGGTAAAGGATCGAACGCATTTTGACCTTTGGCCGTTGACCCTCGTTTGCGTAGCTTTCTACGTATTCCGAATCGTACAAGGCCGGGTCAATAAGTCCGACACCGTCACCTATACCTTAATACCGGCTTCTGCCACAGCAAAGTTCGTCGTTATACTGATAGAGGGGATATTGGCACTGTTGGTAGCCGCTGTTGTAAACCAAATAGCCTATACGATAGAGGTACTCCTCTACCCCGCTGTCTTGGAAGCATCGTACTATGCGCCTTATATCTGGCAGACATCAGCAGGCTATGGGTGGTTTTCATCCGGATTCTTGGATCTCTACTGGCCGGGGGCCGTCATTCTGTTCAATGTACTGTCAGCAGGTATTTACTTCGCCGTTAGTGTCCGAAAACTCACCATGGCTACCGTGGCTTTCCTCCTGACTATGGGAGGTGAAACGATTTTGTTCGGCATACTGACATCCAATCTGAACCTGTACGGAGAAGATCTTTTCACTGCTCTTTTCTTCGGCGGTATCGGCTTGTGCCTATTCGTTTTATCCTTTATCAACCTTCAAAGACGACAACTGAAATGACTGCTATACTTCAAGCACAATCCATATTCCTCCAAATATCGGACACGATCAAGGACAGGATTCTCTCCGGCGAATATTCGGCCGACGAAAGAGTACCATCTGTCCGCGAATTGGCCGAACAGATGGAGGTCAATCCCAACACAGCGATGCGAGCTGTCGAACGCCTGCAAATGGAAGGTATGATCTACAACAAGCGCGGACTCGGCTACTTTGTCAACCCCAACGCTCGCGAAGAGATCCTTGCCTCTCGACGCAAGAAATTCGTAGAAGAGGTGGTACCGGCCCTATTCAGCGAGATGAAACTCCTCGGTATAGGCCTCGACACCCTCCAATCCGAATGGGACAAACAAACAGAGAATAATTCATAGACTATATGCGTTGCCTTTTTATCCGCTCCCGTTGCGGCATTGCGCGAGTCGCCGCCAATGGGGGCGGAGCGGAAGACCCCCTCTCTCCTAGCCCTTCTTTCCGAGCATTCTGATAAGGGAAAGGAGTTCGACTACAGACTATTCACAAGCAATAAACTTAAAGTGTTTGCAACAGGTAACAGCCGATACATACACAATAAACCAACAATCATCCAAGCAATGAAACGAATCGTTTTATCATCTTTCCTATTCGTTCTGTCCATACTTTCTTTGATGGCACAGAACAATACCCTCGATGTACACATATCCGGTACGATCAAGGATGCCTCCTCCGGCGAATCGGTGCCCTATGCTACTGTAAGCATCCGGCCGGCAGGAGCAGATACCACACAGGTGTTCCGACAAGTGACTGACGGCAACGGCTACTTCGTCATAGGCCTACCGGCAGCTCCCTCCTATCACCTGACAGCTTCGTTTGTAGGTATGAAAACCCATACCATGCAGATTAGTCGGGAAAATGGACAGCGGGACATCAAAGCTGTCGATATTTCGCTCGAATCCGAGGACAAACAACTCTCCACCGTCACCGTATCGGCAGCACGACCACTGGTGAAGATGGAGATAGACCGCCTGTCCTATAATATGAAAGATGACCCCGCAGCCAAGACGAACAACCTGCTCGAAATGCTGCGCAACGTTCCTTTGGTAACAGTGGATGGTCAGGGCAATATCCAGGTGAAAGGATCTTCCAACTTCAAAATCCACCTCAATGGCAGGCCCTCGACCATGGTGAGCAGCAACCCGAAGGAGGTCTTTCGCTCCATTCCTGCCCATACGATCAAACGGGTGGAGGTCATCACCGATCCAGGTGTAAAGTACGATGCGGAAGGCACAAGTGCCATCCTGAACATCGTCACGGAAGAAGGTAAGAAGCTGGAAGGATATTCAGGTTCCATCACGGCCAGTGTCAGCAACAATCCCACAGCCAACGGTAGTATCTTTCTGACGGCCAAGTCCGGCAAAGTCGGGCTGACTACCAACTATAACTACTACGGTGGCAAAAACAAGGGCTCTCGCTACTTTACCGAACGTACTACATCCATGCTCCAAACGATAGAAGAAGGCAAAGGGCAAGAAACCTTTGGCGGACACTTCGGCAATGCCCTCCTCTCATTCGAGATAGATTCGCTCAATCTCTTTACGGTGGGCGGCAATGTACGCCTTTGGGAGATGACCACCGACCGGAACAGCGTAGAAAAAAGCTTTGTCGGCAGCAACCTCATGTCCTACATAGACAGAAAACTCAAAACACAGATGGATGCCGGATCATACGAGCTCAATGCCGACTATCAGCACAGCACTCGCCTGCCGGGCGAATTGCTCACCGTTTCCTACCGCTTCACTCACAATCCTAATAATAGCGAGACCTTCATTGACCAATGGAAGCGCGATCCGCTCAATACAGCTAATACGATCCAGTACGCCGGCCAGCACTCCAAATCCGATGCGGGCATGGACGAACATACGGCACAAGTGGACTATACACGTCCCTTAGGACAAGCACATTCTTTGGAAGCAGGGCTGAAGTACATCTATCGTCATGCCATGAGCGATCCGCTCTATGAGATACGACCATCCGAAGATGCTCCGTGGCAGCCCGGCTCCCTATATGCACAGAATCCGTCGAACGGAAAATTCCGCCACGATCAATACATCGGAGCAGCCTATGCCGGCTACAACTATCGTAAGGATCAGTATTCTTTGCAAACCGGCCTCCGAGTGGAAAGCAGCAGGCTGAAAGCACTCTTTCCCGAAAACGCAGCAGCAGATTTCTCCCACAACTCGTTCGACTGGGTGCCACAGCTCACGCTCGGCTATACCCCCTCGCCCATGAAGCAGCTCAAGCTGGCCTATAACTTCCGAATCCAACGTCCTGCAATCGGCCAACTGAATCCCTACCGGCTACAGACCAACGATTATCAAGTACAGTATGGTAATCCCGACCTAAAGTCGGAGAAGCGTCACCACGTCGGTCTCTCCTATAATCAATACGGAGCCAAGGTCATGCTTACAGCATCGCTCGACTACGATTTCTGCAACAACGCCATCCAGAATTACACCTTCTCCGACCCGGCCAATCCCAATCTGTTCCACCAGACCTATGGCAATATCGGACGAGAGCATTCTTTCAACTTGAATACCTATGCCATGTACACGCCGGCCGTATGGGTCAGGATTATGCTCAACGGAAATATCGATCGCACATTCCAAAAGAGCGAAGCACTCGGCATTGATGTCAATTCATGGTCCGGCATGGTATACTCAGGCCTGATGTTCACCCTGCCGAAGGATTGGACTGTGAATCTCTTCGGAGGTTATTATCATGGGGGAAGAAGCTACCAGACGAAGTATGATGGCAATGTATTCAACAATATCGGTATAGCCAAACAGCTTTTCGACAAAAAATTGAGAGTCTCGCTGAGCGCAAACAACATTCATGCGAAGTATTCGACATGGAAGAGCCGGACCATTGGCAATGGATTTACTATTTATTCGGAAAATGCCGGTATACAACGGAGTGTTTCCCTCAGCCTCACCTATAGCTTCGGTAAGATGAATACACAAGTGCGCAAGGTACAGCGTACGATCGTCAATGACGACCTCAAGCAGACCTCATCCCAAGGACAGCAGGGTGGCGGACAAGGAAATCCTACCGGCAATTGATCAAGAAACACTGTAAAAAAACACCATACAATGAGAAAAAAGATTTTCGCCGGCCTTGTCGGTCTCATAGGCACAGCACTGATAGCCGGTGCATGCAATATCAAATTCGACAACAAAGGCAAAACAATCACCCCCAAGGGCGATGCCATCACGGAGACTCGCAACATCGGTACATTCGACAAGATCGATGTCGAGGATGCATTCAACATCCACTACAAAGCCGGTATTCCGACTGACGGACTGACCATCGAGGCAGCACCCAATCTGATGGAATACATCGTCACGGAAGTGACGGATGGCGAACTTTCCATCCGACTCAAAGACCGCTATTCGATCCACGACGGGAAGATCGTCATTACGGTCGGTTCACCCACCCTCAAGGCAGTGGAGATGTCCGGTGCCTGTGCACTGAATGTGGAGGGAGAGCTTACCGGCGACCGGCTCGATCTGGACCTGTCGGGAGCTTCTTCTGTAAACCTCACCGGCCGTCTCAAAGCATTGGATATAAACGCTTCGGGAGCTTCCGGTATCAAACTGAAAGGCTCCGGCGAGGAGTTTACGCTCTCATGCAGCGGAGCTGTTGGTTGTGATGCATCCGATTTCATTACCCAACGTACCGAAGTATCCGTTAGTGGCACGGCATCGGTAAAGATCAATGCTTCCGAGTCTGTACGGGGAGATCTCTCCGGCATATCCTCTCTCGAAAATTACGGAGCCTCTTCGAATGATGAGGTAACAACCTCCGGCATGTCTTCCTACAAGCACAAATAACCCTATATAAGTAGAAGGGATGACCCTCACATCGGAATAGGACGACGTTACCAAGCTGTTAGGACGACCTTACCGAGCTATTAGGACGACGTTACCGAGCTATTAGGACGACGTTACTGAGCTGTTAGGACGACCTTGCCGAGCTGTTAGGACGACCTTACCGAGCTATTAGGACGACGTTACTGAACTGTTAGGACGACCTTACCGATCGGGGCACTACTTTTGAATAGAATATGTCAGCATATTTTTCTAATCTTGTCGTCGCTATCGGCAGAATCCAATGGTCCTCTCCTTCCTGTCCGATACCACCGAAGAAACAAGCAATTCATCATAATCACCCAACAAAATACCAAGTATGAAACTAAAAATCCTATTACTAACAATCCTGACATTAGGAGCAATGACTGTGCATGCACAAAAGATCACAGGCGACTGGAAAGGAATGCTCTCCATTCCGCAAGCCAACATGGAGCTGGAACTCATATTCCACATCACCGGAGAGGGTGCCAACCTCTCCACGACGATGGATGTACCTGCTCAGGGAGCAACCGGCATACCCGTAGAGAAGACCTCCTTTGCCGATGGCAAACTGACACTCTCCGCAGCTGCCCTTCAGTTCACATTCAAGGGCACCCTGTCCGGCAATACGATAGAAGGCAATGTAGAGCAGATGGGCTTCAGCCTGCCGCTTACGCTACAACGATTCGAATCCAAATTGCCCGGCAATACAGCCTTGCCTTCGACCGAAGAAGAGCTTAAGGCACTGGCAGCTTTGGACAAGGGCAACTACAAATACAAGGTAGAAGACTACTTTGCCAAACCCAAGGCTTCCGCTTTTCAGCTAAGCCCCAACGGCAAGTACCTCTCATACATGGAAAAGGACGATGCCGGCAAACGCCATGTCTATGTCAAGGAAATTGCCACCGGCACCGTCAAGCGTGCCATCGAAGAAAAGGACGAACTGATCAAAGGCTACGGATGGATCAACGACGAACGTCTCTTCTTTGTCATGGACAAAGGAGGGAATGAGAACTATCACCTCTTTGCTTCGAATATCGATGGCAGCAATACCCGCGATCTCACCCCCTTTGACGGAGTGAAGGCTTCGATCCTCAACATGCTCAAAGAGCAGAAGGACTACATGATCATATCCATGAACAAAAACAATCCGCAGATCTTCGAACCCTACAAACTGAATGTAGTAACAGGCGAGCTGACCCAGCTCTACGAGAATAAGGATGCGGCCAACCCCATTCAAGGTTACGAGTTCGACAAGGACGGCGAACTGCGTGGATACAGCCGCCTCGTAAACGGGATCGAATCCGAGTTGTACTACAAGGATTTGGCTACGGGCGAGTTCCGTCTGCTGAAGAAAACACACTGGGACGACACCTTCGGAGTCATCGCGTTCAACTATGCCTCCAAGAACAAAGACGAAGCCTATGTACTGACCAACCTGGACAGCGACAAGACTCGTATCGTACTCTACGACCTGAAGCAGAACAAGATCATCCGCGAGATCTTCGCCAACGAAGACTACGACGTCAGCGGCCTGCACCTCTCTCGTAAGAGAAACTACGAAATAGACCTCATGGCCTACGAAGGCGAGAAGTCCGTAGTCGTACCCGTAAGTGCCACCTACAAAGAGCTGCACAAGCTGATGGAAAAGGAATTCAAGGGCAAAGAATTCTCCGTGGTCGATTACGATGATGATGAGACCATCCTGCTTATCGCCGTACAAAGCGACAAGCTATACGGCACCTACTACCAGTTCGATACGCGCACCAAGAAGTTTACCCTCCTCTATGACCTGATGCCTCAGCTCAAGGAGGAAGATATGGCCGAGATGCGCCCCATCAAATTCAAGAGCCGCGACGGACTCACCATCCATGGCTATATCACTCTGCCGAAAGCAGCCCTCGAAGGGAAGAAAGTACCCCTGATCGTCAATCCGCATGGAGGCCCCCAAGGCATACGCGACTCATGGGGCTTCAATCCCGAGACCCAGCTCTTCGCCAGCCGCGGATATGCCACCCTGCAAGTCAATTTCCGCATCTCAGGCGGATACGGCAAGGAATTCCTCCGTGCCGGATTCAAACAGATCGGTCGCAAAGCTATGGACGATGTGGAGGATGGTGTGCGCTATGCTATCAGCCAAGGTTGGGTGGATCCCGACAGGATCGCCATATACGGTGCCAGCCACGGTGGTTATGCCACGCTGATGGGTCTGGTGAAAACACCCGATCTCTATGCCTGCGGTGTGGATTACGTAGGTGTATCGAACATTTACACCTTCTTCGACTCCTTCCCTGAATATTGGAAGCCGTTTAAGGAAATGGTCAAGGAAATTTGGTACGACCTCGACAATCCGGAGGAAGCAGCTATTGCCAAGGAAGTATCCCCCTTCTTCCAGATCGACAAGATCAATAAGCCACTGTTCGTCGTACAGGGAGCTAACGACCCACGCGTGAATATCAACGAGTCCGATCAGATCGTGACGGCACTGCGTGCCCGCGGATTCGAAGTACCCTATATGGTGAAGTACAACGAAGGCCACGGATTCCATCGTGAAGAAAACTCCATGGAGCTATACCGTGCCATGCTCGGTTTCTTCGCCAAACACCTGAAGAAATAAGCCGGAGGATATAAGGCTGAAAGCTCAAGAGGGTGCTGCAAGCGTTTCGTCTTTGCAGCACCCTCTTCGTTTTTGTCAGCCATGCTCAAACATTCTGTCCGGCCCCAAAGAGATTTTTCGGTGGGATCACCTTTGAGGCTTGTATCCTCTTGATTCTTTCAATCGAAGGAATTAGGGATAATGCAGGATTGGACACTTCTTCTCAACGAATACGGCATCTTACTCCCATATCCCAATCGTATCAGAACCGTAGGATATGCGTCTTCGATACCGAGTATTTCTGCCATTTTTCTCGAAAGGCCCTGTACCTCATTGGGCTGGTTCATATAAGCATGCGAAATACCCATGCCTGTAGCCTTGAGCAGGATATGTTCCAATGCTCTCCCCAATTTTATCCATTGCACCACCGTATTGTTCGAAGTGGTAAACAAAACAAAATGAGAAGAGGAGGCTATCTTTCTTCTATCATTTCTATTTTGAGACTTCTCGTTAATGAGTCGGGTGATAATGGCCTTTGCAATGAAGCGAGACAGATTGGGTGCACCGAATACGGCATAGCTGAGTCCGTCTCTCGTTGCATCTTGATGCTTCTTGTTATAGCGCATCCATTGCTGCAATTCTTCTTTGAACTTTTTGTCTCGCATTTGTATGCTGTTGCCCTCACAAACCATTTCCGAAATAGCGTCGAACTCCCGTGTGCCATTCTTGAAGAAATGGACTCCGACACAAGGTTCCATATCGCTCTTTTCTCCCAAAGCGACAATGTCGTTCACAGGAATAGTATTTCCATCATAGACACTTCTGTTCGTCTGCCTTACGGATATATGAGGAAACAGAGGAGATGGAGTATCGGAATCCTGCTTGGTAAGTTCGATGTGGATCGTGCCGTTTTCTGCGATAGAGACCATCGTCTCGTATCCTTTATGGACTGCCGCTACACAAAGATTCTCCGTAGCGCATCCAAGTGAAACAAATAGCTCTCGATTATCAGGATCGACTACGGGCAGCGTTTTTGTAAAATCGGGCAGAATGTCGATTCCCGTCTCTTTAATCCTGAATGTCCATGGTTGCGTATTATGCCCTGAAGGAGCTTTGACAGCCTGCTCGATCAGAAACGAACAGTCTGTGTCTTGTGCAAATATCTTGCTCATAACCTCAACAAATTAAATGGTTAAATGTATATCTACTTGTCGAATATGTTTCATCCATAAGTCGATCCTCAGATCTATCCCCGTACAATCTGTTCCCATCCTCTCTCGCTCTGCATATCGATTCCGTTGTATACGGGACTCCGCTCTTCCATCGATACGAGATAGCCGATAGATGCGGAAATGATACTTGCCAACGAGGCAACTTCCATACTTGGCGATTGTGTCAGTCGGCTGACGATTTCTACCGGCTTACATCCGTTTTGCTCACGTTTTTCACTCAAGGTACGAATGGTCTGATTTTCTGCGGTGAGTTCCCTATCCTTCATACGCTTTTTCAACCATGATTCCGGAAGCTCCATTGTCTTCACCTGTGAGAAGCCTGTTACAAGAGCGAAAAATACCCTCTTTAGGAGAGATCTCTACTGCCACTTTGCCCATAATAAATACTGCAAGGAGAAAGAGCATTTGACACACAAACAGCTTCGCATCCGTTCACTTACCGGTCTTGATATGCAGCTTTATTTTCTTCATCGCCCAGTCGTAATGACTGGAAGTGGCTGATACGCAGTATGCACCGAGAGTCGAAGTACCCGTCCAGTCGAATACTCCCTTGGCAAATAATTCATCGTTCGAAAATGTCTCGATCAATGCCATTACTTGTCGATGGTTTTCTTTCAATTTGTCCTTTGCTTCTGCCAATGGCGTCTGTTGGTGTTTCTTCCAAAACTCCACGTTCATCACCGAATAAGTCTTCCAGTTATAGGGTTCAGGCAGAAAAGGCTTGCGTTCGCCCTTGCTGTTGGAGTTGATCCAATTCAGCAAGAGTTGGTGCCACTCGTACAGATGCACGAGTACATCGCGGAGGTTTTTGTCCCGACCCCAATGTGCTTCCTTGCCGGCTGTAGCCATTTGGTCGGCAAATGTCGCATTCTGCAGATCATCGCTCATTCCGTCAATAAGTACCCATAGCTTCTCGAATTGCCCATTGGAAGCCATGATCAAATCCTGTTTCGTCGTTGCTCTTGCCATATTTCACTGTTTTTTAATGTCTTTATCCGGATGCTTGGAAGCATATTTGTAAGTGAACAAGACCAAAGGATCGGACAAATCCCATTTCTTTAGCTCTTCTGCGACCGATTCTTTGTGCTTCTTGCTGATGTCTTTCAGTGCGTTGCCGACAGACTTGCGCACGTATTCGCTTTCGTGCCCCCTATGCCGACTGAGCCATTCGATAGCAAGACATGGATTCTCTTTGAAGAATGGGCGACTTGTCCAAATCCTCAATCCCTCCGTTACGGCCCTGACCACATTCGCATTGTCGCTATCGAGCCATTCCCTGATGACAGGCAGGGACTTCTCGTACCCCTGCTCCTTACAAAACGTATCGAAAGCTTTGGCAAGTATCTCCTGCACACGCCAATTCATATCCAAGCTCACCCGATCTTTCAACGCCAGTTCGATCTAAGCGAACATACCATAAAAATAACAAGTAGCTGTAAATCATACTCTTTTGTGATTCTCCGGCTGCATAATGATCGGGAAGAAGGGGCGGCTTCCAAGTCATTGGGCTTCAGATGTAGATAAAAAGCCATCTGAAAGCAATATAAGTGCCTGAAAAACACTGTGTGGGAAATAAAACACACTAATAGCCAATGTGTTGTGCCATTCCTTTATATCGAACTCACGTTATATATAGAAAACGGCTATCTTTGCGAGGTTAAGTCCATCATAAGACAAAAACAGATGACAAGCAGAAAGCTCATTTTTTTCGCCGCACTGACGTTCCTTTTTGCATCCTGCGGAGAGTTTGTAAGGATACAGCAAAGCCCCGATACATCCCTCAAGTATTCGTATGCCAAGAAGTTCTACAACGAACGGAAGTACAGCAAAGCAGCTTCTCTATTAGAGGACGTACGAGGCATATATGACGGCACGAGCGAAGGTGAGCAGCTGATGTTTCTGTTGGCAGAATGCTATTTAGAGATGAGACGCGATGCCGATGCCGGCATCTGCTATCAAGAGTACTACAACAAATACCCCAAAGGATTGCGCGCCGAAGAAGCTCGTTACAAAGCCGGATATTGCTTCTACGAAGCATCGCCTGATTCGCGACTGGATCAGTCGGACACGTACCTGGCCATTCAGGAATTACAGTCTTATCTCGACTTTTTCCCCAATGGCAAATATGCCAAAGAAGCCGAGAATATGCTGTTCGGTTTGCAGGACAAGTTGGCCTACAAGGAATACAGGACGGCCAAGCTCTACTACAACCTCGGCTTGTATTTGGGCAATAACTATCGTTCTTGCATCGTGACAGCAGAGGCTGCATTGAAGACTTATCCATACACCAAGCATCGCGAAGAGCTGGTCTTCCTGATGCTTCAGGCTATGTATGAAGAGGCCTCTTTCAGCGTCAGTGAAAAGTTGCAAACGCGCTACCGTGATGTGGCAGACCAGTACTTTGCCTACATCAACGAATTTCCCAACGGGAAATATCTCAAGCAAGCCAAAAAGATCTACGACAGCGTCAGCAAGCATATCTCACAAGACGCTTGACGAATGCTCATACACACCCGGGGAGTCTCCCATCGCAGCAACATAAAGGAGACGGCAGAGGGTGGATCAACAACGGAACCGATCGGAAGAAAAAGGCCCTGACACAAGTACGACTAAAAACAAAAACAATCGAAAAGATATATGGAGCTTAAGAAAATGAATGTCCCCATGGACACCATTACACGTGACATGGTGCGTCTGAGCGAAGACACGGAGAACGTGTACGAGACAGTGATGATCATAGCCAAGCGTGCCAATCAAATCGGGCAGCAAATGAAACAGGATCTGGAAAAGAAACTTCAGGACTTCTCTTCTTCAAATGACAATCTGGAGGAAGTTTTCGAAAATCGTGAGCAGATCGAAATCTCGCGCTACTATGAGCATCTGCCCAAGCCCGGTCTGATAGCTACGGCAGAATATGAGCAGGACAAACTCTACTACCGTATGCCCGGAGCAACATCCACAAACGACTGATCTCCTAACAACGCCAACTTTTTCGACTTATGTGGCAGAGAATTCAGACACTTTGGCTCCTGCTCGCAGGTATAGCCATGACGGTGCTTCTATTCAAACCGATAGGGCTTTTGATAGGGCCGGAAGGACAAGGATACGCGATGAACATATTAGGACTATATGCACCGGCTACCAATGCGCTGGTCAAGTCCACTTGGGGTCTTTTTGCTCTTGATGCCATTATCGTACTGATCTCGTTTGCTACCATCTTCCTCTACAAAAAGCGAATCTTGCAGATCAGACTATGTATCTTCAATATCCTCGTCACGATAGGTTTTCTTATCTATCTGGGGATGCAGATTTGGCAGATATGCTCGGCTGAGAACTTGGAGTTCGGATTCCGTTTTTGGCTCTGCATGCCGATAGTCTCCATCATCCTGCACTATCTGGCCATTCGTGGCATAGGAGCGGATGAAGCCATGATACGGGCAGCCGAACGCCTGCGATAAGCTCACCCTATCTCGTCCCGAATCGGGACATGCTTACTTACCCTGTACAAAGTATGCCTCGGCAAAAAGAGCGTATTTCGTACAGGGTATATTTGTACCGGATGGGAAAAGAGCATTATCCGTAATTCGAACCGCAATAATTTCACTCGTGGCACGTGAACCCTTATTCACATTTAGACGAAAGGAGTAACTTTGTTCAAAAGGGGGTAACGGTGCCATACGTTATTCAGCTTGGCACTTCCCCTCATACTACTTATTAAAACATTCAAGAACAAATGGAAAACGAAAGCAAAACAATCAACATCGAACTGCCCGAAGAAATAGCTCAGGGCAACTACTGCAATCTCTGTATCGTGATGCACTCTCCGAGCGAATTTGTCTTGGACTTCATCCGTATGGTTCCGAATCGTGACACCGCACGAGTCCAAAATCGCATCATCCTGACTCCGGACAATGCCAAAAGACTTTTGACCACTCTCTCGGACAATATCCATCGCTACGAAGTGGAACACGGCGAGATCCACACCGAGCAACGCGTATCGGATGCCACATTTACATTCCCAACCAAAATAAAAGGCGAAGCCTAAGAAATGCTTTCCTCTCCATCCGGTCCTCTCAAAATAGTGGCAGAAGCATCCGTGCCCTATTTGAGAGGTATTGTCGATCCCGTTGCGGACATTACTTACCTGCACTCGGACTGCTTCTCTCCCGATACGATACGTCATGCCCGGGCGCTGATCGTCCGCAGCATCACCAAGTGCACACCGGCTCTTCTGCAAGGTACTGATGTACGGTTGATAACGACTGCCACGGCCGGATTCGACCATATCGACCGCGAATACTGCGAAAGCCACGGTATCCTCTGGCGCAATTCCCCCGGCTGCAATGCTACGGCCGTAGCGCAGTATGTAATGTGCTGCCTGTGTCGTCTGGCTTTGCGCGAGGGGTTTTCCCTGAAAGAGAAGGTAATGGGTATAGTGGGTGTAGGCCATGTAGGCGGTGAGCTGAAGCGTTTGGCCTCCGCCTATGGCATGGAGTTCCTGCTCTGCGATCCACCTCGGTCGGAGGCAGAGCAGGACAATAGCTTTCTTCCTCTAAGCCGACTGACGGAGCAGTGCGACATTATCTCATTCCACGTTCCCCTCACCCATGAAGGCCCTCACGCCACCTATCACCTCATCGATGAGGCTTTTCTACGCAGCTGTGCAGACAAAAGGCCTATCCTGATCAATGCCTGCCGAGGAGCCGTAGCGGATACCCAAGCTCTTATTCGGGCTGTCAAAAGCGGATGGCTCCAAGCCCTCGTAATAGATTGCTGGGAAGGAGAACCCGATATAGACCTCAGCCTGTTGGATTTGGCAGACATCGCGACTCCTCACATAGCAGGATTCTCTGCAGATGGAAAAGCCAATGGAGCCAGAATGTGCCTTGAAGCCATTACGGAAGTATTCGGACTGGAATTTCCCCTGCTGCATACTTTAGCCCCTCCCCCACCGACTCATCCCATCATAGATCTGTCGCTCTTCCCCGACCATCGTATCGAAAGGGCTTTGCTGCATACCTTCGATCCGCTCGTACCGGATCGATCGCTAAGGGCATCGCCGAAGACATTCGAAGAACAACGCAAAGCCTACCCGCACCCACGTGAGATGAAGGCTTTCACTGTCGTAGGAGCTACGACAGAAGAAGCGAAAATTCTTCGTGGGATGGACTTCATTTCATAACAGGAAATCATGGAAGCCAAACGAATCGTTGTCGTAGGAGCCACCTCTGGCATCGGGCTTGATGTAGCCCGCCTATTTATCTCTCGCGGTTGGTTCGTAGGTGTTGCCGGCCGCAATACCCAAATGCTCGATGCGTTGAAGCAGGAGAATCCCTCACAGGTCTATACAGCCGTAATAGACATCACGCATTCCGATGCTCCTGAAAGGCTGTCCCACCTCATCGAAGAAATGAGCGGTATGGATGTATACTTCCACTCGTCCGGTATCGGTTATAACAATCCGCAACTGGACGAAACGAAAGAGCTGGACACCCTCCGCACCAATGGAGAAGGATTTACCCGAATGATCGGTGCCGCCTACCGCTATTTTCGCCTTCGGAAAAAGGGTCAAATAGTAGCCATCAGTTCGGTAGCAGCAACAAGAGGAATGGGATCCGCTCCTGCCTACTCCGCCACCAAACGCTTTCAAATGCACTATCTCCAATCCATACGCCAATTGGCCACAACAGACAGCCTACACCTGACCGTTACGGAGATTCGTCCCGGATTTGTCGATACCCCCCTACTACGAGACGGTAAGTATCCAATGCTGATGGAGTCCAAGATAGTTGCCCAAGCAATAGTAAAGGCTGTCATCCGTCGAAAAAGACTGCTGACTTTCGACTGGCGCTATCGTTTACTGGTCGCTTTCTGGCGTATGATCCCCGTTCGAATATGGGAGAAAACAAGAGTATAAGGCCGAAAACAAATATTGATTGGACTAATATGCGCCTTTTTGGCCTAATATAGTTGCACGAGAAATACATCGCCTTATTTTTGTACTGTGTTTTTCATGGTATTAGATTTTAAGGTTAATAAGGAAGTAAGGGCTGTCGGGAGATAGCCCTTATTTTTTTGAAATCCGCCCTAACAAATCCCCTCCCTTCTATCCTCTAAGTGCCCCCCTTCATCTTCTTTGTGTCCGATCAGCATACGAATAAGCATGAAGAATCGCATGGAAAGGATCTGTAATTCTACTGGCACGAATGCCGAATCATCCCTGCTTGTACTATTCATTGGTATAAAAACATGTGCCAAAAAAGTTTTCAACAACGAAGATGTGTTTAGAATCATTCTAAATAAGCACCCAAACGCAAGTGTTTTTGGCTGCCAAAGAGAAGATAGAACGAACTTCTTCAGATCAGGATACGAATATCGCAATACATGATAACGATCTATATACAAATCATTTACGATCTATATACAGATCGTTTTTAATTTATATATAGATCGTAAATGATTTGTATATGGATCGTGGGCTGAAAAAAGCCTTTTCAAGAGTTGAAATACAAAGAGGCACCCGCTCAATTCATGGCCGAACCGAGCGGGTGCCTTAAGCATTTGATCTATTATGGAAGTATTATCCCAATCCTATTCGTTGCCGAGATCCATGCGTTTGGGGAAGCAATATACGGTGCACGTATGAGTTCGGCCCAATCGGCCGGACAAATCAAGAGAAAGGGTAAAGTTCGGATACATGTCTAATGTCATTTAGCCGTTTAATACAAAACACTGTCGTTCGATAGAATCTCGCTGACATACTGCGATTTGGCTTTAACAGGAGATCTCTATCGCTCTGCAAATGTAACGAAAAAGACCGACCGGACAGAAACTCTTGAAGAAAGCGACAGGCTTCGGAAGCCGCTTTATCGGAAAGTCGTTATCTTCGTTCGTCAAAGAGATACCTGTGTATCTCGTCAGTACGGTATTTATCATCGTTATGCCCATATCGAAAAAATCTTTTGGCAGATGGTTTTTATGTATGGTCGGTCTTACCGCTTCCATCCTTGTAGGAGCCTTGTCGCAGAGTTGCCGAGGCTGTGTATCCGAAGAGGGGAGAGCCGACAGCATCCCATGCGACTCCTCTGTCGTATCGGGGCTGCGCTCTGCGGACACGCTACGCGTGGCTACACTCTCATCATCGACCACCTACTTCGTGTACAAAGACGAAGAAATGGGCTATGAGTACGAGCTGGCCAAGCTGCTCGCCGACTCTCTGGGCTTGACTCTGGTCGTTGAAGTGGTGCCCAACGACGAGGCACTTTATGCTGCGGTCGATACCGGCCTGGTCGATATGGCAATTACACCTCAGGCCGCAACCTTCAAGGGTAAGCAGAAGTATCTCTTCGTTGGTCCCGAAGAAATATCGGGACAAGTATTGGTGCAACGCAGCGATGGCAATCCACGTATAACGAACGTAACAGATCTTATCGGCAAGCCCGTTACAGTCATGGCACATACTCGCTATGCCGATCGGCTCCGGCACCTGAACGAAGAAGTGGGGGGAGGTATCGATTCGCTGATCCTCAGCGGAGATACCCTCACGACCGAAGACCTGATCACGCAGGTAGCCAAAGGAGAAATAGACTACACCTTTGCCGATGAACAGTTGGCACGACTGGCACGAACCTACTACCGCAATATAGACATCAGTTTGAAAGTAGGCTTCGGACAAAGGCTGCAATGGATCGTCCGCAAGGACAATCATTGTCTGGCGCGGTGGGTGAACCGATGGGGGGAATCCATCCCCGACAAGGAATCGTACCGAGCCATACAGAAGCGATACTTCGAGATGAGCAAGAGCGACGATGAGGTCGAAGAGGAGCAGTCCGCTCCCCGACCTCGCATCAAGCTGAGGAAAGGGAGTATATCGCAGTACGATACCATTTTCAAGCACTATGCCGAGGAGTTTCGGCTCGGCTGGTCCTGGCATCTGCTCGCATCCATCGCCTACCACGAATCGCGCTTCAATGCCGGTATCGTAGGCTGGTCCGGTGCCAGAGGTTTGATGGGTATCATGCCGAGGACAGGCCGACGCTTCGGGGCCGACAAGCAGGAACTTCTGGATCCGGAAGTTTCGGTACGCGTCTCCATCCGATGCCTGTTGGCGTTCAAGAACGAATTTCCCGATGTAACGGATCCGGAAGAAAAGCTCAAGTTTACGCTCGCTGCCTACAATGCCGGCTCGGGTCACGTGGCGGACGCAAGGCGTTTGGCTGCGAAGTACGGGGGCAACCCCAACGTATGGGACAATAACGTGGAGGCATACATCCGCCTCAAGAAAGACCCTAACTACTATAACGATCCTGTCTGTCGCTCCGGCTATCTGCGAGGAGCGGAGACGATCAACTATGTACGCAGCGTAATGGCTCGTTATCAGGCATACAAACAGAAGGATTGATACCACTCTGCATCTAAAGACAGCATGTTTCAGGCACAGCATTTGACCAAAAGTTTCGGCGATTTGGTTCTCTTCGAAGACCTCTCTTTCAGTATCGAACGGGGCGAAAAGATTGGACTTATCGCACGCAACGGCAACGGGAAAACGACCCTGATGAATATCCTTACGGGAATCGACTCACCCGATTCCGGAGAAGTGATCTACCAAAACGGTATCCGCCGTGCATACCTGCCACAGCTTCCCCAAGTACTTCCGGGCAGTACCGTACTGGAGACCTGCTTCGGACACAACGATGAGATGACCTCCCTGATAGCGCGATGGGAGGAGGCTTCGGCTCGGGGCGACGGCAAACGCATGGAGGAGTTGCTCCCCGAAATGGATGCCCTCGGCGCGTGGGAGTACGAACAGTGCGCACGGGAGATTCTCACCCGTCTGCATCTGGACGATCTGCACCGCACCACGGACAATCTCTCCGGTGGGGAGCTTAAGCGCATCGCTCTGGCAGGTACGCTCATCGGCAATCCGGAACTGCTGTTTCTGGACGAACCGACCAATCACCTCGATCTGGACGTGATCGAATGGCTGGAGGGCTACCTCTCGCATCAGCAGATCGGACTGCTTCTGGTCACCCACGACCGCTACTTTCTGGATCGCGTATGCAACCGCATACTGGAGCTGGACAACAAACAGTTGTATGCCTACAAAGGCAACTACGAATACTACCTGAACAAACGGGAAGAGCGGCTGAAAGCCACCGAACGCGAAACAAGCCGCGCAGCCAACCTCCTGCGCCGCGAAGCGGAATGGATGCATCGCAGACCGCAGGCACGGGGTACGAAAGCGAAGAGCCGCATCGATGCCTTCTACGAACTCAAGGAAAAAGCCCAACCTCGCCACCGGGACGAAACGCTCCACCTCTCGGAACAGGGCAGATACATAGGCAATAAGATATTCGAAGCTCACAAAGTCTGTAAAGCTTTCGGCGATCGCACTATCCTGAGCGACTTCGACTACATTTTCAGCCGGTACGACAAGGTAGGTATCGTAGGGCCCAACGGCGTGGGCAAGACCACTTTCCTCCGGCTGCTGCTCGGCGAAGAAGAGCCGGACTCGGGGTATTTCGATGTAGGGGAGACGGTTCGCTTCGGCTATTACAGTCAGAAGGGCATGCAGTTTGACGAAAACAAACGCGTCATCGAAGCCGTGCAGGACATCGCCGAGGTGATTCGGAATGAAAAGGATGGTACCACCCTCTCGGCATCGGCCTTGCTGACGCAGTTCCTTTTCCCGCCCGAGAAGCAATATACGCCGATCCACAAGTTGAGCGGTGGCGAACAGCGCAGGCTCTACCTCTGCACCGTGCTGATGAAGAACCCCAATTTCCTGATTCTCGACGAGCCCACCAACGACCTCGATATCCTCACGCTGAACGTACTGGAGAACTACCTGAGCGAATTCAAAGGATGCGTACTCGTCGTCTCGCACGACCGCTTCTTCATGGACAAGGTAGTGAACCATCTCTTCACGTTCGAGGGGAACGGCATCGTGAAGGATTTCCCCGGCAACTACACCCAGTACCGCGAATACAAACAGCAGGAAGAGGCCGAAAGGCAGACCGTCGAATCTTCCCCCTCGACACGTAAGGCAGAAAGCGAAAAGCCCCGAACCGACGCTGCCGAGCGTCCGCGAAAGCTGACCTTCAAGGAGAAGCAGGAGCTGGAACGGCTCGAAGCCGAACTACCAAAATTAGAAAAGGAGAAAGCCGAACTGGAATCCCGAATGAGCAGCGGCACGATGGCCACGGACGAACTACTCACCGCCGGCGACCGGATCGCCGCCCTGATCGAAGAGATCGACAGCAAGGGGATGCGCTGGCTGGAGCTAAGCGACATCTGAACAGAGAGTGAGACGGCACACAGTAATAAACATCAACGATAATGATATGAAACGAACCTTATTTATCCTACTTGTACTCGTAGCCTGCTGTGCGGCTGTGGCACAAACCGGCGAAGCACGCCGTCGCGTCCTGATCGAAACATCGCGGGGCAAAATGACGGTAGAGCTTTTCAACGAGACGCCGATCCATCGCGACAACTTCATCTCCCTCGTCCGCAGCGGAGCTTACCGCGGCGTGCTCTTCCACCGCGTCATCAACCAGTTCATGGTACAGTCGGGCAACCTCCTGAGCAAAAACGCCAAGCCGCTCGAAGACCTCGGCAACGACACCACCACGCGTACCCTGCCGGCGGAGATCGATCCGTCCAAACACTTCCACCGATGGGGTGCACTCTGCGCGGCGCGACAAGGCGACGACGTGAATCCCGAAAAACGCTCATCGGCCACCCAATTCTACATCGTCACGGGACGATTCTTCACCGACTTCGATCTCGAACGCATGGCAGAGGAGAAGAAATGCACCTTTTCGGAAGAGCAGAAGAAAGCCTATATGCTCCAAGGTGGCGCACCCCACCTCGATGGCGACTACACCGTCTTCGGCCAACTGATCGAAGGCGAAAAGACCCTCTCCAAAATCGAACGCCAGCATACGGACGAGCGCAATCGTCCCCTGAAAGACGTCGTAATCCTTAATATGACACTGCTGAACTAAGACCACTGCCGAACACACATACGAAGAGGGGGAGCCGACCACGTGCCGGCTCCCCCTTCTTTTACCTCTACGTTTTTCACACGTATCAATCGGGAGAACAGCCATGCCATCGGGAGGAAAAAAACGGGAGAAAGGCCGGCTGCTAACATTTCCGACCGTTCCAAGAGCCACGCGACAGATCTTTTTGGTCGGGAAAATACCATTGTTCGCCGAGAAATCTGCATTTCGGCTCTGCAATGCAGATTGTCCGGCGGACAGCTCCCCCTTCGCCGAAAACGATCATAATCCTATACAGAGAAGAATCCTCCAACCGGCTTCGATGCAACGGCAAACAATTCCTCTGAGTTTTATAAGTGTTTCGGGGATCTTTTTTCTGCTGGGTTTTGAAATCTACAGATACTTTATGATGCTGATTGAGGTAGGTCCCAACTTTATAGAGTGATAGAACCGATTTTTCTGAAAGTATCGAAAAAAATAGAAAAAGAGATCGCATCTCACAATCATTAAAGATTGGAGGTGCGATCTCTCTTTTTTTCCGTACAGTACGATAATTATTCCCTTAAAGCCCCCTTGTCTAAAGGAGGGAGAGTCGCCGGATTATTTCACTTTCGTAAGGGCTTCGTCCACGGCTTCGAGTATAGGCAATACCGATATGGGAGAACCCACGGCTTGTTTCATCCAGTACTGCGGCACCAGTCGTCCCTGTACGAGCATGCGCTTCAGCTCCACGGCCAAGGATTTGCCCTTGATGTACTGTTCGATCTGAAAGTCGATGATATGCCCCATCGGATAATTGGGCAGGTAGAGCGGATAATTGATCATATGCGAATAGATGCCCAGAATGGTCTCGTCCTTTTCTCCGAGAATGCCGGCGTAGTACTTGTTCCAAACGGTTTTGGCCGCGTCCATGACCGCGAGTTTCAGCTCGTGTGCATCGGCTTCGGGATGCGTGTACATCCATTCCCAAACGGCCATGTCTACGAGGGATACGCCCATGATCTCGTAGCAATTCCAAAAGTTGGTCAGAGCCTCGTTGTACTCCTTCTGTGCATCGGGCTTGCTGACACCGAGGAGTTCGAGATCCCGCTTCTGGAAGAGGAAAGCGACGGCTTCGGTGAAGGATGTGTTCGGCACACCGTTGAGCATGTAGTAGTCCACATCGTTCATCGTGATGGTTTGCTCCGTATTGTGTCCGAATTCGTGTACGGCTATATTGTATCCTTTGTAGTCCATCCCCGTATCGGCGATACGTGTGCGCAGGCGAGCAAAGTCATTGCGCATCATCGAGCCTGCAGCATGGCCGGCACCTCGCGAAGGATCCACCATCACCAAAGAAGCTATCCGCTCGGCATCTTTGCTTTCGAATCCCAGCTTGCGCAGGATGTTCGGCAGATCGGCTTTGAGTGCTTCGGGTGTAGGATATTTAGCTGCGGTGATTTTGTCCAATTCGCTCTCTGGCATACCCGACTGCGAGCGAAAGCCGTTGTACCAGATGTCGAACGGCTCCAACGGGCGTCCCAATCGTTTGCTGATCAGTTGAGCCACCTTCTTTACCTGTGGAGAGGAGAGCAGTGTTTCGAATAGCTGTTTGACGTCTTCTTGCGGAATCTCCATCTCTCCCTCGAATGCACGCAGGATCTGGTTCGGCTGATGCGGCATGTATGCATCCTGTGCTTGCATCGCACGGAAATTGGCCAGGAAATATTCATATCGCGTATCGGGTTCGGCATGACCTCGGATAGCAGTGCCGGCCGGGTCGTAGAGCATATTGCTCAGGGGATCCCATTGAAAGTCCGTCTTGTCGATTACTTCGCGTGGGATACTTTGGTCGATGATCCTCTTGATGATCGCGTATATCATTCGCTGCTTTTCCAATCCGCCTTTCGTGTCCGCATAGTTGCTTTTGATCTCATCTCGCAGCCCCCAGTGCGTGATCAGTTTCATATTGCGGGGAAAGAGTGTGGAGCCGTCCGGACGCTGTAGGTAGCCCATACAGATATTGTATTCGGATATGTAGGCATCCCCACGTGTCAAGGTCTCCGATACGGATTGCTGCACTTCAGCCGGTATCCGCGAAGCGAAACGATCGCCCATTCGGGCAAAAGCCCACTCTTCTCTGCTCCACTTCGCCCCCAGCTCCATCTTCTCCGCGAGAGAGTAGTAGGGGAAGTTCAGTGCAGCTATCAGTCCGGCCTTATTGGCATAGAGATCATCGCTCAGGTGTGCCGACGCGCTGTATCCACCGAAGATCATATCCAGAGAACTGATCTCCGGCCCTTTGAGGTGGAGGGGTTCTTTCAGGGCCAGATCGATCTTGTTGAAGTAGCCGTTGAGGATTTCCAAATTCCGCTCCAGTGTACGATACATACGGCGCTGACCATCGATCGTAGGCTCGAAATTTTCGAGGACGAATGTGCGAAAAGCCTCCACGTCACCATCCTCTGCACGCCATAAAGCCGCTGCTTGTGAAGTGCCACGGTCGGCTCGGAAATGAACCTCCTTGCCATAGCGTTGCACCAATAGATCTGTCAGTTCACTGAGCATTTCCTGCCGAAAGGAGGACATACGTTTTTGCATCGGGTTTATATTTTGAGGTTTCACCGTTTGAGCTGTCGTGTTTACTTGGGCAAATGCCGTGTATCCTCCCACCGGAAGCAAAGCAAGCGACCATGCCAACGCCAGCGATAGCTGTTTTCTCTTCTTCATATTATTACTATTGAATTTAGAATGAATCTCTCCAAATGTAACGACAATCGAGGAGGTAGGATATAAATTTTGAATAAAAAGCAGCTATAGAGTCACGCAGTAGCGTTTGTGGAAATAAAAAGAGACGTACCTCCGGAGGGGAGATACGTCTCTGCTTTTTCGTTTTTGTATCTGCTCTGTATGAGCAGGGGAGTGAAATCAGGGATTAGCAAACGCCCTGAGCTACCATAGCCTTGGCAACCTTCATGAAGCCGGCGATATTGGCACCCTTCACATAGTCGATGTAGTTGCCGTCTTTACCGTATGTAACGCACTGCTCGTGGATGTCTTGCATGATCTGGTGCAGCCACTTGTCCACTTCTTCATTCGTCCAAACGAGGTGCATAGCGTTCTGCGTCATTTCGAGACCTGAGCAAGAAACACCACCTGCATTAACAGCCTTACCCGGAGCGAAGAGCATCTTGTTTGCTACATAGTATTCGCTGGCTTCGGCCGTACAACCCATGTTAGAAGTTTCAGCTACAAGAGTAACACCATTCTTGTGCAACGTCTTGGCATCTTCGAGGTTCATCTCGTTCTGCGTAGCGCAAGGCATAGCGAAGTCTACCTTTTGCTCCCAAGGCTTCTTGCCGGGGAAGAACTGAGCATTGGGGAATCTCTTCACATAGTCTGATACTACGTCGTTACCGCTGTCACGGAGGTCAAGCATGCATCGGAATTTCTCCGGTGTGTTGATACCGTCGGGGTCGTAAACATAGCCGTCAGGACCGGAGATCGTAACAACCTTAATGCCCAACTCGGTAGCTTTCTGAGCCACACCCCAAGCAACGTTACCGAATCCGGAGATAGCAAGAGTTTTGCCCTTGTAGTCTACACCGTTTTGCTTACACATGTTCTGTACGAAGTAAACAGCACCGAAACCGGTAGATTCGGGACGCAGACGAGAACCGCCGAACTCGAATCCCTTGCCGGTAAGCGTACCTGTGTGCTCGCGAGCGAGCTTCTTGTACATACCGAACATATAACCTACTTCGCGACCGCCTACGCCGATGTCACCGGCAGGAATGTCGGTGTCAGGGCCGATGTTGCGCCACAATTCGGTCATGAAGCTCTGGCAGAAACGCATGATTTCGGCTTCGCTCTTACCCTTGGGAGAGAAGTCGGCACCACCTTTACCACCACCCATGGGGAGAGTAGTGAGTGCATTCTTGAACATCTGTTCGAAACCGAGGAACTTCAGGATAGAGAGGTTCACTGAAGGATGGAAACGGATACCGCCCTTGTACGGACCGATGGCATTGTTGAACTGAACGCGGTAGCCGATGTTTACCTGTACCTTACCTTGGTCATCTACCCAGGGTACACGGAATGTGAATACACGATCCGGCTCTACGATACGCTCGATGATACCGTTCTTTTCGAACTCGGGATGTTGGTTGTACACTTCTTCTACAGAGAGAAGAACTTCCTTCACTGCTTGGAGGAATTCGCTTTCGCCGGGGTGCTTAGCCTCCAGCATTGTCATAATTTCTTGGGTCTTCATAGAGAACTCTAAATAATAGTAAGAGATTACTCCGGCAAAAGTAGCTAATGTGTTTGGAACTTTCAAGCCTTTTCTCAAAAATAAAGTTTAGTAAGATCCTTGTAGTCCAAATCACAAACTAACCCTTCCGAATATCAGCTTTTTCAGTACATAAATCAGTATCCGAATACGTCGCCAAAAGATTAAGTATATTGACTTGATTCAAAGGCAGCATGCATCGATGGTTTAATGGAGGTCGTTGTCGGTATCGAAGCCTCGCCAAAACGCATACCGAAACATCCTCAAAAGCATAGCCTTTAATCTCTATCTCATTATATCCAAATGTGTCTCGGATGAGCGAACACTCACCGGCCGGCCTTGTTTTTGAGGTCGGACCGATGGATAAGGGGAGCTTTATCATCCTCGACAGTTACCATCCTACTGTGAAAAAATGACACTGAAAGGGTGATTCTTGATAACCTCCTCTTTTTTCAAAGGTCTCTCATTAATTTATTGATATGCACTGAGTTACTCGAAATTGGCGAATAAAAAAAGCCCTAGTTTGTGAAAGTTGGAACTTCATCGTATTATGAGTACTGAAAAGATAGGGGCTGTGACAAAAATGAATTTTGACACAGCCCCCATCATGAGTATTTTGCCGATCGATATATATCCGAAAGAAGTCGGTATCGGCAGCTAAAAAGACTGTTTACTTGCCGTAGCGAGCTTTCAGTATCTGGATCATATCTGCAGACATGGAATCGAGATCGTAATCCGGCTTCCAATCCCATTCACTACGAGCACAAGAATCATCCAATGAGTTTGGCCACGATTCGGCAATACCTTGACGAAGAGGATCGACTTCGTAATTCATAACAAAATCAGGTACCAGCTTCTTCACTGCTGCCGCTATCTGCGAGGGTTCGAAACTCATGGCAGTGATGTTGAACGAATTGCGATGTACCAGACGGGCAGGGTCAGCTTCCATCAGCTCCACGCATGCACGAAGAGCATCGGGCATATACATCATATCCATATAAGTACCCTCTTTAATCGGACAAGTGAAGCGTCCTTCTTTGACAGCTGCATAATAAATATCCACGGCATAGTCCGTCGTTCCACCACCGGGGAGGGTGACGTTGGAGATCAAACCGGGGAAACGAACCGAACGTGTATCTACACCGAAACGCTTGTGGTAGTAGTCACTCAAAAGCTCGCCACTGACCTTCGTTACTCCGTACATGGTCTTGGGACGCTGAATAGTATCCTGGGGGGTCTTATCCTTAGGAGTATCATTGCCGAAAGCACCGATAGAGCTGGGCGTAAACACTGCACAATTCTTTTCACGAGCTACTTCCAGTGTATTGAAAAGTCCTCCCAGACCAATATGCCATGCTAACTGAGGTTTGGCTTCTGCTACGGCACTGAGAAGGGCAGCCAAATTGTAAATCGTATCTACTTTATACTTATCCACCACTTCTGCTATTTGCTTGGCATTGGTGATGTCTACTATTTCGGCAGGACCGCTTTCGAGTAGTTCGCCCTTAGGCTCTGCACCGGGGATATAACCCGCTACAACGTTTCCCTGAGGATAACGCTTTCTCAACTCCATAGTCAACTCCGATCCGATCTGTCCGGTAGAGCCGATAATCAGGATGTTCTTCATTCTACTACCTCCGTATTGCTTTAAGTTAGTTGGATTCATTAAAATTCGCTGCAAAAGTATGGATTATTCTCATAAATATGCGACTAAAAAGCAGTACAAAATCAATGAAGACGAAAAGAAAGACAAAGACCTCTCCACAGGATTCTGACGAATAAATGCCATTCCCTCTTTGAAGGGGTTTAAGCCGAACCAACATAAGAAAAGAGAACGATCGAGTGCGAAATCATTTGATTTCAAGCAGATACCTATATGTGGGGATTGTCGATTAGGCGGAATAACTATACTTTTGTTTGAAACAAAACAATATTTTTTCGTATGACAACACATCACATAAAGAAATCATACTCACCCAATACAAAGCTAAGTGACTTGATATGCGAGAATTACGACTTACTACTGGTCATTACGCGCTTTGGTATTTCGCTTGGTTTCGGAGAAAAGAGCATACGAGAAGTCTGTGAGGACAATAAGGTAAACACCAATACCCTCATGGCTGTAATCAATGCACTTATCAACCGTCCCGAGCACCCTTCCGAGACTGTCTTGTCAGATCTGTCAGCTCCTTCCCTGATCAACTATCTGCGAAAGTCGCATAATTATTTTCTCGAATTTCGTCTGCCTTTGCTCCGTCAAGACCTTTTGGCCGCACTGTCCAACTGCCCATCCGAAGTGGTATTCGTCATTCGTCAATTCTATGATGAGTATGTGGAGGAAGTACGCAAGCACATGAGCTACGAAGAGAAAACGGTTTTCCCTTATGTGGAAAAACTTTTGGACGGAAAGTTGGACAAACGTTCGCACTACAGAATCGATATATTCAGCAAACGCCACGATCAGATAGAGCTGAAGATTTCCGAACTTAAAAACCTGCTGATCAAATACTACCCGACATCGAGTGGCTACGAACTCAACAGCGTTCTGCACGACATATTCTCCTCGGAAGACGATTTGTCAGCACACAACTTTGTCGAAGACCATCTTTTCGTGCCTTTGATTCGTAAAATAGAAAAGGAAAACGGATTATGAATATCATCACACTCAAGGTAGCGATAGTGGAACCGCTACCTATGATTCGTGCAGGGCTGGAAGCTCTACTGAAGAAAATCACCGGCTACAAGATACAATTCATAGATGCACCCGCCGATAATGGTTGGGTAGATGTAATCTCCTTTTATTGTCCCGATGTCGTTTTCATGAATCCACTCGTATCGGGACTCACCCGAAACGAATCCGACAAAGCATGTCCGCAGTCGCGCTATGTGGGTTTGCTCACTACGCCGATTGACAGCAATATGCTACACAACTATGACGATACACTGTCCGTCCACGCCACAGTAGAAGAATTAAGACAGCTATTGGAAAGACTTTATCAAAAGACCTTGGAGCCTGAAGAGAGCGGAGAAGAACAACAGACACTCACCAATCGGGAGAAAGAGATCGTCGTAGGAGTAGTGAAAGGTATGACCAACAAAGAGATTGCCGAAGAGCTTTTCTTATCTACACATACCGTTATAACCCACCGACGCAACATTGCAAAAAAATTGCAGATCCACAGCCCCAGTGGCTTGACCATCTATGCCATCATGAACAAACTCGTCAATCTCGACGAAATCGCCCACTAAACAAATAAATTCGAGGCCTAATCGCCGACCTTGGAAGTAAGCAAAGACCAAAGTTTATCATTCGAGGGAAGAGGAGCGGTGAGATCGATGAGGACGCCGCTGACAGGATGAGTGAAACGAATTCGATGGGCCAGCAGACTGATTCCTCCATCCGGATTACTGCGCCCGAATCCGTATTTCAAATCGCCCTTGATAGGACAACCCATAGCTGCGAGCTGGCAACGAATCTGATGGTGCCGGCCTGTATGTAGCTCTATTTCCAAAAGATGGTAATTGTCGGACGAAGCCAATAAGCGATAAGAGAGAGAAGCCTTCTTACTGTTCGGCACTTTGCATACCGAAGCAAAGCTTTTGTTCAGTCTTTCGTTTCGACTGATATAATGGACGAGCGTATCTCCATCCTTGGGAGGTCTTTGTTTGACTATGGCACGATATACCTTTTGCACCTTCCCATCGCGAAACATATTATTGAGTCGCGCCAAAGCCTTACTCGTTTTGGCAAAAACGACCAGTCCGGCCACAGGACGATCCAAACGATGGGCTACACCGAGGAAGACTTTGCCCGGCTTGGCATATTTCTCTTTGATCCACTGCTTGACCGTTTCGGACAGAGGGCTGTCACCAGTCTTATCGCCTTGAACAATCTCCCCGACAGCCTTATTGACTATGATCAGATGATTGTCTTCGTAAACGACTTCCATAACGACAGCCCTATGAACCGAACAGGTTGATTCTGATCCTATATTACATATTCATACCGCCACAAACGTGGACTACCTGTCCCGTCACGTACGAAGAGAGGTCACTGCCAAGGAAGGTAGCTACGTTAGCCACATCTTCAGGCGTACCACCACGACGCAGAGGTATCTGTGCCGCCCATTGCTTCTTCACTTCTTCGCTAAGTACGGCAGTCATATCGGTGATGATAAAACCCGGTGCAATCGCATTGGCACGCACGCCACGTGAGCCCAGCTCTTTGGCGACACTCTTGGCCAAACCGATCATACCGGCTTTAGAAGCTGAGTAGTTGGATTGTCCTGCATTGCCCGATACACCTACCACAGAAGCCATATTGATGATACTGCCGGTGCGCTGTCCCATCATGATGGGAGTCACGGCATGGATCATGTTGAACGCTGACTTCAGATTAACGTTGATCACGGCATCCCATTGTTGCTCAGTCATACGCATCATAAGGCCATCGCGAGTAATGCCGGCATTGTTCACCAAAATATCGATCCGACCGAAGTCAGCCTTGATCTGTTCCACCACTGTATGCGCAGCATCGAAGTCCGCTGCATTGGAAGCGTATGCCGCTGCACGTACTCCGAGCCCTTTGAGTTCTTCTACGAAAGCCTGTACGCCCTCATCGATATTCAGATCAGTAATAGCCACATCGGCACCTTCCGTTGCATACTTATAAGCTATGGCACGGCCGATACCGCGTCCGGCTCCCGTAATGAGAGCTACCTTGTTCTCCAATAATTTCATACTTTGATTTTAATTAGTCGTGGACAGATACCTACCGATACGATATGTATGTCCGCGAAGTTTATTTATTGATCGTTAAATTCTTAAACACTTTCACTTCCAATCTCTTCTTCACCGCTGTTTACTGTCGGAGAGAGACAGATACCGTGGAAGATCAGATGCTCCACATTCTCACTGATTCGCTCGAACGCGATCGTTCCGGCATGCCTAAGATGGCCGCTGATATACGGTACTTCTAACCCCTTGATTGAGTGGAGCAAGATTTTGGCGGTAATATGGGTATCGGGTATAGAAAACGCATTAAGCCGAACACCTTCGTCCAAAATGGAACAGATCAGATGTTCTTCCTTGAGGTCGAACTCCTTACGAGCAGTCTCCACCTTCCATATATCACGAAAAAAATCGGCACGAAGCGTACCATTGCGCACGACAATCTCTTTGATTGCTTCCAAATGTGTATAGATGAAGTGCATCAGCTTCTTAGTCGGCGACATAGACACAAGAGCAGCAGTCTCCAACGAGCTGTAGAGTTCGTCCAGCTCCTTATGGACAACGGCAAAATAGATATCTTTTTTGCTTTTGAAGTAAGTATATAGCGTGCGTCGTCCCTTGTTTGCCGCATCGGCGATGTCGTTCATCGTGGTCTTTTCCACACCGATCTTGGCAAAGAGCTGACGTGCTACATCGATCATCAGTTCTCTTGTTTTCGCCACACTCATTAAAATTTTTCGATTACCCTATATTCTATACGGCATTCTGTTTCGGAAACAAATATAAGGTTTTTGGCGTTGATTTTGCACGTTTGTTTCAGTATTGAGCAAAAGATCCACCGTCTTAGTCTGTATATTGGCTTGGACGGTACTATCCATTATCCAAGAAAAGTTCGATCGAAACAAATAAAAAAGCTGTCTCCTTTGAAAGGGGACAGCTCATCGATCATTCTTGTTGTCTCACAAGGATTCGAACCTTGACAAACAGGACCAGAATCTGTTGTGCTACCATTACACCATGAGACAATGGCGAAGCCTTTATCGCTTCCGGTGCCGCAAATGTACACCTTTTTGTGAAACAAACAATAAAAAACAACATTTCGATTTTAATTGGCATCCGCATCTTCCTCCATAGAGTCCGACTTTGAAAAGATGGGTTGGAAATCTCGATTTTAGGTTCGTAAACCGGAAACACACTCAAGATATTTTAGTCACTTTTTCTGTCCGTTTTTGTACTTTTGCGAGCGTAAAGACCGAAAAAGGTCATACATCAGCATCAAAGGGTTCCATCTCAATAAACATCGATGAAGAATATCCGCAACTTCTGCATTATTGCACATATCGACCACGGCAAGAGTACCTTGGCCGATCGGTTGCTCGAATATACCAACACCGTCTCCGGCAAAGATCTGCAAGATCAGGTCTTGGACAATATGGACTTGGAACGAGAGAGAGGTATAACGATCAAGAGCCATGCCATTCAGATGGACTATGAGATGGATGGAGAAAAGTATGTGCTCAACCTGATCGATACTCCGGGGCACGTGGACTTCTCCTACGAAGTCTCTCGCTCCATCGCTGCTTGCGAAGGGGCATTGCTTATCGTCGATGCTGCCCAAGGGATACAGGCGCAGACCATATCCAATCTCTATATGGCGATCGAAAACGACCTGACCATCATCCCCATTGTGAACAAAGTGGATTTGCCCAGTGCCATGCCCGAAGAGGTGGAAGACCAGATCATCGAGCTTTTGGGTTGCGATCGTTCGGAGATCATCCGCGCCAGTGGCAAGACCGGTCAGGGAGTAGATCAGATCCTTCGCGCCATCGTAGAGCAAGTACCGGCCCCTGCCGGAGACCCCGATGCCCCGCTGCAATGCCTCATTTTCGATTCGGTCTTCAATCCGTTCCGTGGTATCATCGCCTATTTTAAGGTGGTGAATGGCAGTATTCGCAAAGGAGACCATGTCAAGTTTATTGCCACCGAGAAAGAATACGATGCCGATGAAGTAGGAGTACTCAGGCTCGATATGGAGCCGCGCTCGGAGGTCAAGACCGGCGATGTAGGCTACATCATCAGCGGTATCAAAACAAGCCGCGAGGTCAAGGTCGGCGATACGATCACCCATGTAGCCAAGCCGGCCAAAGAGGCCATAGCAGGATTCGAAGAGGTAAAACCCATGGTCTTCGCCGGTGTATATCCGATCGAAGCAGAAGACTTCGAGAACTTGCGTACTTCCCTGGAGAAACTCCAACTCAACGATGCCTCACTGACGTTTCAGCCCGAAAGTTCGGTGGCTCTCGGATTCGGATTTCGTTGCGGATTTCTCGGTTTGCTCCACATGGAGATCGTGCAGGAGCGATTGGATCGGGAGTTCAATATGAATGTGATCACGACGGTGCCCAACGTTTCTTATAAGGTGTACGACAAGAAAGGTGGCTGCAAAGAGGTTCACAATCCATCGGGACTGCCCGAACCCACGCTTATAGATCATATAGAAGAACCCTTCATCAGAGCTTCTGTCATCACCAATACGGCCTATATCGGCCCTATCATGACACTTTGTTTGGGCAAAAGAGGGGTGTTGGTGAAGCAAGAATATATATCGGGCGATCGTGTAGAGATCTTCTACGATCTTCCATTGGGCGAAATCGTCATCGACTTCTACGACAAACTAAAGAGTATCTCCAAAGGATATGCCTCATTCGACTATCACCTGCACGACTTTAGAGAGAGCAAGCTGGTAAAGCTCGATATTCTGCTCAATGGCGAACCCGTCGATGCCCTGTCTACACTCACACACGTGGACAACAGTGTCACATTCGGCCAGCGCATGTGCGAAAAGCTCAAAGAACTCATCCCGCGTCAGCAATTCGAAATAGCCATCCAAGCAGCTATCGGAGCCAAGATCATCGCTCGCGAAACGATCAAGCCTGTCCGTAAGGATGTGACGGCCAAGTGCTATGGTGGCGATATCTCCCGTAAGCGTAAGCTGCTCGAAAAGCAGAAAGAAGGAAAGAAACGCATGAAGCAGATAGGCACGGTCGAAGTGCCTCAGAAGGCTTTCCTCGCTGTCCTCAAACTGGACTGATCCGAGGTATTTTCATAATCCCCACCCTATTGCTATGGCCACAACGAAGTCCCGCACCAAACGTCCTGCTCCGGAGAGCATCACAGCGCCTTTGGAGGGACGTGTTCCACCACAGGCTCCCGAACTGGAGGAGGCTGTTTTGGGGGCTATCCTGCTGGAAAAAGATGCCTATATGCAAGTGGGCGAAATGCTGCGTCCCAGTACTTTCTACCTCAAAACCCATGAACTGATCTACGAGGCCATTACGCAGCTGGCACTCAATCAGAAGCCCGTGGATATGCTCACGGTGACGGAGCAGCTCAAAAAGAACGGCAATCTCGATGCGGTCGGTGGCCCCTCTTATATAGCCGGCCTGACGCTGAAAGTGGCAAGCTCGGCCAACTTGGAATTTCATGCCAAGATATTGGCACAGAAAGCTTTGAGCCGTGAGGTAATCGGCTTTTCCAGCGAAGTTCTGAAGAAGGCTTACGACGACACGGAGGACATAGAGGATCAGTTGCAGCAGGCCGAGGGACGATTGTTCGAGATCTCCCAGCACAACATGAAGCAGGACGTCCAGCCTATCGACCCGATTATCAAAGAGGCCTTGGGCGAAATCCAGATTGCAGCCAACCGTAAGGAAGGACTCAGCGGTCAACCATCCGGTTTCCCCGCTATCGACAAGCTCACGGCCGGTTGGCAAGCTTCCGATCTGATCATCATTGCTGCCCGTCCTGCTATGGGAAAGACCGCATTCGTGCTTTCCATGGCCAAAAATATGGCTATCGACTATAATATACCCGTAGCCATATTCAATTTGGAAATGAGCAGTGTGCAGCTGGTCAAGCGTCTGATGTCCAATGTCTGCGAGATTCCGGGTGAGAAGTTGAAGACCGGCCGACTCGAATCACACGAATGGGTACAACTCGATACCAAGCTGAAAGACTTCGAAAACAAACCCCTCTACATAGACGATACTCCTTCCCTTTCCGTCTTCGAACTGCGTACCAAATCGCGCCGTCTGGTACGCGAGTATGGCGTGAAGATGATCATCATCGACTATCTTCAGCTCATGAACGCCAGCGGAATGTCGTTCGGCAACCGCGAGCAGGAAGTCAGTACCATTTCACGTTCTCTGAAGGTTTTGGCCAAGGAGCTGAAGATACCTATTATCGCTCTCTCCCAGCTCAACCGAAGTGTGGAGACCCGTCAGGGCGACATCAACAGCAAACGTCCGCAGCTATCCGACTTGCGTGAATCCGGAGCCATCGAACAGGATGCCGATATGGTATGCTTCATCCATCGCCCCGAATACTACAAGATCACGGAAGACCAGCAGGGCAACTCCCTTTTGGGCATAGGCGAATTTATCATCGCCAAGCATCGTAATGGTCCTGTGGATGATGTACGTTTGCGCTTCCGCAGCGAGTTTGCCAAGTTCCTACCTCTTGAGGCCGAGAGCATGGTCAAACGCCATTCCCGTATCGGAGGCTCACCCGTGGAAATGGGTGTCGGCAACGGATCGTTCGCCCCTCCCCTACCTCCACCGGAGGAAAATCCCCTCCTTTCAGGCCCCTATTCCTCCGGCACATCCGAGGCCGATTTCCTCGCCGAAGCATCGGGAATCGACAACCCCTTCTGACATTATCAGGAAACGATATTGCATAATTATGAGCCAATATACATGGCTCAGGCCCAATTAGAAGAGCCTAACACATTAGCCATCCCTTAAAAAGCCCTTATGGGACAACTAGATAGGGTTCGGAGCAAAGACGAAACCACGGTATATAGACAGATCGAACTGAGGCTAAACACGTGCCAAAAAAGTTTTCAACAACGAAGAGGAGTTTGGAATGATTCCAAATAAGCAAGTGAAAGGAAGTGGACATTGAAGTCGAAAAGTTGAGGATACGGACTTTTTCAAGTCGAAATATGACATTTGGAAGAGAAGATAACGATCTATATACAAATCGTTTACGATAAATATATAGATCGTTTTCGTTTTGTATATAAATCGTTTTCAATTTATATATAGATCAAAAGTCATTTCTATATAAATCAAAAGCCGAAAAGGCCACTTCGAAAGTTTATAAAACAGAGGCACCCACATGATTCAGCTCGAATCATGTGGGTGCCTTATTCTTTTGAAGGGACTGTAAGAGACCTTATTGCTGCTTATGGATCATGGAGATTATACTATTCGTCCCAATACCAAGATGGTATATATATAATATCGGCCGGCTTAATCGGCCGAAAAGATTAGGAGCAAGAGAGTATTCGCAGCACATATCTAACTATCATTTAATCGTTTATCCATATAATTTCATTCGGATGAAAGGCTCTCAGGACAGCGATATTCAACTCCTCATAGAGAGCTTCATCGCAGACAAATGTAAGGAAAAAGTTCAATCCCCTAAAAGGCATTAGAGCGGGTACAATCCTTTAGCTTTGTGATCGATATAGTGTAATGAGCGAAGAATATAAGCCTGAATCGGCAGTTCGAATGTTGCTCAAAACCACTGCTTTTCAAGCAAACTAAATTCGCAATCTTCCTTTACACGAAAGCCGACGTGAGATAGAACGAAATGATGGCTATAGCATCTTTGGATTCCACATCCGGCAACAGGTCTCATTCAATGCTCTGCAAAAAGATAAATGCCCTCAGAAAACCTGCCAAAACATCATCCGATTTCTAATGTAACAGTCCTGAAAAAGAAAAAGACAAAGCAACAGCATAAATTTTCAAATGCAATAGTCCTCGCTCATCCTCCAAACGAATAAGGCACCCGTCGAATTCTTCTACGAATTTGACGGGTGCCTACGTTTTATCATCTCACAAACAGCCTTTTTCACTATACGATTTAATATAAACTGCTTACAATCTAACAGAAAGCAGGTTCTCACCGGAAAATATCTGTTTCTAATCTTTTTATGCTCGATTCATTTGTAACAGTCCTTCGGTTATGACATAAGATATAGCACAGAAAAACATCTGTTCCACTCTCTCTGTTATCCCTCTGTGAGGAAAGAAATTCGTATTTTTGTCCTCATTATCAAAGAATAACAACCTACTACGTGCAATCGAATATGCTCACGTCAAAAGAAATCAGAGAGTCGTTCAAGACTTTTTTTGCCTCAAAAGGTCATAAAATCGTTCCCTCTGCCCCCATGGTGATCAAAGGCGACCCCACGCTCATGTTCACCAATGCCGGCATGAATCAGTTCAAGGATATCATACTCGGAAATACCGAGGCTAAATACACTCGTGTAGCAGACTCGCAGAAGTGTCTGCGTGTAAGCGGCAAGCACAACGACCTCGAAGAGGTAGGCCATGACACCTATCATCATACCATGTTCGAAATGCTCGGCAACTGGTCGTTCGGCGATTACTTCAAGAAAGAAGCCATCGAATGGGCTTGGGAATACTTGGTGACGGTGTTGGGTCTGGATCCTCAGCGTCTCTATGCTACCGTATTCGAAGGCAGCCCCGAAGAAGGCCTTGACCGCGACGACGAAGCGGCATCTTACTGGGCACAGTTTCTGCCTGAAGAACGAATCATCAACGGCAATAAGCATGACAACTTCTGGGAAATGGGCGATACCGGACCCTGCGGTCCCTGCTCGGAAATACATATCGACCTGCGTTCGGACGAAGAGCGTGCCCAAATAAACGGTTTGGAGCTGATCAATAAGAGCCATCCGCAGGTCATTGAGATATGGAACCTCGTCTTCATGCAATACAATCGGAAAGCCGATTCTTCCCTGACGCCTCTGCCACACAAGGTGATCGATACGGGCATGGGATTCGAGCGTCTGTGTATGGCCTTGCAGGGCAAGACTTCCAATTACGATACGGATGTCTTCCAGCCCCTTATCCATGCTTTGGCTACGATGACGGGAATCGGATATGGAGAGGATTCCGCCTCGGATATAGCCATGCGCGTAGTAGCCGACCACATCCGGACTATCGCCTTTGCCATCACGGATGGCCAATTACCCTCCAATGCCAAAGCCGGCTATGTCATTCGCCGTATCCTTCGCCGTGCGGTTCGCTATGGCTACACCTTCCTGCACTGCCGCGAAGCGTTCATGTACCGATTGCTGCCGACACTGATCGATACGATGGGCGATGCTTATCCCGAATTGCAAGCACAGCGCGAACTGATCAGCCGCGTGATCAAAGAAGAGGAAGAGAGCTTCCTGCGTACACTGGAAACGGGTATCCGCCTGCTGGAGAAAAAAATAGCCGACAATAAGGCTACCGGCTCCACCGTATTGGACGGTGTCGCTGCCTTCGAATTATACGATACGTTCGGATTTCCCCTCGACCTCACAGCCCTGATCCTATCGGAAAATGGGATGACGGTGGACGAATCAGGCTTCGACACGGAGATGCAGAAGCAAAAAGAGCGTGCCCGTAATGCCGCTGCCGTAGAAGCCGGTGACTGGGTAGTGCTGCGTGAGGGTGAATCCAAATTCTCAGGATACGACTTCACCGAAACGGAAACAGAGATCCTGCGCTACCGTCAGGTGAAACAAAAAAACAAGGAATACTTTCAGGTGGTACTCTTGGACACTCCTTTCTATGCAGAGATGGGTGGGCAAGTAGGCGACAGCGGTCAGCTGATCGACGAATCGGGTGTAGCCTATGATATATTCGACACCAAACGCGAAAACAATCTCTCGGTACACCTGATGAAGAAATTGCCCGAAAGCACGACAGACACCTTCGTGGCACGGATCAATCAGGACAAACGCCGCCAGGCAGAAGCCAACCATACGGCTACGCACTTGCTGCACGAAGCTCTGCGCGAAGTCCTCGGAACGCATGTGGAGCAGAAGGGTTCGTTCGTCAGCCCGGAGGTGCTTCGTTTCGACTTCTCCCACTTCGGCAAGATGTCTCCGGAGGAGATCCGCAAGGTGGAAGAATTGGTATCCGAGCGGATACGTGCCGACTTCCAACGGGAAGAGTTTCGCGATGTGCCGATTGCCGAAGCACAGGCTATGGGAGCCATGGCTCTCTTCGGAGAGAAGTATGGCGAAGAAGTGCGCGTACTCAAGTACGGCTCTTCGGTAGAGTTGTGCGGAGGTACACATATTCCCTCTACAGGCATGATCGGGACATTCCGTATCGTTACGGAAAGTTCGATAGCATCGGGGGTTCGTCGAATCGAAGCCGTAACGGGCATCGGTGCCGAACGTTTCATATACGAGAAAGAAGATATTCTGCTGGCTGTAAAGGAGCTGTTCAACAACAATCCGAACCTGATCAAGTCCATCAAGAAAATGCTCGAAGAGGATGCAAGTCTGAAAAAACAGATAGCGGACATGAAGCACGAGCGCATGCTGAAGTTCAAAAAGTCGCTTCTCGAGCAGGATGTTCGTCGCCGTGGTATCCGTCTTTTCCTCTTTCAGGAGATCATGGAGGCAGAGACGGCCAAGGATATAGCTTTCCAAATTGCCGGCGAACTGCAAGAGAGCTTCGTCCTCATAGCGGGAACGACCGAAGGTGGTGAAAAATGCGCGCTGACAGTGATGCTTTCGAAAGATCTCACGGAGGGAGGGATGGATGCAGCCAAACTGGTACGAAGTGCCGCCAAGCATATACAGGGCGGTGGTGGTGGACAGCCACACTTCGCTACGGCGGGTGGCAAGAATCCTAAAGGATTGCCTGCTGCCATTCAGCAGATACTGACCGAAGCAGAGCTAACGGACTGATCCCCCTATAGCCTGTGGTCATCGTCGGAACAGATATTATCGGTCGTAAGCTGGTACCTGCACTGTCGGGTATGGCTTACGACCGATTGTTCGTTTTGTGCGACGAGGCAGTGGCAACGCTGCATGCAGAGCGAATTGCTGCGATCAGAGCACTAACGGCCGCGGATGATTGGTATTTGCTCTCCGGAGGGGAAACGATCAAACAGTGGGAAAACTGCCTGCCCCTATGGCGATGGCTGAGCGAAAGAGGTGCTTCGCGCCACTCTCTATTATTGAATATAGGAGGCGGTACGATTACGGACTTGGGCGGCTTTGTCGCTTCGGTCTATAAGCGAGGTATCCGGACGGTAAACCTCAGCACAACGCTAATGGGGATGGTAGATGCTTCGGTCGGAGGGAAAACAGGCATAGACTTCGAAGGCGTCAAAAACGAGATAGGCACTTTCCATCTGCCGAAAGCGGTCTTCTGTGACTGTGCTTTCCTGTCCACCCTACCCGACCGTGAACTGCTGTCGGGACATGCCGAATTGGTAAAGCACGCTCTTCTCATGGGAGCGGATGAATGGAAAGAAGTTATTTCTTTCGATCCGTTCGGTAATAATATGGAGGCATGGGAAGAGATCGTCCGGCATAGCGTAACTTTCAAGGAGTCGATAGTAAATCGGGACTTGCACGAATCCGGACTTAGAAGCATGCTCAATCTGGGACATACCGTCGGGCATGCGGTAGAGAGCTTTTCCTATAGCTTACCGGGAAATGTAGGCCTCTCGCATGGCCATGCGGTCATGATCGGCCTTATCTGCGAACTCTATTATTCGGTGGTGGCACATAGTTTCCCTCGAGAGATCCTCTACTCACTGGTCTCATGGTCCAAAGAATACTACTCACCCTTCTTTTTCACCTGTAAGCAATATCCGGCTCTGACGGCTTTTTGCATGAAGGACAAGAAGAATCTGGAAGGCAAAATCAGGCTCATTCCCCTCAAAGGGATAGGCTTACCGGCAGAACCATGTGAGATAACGGAGAAAATGTTGCACGAATGTTTCGATTTTTATCGCGAAACTCTTGGAGGGTAAATAAAAAAACCTACCTTTGCAACGCAATAAGCAAGCGGGGTGTAGCTCAGCCCGGTTAGAGTACGCGTCTGGGGGGCGTGTGGTCGCTGGTTCGAATCCAGTCACCCCGACTGGAAAAAGAGAAAAAGGCAGATATTGACTCAATATTTGCCTTTTATTTTTGATTTATTCTGTCTGTTATTTTGCTCGGCTTATTCTTTTTCGCAGCTCCGCCTATAAATGATATATAAAAGTTATAGGTAGATTATTTCCCTTTGGTCAGGTAGTAAGAGCGCAGATCGGACGGGAGCTTTTCCATGGCATAGCGGAGAGCTGTCCGTGGCATAGTGGCGGCATGTTTGTCAAGGAAAGCAAGCAGGAGCCGTTCTTGCTTTTTACCCATCTCACGCAGCATCCAGCCTACTGCTTTATGAATGAGATCGTGTGGGTGGTGGAGCAATCGCTCGGCAATGCGAATGGTAGCTTCGTACTCTCCGTATCGGATCAGTCGCCAATTGGCTACCATCGCTATTCGTTGTTCCCACAACAAGCATGAATCGGCCAATCTATCCAGCAAGGCATTGCCCTCGATGGGATGAGCATGGACATATTCGCCTACTATTCCGGGTGCGGATACATCAACCAAATCCCAGTTATTGATCATAGTCGTATGGCTCAGATAGGAGGCTAATAGCCCCTCCCGTACTGCTTCCGACCGAGCACGTCTGTATAGTTCGGTCATGCCGATAAGTGCGAGATGCCGCACCTCGTGATAAGGCTGTTGCAGCAAAAGAGCGAGGATTTCCACCCTCCAAGGCCTATGTGTCTTCTCATAAGCGCGAATGTCGGGAACGGATATTCCGAGGAAAAGGTCTCCCTCAGCATATTCGCCCGGAGCAGTCTTAAAAAACCGCTGCATCTGTCCGGCACGCTCAGGATTACCGATACTTTCAAAATGCGCAGTTACTGCTTGGGCGGTCAGTTGGCTATGATCCATAAGGCTTTACCTCGCTACTTCGATTGGGTTGCAGCCATTTCTTCCGGTAGCACCGAAGCAATTCGTCGGCTTGTTTCCCGCACCGCCTCGGATATACATAACGGTCTCTCTCCAAAATCTGCAACGGACAGAGGTGGATGGATCGTCAGCGTCAAGCGATGAGGGCGTGGGATGAGTTTCCCTGAGGGAAGCACGCGATACGAGCCATCCAACGAAACGGGAATAATGGGTACACCCAATTCGTCCGCCATCAGGAAGCCACCCTTTTTAAAGCGAGCCAGCCGGCCGTTGCGAGTACGACTACCCTCCGGGAAAATAAAAATGGAAGTACCTTCCGCCAAAACACGCTTGGCCTGATCCATAGTGTGAGCAATAGAGGAAGGGCGAGTATCATCGACAAATACGAATCCGGCCGACCGGCATGCATAGCCTACGAAGGGTAATTTGCGAATACCTTCTTTCAATACCCATTTGAAAGGAATACCGAGATAGCCGTACATCATGAAAATATCGCAAGCGCCTTGGTGATTGGCCATAACGACGAAAGGCCCTTTACCCGGGATATGCTCTCGCCCTCTGACTCGAATGGGGCACAAAAAGAGGAATAGCGTACATCGCGACCACAACATCCCGGGATAATAACTGAATATTCTACTGCCTCCCAGCATGCAGCCTACAGTGGTAGTCAGTGCTGTCAATATAGTGAGCAGGAGGAAAAGAGGGGCGCCGATCAGGCAGAAATAGATGAGAAAAAGAAAGCGTCCGATAGTATTCATCTTTTTCGTATTGATTACGGACAAAAGTAATGAATCTTTCGTGCAATAATTTCTGTATTCGGCAGATTATTGTTTTATTTGCAGAGATAAAAACGAAAACAAATAAAACGAACATACTCACAATGGAAGGAATCGGAAAATACTTGGGAGCCATCATATTGCTCGTTGGCGTTTTGGTACTGGCCATCCCCGCATTCACGAATTCGATCAGCGACAAGAGCTTGATGATCGGTCTTTTTTTGGTCGTCGTAGGCTTCTTCGCCCACATTATTCTTGGCCGTAGAGCAAAGGCATAAGGCTGAAATATAGCCCCCCAATCGGGGAATCGGGAAAAAGAGAACCATCGGTTCATCTCCTGCCATAGAGGAGGAATGAACCGATGGTTCTCTTTTCGTTTATTACAGCTTAAAGTGTTGGGTACCGCTGAGTTGCCGGAATTATAAAAGTTGAGGTTCGCAGAGACTGCATAGAGTACTCCTTTCTTCGTCAAATCAATGCTTGTGTCTGTCTTGACCCGGGGCCGACGCTTAAATTGGTTTTGCGGCTTCATTCGAGCGAGTTTCTCCTCATTGGTATTGTTGGCTGCTACTGTGTAACGACGTTAGCCGGATGGATTATTGGAGTCGGAGGCGGTATCGGCTTGTATGGACGCAATGTGAATCAGACGGCACAGCGTGGCACACAAGGTGCATACACGGGGAGCAAGGCGATGGTTGGAGGAGCACAAGTGCTGTTGCCGGTAACGTCGTTGGACGTCTCAAAGGGGCACTCATTAAAGAGAAGAAGATTTCCACTGGTGGAAAGATAGCTTTCCACCAGTGGAAATAAGGCGTGTACCAAATGGTCGCCTGACACACAATAAAATGAATGAACAAAAGTGCCTGCTTATTGTCCAAAGGCCCCATTAATTCGTACTTGTTTGATAACCGAGTGTAGCAATCGTTAGGTTTATAAATGTGTTAACAGTTCAAATGCGATTGCCCTGGTCTTGACCAATATGAGTAGAAGGGTTATTGTGTAATGGTCTCAAATGGACAGATGACCTATCCTATTCCCTGGTGAGCGATTACTCGAAGCGAAGGGCTTTGACGGGGGAAATTCTCGAAATAATATGCGATGGAGCAAGGAGCATCAAGAAGGTAACGAGGAGGGTACCCAAATTAACGAGAATCCATACGAGCCAGTCCACTTGAACAGGCACATAGTCCATGTAGTAAATATCAGGATCGAGGAGACGCAACCAACGGAAATGTTGCTGCAGGAGGCAGAGTATAAGAGCCAAAACATTGCCCCAGATCATACCACGACCAACGAGCATCATAGCCAGATAGAGGAATATGCGGCGAAGCAACCGTTCACCACAGCCTAAAGCTTTGAGCATGCCGATAAACTGCGTTTTGTCCATGACCAAAACAATCAGACCGGCTATCATCGTGAAGCCTCCGACCAATCCCATCAGTGTCAGCAGGATAGCAACATTGGTGTCCAAGGCAGAGAGCCAATCCATAATCATCGGATTCAGTTCTGTAGCCGTATTGATGGTCAGTCGTTGTTCTCCGACGTAGAGTGTTTCCGAAAGGCGATCGAACACTCGCGTCACAACGAGATCTGTTTCGTCCGGATCAGAGGCATAAATGAGTAAACGGCTAACGTCATCAGTACCCAACCCACCCACTCGGCGGAGTACATCAGCAGAGACCAAGCCAACAGGCATATCCATTTTGCCTCCGCTATAAACTCCTGCAACTGTGAATGCGCGCAAACGCATTCGTTCCGTACCGGCGAAATAGATGCGGAGCTTATCGCCGATCTTGAGATGAAGTTTGTCGGCAGTAACTTGTGGCAGAAGAATAGGATTGGGTACCGTATCGGCAGAACTAAAGCTCGGATAATTTCCCGAAACGGTTTGACCGAAGAGCGGATTGCGAGTTCGGAGTGAATTGTCCCCCATCAGTAGAATACCGGCAAAAGCACTGTCTGTCTTGGCAACACCTGTCATTTCGATCGTGGGCACTACCCGGTCCACACCTTCGACAGAGGTTATAGCTTCAAGCATCCCGACCGGAGCATTGAAATGATCTGAAGTTCCGGCCACGGGGGCAATGCAAAGATGTCCCGTATAGCCGTATACCAGACTGCGGATATTTTGTTTGAAGCCACCGGCTATCGACACGGTAATGAGCATGACCATCAAGCTGAGCATGATACCGATCACAGAGAGACGAACAATAGGGGCTATTCCTTTCCCCTCTTTCCCTCCGCCCCTAAAGAGCCGTCCGGCCAAAAAGAAATCGATCTTCATCGTCCCTCTACCCTATTCTTCTATCAGACGGAGAAATTCCTCTTCACTCATCAGCCGCACACCGAGCTTCTCTGCTTTCTCTCTCTTACTCGGCCCCATATCCGATCCGGCAAGAATGAAAGAGGTCTTGGACGAAACCGATCCGGCCATACGTCCGCCATTGTCCTCTACCATAGCTTTGTACTCATCACGACTATACTTTTCAAATGTACCACTGATAACAACCGTTTTTCCGGCTAAACGAGCAGAAACCGGCACGGAAACCGTCTCAGCTTCCAACGATACACCGGCCAAACGAAGTCGTTCGATCAACTCCCTGTTCTGCCGAAGGCTGAAAAAATGAAGTACAGCAGCAGCTATTCTTTCCCCGATCTCGTCTATCTGTACTAATTCCTCGCTCGTAGCAGCGGCCAGGGCATCGATAGAAGGATAGACCGCAGCAAGTTTCTTGGCTACGGTTTCTCCGACAAAGCGAATACCTAATCCGAACAAAATGGCCTGATACGGACGGGCTTTGGAGGCTTCGATACTGTCCAAAAGTTTGGCAGCAGCCCGTTTTTTGAAGCCGGGCAGAGTGAGTAGCTGCTCTTCCGTAAGGGCATAAAAGTCAGCAACGTTACGAATCATATTGCGGCTATAAAGCAATTCGATCGTCTCCGGGCCGATATTGATGTCTGCCGCCTTGCGTCCGCAATAGTGTTCGAGCCGTCCTTTCTGCTGCTGTGGGCAGCCCTCGGCATTCGGGCAATAATAGGCAGCTTCTCCCTGTTCGCGTACCAATGGTGTAGCACAGTCTGGACAGAGCACTGTAAAAACTATAGGTCTGCCATCGATACTGCGTGCATCCGTATCCACACCCACTATCTTGGGAATGATCTCTCCACCCTTTTCCACATAGACAAAGTCTCCCTCGTGAAGGTCTTTCTCCGCAATAAAATCAGCATTATGCAGGCTGGCGCGTCTCACGACCGTACCGGATATCAGTACTGGGTCGAGATTGGCCACAGGTGTGACCGCCCCCGTACGCCCTACTTGATAGCTTACATGCTGCAGACGAGTACGTACTCGCTCGGCCTGATACTTATAGGCAATAGCCCAACGTGGGCTTTTGGCCGTAAAGCCAAGCAAATCCTGCTGAGCCGGAGCATTTACCTTGAGGACAATACCATCAGTAGCTACGGGCAATGTCAGGCGCTCGGTATCGAAACGATCGATAAAGGCATATACATCCTCCTTACTACAGCACAGTGTGACGGCATCAGAGACTTTGAAACCCCACTGACGCGCCTGCATCAGTCGGTCGTAATGATTCTCTGCCAAAGGCTCATCACTATATAGATAGTAGAAATAAGCATCCAAGTTTCGTCCGGCTACGATATGGGGGTCGAGCTGCTTAATGGTACCGGAAGCGGCATTGCGCGGATTGGCAAATAGAGGCTCCCCTTCGGCCTCCCGTTGGGCATTGATCCGATCGAATTCCTTGAACGGGAGCAATATCTCTCCACGAACTTCCAACATACGGGGATAATCATCGCCTCTTAGTCGCAAAGGGACAGATCGGATGGTACGGACATTAGCCGTTACATCATCTCCCATTATTCCATCGCCTCTGGTAACGGCACGCACCAGCATACCATCTTCGTAGATAAGCGAAATGGAAAGTCCGTCGAATTTCAGCTCTGCAACGATTTCGAAAGGTGCGCCTTGAAGTCCTTCGGACACGCGACGATAAAAATCTCCAATCTCATCGTAATTATATGTATTGCTGAGGGAAAGCATCGGTCTGTCGTGGCGAACGGAAGCGAATCCTTCCGTTTTGTCGCTTCCGACACGATGCGTAGGCGAGTCAGGACTATCCCATTCGGGGTATTCCCGTTCCAGCTCCTCAAGCTGCTTCATCATGGCGTCATACTCGAAGTCATCGATAGTCGGAGATGAGAGAACGTAATACCTGTATTCGTGCTCACGCAGAATGCGGCGCAGCTCTTCTATTCGGACAGCAGGGGGAACTATCTTTTCCATAACTGATAAAGCAAAACATCAGAATAATCGCCGGCATGCCACATCCATTGGCGGAGGGTGGCTGTATGCTCGAAGCCGGCAGCTTCGAACAGCATCCGGCTCGGCTTGTTATCTTCCAGCACATAGGCGATGATCTGATGCAAGCGTAAATAGTCTAAAACATAATGGGATATCTTGCGGAGAGACTCGACGGCTATTCCCAGCCGACGGTATTCGGGAATAACGAATAACCCTACGGCTACACGTCGATGAAAGGCATCGTACTCATACAGATCTATCGCACCGATAGGCTTATCGTCATCCGACAAGCAGATGACAAGACGCATCATGCCCAACTCCATCAAACCCTCAGAACTCTTTTTGATATATTCTCTCAGCCGATTGCGTCCGATAGGTACCAGCATATTGCCACTCTCACGCAATTCGGCATCATTTTCCCATAGGTAGAGAAAGTCCAAATCTTCCGGTTCAAGGGCTCGGAGCCGTACTTGCTCTGAAGAGAAAAGGTCGGTCATGGAATATCAGAATTTGACTGAGTCGGAGAAATCGGTACGATTGAGAATAGAACGACCGAGGGTAATCTCATCGGCATATTCGATCTCATCGCCTATAGCAATGCCTCGAGCAATTACACTGACCCGAACGCCGGTAGACTCCAACTTGCGAAAGAGGAAAAAGTTGGTAGTATCGCCCTCCATCGTCGTACTCAAAGCCAATATAACCTCATGAATCTGCTCAGAAGCTACTCGATGCACCAAAGAATCTATTTGCAAATCGCCCGGGCCGATCCCATCCATGGGAGATATGACTCCACCGAGTACATGATACAAGCCTCGATACTGTGAGGTATTCTCGATAGCCATAACGTCACGGATATTCTCTACTACGCAGAGTGTACTCTGATCCCGAGTGGGGTCTGCACAGATAGTACAAACACCGGAATCACTGATATTATGACAGCGCCTGCAATAGGAAATATGTTCCCGAAGATCTACAAGGGCTGCTGCAAATTGACGGGTATTTTCCACAGGTTGGCGCAATAAGTACAAAGCCAGGCGCAGGGCTGTCTTGCGCCCTACACCCGGCAATGTAGCAAATTGGTCTATCGCCTTCTCAAGCAGACGCGAAGGATATTTCTGTATCATTCATCCAAAATATCCAGCTCGTTGCCGTCGTAGTCGTAAAATGTGTAGTCCAGGAATCCCAGACTCTCATCGGGGATAAGTTTGATCCCCTTGGCATACTTGAGTTTCCATTTCTTCAAGATAGAAGAAAGGAAACCTTTCTTGAGGTATGCTGCCACGTATGGATGTACGTGAAGAACGAATTGTTTGACTTGGTGCTCCGTGACCATTTTGGCCACTTTTTCTTCCAGCTGATCCGTGAAGAGTATGGAGGATTCTACCTTGCCGGTACCCAAACATGTGGGACAACACTCTTCGGTATGGATGACCATCGCCGGACGAACACGCTGACGCGTAATCTGCATAACGCCGAATTTGCTCAATGGCAAGATATTGTGTCGCGCTCTGTCGGCCGACATCAATTTGACCATGTGTTCGTACAACTGCTGACGGTGCTGGGCTTCGCTCATATCGATGAAGTCCACTACGATGATACCACCCATATCGCGCAAGCGCAATTGTCTGGCCAGCTCTTCAGCTGCAGCCATATTGACATCGACAGCCGTTGCTTCCTGCTCGGTACTGCCACGCGAGCGGTTACCGCTATTAACATCCACCACGTGCATGGCCTCCGTCTGCTCAATAATCAGATAAGCACCACTCTTATACGTAACAGTACGTCCGAAGAGAGCTTTAATCTGCTTCGTAATGGCAAAATGGTCGAAAATGGGTAGTTCGCCCTGATAATACTGAACGATTTCCTCCCGTCCCGGAGCTATCAACTCGACATAGTCGCTCAAACTGTCCCGAAAAGCCTTGTCATTGACAATAATACTCTGGTAAGAGGGATTGAAGTTGTCTCTCAAGAGTCCCAGAGTACGGCTGGCTTCCTCATAAACAATAGACGGAGCCTTGGCACGCAAAAGCTTCTTGATGTTGTCGTCCCAACGACGTAGTAGGCTCTGCAGCTCTTTGTCCAATTCGGATGCCCGTTTACCTTCAGCAGAAGTGCGTATGATAACGCTAAAATTCTTGGGCTTGATGCTGATAATCAACTGCCGCAAGCGTGCTCGCTCTTCGGCAGAACGAATCTTCTGAGACACCGACACTTTGTCTGCAAAGGGTACCAAAACCAATGAACGGCCGGCAAAAGAAAGCTCGGCAGTCAGGCGTGGGCCTTTGGTAGAGATCGGCTCTTTGGCTATCTGCACCAAGATCTGCTGTCCGGCCTTGAGCACATCTGCGATCTTCCCCTCTTTAGGGAGGTCGCTGCCGAGGGGCACTTTGGACAAGGATGGAATCGATTTGCTTTTTGTCATCATCTCCATCATCTTCTGCTGAGCATCGAAAGTCAAGCCCAAATCGAGATAATGAAGAAATGCGTCCTTCTTGTATCCTACATCCACGAAAGCAGCGTTCAGACCGGGCATCACCTTCTTCACTTTACCGAGGTAAATATCCCCCACGGCAAAAGAAAGATTGCGCGGTTCGCGTTGAAGCTCCACGAGTTTGCCATCCTCCAGGACGGCCATAGATACCTCTTTGGGCTT
>PVMJ01000249.1_pt1 | contig 124610 bp, 122 predicted proteins | sample 1853361 | NCBI WGS metagenome assembly PVMJ01 (sample SAMN08533506, study PRJNA380276) | Synthetic metagenome, whole genome shotgun sequencing project. | isolation source: mock microbial community containing genomic DNA from 20 ATCC strains | collected 2017 | reverse complement strand
CGTACTGTCTGCGGCTCGCCGCCTTGTCCTGATTTTTGTTAATTCACTATATCGCGATTTTTCGGCATTTGCCTTTCGGGGCGGCTTGTGTCTCGTGCGTGATGTTGCGTGTGGGAATGTTCGGATTGTCAGAAGCAATATGGGAGAAGATGATGTATGAGATAAAACAGCCTTTTCATAGCGGATACTTGCAGGTGTCTGAAATTCATCAAATTTATTGGGAGGAATCGGGCAATCCCGACGGTGTGCCGGTTATTTTTTTACATGGCGGGCCGGGCGCGGGGGCTTCGCCTGAATGTCGGGGTTTTTTCAATCCCGATGTGTTCCGCATCGTCATCATCGACCAGCGCGGTTGCGGACGTTCGCGCCCGTATGCTTGTGCGGAAGACAATACGACTTGGGATTTGGTGGCGGATATTGAAAAAGTCCGTGAAATGCTGGGTATCGGGAAATGGCTGGTGTTCGGCGGTTCGTGGGGCAGCACTTTGTCGCTGGCTTATGCCCAAACCCATCCTGAACGGGTAAAGGGATTGGTGTTGCGCGGGATATTTTTGTGCAGGCCGTCTGAAACGGTGTGGCTGAACGAGGCGGGCGGTGTGAGCCGGATTTATCCGGAACAATGGCAAAAATTTGTCGCGCCGATTGCTGAAAATCGGCGGAACCGGCTGATTGAGGCGTATCACGGATTGCTGTTTCATCAAGATGAAGAAGTGTGCCTGTCTGCCGCGAAGGCTTGGGCGGATTGGGAAAGCTATCTGATCCGTTTCGAGCCGGAGGAAGTGGATGAAGATGCTTATGCCTCGCTGGCAATCGCGCGTTTGGAAAACCATTATTTTGTCAACGGCGGTTGGTTGCAGGGCGATAGGGCGATTTTGAACAATATCGGCAAAATACGGCATATCCCGACTATTATCGTACAGGGGCGGTATGATTTGTGTACGCCGATGCAGAGTGCGTGGGCGCTGTCGAAAGCCTTTCCCGAAGCGGAATTGAGGGTGGTTCAGGCAGGGCATCGTGCGTTCGATCCGCCTTTGGTGGATGCGTTGGTTCAGGCAGTTGAGGATATTTTGCCCCATTTGTTGTAAAAAGTTCCGCATAAAAAAGCAGCTTCTGTTTGGAAGCTGCTTTTGTTTTGAATGGTTTAACGCAGTTCGGAATGGAGTTTGCCCAATAATGCGGATGCGTCTTTGCCGGCATATGCGCTGCCGTCTTTGTTGAGCAGGACGATGCGCGAGCCGTTGGCGACAGGTTCTGCATAGACAATCAGTTCCGGCTGTTCGGCAGGTTTCTCCGCTTTGCCTTTGCCCAGCAGGCGTTTGAACAGGCCGGGTTTTTGTTCGGTAACTGCATTGCTTTCGTTCGGGGCTTTTTGAACCAGGAAGGCGTGGCGTTCGGTGTTTTGACCGACGACGGTCAGCCCGATGCGGTCGAGGGCGAGCACGGTGCGCCGCCAGTTTCTGCCGTAGTCGCCAAAGACAATCAGGCTTTTGCCTTCGATACGCGCCATTTCGTTGGCGGCGGGAAGGGTAGGTTTTTTTGCCGATGCGTTTTCCGCCTGCTGTCCGTCAACGCCCAAATATTGCATAAAGCGCGTCAGGAAAGCGGCTTCGAGGTTGGGATCGGACGGGGAGGGCTGCCATACGGTCGTGTCTTTGTCTTTGCCGCCGTACACTTCTTTCATGGCTTTGTGGGCGAAGAAGATGTCGGAAACGCCGTTTTTGCCCTGTTCGATACGGACGATGAATTTGTCGCGCTCGCCGGTGGAGTAGATGCCGCCCAAGCCGACTTTGTCGAAGAGGCGGCGCAAGCTGTCTTGGGGGATTTTGGCGCGGTTTTCCGCCCACTCGGTTTCCATTTGTCCGATGGCGGGTTCTTCGGATTTGATGTCGAAGCCGTTTTCCTGCCAAAAGGCTTTCAGGAGCGGCCAGATTTCGGCAGGAGACTTGCCGTCGACAACGAGCCAGCGTTGGCTGCCGTCGCGCTCGAGGCGGACACCTTTGACGCTTTTCAATACTTCGGCATCGGCAGGCTGTTGGACGGCGGGTGTGCGGCGTTTTTCCAAATCGCTGGCGCGGACGGCGCCCGAACCGGCAGGCAGGCGGTAGAGGTTGCCTTGGTCGGGGTTGTTCAAATCAGGTGGGACTTCAAGTTTGATCAGGCGGTGCGACCGGCTTTGGTAGTCGAGCTTGGGCTGTTCGGTTTTGCTGCCGGAGCAGGCGGCAAGCCCGATGAGTGCGAGCGCGGCAATGACGGGTTTGATATGGGTCATCGTGTCATCCTGTGTGATGGATATTAAAGTGTTTGTTGCGTTATGCCGTCCGAACGGTTCGGACGGCATGGCTATATTTAAAGTTGTCCTGAGGCTTTCAGGGCGGCGCGGACTTTTGCTTGTCCGTTTTCCGTCAGCGGAACGAGCGGCAGGCGGACGTGCGGTTCGCATCTGCCCAGGGCGGATACCGCCCATTTCGGTGCGGCGGGGCTGGGTTCGCAGAACATGGTGTCGTAAATCGGAATCAGTCGGTCGTTGAGTTCGCGTGCAAGGGCGATATCGCCTTGAAGCGCGGCGCGGCACATATCGGCAAAGAGCTTGGGCGCGGCGTTGGCGGCTACGGTAATCACGCCGTGTCCGCCGCAGAGCATGAACGGCAGGGCGGTGTGGTCGTCGCCGGAAAGGACGACGAAGCCTTCGGGCGCGCGGTTGATGAGTTCGATGTTGCTGCCGATGTTGCCGCTGGCTTCTTTCACGCCGACGATGTTGGGGATTTCGGCAAGGCGCAGGATAGTGTCGTTAGTCATGCTGACGACGGTACGGCCGGGCACGTTGTAGATAATCATCGGAATCGAAGTGGCTTCGGCGATGGTTTTGAAATGTTGGTAAATGCCTTCTTGGGAGGGCTTGTTGTAATAGGGGACGACGGAGAGGGTGTAGTCCGCCCCGGCTTTTTCGGCGGCTTGGGAAAGGGCGATGGCTTCGACGGTGTTGTTTGCCCCTGTGCCGGCGATGACGGGGACGCGTTTGGCAACGTGTTTGACGACGGCTTCGATGACGGCGGTGTGTTCTTCGACGGAGAGGGTGGCGGATTCGCCTGTCGTGCCGACGGCAACGATGCCGTCCGTGCCGTTTTCAATGTGCCAGTCGATTAAGTCGCGGAGTTGTTCGTAATGGATGCTGCCGTCTTGATTCATCGGGGTAATCAGGGCAACCAAGCTACCTTGTAACATACAGAACCTTTTATCAGTTGTGGTGTAGGGGCGGTAATGCTTCCGATTGTAGCCTACTTTACCGCAGGTGTGAAATCCGGCGGGTTGCAGATGTGGGGCGTTTGCGCCGAAAGGTATGGTGGAAATTGATTTTTCCTGTTTGAAATCATTTTATTATATTCGCCGGTTTATGCCGGTGCCGTCGGATTTATAGTGGATTAACAAAAACCAGTACGGTGTTGCCTCGCCTTAGCTCAAAGAGAACGATTCTCTAAGGTGCTGAAGCACCAAGTGAATCGGTTCCGTACTATTTGTACTGTCTGCGGCTTCGCCGCCTTGTCCTGATTTTTGTTAATCCACTATAAAATGTGGTAAACGTGTGGACCAGACGGATGCCGTCTGAAATGCAAATTGAAGCCGTGCGGCAGATTCGCTACAATCCGCGCTTGGATTTTTCAACCTTTAAAATAAGGAAATACAATGAGCGGTCAGTTGGGCAAAGGTGCGGATGCGCCTGATTTGGTGTACGGTTTGGAAGACAGGCCGCCGTTCGGTAATGCGCTCTTGAGCGCGGTTACCCATCTTTTGGCGATTTTTGTGCCGATGATTACGCCCGCGCTGATTGTGGGCGGCGCGCTGGAATTGCCGGTGGAGATGACGGCGTATCTCGTGTCGATGGCGATGGTTGCGTCGGGTGTCGGCACTTATTTGCAGGTCAACCGCTTCGGGCCGGTCGGTTCGGGGATGCTGTCCATCCAGTCGGTGAATTTTTCGTTCGTTACCGTGATGATTGCGCTGGGCGCGGGGATGAAAGAGGGCGGTTTGACTAAGGATGCGATGATTTCGACGCTCTTGGGCGTATCGTTTGTCGGCGCGTTTTTGGTGTGTTTCTCGGCGTGGCTTCTGCCGTATTTGAAAAAAGTGATTACGCCGACGGTCAGCGGCGTGGTCGTGATGCTCATTGGTTTGAGTTTGGTACACGTCGGCATTACCGATTTCGGCGGCGGCTTCGGCGCGAAGGCGGACGGCACGTTCGGCTCGATGGAAAACTTGGGGCTGGCATCGCTGGTGTTGCTGATTGTGTTGGTGTTCAACTGCATGAAAAACCCGCTGTTGCGCATGAGCGGCATTGCGGTCGGGCTGATTGCCGGCTATATCGTCGCGCTGTTTTTGGGCAAGGTGGATTTTTCCGCGCTGCAAAACCTGCCGCTGGTTACGCTGCCCGTACCGTTTAAATACGGTTTTGCTTTCGACTGGCACGCGTTTATTGTGGCGGGCGCGATTTTCTTGTTGAGCGTGTTTGAGGCGGTCGGCGATTTAACCGCGACGGCAATGGTGTCCGACCAGCCGATTGAAGGCGAGGAATACACCAAACGCCTGCGCGGCGGCGTGTTGGCTGACGGCTTGGTGTCGGTGATTGCGACGGCTTTGGGTTCGCTGCCGCTGACGACGTTTGCGCAAAACAACGGCGTGATTCAGATGACCGGCGTGGCTTCGCGCCATGTGGGCAAATATATTGCCGTGATTTTGGTGCTGTTGGGTCTGTTCCCCGTTGTCGGTCGCGCGTTTACGACGATTCCGAGTCCGGTGTTGGGCGGCGCGATGGTTTTGATGTTCGGCTTAATTGCGATTGCGGGCGTGCGGATTTTGGTCAGTCACGGCATCCGCAGGCGCGAAGCGGTGATTGCGGCAACGTCGGTCGGTTTGGGCTTGGGTGTCGCGTTTGAGCCGGAAGTGTTTAAAAACCTGCCCGTCTTGTTCCAAAACTCTATTTCCGCCGGCGGCATTACGGCAGTCTTGCTGAATTTGGTCTTGCCCGAAGATAAAACCGAGGCGGCGGTCAAGTTTGATACCGACCACTTGGAACACTGATTTTGAAAATGAATGCCGTCTGAAACAGAATCCCTGTTTCAGACGGCATTGTTTTTGAGGCTTATACTTTTTCGTTTTTTAATACGCGTTGTCGGCGTGTTTCACTTAATACCATTCCGGCAGACACGGAGACGTTCATGCTTTCGACTGTGCCGAACATGGGTATAGACACCAGCATGTCGCAATGTTCGCGCGTGAGGCGGCGCATACCGTCGCCTTCGTTGCCCATTACCCACGCCGCGCTGTCGGGCAGATTGCAATGGTAAAGGTCGGACTCGCCGCTCATATCGGTGCCGATAATCCAAATGCCGTATTCTTTCAATTCGCGCAGGGTGCGGGCGAGGTTGGTTACGGTGATATAGGGGACGGTTTCCGCCGCACCGCAGGCGACTTTGCTGACGGTGGCGTTCAGCCCCGCGCTTTTGTCTTTCGGTGCGATGACGGCGTGTACGCCCATTGCGTCGGCGGTACGCAGGCACGCGCCGAGGTTGTGCGGATCGGTGATGCCGTCGAGTATCAGCAGCAGCGGCGGTTCGCTGAGGTTTTCCAATACGTCTTCGAGGTGGACGTGGTTTTTGGAGGCATCGATAAATCCGACCACGCCCTGATGGCGCGCGCCTTTGCTGATGGCGTTGAGGCGGTCGGCATCGGCAAAATATACGCGGATGTTTTCGTTTGCCGCCTTTTCCAACACTTCGCGCGTGCGTGCGTCTGATTTGCCTTCTTGGATGTAGAGTTCGACGATGGATTTGGGGTTTTGCCACAATCGGGCGTTGACGGCGTGGAAGCCGTAGATGGGTCTTTGGTTTGCCATGATGGTGCTTTGTAAAAAGGGTTCAGACAGCATTATAGCAATTTGCCGGTATGCCGTCTGAAAGGGTTAAAACAGGTAGGCGATGTATTTCACCAACAGGATAAACAAGATGGATACGGCGCAGCCGATTTTGAACGCCGTGCCGACGACAAGCCCCAACAGCGTACCCAAGCCCGCTTTACCTGCCTGAAGCATATTGCGCCGTTCGATCAGTTCGCCTGCCGCCGCGCCGATAAAGGGACCGAGTATTAGTCCGGGAAGGGAGAAAAATATGCCGATGATGCTGCCGGCCAATGCGCCGCGAACGGCGAGCTTGCCCGCTCCGGTATATTTTGTCCCCCATATGCCTGCCACATAGTCCGCCAGTATGCCGGCAAGGCTGATGAGTCCGACCGTCCACAAAACGCCCGCGCCGTAGATTTGGTAGCCGCCGGCATAGGCAAGCAGCCATGTTCCGGCAAACATCAATGCCAATCCGGGCAGGGCGGGGTAAACGATGCCCGCCGTGCCGACGGCTATCAGGGCGAGGGCGAGGATGACGGTCAGTACGGTCATAGGTTCAACCTTTTCTTTTGTTTTGAAAAAAACGGCTTAACACGGCGCGGCATTCTTCTTGCAGGATTCCGCCCCGTATGGCGGTGTGCGTATTGAGGCGTTTGTCGGCAAACAGGTTGACGATGCTGCCTGCCGCGCCGGTTTTGGGTTCTGCCGCCCCGTAGATCACACGCCTGATTCGTGCCTGTATCAGTGCGGACGCGCACATGGCGCAGGGTTCGAGGGTGATATATATGTCGCATCCGTCAAGGCGGTAGTTTTGTATTTCTCTGCCTGCCTGTGCCAAGGCGTTGATTTCGGCGTGTCGGCTGACATTGCAGTCGGCAATGCAGGTGTTGTGTGCCGATGCGATGATTTTGCCGTCTGAAACGATGACTGCCCCGACGGGTATTTCGCCGTCGGCGGAGGATTGTTCTGCTTGGCGCAGTGCTTCGCACATGAAGTGTTCCATTTCTTCCTGCGGCGGAAAGGCGGCGACGGGCGGATGGTTTTTTAACTCGGCAAGCAGGCGGGCTTTATGCGCTTGGGACATTTCTTGCGGCGGCGTGCCGTCCAGCAGCGACTCGAGTTGCCACAGTGTGCTTTTCGTGAGGGTCAAACCCGATGCTTTGAGCAGCAGAAAGGCTTTGACCGAACCGTTTTGCCGCAGTTCTTCGAGTGTACGGATACCGAGCCTGTGCAGGGCGGCGACGGTTTTGGGGGCGAGCGGCGGTGTGGTCAGCATGGTTTATGCGCCGAAAAACCGTTTTGCCGCCTCAATCAGGCGTGTGCATGAAGTGCAGTCTGAAAACGGGTCGGCAACGCAGTCTAAAGGTGTTTTGCGCAACCAAGTCAGTTGGCGTTTGGCAAGTTGGCGGGTGGCGGCAATGCCTTTCTCGACAAATGCCGGGAAATCGGTTTTTCCATCCAGATATTTCCATGCCTGACGGTAGCCGACGCAGCGGATGGCGGGGGAGTAGGCGGTCAGGCCGGGATAGCGGCGGCGCAGGTTTTCTACTTCGCCGATAAAGCCCTGTTCAAGCATCAGGTGGAAACGCAGGGCGATGTTTTCATGCAGGCGGGCACGGTTTTCGGGAATCAGGGCGGCGGTATGCAAATCAAAAGGGAGCGTATGGGAGGTCAGGCTGCCGAGATGTGTGCTCATCGGTTTGCCGGTTAAATAATAAACTTCCAAAGCGCGTCCGATACGCTGGCTGTCGTTCGGTTTCAGACGGCATGCGGTTTCAGGGTCGACTTTTTGCAGGGTGCGGTAGAGGAAATCCAAGCCGTACATCTGTTTTTGTTCGTCCAAGTCGGCACGCAGGCAGGCGTCGGCTTCGGGCAAATCGTTCAAACCTTGGGTCAGGGCGCGGAAATACATCATCGTGCCGCCGACAATAAGGGCAAACCTGCCGCGTGAGGAAATTTCCCCGACCAAGCGCGTGCAGTCTTCGACAAAGCGGGCGGCGCTGTATGATTCGGTAGGCGGGATGATGTCGATAAGGTGGTGCGGGACAAAGGCGCGTTCGGAGGCGGACGGTTTCGCCGTGCCGATGTCCATATCGCGGTAAACCAGCGCGGAATCGAGGCTGATGATTTCGACAGGCAGGGTTTCGGCAATTTTGAGGGCGAGCGCGGTTTTGCCTCCGGCGGTCGGCCCGAGCAGGGCAAAGGCTTTCGGGGTCGGCATAACGTTTCAGGTTTGGAAAAATACGGATTATAGCGGAAAGCGTGCCGACGTTATATTTTGGTTTGCGGAAGCACGCCGACGGCAAGGGGGCGTGTTTACCGTATGCCTTTATATAGTGGATTAACAAAAACCAGTACGGTGTTGCCTCGCCTTAGCTCAAAGAGAACGATTCTCTAAGGTGCTGAAGCACCGAGTGAATCGGTTCCGTACTATCTGTACTGTCTGCGGCTTCGTCGCCTTGTCCTGATTTTTGTTAATCCACTATAAAATTTCAAACCGACGCGCCGGGTTTTCAATATGCCCGCGCCCGATGCCGCCTTGTCCGCAGGCATCAGCGGCAGTGTCCGATTTTTTGGGGAATGCCCGTCCCGGGCGTATTTAAAGGTTCGGCGGTGCGGCGTTTTCCTGCGGCAAGGCTTCAGACGGCATCTCTGGTGCGTCCGTTAGACAAGGCGTGCGCTTGGGGCGATAATGGCGTTTTGCTTTTTTGAAAGCCTTGCAATGTCCCGAAACCTGCTTGTCCGCTGGCTTGCCGTCTGCCTCATCCCGTTGGCGACGCTTGCCGTTTTCGCCGCCAATCCGCCCGAAGACAAACTCCAGCATCTGATCAACGGCATCATCCTTGCCTGCGAAGCGACGTTTTTGTTTAAATTCGTCCTTTTCGACACCATCAAGCATCATTTGAAACAAGAGTTTGATTTGAAACGTCAAACTATGTTGCTGTTTATTCCGATTATTTTGCTGATTGTGTATTTGTTCCACTATTTTGGCGCGTTTTAGCCCGTTTCCGTTATTTCTATGAATACTCCTCCTTTTGTCTGTTGGATTTTTTGCAAGGTCATCGACAATTTCGGCGACATCGGCGTTTCGTGGCGGCTCGCCCGTGTTTTGCACCGCGAACTCGGTTGGCAGGTGCATTTGTGGACGGACGATGTGTCCGCCTTGCGTGCGCTTTGCCCTGATTTGCCCGATGTTCCCTGCGTTCATCAGGATATTCATGTCCGCACTTGGCATTCCGATGCGGCAGATATTGATACCGCGCCTGTTCCCGATGTCGTCATCGAAACTTTTGCCTGCGACCTGCCCGAAAATGTGCTGCACATTATCCGCCGACACAAGCCGCTTTGGCTGAATTGGGAATATTTGAGCGCGGAGGAAAGCAATGAAAGGCTGCATCTGATGCCTTCGCCGCAGGAGGGTGTTCAAAAATATTTTTGGTTTATGGGTTTCAGCGAAAAAAGCGGCGGGTTGATACGCGAACGTGATTACTGCGAAGCCGTCCGTTTCGATACTGAAGCCCTGCGAGAGCGGCTGATGCTGCCCGAAAAAAACGCCTCCGAATGGCTGCTTTTCGGCTATCGGAGCGATGTTTGGGCAAAGTGGCTGGAAATGTGGCGACAGGCAGGCAGCCCGATGACACTGTTGCTGGCGGGGACGCAAATCATCGACAGCCTCAAACAAAGCGGCGTTATTCCGCAAGATGCCCTGCAAAACGACGGCGATGTTTTTCAGACGGCATCCGTCCGCCTCGTCAAAATCCCTTTCGTGCCGCAACAGGACTTCGACCAACTGCTGCACCTTGCCGACTGCGCCGTCATCCGCGGCGAAGACAGTTTCGTGCGCGCCCAGCTTGCGGGCAAACCCTTCTTTTGGCACATCTACCCGCAAGACGAGAATGTCCATCTCGACAAACTCCACGCCTTTTGGGATAAGGCACACGGTTTCTACACGCCCGAAACCGTGTCGGCACACCGCCGTCTTTCGGACGACCTCAACGGCGGAGAGGCTTTATCCGCAACACAACGCCTCGAATGTTGGCAAACCCTGCAACAACATCAAAACGGCTGGCGGCAAGGCGCGGAGGATTGGAGCCGTTATCTTTTCGGGCAGCCGTCAGCTCCTGAAAAACTCGCTGCCTTTGTTTCAAAGCATCAAAAAATACGCTAGAATAGCGCGTTTTACGACAACCGATTTGATTGGAAAATCACAATGAAAACAGCACAAGAACTGCGCGCCGGCAATGTATTTATGGTCGGCAACGATCCTATGGTCGTTCAAAAAACCGAATACATCAAAGGCGGCCGCTCTTCCGCCAAAGTCAGCATGAAACTGAAAAACCTGCTGACCGGCGCGGCTTCCGAAACCATTTACAAAGCCGACGACAAATTCGACGTGGTCATCCTGTCCCGCAAAAACTGTACGTACAGCTACTTTGCCGACCCGATGTACGTCTTTATGGACGAAGAATTCAACCAATACGAAATCGAAGCTGACAACATCGGCGACGCGTTGAAATTCATCGTTGACGGTATGGAAGACCAATGCGAAGTAACCTTCTACGAAGGCAACCCTATCTCCGTAGAACTGCCCACCATCATCGTGCGCGAAGTCGAGTACACCGAGCCTGCCGTCAAAGGCGATACTTCCGGCAAAGTGATGAAAACCGCCCGCCTGGTCGGTGGCACCGAAATCCAAGTGATGTCTTACATCGAAAACGGCGATAAAGTCGAAATCGACACCCGCACCGGCGAATTCCGCAAACGCGCCTGATTTGCCGCATTGAAAAATGCCGTCTGAAAACGTTTCAGACGGCATTTTTTTTATATTCGCCCCGTGTTTGGATTGAAGTAGATGTTTTTTTCGTAAACGACAATACGCGTGATTTTGCCATTTTCGTCAAAATGGATGTCTAAAAACGGTTTGTCGGGATTGCGTTCACGGTTGGACAGCCGGAAGAGTGATTGGTTTTCAAGCATTTCTCCGTGTATTTTCAGATAGCCGGGCAATTGGCTGATGTATTGGAAATTGCCGCCAAGTCCGTTGTTGTGCCGGCTCGAATAGGCAGGGGTTGCCGAAACTTCAAAATAACGCGTGCGTTTCGGCTCCTCGCCTTGTCCGCGGGTTTCTTGACTGCCCTGTATCAGCAACAGCGTCGCTTCTCGGAGGCGGCGTTCCTGTTCCATCAAGGCATTTTGTGCCTGCCGGCTGATCGTGCGCTTTCCGTAACGCAAGTCTTCAATTGCCAGTATGATTTTCTGATGGTAGTCGGGATCTTCAGGGCGGATGTCGGGAAACAGCAGCCGCTGTATGTTGTCATAGCCACCGTCGGGTAAGCCGAAACGGGTTTCCAGTTCGTGATGGGAAAGGGCAAACAGACAGTCCGAGTCAATGTGTTCGGCGATTTGCTGCATGAGATCGTCAATGCCGGTGGCGGGGTGCAGGCTGGTGCAATTTGACGGCGGCGCGCTTTCTGCCTGCTTGACGTTATCAGGGGCGGATGCGGTCGGTTGCAAATCGGTTTGGGAAGGAGCTGATGACGCGGAGGACGAAGCAGCGGATGCACCGACTTCTTTGGTTTTATCGTCTTTGCTCGGAGAACACGCGGTCAGCATGATTGCGGTAAGCCATAAGAGAAGTGATGAGGTTTTGTTTTTCATTCTATTGTTTCCAGTATTAAAGAGGCCGTCTGAAAACCTACCGTTTCATTTTTCAGACGGCCTGTTGTTAATAGAACCGAAGAACCTGTTAATGCCGACAAGGTTCTCAACCTGTCTTACCCGACGCGGTAAAACGCCAGGCTGCCCAAAAGGTTGGGGAAATGTTTGACCTGTCTGTTGCCCGTCATCACGGCGCGCTCGAGGATGCGGATGTTGTTTTTGGCGCACAATAAATCAAAGTCTTTGAGCGTGCACCAATGGATATTGGGCGTGTCGTACCAATGGTAGGGCATACGTTCGGAAACCGGCATATGTCCGCCGAGTGCGATTTGGACGCGGTTGCGCCAGTAGCCGAAATTCGGGAAGCTGACAATCGCCTGTTTGGCAACGCGCATCAGGCAGCGCAGGATTTTTTCGGTATTCTGCATCGCTTGGATGGTTTGGCTCAACACAATCACATCAAAACTTTGATCGTTGAATGCGGTTAAACCTTCTTCCAAATCGGCTTGGATAACATTTACGCCGCGCGACATCGCGGCGATGACGCTATTTGTGTCGATTTCGATGCCGTAGCCGCTGCATTTTTTGTGTTCGACCAATGCGGCAAGCAGTTCGCCGTCGCCGCAGCCCAAGTCCAAGACGCGGCTGCCTTCGGGTATCCGGTCGTAAATCAGTTGCAAATCATCGCGCAGGTTCATTGCTGACATTCCTTATAAACGTTGTTCATATAGGCGGCGACCGCACGCATATAGGCTTCGTCTTCCATTAAAAAGGCATCGTGCCCGTGTGCGGATTTGACTTCGATATACTGCACGGATTTTTGGGCGGCAATCAGTGCCTTGACCAGTTCGTGCGAACGTTCGGGTGCGAAACGCCAGTCGGTGCTGAAGCTGGCGACAAAGAATTTCGCTTTCACATTTTGCAGGGCGCGGGTCAGGCTGTCGCCGAAATCTGCCGCCGGATCGAAATAGTCCAAAGCCTTGGTCATGAGCAGGTAAGTGTTGGCGTCGAACCGTCCGACGAATTTGTCGCCCTGATAGCGAAGATAGGATTCCACTTCAAATTCAACACCAAAGCCGTATTGATAACCGTTGGAACGCAAATCGCGTCCGAATTTTTTGCCTAAACCGTCTTCGGCAAGATAAGTGATGTGTCCCATCATGCGGGCAATCCGCAAGCCCCGTGCAGGAACGGTATTGTGGCTGCGGTAATGTCCTTCATTGAAATCAGGGTCGGTCAAAATTGCCTGACGCGCCACATCGTTAAACGCGATATTTTGCGTGGACAGTTTCGGCGCAGACGCAATCACTAAAGCATGGCGCACGCGCTCGGGATAGGAAATCGTCCACTGCAAGGCCTGCATACCGCCCAAGCTGCCACCGACAATCGCCGCCCATTGTTCGATACCGAGATAGTCGGCAAGCGCGGCTTGGGATTTTACCCAGTCCTTCACCGTAACCACCGGAAAATCCGCGCCGTATTCCCTGCCCGTTTCAGGATTAATCGACAAAGGCCCGCTGCTGCCGTCGCAGCCGCCCAGATTATTCAAACCGACCACGAAAAAACGTTCCGTATCAATCGGTTTGCCAGGTCCGACCATATTGTCCCACCAGCCCGTATATTTATCTTCCGCCGAATGCCTGCCCGCAACATGATGGTTGCCCGACAGCGCGTGGCAGATTAAAACCGCATTGTTTTTTTCAGCATTCAGCTCGCCGTAGGTTTCAATCATCAGATCGAAACGCGGCAAAGTTTTACCGTTTTCCAAAACCAGCGGCATCTCAAACGGAATTTTTTGGGGCATTACAATGCCCACCGAGGCATTTTGACTCATATCCTGTTCCAACAAATGCGGCGAAAAGCGTTATTATATCGCAAACGGCATGACTTTTTGACACGGTCGGACAAGCAGCCGGACGCGTTTGACCCTCATCCGCCGCACACGAATCATACTTTTTCAGACGACCTCCACCGCTTCCCGACATGATAGGCAGACTTTTCCGTATTTTTTTCTTTTTCGCACTTGCCGCGTTGATTATCAACCGCCTTTTCAGCCGCAGGCAAAAACGCGCCCTGCGCGAAGTCGCCGAAATCAGCGCATGGGTACTGCTCGGTGCAGCCGCCGCGATGCTGTTTTGGTATCTGTTTATGCTGTATTTCAAACACATTCCGGATTCGTATTGACGGAAAAAATGCCGTCTGAAACGCATTTTTCTGTTTCAGACGGCATATTTGATGAAAAGGGCTTGCGGTAGGAGGTGCTTTATAGTGGATTAACTTTAAACCAGTACGGCGTTGCCTCGCCTTGCCGTACTATTTGTACTGTCTGCGGCTTCGTCGCCTTGTCCTGATTTTTGTTAATCCACTATACAACCGAAGCAGGAAGGGCAGGGGGTCAGCGTTGGCGCGCTTTAAAACGCGGATTGCTTTTGCAGATGACGTAAACTTTGCCCCTGCGCCTGACGATTTGGCAGTCGCGGTGGCGTTGTTTGGCGGTTTTGAGTGAAGACAGAACCTGCATTATTTGTCCTTTCTAAACGATGACATTACGGATTGGAAACGTTGGTTGAATTTGCTGGCACGGCCTTCGGTGTTGACGTTGCGCTGTTTGCCAGTATAGACGGGATGGGATGCGGAAGAAGTATCCAGCGAAAACAGCGGATATTCTTTGCCGTCTGTCCAAACCATCGTTTTTCCGTGTGTTTCGGCACAGGAGCGGATTAACCAGCCTTCATTGGCGCTGCTATCGAAAAAAAGGACGGTTCGGTAATTGTCGGGATGAATATTCGGTTTCATATATTGCCTTGCTTTCAGTGTTATAACATAACAAACTCTAGCATAGTTTAGAAGGGCTGTACAAGGAAATTTAACTATTTTTGTAATATATTAGAAATTTTCATGATAAATCTGAAAATTTTGAAATTGACTCATGTTTGGCGCAACTTTATTATGTTGCCTGAAACATCATATAAAAGATAATAAAAGGTACGCAGCCATGAATTACGCAAAAGAAATCAATGCGTTAAATAACAGCCTTTCCGATTTGAAAGGCGACATCAACGTTTCATTCGAATTTTTCCCGCCGAAAAACGAACAAATGGAAACCATGCTGTGGGATTCCATCCATCGCCTGCAAACCTTGCACCCGAAATTTGTTTCCGTAACTTACGGTGCAAACTCAGGCGAGCGCGACCGCACACACGGCATCGTCAAACGCATCAAACAGGAAACCGGCTTGGAAGCCGCGCCTCACCTGACCGGTATCGACGCTTCTCCCGACGAATTGCGCCAAATTGCCAAAGATTATTGGGACAGCGGCATCCGCCGCATTGTCGCCCTGCGCGGAGACGAGCCGGCCGGTTATGAGAAAAAACCGTTTTACGCCGAAGACTTGGTTAAGCTATTACGCTCCGTCGCCGACTTCGACATCTCTGTAGCAGCATATCCCGAAGTGCATCCCGAAGCGAAATCCGCACAAGCCGACCTGATTAATTTGAAACGCAAAATCGATGCGGGCGCGAACCACGTCATCACCCAATTCTTCTTCGATGTGGAACGCTACCTGCGCTTCCGCGACCGCTGCGTGATGTTGGGTATCGATGTGGAAATCGTCCCCGGTATTTTGCCTGTTACCAACTTCAAGCAGCTCGGTAAAATGGCTCAAGTAACCAACGTCAAAATCCCAAGCTGGCTGTCGCAAATGTATGAAGGTTTGGACGACGACCAAGGTACGCGCAATCTGGTGGCGGCAAGTATCGCCATCGATATGGTCAAAGTCCTGTCCCGCGAAGGCGTGAAAGATTTCCACTTCTATACGCTTAACCGCAGCGAGCTGACTTACGCCATTTGCCATATTTTAGGCGTGCGCCCTTAAAGCCGTATCAAACAGTTTCAGACGGCATCTAAGGTGTCTAAAAAGCAAAACACCGCCCCATCCGAGCCATTCTGATTTACAATACCGGCCGATTCGGATTGAACCGGTCCTTACAAAATCCAACTGGAGAGTTCAACATGACAACATTACATTTCTCAGGCTTCCCGCGTGTCGGCGCCTTCCGCGAATTGAAATTCGCACAAGAAAAATACTGGCGCAAAGAAATCAGCGAGCAAGAATTGCTGGCTGTTGCTAAAGACTTGCGCGAGAAAAACTGGAAACACCAGGTCGCTGCCAACGCCGATTTCGTTGCCGTAGGCGATTTCACTTTCTACGACCACATCCTCGACCTGCAAGTCGCCACCGGCGCGATTCCCGCCCGCTTCGGCTTCGACAGCCAAAACCTGTCTTTGGAACAATTCTTCCAACTGGCGCGCGGTAACAAAGACCAATTCGCTATCGAAATGACCAAATGGTTCGACACCAACTACCACTACTTGGTGCCTGAATTCCACGCCGATACCGAATTCAAAGCCAATGCCAAACACTATGTTCAACAACTGCAAGAAGCCCAAGCCCTCGGTCTGAAAGCCAAACCGACCGTTGTAGGTCCGTTGACTTTCCTGTGGGTGGGTAAAGAAAAAGGCGCCGTCGAATTCGACCGTCTGAGCCTGTTGCCTAAACTGTTGCCTGTTTACGTTGAAATCCTGACTGCTTTGGTTGAAGCCGGTGCCGAGTGGATTCAAATCGACGAGCCTGCTTTGGCTGTCGATTTGCCTAAAGAATGGGTGGAAGCCTACAAAGACGTTTACGCTACTTTGAGCAAAGTAAGTGCCAAAATCCTGTTGAGCACTTACTTCGGTTCTGTTGCCGAACACGCCGCATTGTTGAAAGCCCTGCCTGTTGACGGTCTGCACATCGACTTGGTACGCGCCCCCGAGCAACTGGACGCGTTCGCCGACTACGACAAAGTCCTGTCTGCCGGCGTGATTGACGGCCGCAACATTTGGCGCGCCAACCTGAACAAAGTTTTGGAAACTGTCGAGCCTCTGCAAGCCAAACTGGGTGACCGTTTGTGGATTTCCAGCTCTTGCTCGCTGCTGCACACTCCATTTGACTTGTCAGTTGAAGAAAAACTGAAAGCCAACAAACCCGACCTGTACTCTTGGTTGGCATTCACCCTGCAAAAAACCCAAGAATTGCGCGTTCTGAAAGCTGCATTGAACGAAGGCCGTGATTCTGTTGCCGAAGAACTCGCCGCCAGCCAAGCTGCTGCCGACTCCCGTGCCAACAGCAGCGAAATCCATCGTGCAGACGTTGCCAAACGCCTGGCCGATTTGCCTGCCAACGCAGACCAACGCAAATCTCCATTTGCCGACCGTATCAAAGCGCAACAAGCATGGTTGAACCTACCTCTGCTACCGACTACCAACATCGGTTCTTTCCCGCAAACCACCGAAATCCGCCAGGCACGCTCAGCCTTCAAAAAAGGCGAACTGTCTGCCGCCGATTACGAAGCCGCGATGAAAAAAGAAATCGCCTTGGTGGTTGAAGAGCAAGAAAAACTGGACTTGGACGTACTGGTACACGGCGAAGCCGAGCGTAACGACATGGTTGAATACTTCGGCGAATTGTTGAGCGGTTTTGCATTCACTCAATACGGCTGGGTACAAAGCTACGGCTCACGCTGCGTGAAACCACCGATTATCTTTGGCGACGTAAGCCGTCCTGAAGCCATGACCGTGGCTTGGTCTACTTACGCACAAAGCCTGACCAAACGCCCGATGAAAGGTATGTTGACCGGCCCTGTAACCATTCTGCAATGGTCTTTCGTCCGCAACGACATTCCTCGCTCTACCGTGTGCAAACAAATCGCACTGGCTCTGAACGACGAAGTATTGGATCTGGAAAAAGCCGGCATCAAAGTCATCCAAATTGACGAACCTGCCATCCGCGAAGGCTTGCCGCTGAAACGCGCCGATTGGGATGCCTACCTGAACTGGGCGGGCGAATCCTTCCGCCTGTCCTCTGCCGGTTGCGAAGACAGCACCCAAATCCACACTCATATGTGTTACTCCGAGTTCAACGATATCCTGCCTGCGATTGCTGCAATGGATGCGGACGTGATCACCATCGAGACTTCACGTTCCGACATGGAACTCTTGACCGCGTTCGGCGAATTCCAATACCCGAACGACATCGGCCCGGGGGTTTACGACATCCACAGCCCGCGCGTACCGACAGAAGCCGAAGTGGAGCACCTGTTGCGCAAAGCCATCGAGGTTGTACCGGTTGAACGTCTGTGGGTTAACCCGGACTGCGGCCTGAAAACACGCGGCTGGAAAGAAACTCTGGAACAACTCCAAGTAATGATGAACGTAACCCGAAAACTGCGTGCCGAATTGGCGAAATAAGCCGAGACCGTATGAATAAATACCGTCTGAAAGCCTTTCAGACGGTATTTTGTCCTGATTTGCGGCGCAAGGGCGCAGTTGCCGGAAAATCTTTTCATTGCAGCTTGTTTTTTTCTAATTCGGCTTTATATGTGGGAAACAGGCAAATCGGAGTTGTGTTTGATAGTTTTAAATAATTTATATTATTTGAACTATAAATTATACAAATCATTTTGCATGGGGTAGAATGCCCAGCGATTCACAATTATTTCTCAAACCAATCTATTAAGGAGCTTAAAATGGCTTTGCAAGATCGTACCGGTCAAAAAGTACCTTCCGTAGTATTCCGCACCCGCGTCGGCGACACTTGGAAAGATGTGTCTACCGATGATTTGTTCAAAGGCAAAAAAGTAGTCGTATTCTCCCTGCCCGGTGCATTTACCCCGACTTGTTCTTCTTCACACCTGCCGCGTTACAACGAATTGTTCGGCGCGTTCAAAGAAAACGGCGTTGACGCAATCTACTGCGTATCTGTAAACGATACGTTCGTAATGAACGCTTGGGCTGCCGAAGAAGAATCCGACAACATCTACATGATTCCTGACGGCAACGGCGAATTTACCGAAGGTATGGGTATGCTGGTCGGTAAAGAAGACTTGGGCTTCGGTAAACGCTCTTGGCGTTACTCCATGCTGGTTAACGACGGCGTGGTTGAAAAAATGTTCATCGAACCTGAAGAACCGGGCGATCCGTTCAAAGTATCCGATGCAGATACTATGCTGCAATTCGTTGCTCCCGATTGGAAGGCTCAAGAGTCTGTGGCAATTTTCACTAAACCAGGTTGCCAATTCTGCGCTAAAGCCAAACAAGCTTTGCAAGACAAAGGTTTGTCTTACGAAGAAATCGTATTGGGCAAAGATGCAACCGTCACTTCCGTTCGCGCCATTACCGGCAAGATGACTGCCCCTCAAGTCTTCATCGGCGGTAAATACATCGGCGGCAGCGAAGATTTGGAAGCTTACTTGGCTAAAAACTGATAGCTGTTTGCTTAAGGCGGTTTAATTAAACTGTCTGATATACCGGATAGAGTTATTCGGGCGGTTCTACACTACCGCTCCGAATAACTCTATATTTATAAGAGAATTTGGATATTGTTGCACTCAATCGAAATTTTGTTTTTATTTATCTGAATGATGTTTTTGATTGGGAAAATATTTAAATGCCGTCTGAAACCGATATGTTCTGTGTCGGCAATGTTTCAGACGAAAACGGAAGGACAAAGATTATGAAAAAAATTCAAGCGGATGTCGTCGTAATCGGCGGCGGTACTGCCGGTATGGGTGCGTTTCGCAATGCCCGTTTACATTCGGATAATGTTTACCTGATTGAAAACAATGTGTTCGGCACGACCTGCGCGCGCGTGGGCTGTATGCCTTCCAAACTCTTGATTGCCGCCGCAGAGGCGCGTCATCACGCATTGCATACCGACCCGTTCGGCGTGCATTTGGACAAAGACAGCATCGTCGTCAACGGTGAAGAGGTCATGCAGCGCGTTAAATCCGAGCGTGACCGTTTTGTCGGCTTTGTCGTTGCCGATGTGGAAGAGTGGCCTGCCGACAAGCGCATTATGGGTTCGGCTAAATTTATCGACGAGCATACCGTCCAAATCGACGAGCATACTCAAATTACGGCAAAAAGTTTCGTGATTGCTACCGGTTCGCGTCCCGTCATCCTGCCGCAATGGCAGTCTTTGGGCAATCGTTTGATTATCAACGATGACGTTTTCTCATGGGATACGCTGCCTAAGCGCGTTGCCGTGTTCGGGCCGGGTGTTATCGGTTTGGAACTGGGTCAGGCATTGCACCGTTTGGGCGTGAAAGTTGAAATTTTCGGTTTGGGCGGAATCATCGGCGGCATTTCCGACCCCGTCGTTTCAGACGAGGCGAACGCCGTGTTCGGCGAAGAATTGAAACTGCATCTGGATGCTAAAACCGAGGTCAAACTCGATGCAGACGGCAATGTAGAAGTCCATTGGGAGCAGGATGGCGAAAAAGGCGTATTTGTTGCCGAATATATGCTGGCAGCCGTGGGCCGCCGTCCGAACGTTGACAATATCGGTTTGGAAAATATCAATATCGAAAAAGATGCGCGCGGCGTACCTGTTGCCGACCCGCTGACCATGCAGACCAGTATTCCGCATATCTTCATCGCAGGCGATGCGTCCAACCAACTGCCTCTGCTGCATGAAGCTGCCGACCAAGGCAAGATTGCCGGCGATAACGCGGGCCGCTACCCGAATATCGGCGGCGGTTTGCGGCGCAGCACCATCGGCGTGGTGTTTACCAGTCCGCAAATCGGCTTTGTCGGTCTGAAATACGCGCAGGTTGCCGCGCAATACCAAGCCGACGAATTTGTCATCGGCGAAGTATCGTTCAAAAACCAAGGCCGCAGCCGCGTGATGCTGGTGAACAAAGGCCATATGCGCCTGTATGCCGAAAAAGCCACCGGCCGCTTTATCGGCGCGGAAATCGTAGGCCCTGCCGCCGAACATTTGGCGCACCTGTTGGCTTGGGCACATCAAATGAAGATGACCGTTCCGCAAATGCTGGATATGCCGTTCTACCATCCCGTTATCGAGGAAGGTCTGCGTACCGCGTTGCGCGATGCCGATGCGAAATTGAAAGCCTGACCGATATGGCAAAACAATGCCGTCTGAAATTTTTTCAGACGGCATTTTGTTTTTGGGGATGGGGTCGGATGCTGATACCGTGTCGGGAAGGGGGCGGCAAAACTAAAAATCTTTCTTTTAATCTGCTGTTTCCACGCGTGTTTGTCAAAATCTATCAGTTTGTTTTTAAAATACACTGTTCAAAATGGGATAAAACAGGTAAATTAACGTTTATGTAACCCAGTGTAGCAATGGGTTTACGGTTTTTGAGTCGATATATAACTACAGAGGAATTGACTATGTCTGCCAAACCGCGTCCTGTTTATCTGGATTTGCCGAACATCCGTCTGCCGATACCCGGGATAGTTTCCATCCTTCACCGCATCAGCGGGGTCGGGCTGTTTATTATGCTGCCTTTCCTGCTGTATTTCCTGTCCGGTACCCTGAGTCAAGAGTCTGCATTTGAAACTTACCGTGCCATTGTTTCCCATCCTTTGGTCAAGCTGGTTTTAATCGGTGTATTGTGGGCTTATCTGCACCATTCTCTCGCCGGTATCCGCTTTTTATTTTTGGATGCGCACAAAGGCCTTGAGCTGAATACTGCGCGCAATACCGCTAAAGCCGTATTTGCTTCTGCATTGGTTTTGACTGTCGTTTTGGGAGCGTTGTTATGGTAGAACGTAAATTGACCGGTGCCCATTACGGTTTGCGCGATTGGGTGATGCAACGTGCGACTGCGGTTATTATGTTGATTTATACCGTTGCACTTTTAGTGGTTCTATTTTCCCTGCCTAAAGAATATTCGGCATGGCAGGCATTTTTTAGTCAAACTTGGGTAAAAGTATTTACCCAAGTGAGCTTCATCGCCGTATTCTTGCACGCTTGGGTGGGTATCCGCGATTTGTGGATGGACTATATCAAACCCTTCGGCGTGCGTTTGTTTTTGCAGGTTGCCACCATCGTTTGGCTGGTCGGCTGTCTCGTGTATTCAGTTAAAGTGATTTGGGGGTAAGTATGGGTTTTCCTGTTCGCAAGTTTGATGCCGTGATTGTCGGCGGTGGTGGTGCAGGTTTACGCGCAGCCCTCCAATTATCCAAATCCGGTCTGAATTGTGCCGTTTTGTCTAAAGTGTTCCCGACCCGTTCGCATACCGTAGCGGCGCAGGGCGGTATTTCCGCCTCTCTGGGTAATGTGCAGGAAGACCGTTGGGACTGGCACATGTACGATACCGTGAAAGGTTCCGACTGGTTGGGCGACCAAGATGCGATTGAGTTTATGTGCCGCGCCGCGCCTGAAGCCGTAATTGAGTTGGAACACATGGGTATGCCTTTTGACCGTGTGGAAAGCGGTAAAATTTATCAGCGTCCTTTCGGCGGCCATACTGCCGAACACGGTAAACGCGCGGTAGAACGCGCCTGTGCGGTTGCCGACCGTACAGGTCATGCGATGCTGCATACTTTGTACCAACAAAACGTCCGTGCCAATACGCAATTCTTTGTGGAATGGACGGCACAAGATTTGATTCGTGATGAAAACGGCGATGTCGTCGGCGTAACCGCCATGGAAATGGAAACCGGCGAAGTTTATATTTTCCACGCTAAAGCTGTGATGTTTGCTACCGGCGGCGGCGGTCGTATTTATGCGTCTTCTACCAATGCCTATATGAATACCGGCGATGGTTTGGGTATTTGTGCGCGTGCAGGTATCCCGTTGGAAGACATGGAATTCTGGCAATTCCACCCGACCGGCGTGGCGGGTGCGGGCGTGTTGATTACCGAAGGCGTACGCGGCGAGGGCGGTATTCTGTTGAATGCCGACGGCGAACGCTTTATGGAACGCTATGCGCCGACCGTAAAAGACTTGGCTTCTCGCGACGTTGTTTCCCGCGCGATGGCGATGGAAATCTACGAAGGTCGCGGCTGCGGTAAAAACAAAGACCATGTCTTACTGAAAATCGACCATATCGGCGCAGAAAAAATTATGGAAAAACTGCCGGGCATCCGCGAGATTTCCATTCAGTTCGCCGGTATCGATCCGATTAAAGACCCGATTCCCGTTGTGCCGACTACCCACTATATGATGGGCGGCATTCCGACCAATTACCACGGCGAAGTTGTCGTTCCGCAAGGTGAAGATTACGAAGTGCCTGTAAAAGGTCTGTATGCGGCAGGTGAGTGCGCTTGTGCTTCCGTACACGGTGCGAACCGCTTGGGTACCAACTCCCTGTTGGACTTGGTGGTATTCGGTAAAGCTGCCGGCGACAGCATGATTAAATTCATCAAAGAGCAAAGCGACTGGAAACCTTTGCCTGCTAATGCAGGTGAGTTGACCCGCCAACGTATCGAGCGTTTGGACAACCAAACCGATGGTGAAAACGTTGATGCATTGCGTCGCGAACTGCAACGCTCTGTACAACTGCACGCCGGCGTGTTCCGTACTGATGAGATTCTGAGCAAAGGCGTTCGAGAAGTCATGGCGATTGCCGAGCGTGTGAAACGTACCGAAATCAAAGACAAGAGCAAAGTGTGGAATACCGCGCGTATCGAGGCTTTGGAATTGGATAACCTGATTGAAGTGGCGAAAGCGACTTTGGTGTCTGCCGAAGCACGTAAAGAATCACGCGGTGCGCACGCTTCAGACGACCATCCTGAGCGCGATGATGAAAACTGGATGAAACATACGCTGTACCATTCAGATATCAATACCTTGTCCTACAAACCGGTGCACACCAAGCCTTTGAGCGTGGAATACATCAAACCGGCCAAGCGCGTTTATTGATGCGTTTTCAGACAGTCTTCGCCTCAAAGGTCGTCTGAAATCTAACCATACCCACATTGAACTGCTTGAATTTATAATACAAAATCATTGGGCAGTTGATGAGAAAAGGAACACTTCTCATGGAAAAAATGAGTTTTGAAATTTACCGTTACAACCCGGATGTTGATGCCAAGCCTTATATGCAGCGTTACGAGTTGGAATTGGAACCGACCGACGTGAAACTTTTGGATGCTTTGGTACGCCTGAAAGCACAAGACGATACCTTGTCTTTCCGCCGCTCCTGCCGCGAAGGCATTTGCGGATCGGACGGTATGAACATCAACGGCAAAAACGGCTTGGCGTGTTTGACCGATCTGCGTGGCTTGAAACAGCCAGTTAAAATCCGTCCTCTGCCAGGTCTGCCTGTTATCCGCGACCTGATTGTGGATATGACCCAGTTCTTCAAACAATACCATTCCGTCAAACCTTATGTTGTCAACGATAATCCGATTGATGCGGACAAAGAGCGTCTGCAAACTCAGGAAGAGCGTAAAGAGTTGGACGGTTTGTACGAGTGTATTTTGTGCGCCTGCTGTTCGACTGCCTGCCCGTCATTTTGGTGGAACCCTGATAAATTCGTCGGTCCGTCCGGTTTGCTGAATGCTTACCGTTTCATTGCGGACAGCCGTGATACCATCACTAATGAGCGTTTGGATAATCTGAACGACCCATACCGTTTGTTCCGTTGCCACACCATTATGAACTGCGTAGACGTATGTCCTAAACACTTGAATCCGACCCGAGCCATCGGTAAGATTAAAGAGATTATGTTGAAACGGGCCGTTTAAGAAATGATGGTTTTTGACGATATTGCCAAACGGAAAATCCGTTTTCAAACCCGCCGGGGATTGTTGGAATTAGATTTAATCTTCGGCAGGTTTATGGAAAAAGAATTCGAGCATTTGAGCGATAAAGAGCTGTCCGAGTTTTCCGAAATCCTTGAATTTCAAGATCAAGAATTGCTTGCCTTGATTAACGGGCATTCGGAAACGGACAAAGGGCACCTTATCCCGATGCTTGAAAAAATCAGACGGGCATGAGGCATCTGAAATCTGCCTGCAGGCAGATTTCAAAATGCAAAAGCCGTCTGAAGGCAAAGAACGTGCTGCGGATGCAGTAACGTGGGTTATAACTTGCAAAGGAGCAATAATATGTCCAAATCAATCAAACTCAACGTACCGGGTCAGGCAGGTTTGGAGCTGCCGGTATTGGAAGCCAGCATCGGGCACGATGTGGTTGACATTCGGGGGCTGACAAAAAATACAGGTTTGTTTTCCTTCGACCCCGGATTTGTTTCAACCGCAAGCTGTGAGTCTAAAATTACTTACATCGACGGCGATCAAGGCTTGCTTTATTATCGCGGATACCCCATCGAGCAGCTGGCCGAAAAGTCCGATTATTTGGAAGTCTGCTACCTGTTGATTTACGGCGAACTGCCGACTCCCGAGCAAAAGGCAGAATTTGACAATACCGTCCGCCGCCACACGATGGTGCATGAACAGCTGACTTGGTTCTTCCGGGGGTTCCGCCGCGACGCGCATCCGATGGCGATGATGGTCGGCGTGGTCGGCGCACTGTCTGCGTTCTACCAAGACAGCTTGGACATTAGCAATCCCGAACACCGCAAAATCGCGATTTACCGCCTGATTTCTAAAATCCCGACCATTGCGGCAATGTGCTACCGCTATTCAAACGGTCTGCCGTTCAATTATCCGAAGAATAATCTTTCTTATTCCGAAAACTTCCTTCATATGATGTTCGCCACGCCGTGTGAAGACTACAAACCCAATCCCGTTTTGGCACGCGCGCTCGACCGCATCTTTATTTTGCATGCCGACCACGAGCAAAACGCCTCAACTTCAACCGTCCGTCTGGCAGGGTCTTCGGGTGCGAACCCGTTTGCCTGTATTGCTGCCGGTATCGCCTGCCTGTGGGGTGCTTCGCACGGCGGTGCGAACGAAGCCGTGTTGAAAATGTTGGACGAAATCGGCGATGTGTCTAATGTTGCCGCATACATGGAAGGTGTGAAACAACGCAAATACCGTCTGATGGGCTTCGGTCACCGCGTGTACCGCAATATGGATCCGCGTGCCAGCATTATGCGCGAAACCTGCTATGAAGTTTTGAAGGAATTGGGCTTGGAAGACAGTCCGAAATTCAAACTGGCGATGGAATTGGAACAGATTGCGCTGAAAGACCCGTTCTTTATCGAACGCAAACTGTATCCAAACGTCGATTTCTATTCCGGCATCGTCCTGTCCGCGCTGGGCATCCCGACCGAAATGTTTACCGTCATCTTCGCCCTGTCGCGCAGCGTGGGCTGGATTTCGCACTGGCACGAGATGATTAGCGATCCTTCGCTGAAAATCGGCCGCCCGCGCCAGCTTTATACCGGTTCGGAACGCCGCGATTATGTGCCGCCAGGCGAGAGGTAACATACATTAATATATTGTCAAACAGGCAATATCAGAGAACCGGATTGTTTCCCGAATCCGTCTGATTGTAGTCGGATGAAATCAAGACAAGCAATCCGGTTTAAAATAGGGTAGAATAAAATGTCTTTTCAGGCGGCATCAGTTTAGCCGTCAGGACGCGGACTTCTACCCTTTGTTTATATTTTAAAGAAAAGAGCGCACGCCATGATGGACGAAAAACTCAATTTCTCTTACCTGTTCGGTTCAAACGCACCTTACATTGAGGAATTGTACGAGGCTTTTTTGGAAAACCCCGATGCGGTTGATGAAAAATGGAAGCAGTATTTCACCGATTTGAGCAAACAGCCGGGGACGGTTGCTGTCGATGTCGCACACACACCGATTCGCGAATCATTTGTTACTTTGGCGAAAAAGAAAATTGCATCTGCCGTTGCGGGCGGTGCGGATGAGGCAATGCTGAAAAAGCAAGTCAGCGTTTTACGGCTGATTTCCGCCTATCGTATCCAAGGCGTGGGTGCAGCCCAACTTGATCCGCTCAAACGTATCCCCCCGCGCGATATTGAAGCCCTCGATCCGAAATTCCACGGTCTGTCAGATGCCGATATGGCGCTTCAATTCAATATGGGCGAGGGCGATTTTGCCAATCGCGGCAAACTGCCTTTGTCCCAAATCATCAGCAACCTCAAACAAACCTACTGCGGCCACATCGCATTGGAATATATCTATATTCCCAATACCGAAGAGCGCCGCTGGGTACGCAATTATTTTGAAAGCGTATTGTCCACACCGCATTACAATGCCGATCAAAAACGCCGTATCTTGAAAGAGATGACTGCTGCCGAGACTTTGGAACGTTATCTGCATACCAAATATGTCGGTCAGAAACGTTTCGGTGTCGAAGGCGGCGAAAGCGCGATTGCCGGTTTGAACTACCTGATTCAAAACGCCGGTAAAGACGGTGTGGAAGAGGTCATCATCGGTATGGCGCACCGTGGCCGTCTGAATGTTTTGGTGAACATTTTGGGCAAAAAACCCGGCGATTTGTTTGCCGAATTTGAAGGTCGTGCCGAAATCAAACTGCCCAGCGGCGACGTGAAATACCATATGGGCTTCAGCTCCGATATTGCCACGCCGCACGGCCCGATGCACGTTTCTTTGGCGTTCAACCCGTCACACTTGGAAATCGTCAACCCGGTGGTGGAAGGTTCTGCGCGCGCCAAACAAAAACGTTTGGGCGAAAACGGCCGCGACAAAGTCTTGCCGGTATTGATTCACGGCGACTCCGCATTTATCGGTCTGGGAGTCAACCAAGCGACATTCAACCTGTCTAAAACGCGCGGTTATACCACCGGCGGTACGGTTCATATCGTCATCAACAACCAAATCGGCTTTACCACTTCCGATATCCGCGATACCCGTTCAACCGTACACTGTACCGATATCGCAAAAATGGTTTCCGCCCCGGTTATCCATGTGAACGGCGATGATCCCGAACGCGTTTGCTTTGCTATCCAAGCCGCTTTGGATTACCGCAAAAAATTCCATAAAGACATCGTGATTGACGTTGTCTGCTACCGTAAATGGGGTCACAACGAGGGCGATGATCCGACCTTGACCCAACCGATGATGTACAAAAAAGTATCGCAACACCCCGGTGCGCGTGCTTTGTACACCGAGCAACTGATTGCCGAAGGCGTGGTAACCCAAGCCGAGGCTGACGGTTACATCCAAGCTTACCGTGATGCTTTGGACAAAGGCGAGCACGTCGAGCAAACAACGTTGAGCAACTTCCAACGCACGCAAATCGACTGGAGCAAATACCAAGGCAAAGATTGGCGCGAACACATCGAAACCGGTTTGCCTGCCGCAGATATTGAACGTCTCACTGAGAAGTTTACCGCCGTACCGGAAGGCTTTGCCCTGCATCCGACTGCAAAACGTGTGATTGAAGCGCGTAAAGCCATGGCATCCGGCAAACAGGCCATAGATTGGGGTATGGCCGAAACCTTGGCATACGCCAGCCTCGTAACCAAAGGTCACGGCGTGCGTATTTCCGGCGAGGACTCGGGACGCGGCACGTTCTCGCACCGCCACGCCGTATTGCACGATCAAAAACGCGAAAAATGGGACGACGGTACTTATGTTCCTCTGCGCCATATGGGCGAAGGCATGGGCGAGTTCCTGGTTATCGACTCCATTTTGAACGAAGAAGCCGTGATGGCGTTCGAGTACGGCTTTGCCTGCTCCGCACCTGACAAACTGACCATTTGGGAAGCTCAATTCGGTGACTTCGCCAACGGCGCGCAAGTGACTATTGACCAATTCCTGTCTTCAGGCGAAACCAAGTGGGGTCGTTTGTGCGGTCTGACTACCATCCTGCCGCACGGCTACGACGGTCAAGGCCCCGAGCACTCTTCTGCACGCGTAGAACGTTGGTTGCAACTGTGTTCTGAGAACAATATGCAAGTCATTATGCCGTCTGAAGCGTCGCAAATGTTCCACCTCTTGCAACGTCAAGTCTTGGGTTCATACCGCAAACCGCTGGTGATTTTCATGTCCAAACGCCTGTTGCGCTTCAAAGGTGCAATGAGCCCGCTGGAAAACTTCACCGAAGGTTCGACCTTCCGTCCGGTTATCGGCGATACCGCAGAACGCGCAAGCAACGACAGCGTGAAACGCGTGGTATTGTGTGCCGGTCAGGTTTACTATGACTTGGAAGCCGGCCGTGCCGAGCGTAAACTGGAAGATGATGTTGCTATTGTCCGCGTTGAGCAGCTGTATCCGTTCCCATATGACGAGGTTAAAGCTGAACTGGCGAAATATCCGAACGCAAAATCTGTGGTTTGGGCACAAGAAGAGCCGAAAAACCAAGGCGCGTTCTACCAAATCCGCCACCGCATCGAAGATGTTATTAGCGAAGAGCAAAAACTGTCTTATGCCGGTCGTCCAAGCAGCGCATCGCCTGCAGTGGGCTACTCAAGCAAACACATTGCTCAATTGAAACAATTGGTTGAAGACGCTTTGGCATTGTAAACCAAGTAGCATTCCGTCTGAGTCTGCTCAGATGGAATGCCCATATGCAGAATTAAAAACACACAACAGGCCGTCTGAAAGGGCCATTGGAGACACAAAATGATTATTGATGTAAAAGTACCTATGTTGTCTGAAAGCGTATCTGAAGGCACGCTCTTGGAATGGAAGAAAAAAGTTGGCGAAGCCGTTGCCCGTGACGAAATCCTGATCGATATCGAAACGGACAAAGTGGTTTTGGAAGTACCTTCTCCACAAGCCGGCGTATTGGTTGAAATCGTAGCTCAAGACGGTGAAACCGTTGTTGCCGACCAAGTTTTGGCGCGCGTCGATACAGCTGCTACTGCCGCTGCTGAAGCCCCAGCCGCCGCTCCTGCAGAAGCTGCCCCAGCTGCCGCTCCTGCTGCTACACAAAACAACGCCGCTATGCCTGCTGCCGCCAAACTGGCTGCCGAGACCGGTGTTGACGTGAACGCATTGCAAGGTTCCGGCCGTGACGGTCGCGTATTGAAAGAAGACGTACAAAATGCCGCTGCCAAACCTGCCGGAGCCGCTGCTCCTGCTGTTGCACTTCCTGCCGGCGCACGTCCTGAAGAACGCGTACCAATGAGCCGCCTGCGTGCCCGTGTTGCAGAACGCCTCTTGGCTTCTCAACAAGAAAACGCCATTCTGACTACATTCAACGAAGTCAACATGAAACCAATCATGGACTTGCGTGCGAAGTACAAAGAAAAATTCGAGAAAGAACACGGCGTGAAACTGGGCTTTATGTCCTTCTTCGTTAAAGCCGCTGTTGCCGCCCTGAAAAAATACCCGGTTGTGAATGCTTCTGTTGACGGCAAAGACATCGTGTACCACGGCTACTTCGACATCGGTATCGCAATTGGCAGCCCACGCGGTTTGGTTGTGCCAATTCTGCGTGATGCCGACCAAATGAGCATTGCCGACATCGAACAAGCAATTGTTGATTACGCGAAAAAAGCCAAAGACGGCAAAATCGCTATCGAAGATCTGACCGGCGGTACATTCAGTATTACCAACGGCGGTACTTTCGGTTCTATGATGTCTACCCCGATCATCAACCCACCTCAATCTGCGATTTTGGGTATGCACGCCACTAAAGAGCGCGCTGTGGTTGAAAACGGCCAAGTTGTTGTCCGTCCGATGATGTATCTGGCTCTGTCTTACGACCACCGTATCATTGACGGCCGCGAAGCTGTATTGACCTTGGTAGCCATTAAAGACGCGTTGGAAGACCCGGCCCGCCTGTTGTTGGATCTGTAATCGTTTCAGACGGCCTTTTATTTGTTAATGAAAAGGCCGTCTGAATTTTTATAGTGGATTAAATTTAAACCAGTACGGCGTTGCCTCGCCTTGCCGTACTATCTGTACTGTCTGCGGCTTCGTCGCCTTGTCCTGATTTAAATTTAATCCACTATATTTAGATGTAGCGTAATGTAGTATCGTGCTACAATAGGCTCAACGAACGATTGAGGCCGTCTGAAACATTTGATTCGAATGAATCGGCAGATATGGACTTTCAGACGGCCTTTTCTTAAAACCATCAAAACGCAGTCATTCAAAATAAAAAAGAAACAAAAAGTATCGTTTTTATTTTGAGATACTGTTAAAAGCAAAGGATGACACGATGTCTCAATATGATGTAGTAGTGATTGGTGCAGGCCCGGGTGGATACGTTGCCGCCATCCGTGCCGCGCAACTGGGTTTCAAAACCGCTTGCGTCGATGCAGGCGTTAACAAAGCAGGCAATGCCCCTGCATTGGGCGGTACTTGCTTGAACGTAGGCTGTATCCCTTCTAAAGCCCTGTTGCAATCCAGCGAACATTTCCACGCTGCGCAACACGAGTTTGCCGAACACGGTATCACTGTCGGCGACGTAAAATTCGACGCGGCCAAAATGATTGAGCGCAAAGATGCCATCGTGACCAAGCTGACCGGCGGCGTCAAATTCCTGTTCCAAAAAAATAAAGTAACCAGCCTGTTCGGTACGGCTTCCTTTGCCGGTAAAAATGGCGATGCTTACCAAATCGAAGTCGATAACAAAGGCGAGAAAACCGTTATCGAAGCCAAACACGTCATCGTAGCCACCGGTTCCGTACCGCGTCCGCTGCCACAAGTCGCTATCGACAATGTGAACGTATTGGACAACGAAGGTGCATTGAACCTGACCGAAGTACCTGCCAAACTCGGCGTGATCGGTTCCGGCGTGATTGGTTTGGAAATGGGTTCCGTATGGAACCGCGTGGGTGCGGAAGTTACCATTCTTGAAGCCGCGCCGACTTTCCTGGCTGCCGCCGACCAACAAATCGCCAAAGAAGCCTTCAAATACTTCACCAAAGAGCAAGGTCTGAGCATCGAATTGGGCGTGAAAATCGGCGACATCAAGTCTGAAGGCAAAGGTGTTTCCGTTGCTTACGAAACTGCTGCTGGCGAAGCCAAAACCGAAGTATTCGACAAACTGATCGTTGCCATCGGCCGTATTCCAAACACCAAAGGCCTGAACGCGGAAGCCGTAGGCTTGGAAAAAGACGAGCGCGGCTTTATCAAAGTAGATGGCGAATGCCGTACCAACCTGCCTAACGTATGGGCAATCGGCGACGTGGTTCGCGGCCCGATGTTGGCACACAAAGCCAGCGACGAAGGCGTTGCCGTTGCCGAACGCATTGCCGGTCAAAAACCGCATATCGACTTCAACAACGTACCGTTCGTGATTTACACCGATCCTGAAATCGCTTGGGTGGGTAAAACCGAAGAGCAGCTCAAAGCCGAAGGCGTGGAGTACAAAAAAGGTACTTCAGGTTTTGGTGCGAATGGTCGCGCATTGGCAATGGGCAAAGCCAAAGGTACGGTTAAAGTGTTGGCAGATGCCAAAACCGACCGCATCTTGGGCGTACACATGATTGGTCCGGTTGTCAGCGAATTGGTTACCGAAGGCGTGACTGCGCTCGAATTCTTCGCCAGCAGCGAAGACATCGCCCGCATTATCCATGCCCACCCAACCTTGTCCGAAGTGGTTCACGAAGCTGCATTGGCGGCCGACAAACGCGCTTTGCACGGTTGATAGACATTAAGGCCGTCTGAAATTTTTCAGACGGCCTTAAGGCCTTCGACAAATTGAATGTTCCGAGAGCTCCGTTTTCTGATTTATAATTCCGTCAGACAAACAAACAGCATTTACATTCATTATGAACAAAGAAATAGTCGGTATTTTCTTTATACCGGCGGGCATCATCAGCATGTGTATGGCCGCATTGTGGCAGATGTATGTGATGATGACCGAAACTTATACGCTCAACCGTTTCAAAGATAAAGAATTGGTTTGGCGCGTGGCATTGTTGTTTATCAGTTTCAGCCTTGCCGTTTATCTGCTCTGTCCGAATTCGCGTAAAAAAGGCATCGTCTTTTTTATTCTCGGGGGAGGCGGTGCAGCCATGTATCTGCTGGCGCGGATGTGGTTGCCTTTCAGCAAGTGAAACGACGATTTTCCGACCGCCGAAAGGTAGTCTGAAACGCACGGGCTTGCCATTTGGAGGCAGACTCGGGGCATTCCACTAATCTAAAGGAGAAATCCATGAATTTACACGAGTATCAGGCTAAAGAACTGCTGGCTAGCTACGGTTTGCCCGTACAAGGCGGTATTTTGGCACACAACGGCGAAGAAGCCGCTGCAGCTTACGACAAATTGGGCGGCAAATTCGCTGTTGTCAAAGCACAAGTACACGCCGGCGGCCGCGGTAAAGCGGGCGGCGTAAAAGTCGTTAAAAGCCGCGAAGAAGCTAAAGAAGTGGCTGAAAGCCTGATTGGCACCAACTTGGTAACTTACCAAACCGATGCCAACGGCCAACCTGTCAACAGTGTTTTGGTTTGCGAAGACATGTATCCGGTTCAAACCGAGCTGTACTTGGGCGCAGTGGTTGACCGTTCTACCCGCCGCATTACATTCATGGCCTCTACCGAAGGCGGCGTGGAAATCGAAAAAGTTGCTGCCGAAACTCCTGAAAAAATCTTCAAAGTAACCGTTGATCCGCTGGTCGGCCTGCAACCTTGCCAAGCTCGCGAAGTTGCGTTCCAACTGGGCTTGAAAGACAAACAAATCAACGAGTTCGTCAAACTGATGACCGGTGCGTACAAAGCGTTTGTCGAAAATGACTTCGCCCTGTTTGAAGTCAACCCGCTGGCAGTTCGCGAAAACGGCGCGCTCGCCTGCGTGGACGGCAAAATCGGCATCGACAGCAACGCGCTCTACCGCCTGCCGAAAATCGCCGAATTGCGCGACAAATCTCAAGAAAACGAACGCGAGTTGAAAGCTTCTGAATTTGACCTGAACTATGTTGCCCTGGAAGGCAACATCGGCTGTATGGTGAACGGTGCCGGTTTGGCGATGGCCACTATGGACATCATCAAACTGAAAGGCGGCCAACCTGCCAACTTCTTGGACGTTGGCGGCGGCGCAACCAAAGACCGCGTGGTTGAAGCGTTCAAACTGATTCTGGAAGACAAATCCGTTCAAGGCGTATTGATCAACATCTTCGGCGGTATCGTACGTTGCGACATGATTGCGGAAGCCATCGTGGCAGCCGTTAAAGAAATCAACGTCAACGTTCCTGTCGTTGTTCGTTTGGAAGGCAACAACGCCGAACTCGGCGCGAAAATCCTGAACGAATCAGGTCTGAAACTGACTTCTGCAGACGGCCTGAATGACGCAGCCGAAAAAATTGTTGCAGCCGTAAACGCCTAAGGAGAAAAGAATGAGCGTATTGATTAATAAAGACACTAAAGTATTGGTTCAAGGTTTCACCGGTAAAAACGGTACTTTCCACTCCGAACAAGCTCTGGCTTACGGCACTAAAGTTGTCGGCGGCGTTACCCCGGGCAAAGGCGGTCAAACCCACCTGAACCTGCCCGTGTTCAACACCATGAAAGAAGCCGTTAAAGAAACCGGCGCGGATGCATCCGTGATTTACGTTCCTGCTCCGTTTGTGTTGGATTCTATCGTTGAAGCAGTTGATTCAGGCGTAGGCTTGGTCGTTGTGATTACCGAAGGCGTGCCGACTTTGGACATGCTCAAAGCCAAACGCTACTTGGAAACCAACGGTAACGGAACACGTTTGGTCGGCCCTAACTGCCCGGGCGTGATTACTCCGGGCGAGTGCAAAATCGGCATTATGCCGGGCCACATCCATACTCCCGGCCGCATCGGCATCATTTCCCGTTCCGGTACATTGACTTACGAAGCCGTGGCACAAACCACCAAACTGGGCTTGGGTCAATCAACCTGTATCGGTATCGGCGGCGACCCGATTCCGGGTATGAACCAAATCGACGCACTGAAACTTTTCCAAGAAGACCCGGATACCGACGCCATCATCATGATCGGTGAAATTGGCGGTACTGCGGAAGAAGAAGCAGCCGAATACATCCAATCCAACGTAAGCAAACCTGTTGTCGGCTATATCGCCGGTGTTACCGCACCTAAAGGCAAACGCATGGGTCACGCCGGTGCGATTATCTCCGGCGGCAAAGGTACTGCGGAAGAAAAATTCGCCGCTTTCGAAAAAGCCGGTATCGCTTACACCCGCAGCCCTGCCGAGTTGGGCACTACCATGCTGGAAGTGTTGAAAGCAAAAGGTTTGGCATAATCAGGTTTGACAACTGATTGAACATCAAATGCCGTCTGAAACCGGAAATCGGGTTTCAGACGGCATTTTGTTTGTCATTTCAAAAAGAGGCAGCCTCAACATACCCACATTATTTTTGCCCTTTTGGGGCAGTCAGAGACCTTTGCAAAATTCCCCAAAATCCCCTAAATTCCCTAAATTCCCACCAAGACATTTAGGGGATTTTGGGGAATTTTGCAAAGGTCTCGGGCTAAGTGTGCCTGTTTGCGCCTAAAAGGCGGCCCGGATGCCTGATTATCGGGTATCCTGGGAGGATTAAGGGGGTATTGGGGTAAAATTAGTGGATATTTGAAACGAAAACAGCCGAAAACCTGTGTTTGGGTTTCGGCTGTCGGGAGGGAAAGGAATTTTGCAAAGCTCTCGTATTGGCTTTGAAGTTCCGTGTAATTCACAGGTAGGGCGTGTGGCACAGCCACGCACGCGGTCGGTTGGGTATGCAGGCTACGGCTTTCTCTGTTGAAACTGCAACACGTCAGCTACCAACCGTGTGCGTAGCGCACACGGTTGGTTGGGATACAAGTTACTGTTTGTTCTTAAATGGAGTACCAACATCAAGGGCTTTTGATAATCCTGAAAATATTAAATATTCAGTTTCAGTTTTTATTTTAGGAGAAATATTTGCATAATTTCTATCTTTAAAGCACCAATGGATATATGGTTTCGTTTCATCTTCTGGGTTATCTAAATAAGCAATAACATTCAAGTCAAATAAAAATTGCAAAAACTCATTAGCAGTACTCATAAATTTAGGTATTTCCACTGATGTTGTTTGTAAGTGCTTTTTCAAACGTTCAAATGCTTTTAAAAAATCACTATATTTAAATCTATCTTTCCCGTTTAAAAATTCAAAAAATTTCAGGAAATTTTGATAATCACTTTGACTATAATAAAACAAAAGATGATCTTTGATTTCACCAAGTAAATATATCGAGTATTCTCTTTGAAAAGAAGTATTATCAAAATCTTCTGCTACGACATAATCTTCCTTACTTTTCTTATTTTTTTGTAGCAAAGTAAGCATCTGAAGAATATCGCGAGGTCGATAATACGATTTTCTTAGGAAGCTAATAAATGAAGTTAAATTTTTATACTCATCATGTAAATTAGGAGCATTCCATGGAAAATAATAATCCCATGAGTTGCCTTTTTCTAAACTATCTTGTTTTTCTTGCTGGGTTCTCAAAAGATGATCAAAAACGCCAAAAATCTTTGAACTTCTATAAGATTTATAATCCGTCCTCCAGTCTAAAAATACTGAATTATCTTGAAGTTTGGTATTTTGATTTTGTAAACCTAATGAATCAAAGATATCAGGTCTAATCAATAACACAACTCTCATCCTTCCCTTACTATCTTTAATGGAAGGGAAGATATCATTATTTAACATCCATATGGCGTTAGCAAGACCTTTTACACACTCATGATATTCATCAAATGGAATCTGTGATGGTCTAATATCTATCCCATCAATAAACAAAATATGATTATCTTTTAGCTTTAACTGAGATAAAGCATCTTTAAATTTTCTTTCAATAAAACCTAAATTTGCTTGGAATTTACTTTCTGTAAAAGTTATTTGTTGGGATTCCTCTTCACCTAGTTTAACAAATTTTCCAAAAATCATTTCCGCAGCTTCTTTTGAATTTTCTATTAAAGTTATTGCTTGTACAATTTCCGGATCAAAAGCGCCATAATAATATTCATTTATAGCCTCATCTAAGGCTTTAAATTTATTAAATATTGAAGATAATATTCCGTTTTCTTTACATTTGATTTGATTTGATATCAACAGATATAAAATGACTTTCCAAATACTTGTAAAATCTGAAACAGTTAAGTGTCTTGCTTTCTTTAGCTGAATAAATTTTGAATAATCGGTTTCACGAACAAACTTAGTAGTGGCATGTATGTTTTTATAGAAGTTATTAGTTAAATAAACAGCATATGCTGTCTTTCCAGTTCCCTTTTCTCCGATTAAAAACGAAATATTTGGTTCACATAATTCATCCAAATATTCTCCTTTTACAAATATTCGGTTAAATAAATCTTTATTTTCTCTTCTTCTGTAGTTTGCAGCATCCACAAATCCAAATTCTAATGTTTTTAACGGTTTCATCTTAATAATCTCCTATTTAATTTTGAATTAAACTTACCTCAAAACCACCTTCAAATACTTCCCAGTATAACTCCCCTTAACTTTCGCCACCTGTTCAGGACTACCTTTAGCAATAATCCTCCCCCCGCCATCTCCGCCTTCCGGCCCCAAGTCCACAATCCAATCCGCTGTTTTAATCACATCCAGATTATGCTCGATAATCACTATCGAGTTGCCTTTGCCTTTCAGACGGCCTATGACTTCCAGCAGCAGGGCGATGTCGGCGAAGTGCAGGCCGGTGGTGGGTTCGTCGAGGATGTAGAGCGTTCTGCCGGTGTCGCGTTTGGAGAGTTCCAAGGCGAGTTTCACGCGTTGGGCTTCGCCGCCGGAGAGGGTGGTGGCGGACTGTCCGAGGCGGATATAGCCTAGGCCTACGTCCATCAGGGTTTGCAGTTTGCGCGATACGGTGGGGACGGCGTCGAAAAATTCGCGGGCTTCTTCGACGGTCATGTCGAGGACTTGGCTGATGTTTTTGCCTTTGTATTGGATTTCGAGCGTTTCGCGGTTGTAGCGTTTGCCGTGGCAGACTTCGCAGGGGACGTACACGTCGGGCAGGAAGTGCATTTCGACTTTAATCACGCCGTCGCCTTGGCAGGCTTCGCAGCGGCCGCCTTTGACATTGAAGGAGAATCTGCCGACGTTGTAGCCGCGTTCGCGAGAGAGGGGGACGCCGGCGAAGAGTTCGCGGATAGGGGTGAACAGGCCGGTGTAGGTGGCGGGGTTGGAGCGAGGAGTACGGCCGATGGGGGACTGATCGACGTTGATGACTTTGTCGAGGTGTTCGAGGCCGTGGATGTCGTCGAATGGGGCGGGTTCTTCTTGGGCGCGGTTGAGTTCGCGGGCGGTAATTTTGGCGAGGGTGTCGTTAATCAGGGTGGATTTGCCGCTGCCGGACACGCCGGTGATGCAGGTAATCAAACCGAGCGGCAGCTCAAGGGTAACGTTTTTGAGATTGTTGCCGCGTGCGCCTTTGAGGACGAGCATCCGGTCGGGATTGACGGGCGTGCGTTCAGACGGCACGGCAATGGATTTTTTGCCGCTGAGGTATTGTCCGGTAACGGAGTTTTCGCATTGGGCGACGTTTTCGGGCGTGTCGGCAATCAGTACGTTGCCTCCGTGTTCGCCTGCGCCGGGGCCCATATCGACCACGAAATCGGCTTCGCGGATGGCGTCTTCGTCGTGTTCGACCACAATCACGCTGTTGCCCAAATCGCGCAGGCGTTTGAGGGTGGCCAGCAGGCGGTCATTGTCACGCTGGTGCAGGCCGATGGAGGGTTCGTCCAGTACATACATCACGCCGGTCAGGCCGCTGCCGATTTGGCTGGCGAGGCGGATGCGCTGGGCTTCGCCGCCGGAGAGGGTTTCGGCGGAGCGGCTTAAATTCAGGTAATCCAGCCCGACGTTAATCAGGAAGCCGAGGCGTTCGGTGATTTCTTTGAGGATTTTTTCGGCGATTTGTTTTTTGTTGCCGTCTAAATCCAGTGTTTCAAAGAATTGGTGGGTTTTGGTGAGCGGCCAGGCGGAAACTTCGTGCAACGGCTCACCGCTGACGTAAACGTAGCGGGCTTCTTTGCGCAAACGTGCGCCGCCGCAGCTTGGGCAGGCGCGGTGGTTTTGGTATTCGCGCAGTTTTTCGCGCACGGTTTCGCTGTCGGTTTCGCGGTAGCGGCGTTCGAGATTGGGGATGATGCCTTCAAAGGCGTGGCTGCGGTTGAAGGTGGTGCCGCGTTCGGACAGGTAAGTGAAATCAATGACTTCTTTGCCTGAGCCGTGCAGCACAACTTTTTTCACTTTTTCAGGTAGTGTTTCCCAAGCAGCCTGCACATCGAAACCGTAATGCCGCGCCAATGATTGAATCATTTGGAAATAGAATTGGTTGCGCTTGTCCCAACCGTCAATCGCACCTGTTGCCAGCGACAATTCGGGATGGGCGACCACTTTTTCGGGGTCGAAGAAATTGGTGTTGCCCAAGCCGTCGCAAGTCGGGCAGGAACCCATCGGGTTGTTGAACGAAAAAAGGCGAGGCTCTAATTCGGGCAGGCTGTACGAACACACGGGGCAGGCGAAACGTGCGGAAAACCAATGTTCTTCGCCGCTGTCCATCTCCATCGCCAGCGCACGCTCGTTGCCGTGGCGCAGCGCGGTTTCAAAACTTTCCGCCAGCCGCTGCTTGATGTCCGCCTTCACTTTCACGCGGTCGATGACCACGTCGATATTGTGCTTGATGTTTTTTTCCAGCTTCGGCACTTCGTCCAACTGATAGACCTCGCCGTCCACGCGCACCCGCGCAAAACCCTGCGCCTGCAAGTCGGCAAAGAAATCGACAAACTCGCCCTTACGCTCGCGCACGGTGGGGGCAAGAATCATCACACGCGTGTCTTCCGGCAGTTTCAATACGGCATCGACCATCTGCGATACGGTTTGGCTCGACAGCGGCAGCTTGTGTTCGGGACAATACGGGGTACCGACACGGGCGTATAAAAGACGCAGATAGTCGTGGATTTCAGTTACCGTACCGACGGTGGAGCGTGGGTTGTGGCTGGTGGATTTTTGCTCGATGGAAATTGCAGGCGACAGACCTTCAATTAAATCGACATCGGGTTTGTCCATCATCTGCAAAAACTGCCGCGCATAGGCGGAAAGGCTCTCGACATAACGCCGTTGCCCTTCGGCATACAGCGTGTCAAACGCCAGCGACGACTTGCCGCTGCCCGACAATCCTGTTACCACCACGAGTTTGTGGCGCGGAATGTCTAAATCGATGTTTTTCAAATTATGCGTGCGCGCGCCGCGGATGCGGATGGTGTCGTTGTCGTGCGAATGTTGGGGATGATGGTTGCACATAATGGATGCCGCCTGAAAAATAAAGGAAAACCGGTATTGTAGCACTTTCTCGGATGCCGTCTGAAGCCGCGTTCAGACGGCATTTGCCAGCGGAGTACGGCAGATTCCGCTATAATGTCGGCAATTTTAACCCGCTTGAACAAAAGGATGACAAATGAACCGTCTTTACCCCCACCCGATTATCGCCCGTGAGGGCTGGCCGATTATTGGCGGCGGTTTGGCTTTGAGCCTGCTGGTGTCGATATGTTGCGGCTGGTGGTCTTTGCCGTTTTGGGTGTTTACCGTATTTGCATTGCAGTTTTTCCGCGACCCTGCGCGTGAGATTCCGCTAAATCCTGAAGCGGTGTTGAGCCCGGTTGACGGCCGTATCGTGGTGGTCGAACGCGCACGCGATCCGTATCGTGATGTCGATGCTTTGAAAATCAGTATTTTTATGAACGTGTTCAACGTGCATTCGCAAAAATCGCCTGCCGATTGTACGGTAACGAAAGTGGTCTATAACAAAGGCAAATTCGTGAATGCGGATTTGGACAAAGCCAGCACGGAAAACGAACGTAATGCGGTGTTGGCGACTACGGCTTCAGGTCGTGAAATTACTTTTGTTCAAGTGGCCGGTTTGGTGGCGCGCCGTATTTTGTGCTACACCCAAGCAGGTGCGAAACTGTCCCGCGGCGAACGTTATGGCTTTATCCGCTTCGGTTCGCGCGTGGATATGTATCTGCCTGTCGATGCGCAGGCGCAAGTGGCGATTGGCGATAAAGTAACCGGCGTCAGCACTGTATTGGCGCGTTTGCCGCTGACTGCGCCGCAAACTGAATCTGAGCCTGAATCTGAGCCTGCTTTACAAACTGCTCCGGTTGAAACAGCGGCAAACCCATCTGCCGAACAACGGCAAATCGAGGCAGCGGCGGCTAAGATTCAGGCGGCTGTGCAAGATGTGTTGAAAGATTAATTTTGCGGACTGAAATAGAAAATATCAGTACCATCATTCACACGAATGAGGAAGTTTGGTTTTTTGAATTTTTGCTAATGTTCACACCGTCATTCCCACGAAAGTGGGAATCTAGAAACTTAACGTTACGACGATTTATCGGAAACGACTGAAACCGGACGGACTGGATTCCCGCCTGCGCGGGAATGACGACTTATTAGTTACCTAACACTTAAAAAACAGAAACCTTTCCGCGTCATTCCCACGAAAGTGGGAATCCGGGAACTTAACGTTACAGCGATTTATCGGAAACGGCTGAAACCGAACGAATTGGATTCCCGCCTGCGCGGGAATGACGGGATCTTGGGTTTCTGCTTTTGATTTTTCTGCTTTTGCGAGAATGACGGCGTGAAAGTAAGAATGATGAAACAAAAAAAATGGGAATGATGGCATAGTGGTTTGTTCTTTGTCTTTGCCATATTTCCTAACAAATTGATTAAAAAGAAAAAAGGTTTTCAGAATGCCGTCTGAAAACCTTTTTTGTTTGCCTGTCCGATTTTAAAACTTCACGTTCACGCCGCCGGTAAAGCTGCGGCCCATTTGCGGCGTATCAGAGAGAAAGCTGCTGTGGGCGTAAACGGATTGGTTGAGCAGGTTGTCGGCTTTGACGTACCAATTCCACTCGCCATAGCGCGTATTGCGGCGGTAGTTTGCGCCGAGGTTGAGCATATGGTGTCCGGGCGTGCGCGTTTCGTAGCGGGCGAGTTTGTTTTGGGCGAACACGCGGTAGTAGTCCAAATTGGCATCGATACGGTCGGTCAGCGAGGCTTTCAGGTGGAAGCCGAGGCGCGCAGCCGGAACACGGGGGGCATTTTGGTCGTCCTGTGCGATGAAAGGACGGTTGCCGTAGGCATCTTCTCTGCCGGGTAGGGAAGGCAGGTTTTTCAGACGGCCTCGTACATAGTCGCCGGAAACGCCGATGCGGTAGCGCGGTGTCGGTTTGAAGTAGATTTCGCCTTCCGCGCCGTAGAAGTCGGCGCCGGATTGGTTGTAGCGCACGAGCTTCATTTCGCTGTCGTCTTCGATGGATTTGGGGCCGCGTCCGTCGTTTAAGGTTTGGGCGTAAATGTAGTTACCGAAGCGGTTGCGGTAGAGTGCCAGATTGTATTGCCAGCGGTCGCCTTCGTAGCCCAGCGCGAGTTCGATATTGTTGGAACGCTCTTTGTTGAGGTGTTTGTTGCCGACTTCAAAGGTGTTGGTGGCGACGTGTTTGCCGTGTGCGTACAGCTCTTGCGTTGACGGCAGGCGTTCCTGATGGGAGGCGGTCAGGCTGAGTTTGTGTTGTGGCGTGAAATACCAGTTGCCCGAAAGTGCGAATGAGCGGGCGGTTTGGCGGTGCGCGCCGAGGTCGGGCAGGGGGTGGTTGTAGTAGTTTTCCCGATCAATCAATGCTTTGTCGTACTGAATGGAGGCTTTTTGTTTTTCCACGCGTACGCCTCCTTCAAGCGTGAAGTTGTCCCAGTTTGCCTGTTCTACACCGAAAAAGCTGTAATGTTGCACTTTGTTGTCAAGCAGCATCGGTTGTTTAACCGCTTCGGATATGGCAGATAAAGCACTGGATTTTTGTTGTAAATATTGCACGCCCCAGCTGCCTTTCAGACGACCTATGGGTTGGTGGCGCAACTCGATGCGGGCGTTTTGCGTTTGGTTGTTAAAAAAGTTTTCGACTGCATCGCCTGCTTTTTCGTCGTGGCGGTAGTCGTTGCGGTTCAGGTGTACGCGCAGGGCTTCAAAACCGGGGAACGGTTGCTTCCATTCGGCACGGAGTTCGTAGCGTTTGTTGCGCAGGTCTATCCACGGTCTGCCGCTGTGGGTGTGTGCGTGTGCATTATCGTCGTCGTGGAAGCCGCAGCTCAAGCCCGGATTGTCGTAATCGATGTCTTCTTCGGTCAACAGGTGCGGATAAAGCTGTAAATAGCGTTTGTTAATCAAGCTCTTTTGCCAGATGATGTCGGCGTGGCAATCATCGTATTCGTGGCTGTGGGCAGGCAGACCATATTGGTCGCGACGGTCGCTGTACGCTACGCCGATAAAACCTTTTTCGCCAACCCAAGACAGCCCGATGCTGCCCGTTTGCGAATCGGCGTGGCTGTCGGGCAGGCGTTTCAGATTGCGGTAACGCGGTACGGCGTAATCCCCCGATTTGCGGTACAGCCCTTCCGTGTGCAATACAAAGTTTTTGCCCAAACCGATATTGATGCCGCCGGACGTGAGTTTTTCCAGATTGCCGCTGCTCAAACGCAATCCGAGTTCGCCCGATACGCCGTTTTCAGGCATTTTTTCGGGGATTTTGCCATCGGCAACATCGACCAGCCCCGCCACATTGCCCGAGCTGTACAAGAGCGTAACCGGCCCGCGCAGGATTTCGACCTGTTGCGACAAGGCGGTATCTACCATAATGGCGTGATCGGGCGAAAAATCCGCCATATCGCCTGTTTCGCCGTGATGGTTCAACACTTTAATCCGCCTGCCTGTTTGACCGCGAATGACGGGAGCAGACGCGCCGCCGCCGTATTGCGAAGCGTGGATGCCCGGTACGCCGTCTAAAGCGTCGCCCAAGTTGACGGCTTTTTGGCGCAAGGTATCGCCGGAGATGATTTTGTCGGAGGCGGTCGAAGTGTGCAACAGCCCCGACGTGGCGCGCGGACGGCTTTTGCCGACGACGCTGACCGTTTCCAAATCCACCGATTGCTCAGTTTCATGCGCTTGGGCGAGGAGGGGTGTGTTGATTAAAAGAATTGATAAAACAATGGGTTTGAGTGTAGTTTGTGCCATTTTGGCTTCTCGTCGCATTTCAAAAGTTTGTTATTATATAACATTACATTTTTTATATCATAAGATTTTGAGAACACTCAGAGGGCATAGGCAAAAGTTTTTCAAATGAAACGGTTGCGGCATCGGGCGGTGTCCATTTGTATCCGCCGTCCTTCGGGGGCGCGGTTGATGTTGACGCAGATTCCGCTGTGTTTGCCCATTATGTTCGGCTGCGGGATAACCAAAATTTATGAGTGCATAAAAACGGCACGTTCCCGAACGGTCGAAAAGGTGGCAAAATGGCGTACTTGTCAGAACGCGAGGCTCTGCGCCAGGTTCACGAGGGCGCATCGGGCACGCTAAGATATAAGAGGGTATGGATGGGGGTATCGGAAATGCAGTTAATAACAAACAAATTATAAATCAATAGGTTAATCACAAAATGCTTTTGTTTATCGACAATTACGACAGTTTTACTTACAACATCGTCCAGTATTTCACTGAATTGGGGCAGGAAGTTGCCGTGCGCCGCAACGATGATATTACGTTGGAGGAAATCGAGGCATTGAATCCGCAATATCTCGTTATCGGCCCCGGCCCGTGTTCGCCCAAAGAAGCGGGGATTTCCGTGGCGGCGATGCGCCATTTCGCCGGCCGGCTGCCGATTATGGGCGTGTGCCTCGGGCATCAGACGATAGGCGAGGCGTTCGGCGGCAGGATAGTCCGCGCCAAAACGCTGATGCACGGTAAGGTGTCGCCCGTGTCCCATTCGGGCAAGGGTATGTTTAAGGGTTTGCCCAATCCGGTTACCTGTACGCGTTATCACAGCCTCGTTATCGATCGGAATACGATGCCCGAATGTTTGGAAGTAACGGCTTGGACTGAGGACGGCGAGATTATGGGTGTGCGCCATAAGGAATATGCCGTCGAGGGCGTGCAGTTCCACCCCGAAGCCCTCTTGACCGAGCACGGACATGATATGTTAAACAATTTTTTAATCGAATTTCAAAACTTCAAACCGCAAAAAATCTGACGTGATGCCGTCTGAAGCCCTTCAGACGGCATTTTCGTCCGAATATTGAACGGAGGACAAAAAATGATTACACCGCAACAGGCCATCGAACGATTAATCAGCAATAACGAGTTGTTTTACGATGAAATGACCGACTTGATGCGTCAGATTATGAGAGGACAGGTTCTGCCGGAGCAGATAGCGGCCATTTTGACAGGATTGCGTATCAAGGTTGAAACCGTTTCCGAAATTACCGCAGCTGCAGCCGTCATGCGCGAGTTTGCGACAAAAGTGCCGCTGGAGAATGCAGAGGGGCTGGTCGATATCGTCGGTACGGGCGGGGATGGCGCGAAAACCTTCAATATTTCGACGACTTCGATGTTTGTTGCCGCAGCGGCAGGCGCGAAGGTTGCCAAACACGGAGGCCGGTCGGTCTCTTCCTCCAGCGGTGCGGCTGACGTGGTGGAGCAGATGGGCGCAAACCTCAACCTGACTCCCGAACAGGTTGCCCAAAGTATCAGGCAGACCGGCATCGGGTTTATGTTCGCGCCCAATCACCACAGTGCCATGCGCCATGTCGCCCCTGTACGCCGTTCGCTCGGTTTCCGAAGTATTTTCAACATATTGGGTCCGTTAACGAATCCTGCGGGCGCGCCGAACCAGCTTTTGGGCGTGTTCCACACCGATTTGTGCGGCATTTTGTCGCGGGTCTTGCAACAACTTGGTTCAAAACACGTTTTGGTTGTTTGCGGGGAGGGCGGTTTGGATGAAATTACACTGACGGGCAAAACACGCGTTGCCGAGCTCAAAGACGGAAAAATCAGCGAATACGACATCCGCCCAGAAGATTTCGGTATCGAAACCCGCCGCAATTTGGATGAAATCAAAGTTGCCAATACTCAGGAATCTTTGTTGAAAATGAATGAGGTGCTGGAAGGAAGAGAAGGGGCTGCGCGCGATATCGTATTGCTCAACACCGCCGCCGCCCTGTATGCCGGAAATGTCGCTGCTTCGCTTTCAGACGGCATATCTGCCGCACGGGAAGCCATCGATTCAGGCAGGGCCAAATCGAAAAAAGAGGAGTTTGTCGGTTTTCAACCACAACAAAGATGCCATTTTCTTGGAAAGATGGAGCTTGGGTGATGCCGCCATGATTATGGAACTTTTGTGGCAAAACATAAGCACTTCACGAAGAGAACTTACCAAACTGTTTTTATATAAAAACTTGGGGCTGTACTAGATAACCAGACCAAATTCCCATTAACTAATTGTCTTAAAATCTGAATTTGAGATTCTATTTAAAATGCCATTGGCATTTCTTTAAATGCAGCCCCAAATGCTCTTTGGGAATGCCGTTAAACTTACGTAAATGGCTAAATTCACTAATATCAAGCACATCATAACTACGAAAGGTATCCGTGTATACAATGCCATCAGGCTTAACTTTCTTTCGGATAATTGGCAACAATGTCGCTGATTGCGCATTAGGAACAACGACGGTATAAACCTTATATATTGCGTCCCTAAGAAGGGACGATTAACAAAAATTAACGTCCTTTACTTTCTACAAGTAACAGGGCTTTTTTTTGCCCGTTTTTGAGGATTCGCACCATGGAAGATAAGCAAGGGATGACAAAGGCGGTTGCCGGCGTGATGACGGACGCGCTAGCGGACGGCAGGAAGCCGACAACCGCTTCAAATCTTCCCCCCTTATCTAACAGGGGGGGACAGAAACCGAAACGGCAGGCAGGGTTCAGGAAGTCTTCGAATGTTACGAAACGTACATAACGGACGGTAAAGGAAACCTGTTAGGCGTTCCTCTTCGGCGCGGTGTATCAGATTCGGCTTTCATTGATCAAATTAGCTTTTCATTTCATGAAAAAACCTTTTTCGATAAATACGGCGTTCGTGTAAGTCTTTTGGAAGACGAAGATTTTATTCGCGCCGCGTCCATGCTCGCCGAAGAAGTTTTCGGTTTCGGTATCTACAAAGAATCCAAAGGTTCGGGCGGTCGTTTCTATGAGCGCTGTTGGTTGATGGGTTCGGAAGACGCCCTATACGGTCGCGTCCATTTTGGCGGCCAACAAAATACCATTCTTTTCGAACTGACCGGCACCGGTTGCGGCGTCGCAAAAGAAGGCTGGGAATCACGACTTTTCGCATTCCTGACTAATGCAATCCGCCCAAAAATCACACGCGTTGACATCGCAAAAGACTTTTTCAACGGCGAATACAGCCCGAACCAAGCCCGTGAAGACCGAAATAAAGGTATGTTTACCTGTCATCACGTCAAACCAAAAGGCGAATGTTTGGGGTCAGATTGGGAAGAAGACGATGAAGCCAAAATGACCAAAGGCAAGACCTATGGTATCGGCTCCCGTGAATCGTCCAAATATGTCCGCGTCTATGAAAAAGGCAAGCAGTTGGGCGATAAAACAAGCACATGGACGCGATTTGAAATTGAATTCAAAGCAAAAGACATCGTTATCCCTTTCGAAGTTTTGCAGAATCCGGGCGAATATTTCGGCGGCGCATATCCGATTTGCGAACGATTCGCCCAAAAGGCAACGCGCATACACGCGGTTAAGGAAGATAAGGTCATTTCAGCCGACCGCTACCTTGAATGGGTAAAAAAACAGTTCGGACGTGCGGCAAACGGTCTGAAATTCATTTTTCCCGAATTGGACAAAGCCAAACTGTTTGAACTGATTGAGCCGAGTCATCACAAGCTGCCCAAGTCTTTGGCTCCCGAAGCCTACGACTGCGCCTTTTTGAAAGCTCAAGCCATTCATGAACAGCCCGCATTCAAACCGTACAAAGACCCTTACTATATGTACGAATATTACGAGAATCTTGAAAAACAGCTTGAACAGCAAAAACACGTCAACAATGAAGAAAGCTATAACAACTTCATTTACGACAAATTCGCAAGACTACCGATTTCATGGGCTTAAAGTGTCTGCCCGAAAGACGTTTAATCACACAAGGAAACCAAAAAATGAACATCCAACTTCAAGGCCACATCGTCGGCGTTAAAAAAATCAACGGACAAATCGAAGGCAAGAGCTTCGACTATTGCTGCCTGATTGTCGCCACACCCTTAGACAGCTCCCAAGGCAACGCATTGGGCAGCTCTACTACTGAATACGATTTCGGCGGCTCTGCCAATTTCGAGCAGTTCCGAAACGCCCAATTTCCGATCGAAGCAAACCTGAACGTAGAAATCGTCACTACGGGCAAAACCCAAAAACTGAAAGTCATCGGTTTTCAACTCGTGAAGAAAGGCTGATTGAATGCAGAAAGTCTATGTTGTCCAGTCCGTATCAACAGGGGACTTTCTGTATCTCTCTCCTGAAACGGGCGACATCGGACATACCAAATTAATCACCAATGCCGATTATTTCTACGACTTCGAAGAAGCGATTAACGCAGGTTTGGAAGAAATCGGCAACCAATACGAATTTGTCGTATTCGGATTTTTGAAAGACTGATTTTCGGATGTTCGGCGGTCGTCTGAAAAACGCTCCATCCATTACCGCCAAACACTTTTTGAAGGAAAATATCATGAAATTTATTAACACCTGCCGTAAATACGGCGCAAAACTGGCTGTTGTAACAGCTGCTCCCCTGGCTTTGGCCGCACATGCAAATGCAACGTTGCCCGATACGGCAAAAAACGCTTTGGAAGCCGCAAAAGCGGACGGTATGGAAGCCGGTTGGATTGTAGTGGGCATTTTCGCCGCGCTTTTTGTATTTTCCATCGTTAAGAGAGTGATGAAGTAAGACGGCATGTACTACCAAGTCGGAAATAAATGTCTTGAGAAGCACCAGGCTGAAAACCTTTATTTCAGCTTGGTAGTACCAAGAATCAAAGAAAACGGACAGATTGTCAGGCCGGAATATAACGGCAGCCTGTGGAAGATGTCGGACGGTCAGCCGCTAAGGCTTTTATTGGCGGAATGCAGTCCGAAAGACAACCTGCAAAGCGGTCTTGAAACAGGCTGGATAGTATTCGGCATCCTCGCGTCCGTTTACTTTGTTTCCCTGCTGAAAAAGGTTTTGAAATGATGGATTTTTATTTTTATCTCGGCGTTTCCGTACCCGTATTAATCGGGGCGGTTCTGTTTAAGAATTGAGCGCATGAAGTTATGGTGTCAAAATCAGGCTTTCAAAACAATCATTGAAAGGCAGAACCATGAACAAGCCGTTTATCACTCAGGCGCAGTTGGCACTTTATAAATATCAGCCGTCCAGCAAGTATTTTGGGCAATCGATGGCGGTTATAGCGCAATCTGAATTTGTTGAATTTGCGAAGATTAATAAGTCTGAAAATGTTATTGATTGTTTCTCTTTTTTCTGGAATAGAAGAATTAAACATGATATTTGGCTAATCTCATTTTCTGATAATTCAGAAATGGTAATTAAAGAATCCCTGAAAGATGGTCATAAAATATACAAATTTGAATTTTGCGAAATTGTCGATAATTGCAATTTTGATGATGTATTCGTTTGAAGCGAATGCAAATGCAGTAAAAATATCTGAAACTGTTTCAGTTGATACCGGACAAGGTGCGAAAATTCATAAGTTTGTACCTAAAAATAGTAAAACTTATTCATCTGATTTAATAAAAACGGTAGATTTAACACACATCCCTACGGGCGCAAAAGCCCGAATCAACGCCAAAATAACCGCCAGCGTATCCCGCGCCGGCGTATTGGCGGGGGTCGGCAAACTTGCCCGCTTAGGCGCGAAATTCAGCACAAGGGCGGTTCCCTATGTCGGAACAGCCCTTTTAGCCCACGACGTATACGAAACTTTCAAAGAAGACATACAGGCACGAGGCTACCAATACGACCCCGAAACCGACAAATTTGCAAAGGTCTCAGGCTAAGTGCGCCTGTTGCCGCCTAAAAGGTACCCCGGATGCCTGATTATCGGGTATCCGGGGAGGATTAAGGGGGTATTTGGGTAAAATTAGGAGGTATTTGGGGTGAAAACAGCCGAAAACCTGTGTTGGGGTTTCGGCTGTCGGGAGGGAAAGGAATTTTGCAAAGGTCTCTTTTCGTCATTCCCGCCACTTTTCGTCATTCCCGCGAAAGCGGGAATCTAGAATCTCGGACTTTCAGATAATCTTTGAATATTGCTGTTGTTCTAAGGTCTAGATTCCCGCCTGCGCGGGAATGACGATGCAGGTATTTCTGACGATTCCCGGCTATGATGTTGAGGCAGAAATCGAAAAATTCGTTTGGATGGATGCTGTGATTTGGCAGATGCCGGGCTGGTGGATGCACGAGCCTTGGACAGTGAAAAAATACATAGACGAAGTATTAACCGCTGGACACGGCAAACTCTACCAAAGCGACGGCAGACACAGCGTCAATCCGACTGAGGGCTACGGCACAGGCGGCTTGTTGCAAGGCAAAAAACATATGATTTCACTGACTTGGAATGCGCCGATTGAAGCCTTTACCCGCGAAGGCGATTTCTTTGAAGGCAAAGGCGTTGATGTTTTGTATATGCACTTCCACAAAGCCAACGAGTTTTTGGGTATGACCCGCCTGCCGACATTCTTATGTAACGATGTGGTTAAAAATCCGCAAGTGGAAAAATACTTGGCAGATTATCAGGCACACTTGGAAAAAGTGTTCGGCTAATTAAAAATCCATCTTCAACACGGAGATGGATTTTGTTTGTTTCGTTGATTTTGTGTCAGTTTCAGATGTAGGTGCTTATTCGGACGGGCCGTCTGAAAATGTTTGCCCCAATGCAAAAAAATCACTGCAAACCTTCATAAACGGGGTTTGCAGTGATTTTTTCAAATCAAACAGATTGAAAACCTGCGCCGAATTGTTCAGACGGCATTATTTTTTCAGTTCGGACAGAATGTCATCTACGGTTTTCTTCGCATCTCCGAAACACATCACGCTGTTTTCGTTGAAGAACAGTGGGTTTTGTACACCTGCGTAGCCGGTATTCATCGAGCGTTTGAAGACGACGACTTCTTTTGCCTTCCACACTTCCAACACGGGCATACCCGCAATCGGGCTGTTCGGGTCGGTTTGGGCGGCGGGGTTGACGGTGTCGTTCGCACCGATGACCAAGACCACATCGGTTTCGGGGAAGTCGTCGTTGATTTCGTCCATTTCCAAAACGATGTCGTAGGGGACTTTGGCTTCGGCGAGCAGTACGTTCATATGACCGGGCAGGCGGCCGGCGACGGGGTGGATGCCGAAGCGTACTTCGGTGCCGTTTTTACGTAAAAGCTCGGTGATTTCGGCAACGGGGTATTGCGCTTGTGCGACTGCCATACCGTAGCCCGGGGTAATGATGACATTGTTTGCGCCTTTCAGCATTTCGGCAATATCGGCAGCTTTGACTTCTCGGTATTCCCCTATCTCTTGGCTGCCGGAAGATAATGTGCCGCTGTCGCTGCCGAAACCACCGGCAATTACCGAGACAAACGAGCGGTTCATGGCTTTGCACATAATGTAGGACAGAATCGCGCCGCTTGAGCCGACCAGCGCGCCGGTAACGATGAGCAGGTCGTTGGAGAGCATGAAGCCTGCCGCTGCGGCCGCCCAGCCGGAGTAGGAGTTGAGCATGGACACGACCACGGGCATATCTGCGCCGCCGATGGAGGCAACCAAGTGCCAGCCGAATGCGAGGGCAATCAGGGTCATAATCAGCAGGATGAAGCCGCTGCCGTCAATGCCGACAAATACGAGCAGCAACACAAACGATACGGCAAGTGCCAGTGCGTTGAGCTTGTGTTTGGCGGGCAGTTGCAGCGGGCTGCTGCTGATTTTGCCGTTGAGTTTGCCGAATGCGACCAGCGAGCCGGTAAAGGTTACCGCGCCGATGAAGATGCCTAAATACACTTCGACCAGATGGATGGTGTGCATATCGTGCGAAACGTTGCCCGGCGCGATATAGCTGTTGAAGCCGACCAAAACCGCCGCTAGGCCGACGAAGCTGTGCAGCAGGGCAATCAGTTCGGGCATTTCGGTCATTTCCACCTTTTTGGCTTTGTAGATGCCGATTGCCGCGCCGATGAGCATGGCGATGATGATCCAGCCCAGTCCGTGGGTATTGTCGGAAAAAACAGTTACAAAAAGGGCGACCGCCATACCGGCGATACCGGAATAGCAGCCCTGTTTGGCGGTTTCCTGTTTGGACAGCCCCGCCAGTGAGAAGATGAATAAAATTGCGGCAACGATATACGCCGCTGTTACGAGTCCTGAAGACATAGAAATTCTCCGATTTTCGATGATTTGTTTTCAATGCCGTCTGAAAAATTGACGTTCGTGTTTTCAGACGGCATCTGTTTCAAGCAGCCGCGACAAACAGCCCGACGGTGCAGGCAAATCCGCCTGCCCACATCAGTGAGCGCATAGCGGCTTTGTCGGCGATATAGCACCAGATAAAGGCGAGGCGGAACAGGATGAACAGGCAGGCAAGCGTGTTGATGGTCGATTGCGCCGCATTGCCGGTTGCGTGTGCCGTCAAAACGGCGGCGGCAAACGGTGCAAAGGCTTCAAAACCGTTTTGCTGTGCGGCGTGGGCACGGGCGGCTGCGCCTTGCGTGTGCGCTAGAAAACCGCGCGGATTGTGGTTGTCTTTAAACCGGAATCCGCCCGCTTTTTTGGCATACGCCGCACAAAAAAGCGGCAATAGGCAGGCAATCAGAATACACCAATAGGCGAAAGTCATGGCTTACCCTTTCTTAAACATATTCAGCATACGCCGTGTTACCGCAAAGCCGCCGAAGATGTTGATGCCGGCAATCAGGATGGCAACAAACGACAGCAGCGAAACGAAGCCGTTGCCCTGACCGATTTGCAGCAGCGCGCCGACGACGATGATGCCGGAGATGGCGTTGGTTACCGACATCAGCGGTGTGTGCAGCGAGTGGCTGACGTTCCAGACGACGTAGTAGCCGATGACGCAGGCGAGAACGAACACGATAAAGTGGTTCAGGAATGCTGCGGGTGCGACCGCGCCGACCCACAGTACCAAGACGGCGGCGATGACGGCGGGCGCGAGTTTTTTCCACAGGGGAACGGGTTTTGGCTCGGGCTTGGCGGCAGGCACGGCTTTTTCAGACGGCGTTTGCTGCGGCTGGGCGGAAACTTGAATCGGCGGAGGCGGGAAGGTGATTTCGCCGTCGTGGGTAACGGTCATGTTGCGGATAATCACGTCTTCGAAGTCCAACGTGATTTCGCCGTCTTTGTTCGGGCTTAACAGCTTGGTCAGGTTGACCAAGTTGGTGGCGTAAAGCTGGGAAGACTGTCCGGCAAGGCGGTTTGCCATGTCGGTGTAGCCGATGATTTTCACGCCGTTGCCGGTTACGGACAATTCGCCCGGGCGGGTGAGTTCGCAGTTGCCGCCCGTCGCCGCCGCCAAATCGACGATGACGGAGCCGGATTTCATGCTTTCCACCATTTCTTTGGTAATCAGCTTGGGCGCGGGTTTGCCCGGAATGGCGGCGGTGGTGATGATGATGTCCACTTCTTTCGCCTGCTCGGCAAAGAGCTTCATCTCGGCTGCGATAAATTCGTCGCTCATCACTTTGGCGTAGCCGTCTCCGCTGCCGCCCGATTCTTGTGGGAAGTCGAGTTTCAGGAACTTGCCGCCCATCGATTCGATTTGTTCCGCCACTTCCAAGCGGGTATCGAACGCGCGTACCACTGCGCCGAGCGAGTTTGCCGTACCGATCGCCGCCAAACCTGCCACACCTGCACCAATCACCAAAACCTGCGCGGGCGGCACTTTGCCGGCGGCGGTAATTTGACCGGTGAAGAAACGGCCGAAGGCGTTGGCGGCTTCAATTACGGCGCGGTAGCCGCTGATGTTTGCCATCGAAGACAAAGCGTCCAAAGCCTGCGCGCGCGAAATGCGGGGCACCATATCCATCGCCAGCGCGTTCACTTTCTTGGCGCGCAAGGCTTCGACCAAAGCCTCGTTTTGGCGCGGCCACAGGAAGCTGACGATGGTTTGACCTTCGTTCAAAAGCGGCAGTTCCTGTTCGGACGGCGCGTTGACCTTATAAATCAAAGGGCAGACCCAAACCGCCGCTTTGTCGGCAACGGTTGCGCCTGCTGTTTGGTAAGCGGCATCGTCCAAACTTGCCGCCAAACCTGCACCGCTTTCGACAACGGTTTCAAAGCCCAGTTTGCCCAGCAGGGCGACGGTGGCGGGCGTACAGGCGACGCGGGTTTCGCCGGATAATGACTCGCGTGGGATACCGATTTTCATCTCTGAATCCTTTTTCGGGTTGTTTATATGTATCGTGGGTTAAATTTAAATCGGGGCGGGGCGGAGCAACGCCGTACCGGTTTAAAGCCGACTCACTTCAAATGTTAATATATTTTAGATAATCCCCTTATAACGAATTTTCATCAGGCTGGCAATAGTTGCGGCATTTTCCCGTGTTGTCCGACACATACTGCCGTTTGTGTTTGAAATCGTTTTCCGATTGCAGTCCCGCCCGCCGTAACATTCTTTGCCGTTTCACTATATAATCCGCATTTTTTGAGCCGCCGTTATGCCGCACGCCCTCGTCCTCCAATTTCCCTCCGCCGCAGCCCTGCCTTCCGACTTCCCCTTACGCCTGCCCGAACCTGATTGCGCCGATGAAAAGCGTATGCGTTTTATCGTTGAAGAAGGGTTTTCTTTAAGCGAAAAAGACGCGGCGTTGCTTGGCAGCCGTCAAATCGACCACGCCGTGTTGCCGGATATGGATTTCGACGAACTCGGTTTGATTGTCAGCGATATGGATTCGACGCTGATTACCATCGAATGCGTCGATGAAATTGCGGCAGGCGTGGGTTTAAAAAACAAAGTAGCGGAAATTACCGAGCGTTCGATGCGCGGCGAACTCGATTTCGAACAGTCTTTACGCAGCCGCGTCGCGCTGTTGGCGGGATTGGACGAACGGGTTTTGGCGGACGTTTATGAAAACGTTTTGAAGCTCTCGCCCGGTGCGGAATTTTTGTTGGACGAATGCAAAAGGCACGATGTGAAATTCCTGCTGGTGTCGGGCGGCTTCACGTTTTTTACCGAAAGGCTGCAACAACGCCTCGGCTTCGAATACCAACACGCCAATGTTTTGGAAATTGAAAACGGCAGGCTGACCGGCCGTCTGAAAGGCAGAATCATCGACGCGCAGGCAAAGGCAGATTTGTTGCGCGAATACCGCAGCCGCCTCGGATTGCAGCCGCATCAGGTGTTGGCGGTGGGCGACGGTGCGAACGATATTCCGATGCTCAAAGAAGCGGGCATAGGCGTGGCTTACCGTGCCAAACCGAAAGCGCGGGCCGCCGCCGATGCCTGTATCAACTTCGGCGGTTTGGAGCGTGTACGCGGCCTGTTCGGATAGGCGGATAGGAAACGGATGTCGTCCGAAAGGTTTTCAGACGGCATTTGAACGGCAGGAACGACAGTGGGACGCAGAAAACTTTGGTTTGCCCTGGCAGCAGCGGGCGTTATCGGCGGTTTGGTCGGCATTGTGCTGACGGAACTGATGCACTTCATACAGCATACGGCATACGGTTATGGCGCGGACGGCGTGTACACTTCGTTCCGCGAAGGCGTGGCACAGGCTTCCGGTATGCGGCGCGTTGCCGTGCTGACGCTGTGCGGCGCGGTCGCAGGCAGCGGCTGGTGGTTGCTGAAACGTTTCGGCAAGCCGCAAATCGAAATCAAAGCCGCCTTGAAACAGCCGTTGCAGGGGCTGCCGTTTCTGACGACGGTTTTCCATGTTCTGCTGCAAATCATAACGGTCGGACTCGGTTCGCCGCTCGGACGCGAAGTCGCCCCGCGCGAAATGACCGCCGCGTTTGCTTTTGCCGGCGGCAAACGCTTGGGTTTGGATGAAGGCGAAATGCGGCTACTGATTGCTTGCGCTTCGGGTGCGGGTTTGGCGGCCGTGTATAACGTGCCGCTCGCCTCCACACTTTTCATTCTCGAAGCCATGCTGGGCGTGTGGACGCAGCAAGCCGTCGCCGCTGCATTGTTAACTTCAGTCATCGCCACCGCCGTCGCGCGCATCGGCTTGGGCGACGTGCAGCAATATCATCCGGCCAACCTTACCGTCAATACTTCATTACTTTGGTTTTCCGCCGTCATCGGCCCGATACTGGGCGTAGCCGCCGTCTTTTTCCAGCGTACCGCCCAAAAGTTCCCCTTTATCAAGCGCGACAATATCAAAATTATTCCCTTGGCCGTCTGTATGTTTGCACTCATCGGCGTGATTTCCGTTTGGTTTCCCGAAATTTTGGGCAATGGCAAAGCAGGCAATCAACTGACCTTTGGCGGATTGACCGATTGGCAACACAGCCTTGGGCTGACCGCCGTCAAATGGCTGGTCGTCTTAATGGCGCTTGCCGTCGGCGCATACGGCGGTCTGATTACCCCGTCCATGATGCTCGGCAGTACCATCGCCTTTGCTGCTGCCACCGCGTGGAACAGTGTTTTTCCTGAAATGTCCTCTGAAAGCGCAGCCATTGTCGGCGCCGCAGTTTTCCTCGGTGTTTCCCTTAAAATGCCCCTGACCGCCATAGCCTTTATTTTGGAGCTCACCTACGCCCCTGTTGCCTTGCTCATGCCATTATGTACAGGCATGGCAGGTGCAGTATGGGTGGCAAAGAAAATGGGATTTAAATAGGCAAAAGCAAAAGGCCGTCTGAAACCAAGTTTCAGACGGCCTTTTACAATAAAATTGTTAACAATATTTGCAAAAACCTACTGCCAAAAATGCGAAACTGGGGGATAATACCGCCCTGAAAATTCATCCCATACTGATTAAACCTTCAACAAAGGAAATCCAAATGTCTTCCATCAAACGCGCCCTGATCAGCCTATCCGACAAGACAGGCGCAGTCGAATTTGCCCAAACCCTGCACAAACTCGGTGTCGAAATTCTTTCTACCGGCGGTACAGCAAAACTCTTGGCTGATGCAGGCGTTCCCGTTATCGAAGTTGCCGACTATACCGGTTTTCCCGAAATGCTCGACGGCCGCGTGAAAACCCTGCATCCGAAAATCCACGGCGGTATTCTCGGTCGTCGCGATTTGGACGAACACGTCGCCAAGATGGAAGAACACGGCATCGGCAATATCGACCTCGTGTGCGTCAACCTCTACCTCTTCGCTGCCACCATCGCCAAACCAAACTGCACGCTGGAAGACGCGATTGAAAACATCGACATCGGCGGCCCGACCATGGTGCGCTCTGCCGCGAAAAACTGGAAACACGTCGCCATCGTTACCGACACCGCCGATTTCCCGGCCATAGCTGCCGAACTCGAAGCCAACAACGGCGCATTGAGCGACAAAACCCGTTTCAACCTCTCGCGCAAAGCATTCAGCCATACCGCCCAATACGACGGTATGATTTCCAATTACCTGACCTCGCTTTCAGACGACGTCTTGAGCGGCACGCCCGAAATCGCCGGATTCCCCGGCCGGTTCAATCAAAGCTGGATTAAAGTGCAAGACATGCGCTACGGCGAAAACCCGCATCAGCGCGCCGCGTTCTACCGCGATATTGACCCCGCCGCAGGCAGCCTCGCTGCATACAAACAACTGCAAGGCAAAGAATTGTCTTACAACAACATCGCCGATGCCGATGCCGCATGGGAAGCCGTCAAATCCTTCGACGTGCCCGCCTGCGTGATTGTGAAACACGCCAATCCGTGCGGCGTAGCCATCGCCTCCAATACCTTGGATGCCTACAAACTCGCCTACGCCACCGACACCACCAGCGCGTTCGGCGGCATCATCGCTTTCAACCGCGAAGTTGACGGCGCAACCGTCAAACAAATTACCGACAACCAGTTTATGGAAGTCCTCATGGCGCCTAAGTTCACCGCCGAAGCCCTCGAAATCGCCGCCGCCAAGAAAAACGTGCGCGTATTGGAAGTGCCGCTTGAGGCAGGCGCAAACCGCTTCGAACTCAAACGCGTCGGCGGCGGACTGTTGGTGCAAACGCCCGACATCCACCGCATCAGCCGCGCCGATTTGAAAGTCGTCTCCAAACGCCAACCGACCGAGCAGGAATGGAACGATTTGCTGTTCGTCTGGAACGTCGCCAAATACGTCAAATCCAACGCCATCGTATTCGGCAAAGGCGGTCAAACCTACGGCATCGGCGCAGGCCAAATGAGCCGCGTGGACAGCACCCGCATCGCCGCCCGCAAAGCGCAAGATGCCGGTCTCGACCTCAACGGCGCGTGTGCCGCATCCGATGCCTTCTTCCCCTTCCGCGACGGCGTGGACGTGATTGCCGAACAGGGCATCAAAGCCATCATCCATCCGGCAGGCTCGATGCGCGATCAGGAAGTTTTCGACGCAGCCGACGAACACGGCATCGCCATGGTCGTAACCGGCATCCGCCATTTCCGCCATTGATGCAGATAAACAAGGTAATGCCGTCTGAAGGGCTTTCAGACGGTATTTTGCGCTATTTTGCGAAGGTAGGGATGACGGTTCGGGTATTCCTGACAGGGTGGATTTTCAAGGTGTTGTATAGGGTGTAGGAGGATTCGTAAAAGGTGGGATGCAGGGTGTGCTTCAGCCCGCTGCATCAAAAATTTTTGGAGAACCGGCGGGAGTCGGCGGTTTTGGTTTCGGCGGGGACGGTGGAAATGGGTAACATTGACGGAATCGACGGAAGCGGTGGACTGAAGCCCACCCTTGTATATTGGAATCACCGTATCATAGCAACAAACCGCCCAGCCGCCACCCGCGCCCACCCAAGGCACACAACCGTTGCGTAGCTCAGGGAGCGGCAGGGCAACCCATCGACACAACCGGACAGTTGCCGGACAACACAACCGAATGCAAGGCAGGTTTATGATGAGTACCCAATACCATTACGCAGGTATAGTGAATTAAATCTAAACCAGTACAGCGTTGGTTCGCCTTAGCTCAAAGAGAACGATTCTCTAAGGTGCTGAAGCACCAAGTGAATCGGTTTCGTACTATTTGTACTGTCTGCGGCTCGCCGCCTTGTCCTGATTTTTGTTAATTCACTATATCGACATCGCCAAACGAAACTTCGTCATCGCCGTTTCGTCTTTGTCTAAAACCAAAACCGAAACCAACAACCCCAAAGGTATCGCCCATACTATCGAATACCTTAAAAAACACAAGGTCGCCCTCGTCGTGACGGAAAGTACCGGCGGTCTCGAAATCCCCGCCGCCAAAGCCATCCGCCGAGCAGGGCCGTGATTATCGCCAACCCGCGTCAGACGCATCAGTTTGCCCAATCGCAGCCGCTGACCAAAACCGACGCCAAAGATGCCAAAATGCCCGCCTTCTTCGCACAGATGACGGCACAGAAAGAAGATTCGCAAACCATGCCCTACCACCCGCCCACCGAAGTGGAAGAAGTGTTGGAAGCCTTGGTTAACCGCCGCAACCAACTGGTGGATATGCGGACTGCCGAGAAAAACCGTCTGCATTAGGTTCATGAAACGCAAGTCGAAAGCGTCAAACAACTGATTGCCCATTTTGACCGGCTGATTGACGAATTGGACAAACAAATCGACAACCACACCCACACGCATTTTGACGGCAAAGCCCAAGTGGCAGAGCAAATCAAAGGCATCGGTTCGATAACGACGGCTACGCTGATGGCGATGTTGCCCGAATTGGGGCGGCTGTCGCACAAACGGATAGCGAGTCTAGTCGGCATTGCCCCACACCCGAGGGAGAGCGGGGAAACCAAATTCAAAAGCCGCTGCTTTGGCGGAAGGTCTGCGGTGCGTAAGGCACTGTATATGGCTACCGTGGCAGCGACACGTTTTGAACCGCTTATTCGGGATTTCTACCAACGCCTGCCGTCCGAGGGTAAGCCGTATAAGGTTGCCGTTACGGCATGTATGCGCAAACTGCTGACGATATCGAATGCCCGGATGCGTGATTATTTTGCCGAAAACGATACCGCCGAAAACGGTATCTAAACGGCTTGATTTGAGTTTTGGTATTTTTGCCCGACGGGGTGAAAAATACAGTTGCTTTTTTATGTCTGTCCGTTTCGCAAAAAACATCGGCTTAATACTATATATTGTGTTTTATGGGTTTGAGATGCGCCGGGCGTTGATTGCGAAAATTAAGATTGCTCAAAAGGAGCTGGGCTTGGATGACGGTACCTATCGCGCGGTGTTGGAGCGTGTGACGGGCAAGCGGTCGTGTGCGGATATGGATGTTTCCGAACTTGAGTCTGTTGTCGCTGATATGCGGTCGCACGGATTTAAGCCTAAAGCAAAAGGTAACCCACACGGCAAACCGCATCTGCGTCGGACATCATCAGCGGCAATGTTGGACAAAGTCGAAGCCCTGCTGACCGTCGGCGGCAAACATTGGAACTATGCACACGCAATGGCGCGGCGGATGTTTGGTAAGGATAAGGTCGAATATTTAGACGATACGCAGCTACATAAACTGGTTGCTGCGTTGCAGATTGCGGAAAACAGGAAAACGGAAAAAGCGGGTGGGGATGATGGGGTTCGAAAAAGTTGAACATTTATTGCCGGATACCGTGTTGGACATTGTGGATGTCATCGGACTGGCAGCGACGGAACAGCTGGTCAAGGCGATTGGCGGGGCGCGGTTTAAATTTGGTAAGGGCAAGGTGGACACCGAGCGTTTGGCAATTTTGGTCGAAGCCATCGGCGAAGTGAAAACACATGAGCTGTTGCAGGTATATGGTGGCGAGGAATTGTATGTCCCACGGTGCGGCAAGGCGTTAATACAGTTGAGAAACCATAGGTTTTATCAGGAGTTTGTCAAATTGCGCGATATTGATAAGAAGAGCGGGCTTATGGCGATGACGAAGCTATGCCCTAAATACGGCATCTCTTCACGAACGGGATATACGATTATCAATGAAATGAGCCGACCTGCGGCACAGCAGGCAGCTTTATTTTAGGCAGTGATGTGTGACCAGGCTTTGGCCGTCTGTATTCAGACGGTCTTTTTTTTGGTTTGCAGGGGTGAAACATCTACCGTTCGGGACGATGGGTTAAAGACGGTTTAATGGGGTTTTCAAATGTTATAGTGGATTAACAAAAACCAGTACGGCGTTGCCTCGCCTTAGCTCAAAGAGAACGATTCTCTAAGGTGCTGAAGCACCAAGTGAATCGGTTCCGTACTATCTGTACTGTCTGCGGCTTCGTCGCCTTGTCCTGATTTTTGTTAATCCACTATATGCAATCAATATTTTTTGGAGATGATGAATGGGCAAAACCGTAACCTTAACCGCTGGACACAGCAACACCGACCCGGGTGCGGTCAACGGAAGCGACCGTGAGGCGGACTTGGCGCAGGATATGCGCAACATTGTGGCTTCAATCCTGCGTAACGATTACGGCCTGACCGTTAAAACCGACGGCACGGGCAAAGGCAATATGCCGCTGCGCGATGCGGTCAAGCTGATTCGCGGCTCGGATGTGGCGATTGAGTTCCACACCAATGCGGCGGCGAACAAAACGGCGACAGGCATCGAAGCCTTGTCCACGCCGAAAAATAAACGCTGGTGTCAGGTGCTGGGCAAAGCCGTTGCCAAGAAAACCGGCTGGAAACTGCGCGGCGAAGACGGCTTTAAGCCGGATAACGCAGGGCAACATTCGCGCCTGGCTTATGCGCAGGCAGGCGGCATTGTGTTTGAGCCTTTTTTCATCAGCAACGACACTGATTTGGCCTTGTTTAAGACGACCAAATGGGGCATCTGCCGCGCGATTGCGGACGCGATTGCGATGGAATTGGGAGCGGCGAAGGTATGAAAAAGTCTTTGATTGCTTTATGTGTTGCCCATTGTGCAAAGTTGAAAAACGATTTTGGCGTACCACCGTTACCTGAAATCAAAATCACGCCAAGCCCTGTTCGGGTAGGCTCTTTGAAACAACATCCGAGCCTGCGCTTGGGTAAATCAGGCGTGGCGGCTGCTAAACGTGCGGCGCGCAAACGCAAGAATCGTCGTTAATCATGGGACAGGTTGCGTTTTACGAAAAGATGATTGGGCTGTGGTCGGCCAAAAGCCGTGAGGCAAGCGAACAGGCGGACTTGGCTGCGTTTGAATTTGCGGAGGGCGAACTGGCCAATTATCGGGAAATGCTGAAACGGCACCTGCAAACCAAAAGTGTGGAATAGCAATGCGTATTTTGGATATTTTTAAAAACCCGGCGACAGGCAATGTGTCGCACTCGAAACTGTGGGCAAACGTTGCCTGCGCGGCTGGGACGTTTAAGTTTGTGATGTTGCCCGATCCGTCGGCGGAAATTTGGGCGGTGTATTTGGGCATTGTCGGCGGCTATGCGGTGGCGCGTTCATTTGTCAGCGTGAAGCGTCAGGAGGTCGAGAATGAATCTCGTGAAACTGCTGGCGAATAACTGGCAACCGATTGCCATTATCGCGCTTGTCGGCACGGGCTTGGCTGTGTCGCACCATCAAGGCTACAAGTCGGCATTTGCGAAGCAGCAGGCGGTCATCGACAAGATGGAGCGCGACAAGGCGCAAGCCCTGCTGTTGTCGGCTCAAAACTATGCGCGCGAACTGGAACTGGCACGCGCGGAAGCTAAAAAATATGAAGTCAAGGCGCACGCTGTCGGCATGGCTTTGGCGAAAAAACAGGCGGAAGTCAGCCGTCTGAAAACGGAAAGAGACCTTTGCAAAATTCCTTTCCCTCCCGACAGCCGAAACCCAAACACAGGTTTTCGGCTGTTTTCGCCCCAAATACCGCCTAATTTTACCCAAATACCCCCTTAATCCTCCCCGGATACCCGATAATCAGGCATCCGGGCTGCCTTTTAGGCGGCAGCGGGCGCACTTAACCTGTTGGCCGCTTTCAACAGGTTCAAACACATCGCCTTCAGGTGGCTTTGCGCACTCACTTTAATCAGTCCGAAATAGGCTGCCCGCGCATAGCGGAATTTACGGTGCAGCGTACCGAAGCTCTGTTCGACCACATATAGTGGATTAAATTTAAACCAGTACGGCGTTGCCTCGCCTTGCCGTACTATTTGTACTGTCTGCGGCTTCGTCGCCTTGTCCTGATTTAAATTTAATCCACTATAACGGGTCTTCGATAAATATCGGTTACGCTTGGTTTGCACTTCCGACAGCGGGCGGTTGCGGCAGGCTTTGCTCATAATGCCGTCCAACAACTGATGTTCTTCCAGATGTTGCCGGTTTTCCGCACTGTCATAGCCTTTGTCGGCATAGACGGTCGTACCTTCGGGTAACCCTTCCAACAACGGCGACAGGTGTTTGCACTCATGGGCATTGGCGGGGGTAATGTGCAGTTTCTCGATATAGCCTTCCGCATCGGTACGGGTATGTTGTTTGTAACCGAGTTTGTAGAGGCCGTTTTTCTTGATCCAACGGGCATCGCTGTCCTTACTCGGTGTGGTTTGGCCGCTGACTTGTCCTTCTTCATCGACTTCTATGGCCTGACGCTGTTTGCCGTCGGCGGTCTGAATAATGGTGGCGTCAATGACGGCGGCGGATGCTTTCTCTACTTTTAAGCCTTTTTCGGTCAGTTGGCAGTTAATCAGTTCCAACAGTTCGGACAGGGTGTCGTCTTGCGCCAGCCAGTTGCGGTAGCGGCATAAGGTGCTGTAATCGGGGATGCTCAGTTCGTCAAAACGGCAAAACAGGTTGAAATCGATGCGGGTGATGAGGCTGTGTTCGAGTTCGGGATCGGAGAGGCTGTGCCATTGTCCGAGCAGGACGGCTTTGAACATGGACAACAGGGGACAGGCGGGACGACCGCGGTGGTCTCGGAGGTAACGGGTTTTTTGACGGTTCAGGTACTGCTCGATCGGCTGCCAATCAATCACTTGGTCCAACTTCAATAGCGGGAAACGGTTGATGTGTTTGGCAATCATGGCTTGCGCGGTTTGCCGGAAGAAGGTGCTCATGAGAAATCCCCTAAATGTCTTGGTGGGAATTTAGGGGATTTTGGGGGGATTTTGCAAAGGTCTCAGGCGGCAAATCGCCACCCTTCCCTTCAAACCTTCCGCCTGTCCCAACAGCAGACAGGCGAAAAAGCCCTTACCACTGATAACCGACAGATGCGGAAGCACCGAAATGGCCGCGCGAATTGCCGGAAGCCGTGCCTTTGATAATCCAATTTCCGCCGTCGGAAATACTGGAGTAGCCGATGGCGTAACCGGCTTCGCCGCGATAAGTGCCGCCGCCGATCGCCATCATACTCTTGCCGGGCAAATACGCCTGAACCAGACCTGCGGTTGCAATCGCTTGGGCGATGCCCGCACGCGCGTTGCCGTCCACATTGTCGATGCGGTTGTTCAAGTTTTGCGCCACGCCTTTAAGTTGTGCGACGTTTGTAACATCCCCCTCTTTAACGCCCGGGGCGACATTGGTAATGCGGACGGGTTTGTTGTCCTTCTTGCTGCCGACATTCAATGCGTCCCCATCCACGCTCAAAGTGGGCGCATCCGCCCCCGCGCCGAGCGAAACGCTGGAAAACTGCGGGGTCATCGAAGTGGCGATGTCGATATTTTTACCGTTGCGGGTAATCTCGATGTTGTTGCCGGCATTAATGTTGACGGTTTCATCCATCTTTCCCTTGCTCGGCGAAACATTGCCGCTGATGACTTTGCCCGAAGAACCTGCAACCGCTTTGGAATCCAAATTCCAACCGCTGTTTTGCAGCTGATTGACGTTTAGGGCATCGCCGACATTTACATCATACATAACAGTGATGTTGCCTTGATCATCTTTACTTACAGTCGCAGTTGTACCTTTACCACTAGCAAAGGTTACATTTGTGCCTGATGTAACGGTTTCAAACTTGTCAGCTTGACCTGTTTGACCATTAGCGGTTGTTGTTTTCATTCTCCAACCAGCCTTGTTTACTGCATCAATCACTTCTTTTGCAGTCACTAAGCCTTCGCCTTCGTCTGTAGAAGAACCATTCTCGCCTTTGTCTTTACCAGTAACCAACTTACCGTCTTTTTCTTTAATAACAGAAGTCTTCGCACCGATTTTAACTTCGGTTTTCTTGCCGTTGTCTTTGCTTTCCACATTAACAGTCGTTGTTTTCGTATCTGCGCTCAAGAACTCGACTGTGTCGTAAGTGCGGACGAAATCAACGTTATCGGAAGCTGTTGTACCGGGTTTAACGCCTTTAATGTTCCAGCCAGCGTTTAATACGTCTTTAACGCTTGCCGCACGTTTTTTCTCGTCATCGGTAACGTTGTCGTTGGTTACGTTTGTGGTCGCTCCGGTATTCAGCAGCGTATCGGTCAAAGTCGAACCAATACCGTTCAGATGAACCGTGGTGTCGCCGTTCGTCCCAGCCGTTTCTTTCGCAAAATTCAAGCCTTTGGTGTCGCTTGTGATGTTGACTTTATTGCCGTTTGCGCTAAACGATAATTTTTCAGTTCCAACACTGGTCAGATCTGTGAGGTCTTTTTTCAGCGAGTAGGTGAAGTTTGTGCCGTTTTGTTTGATTTTCAGGTTGTCGCCGGCTTTGAGGGTGATTTCTCTGGCTGTTAGTACTCCTTTCTCGTTGAAATATACTGCCCAATCTGAATTTTCTTCTACTTTTTCTTTTTCTCCCGTGCCTTCTTTATCGGAATTGACTATCAACACGGCAACAGTGCGTTGTACGGGGTCTAAATATAAATCTTCTTCTTGCTCTTCATTGTTAGCACTTGCCTGAACCGTTGCAAACAACAGTGTCGCCAATACGGCGGTCTTCACGGTTGCGGAGGCGCGTTTGGTGTGGTTGCGTGTGAGCTCGGATACGACGACCCAGGCATTGAGGGCACTATTCCAAATGATGCGGTATATTTTGTTCATTTTGTTTTTTCTTTTGGTTTGTTTGAATGGTTAAATCGGGGTTTGGGGGCGGATGGTGCGGCATCCGCCCGGTTTTTGGGGGTTGGGGGTTTTCTGATAAATTCCCCCAACTTAAAATCTCGTCATTCCCGCGAAGGCGGGAATCTGGGACGTGGAATCTAAGGAAACTGTTTTATTCGGTAAGTTTCCGTGCCGACGGGTCTGGATTCCCGCTTTTGCGGGAATGACGGCGGTGGGGTTTCTGTTTTTTCTGATAGATTCCTGTGGTTTTTCTATGGATTCAATCATTCCTGATAAATTCCCATAATCTAAAATCTCGTCATTCCCGCGAAGGCGGGAATCTAGGACGTGGAATCTAAGGAAACTGTTTTATCCGGTAAGTTTCCGTGCCGACGGGTCTGGATTCCCGCTTTTGCGGGAATGACGGTCGGTGGGGTTTCTGTTTTTTCCGATAAAGTCCTGCCGCGTTGTGTTGCTGGATTCCCGCCTGCGCGGGAATGACGGCGGTGGGGGTTTCTGTTTTTTCTGATAGATTCCTGTGGTTTTTCTATGGATTCAATCATTCCTGATAAATTCCCATAATCTAAAATCTCGTCATTCCCGCGAAGGCGGGAATCTAGGACGTGGAATCTAAGGAAACTGTTTTATCCGGTAAGTTTCCGTGCCGACGGGTCTGGATTCCCGCTTTCGCGGGAATGACGGCGGTGGGGTTTCTGTTTTTGCTGATAGATTCCTGTGGTTTTTCGGTTGCTGGATTCCCGCTTTTGCGGGAATGACGGCGGTGGGGTTTCGGTTTTTTCCGATAAATTCCTGTTGCGTTGCGTTTTTGGATTCCCGCTTTTGCGGGAATGACGGTCGGTGGGGTTTCGGTTTTTTCCGATAAAGTCCTGCTGCGTTGTGTTGCTGGATTCCCGCCTGCGCGGGAATGACGGCCGCCGGACGGCAAACGACCATACACAATTATTGACAACCCCATTTATTGCGAAAGTCAGCCTAGGAGAATCGATCTAATTGTCAACATTCCCTTATGATCAAAGGGATTACACTTTATTTTACGCAAATGCGTGATTTTTGACGTTTTTTGCCGAAAATTTACATTCGGACGACGAAAAGGAAAAAGCCGTGTCGCATCTGTGCAACACGGCTTGGCGGGCGCAAACGGATATAGTGGATTAACAAAAACCAGTACGGCGTTGCCTCGCCTTAGCTCAAAGAGAACGATTCTTTAACAAGTGAATTGGTTCCGTACTATTTGTACTGTCTGCGGCTTCGTCGCCTTGTCATGATTTTTGTTAATCCACTATAAAACGGTGTTCCCTGCCGCCGCAGGCGGAACGCCGGATGACGGGGTTTTCCCTAAGGGTGCGGCTGCCGCTATATCACGAAATCCAACAGGTAGAAATCTTCTTTGCCCACGCCGCATTCGGGGCATTTCCAGTCGTCGGGGATGTCTTCAAACTTGGTTCCGGGGGCGATGCCGTGTTCGGGGTCGCCGTGTTCTTCATCGTAAATCCAGCCGCAGGGGCCGCACATATATTGCGCCATTTGTGTTTCCTTGTTTTTTGTATAGTGGGTTAACAAAAACCGGTACGGCGTTGCCTCGCCTTAGCTCGAAGAGAACGATTCTCTAAAGTACTGAAGCACCCGTACTATTTGTACTGTCTGCGGCTTCGCCGCCTTGCCCTGATTTTTGTTCATCCGCTATAAATCAGGGTTTGGGAGAATGGTGCGGTATCCGCCCGGTTTTTTTGGGGTTGGTTTTTTTCGATAGATTCCTGTGGTTTTTCGATTACTGGATTCCCACTTCCGTGGGAATGACGGTTTGGAGGTTTCGGTTTTTTCGATGAATTCCTGTTGCGTTAGGGGGGGGGCTGGATTCCCGCTTTTGCGGGAATGACGGTTTGAGGGTTTCTGTTTTTTCCGATGGATTCCTGTTGCGTTGGGGGCTGGATTCCCGCTTTTGCGGGAATGACGGTTTGAGGGTTTCTGTTTTTTCCGATGGATTCCTGTTGCGTTGGGGGCTGGATTCCCGCTTTCGCGGGAATGACGCGGTGGGGGTTTCGGTTTTTCCGCCTGTTTATTTTGCGGCTTCGATTGCCGCTATTTCTTTGCGTAGGTGTTTGATAGCGGGGGTTACGATGGCAACAAACATTGCTTCGCGGACGCGCCTTTGGGCGGGACTGCGCATCAGGTAGCCTTTTGCGCCGGAATGCAGGGCGGCGGATTGGGCGGCGGCAAGTGCCAGTACGGCGGCGGCTTCGCGCAGCTTGAGGGTAGCAAGGTTGTCGGGCGTGCCGCTCCAAGCCAAGCCGGCGAGCCGTTCGGTTTCTGCCCACGCGCCGTCCAGCCTTGTTTTGAGGCTGTCGTAGCCGTCGTTGAGGTAGTTGTTGACTTCGGCGTTGACGACGTTGGCGAGGCGGATGATGCCGAGGCTGCCGTCGATTACGCCCGCGCCGATGCCGATTTGCAGGAGGATAAAGCCTGCTTTGATGCTTTGGATGTAGTCGGCAAACTGTTCGGGCGCGGCGATGATGTCTTCGTCGGGGATAAATACGTCTTTGAAATTCAGGCTGAAGGTGCGCGTACCTTCGAGGGCGCAAAATTCGGGGCAGTTTTGCAGGCTTACGCCTTCCCATTGTCCGCCTGTGATGAACATAACGTAGCCGTCGCCGATTTGGGCGGTATTCGCCCAGATGTGGTCTTCACCGATGTTGGACACCCACGGCAGCGCGCCGTTGACTGTGTAGCCGCCTTCCACGCGTTCGGCTTGGAGGTTGTGTTTTTCGATGTCGGCAAGGTGTTTGACGGTATTGGACATGCCCGTACCCGCCAATACTTTGCCTTGCAGGATGTCGGCAAGGTATTTGTCTTTGACGGCCCGGTTGGGCGTTTGGTGCAGATACCACGCGCAAGCCGCCTGACACCACGCACTGAAAGAGGTTGCGCCGCATTCTTTGCCGATTTCGCGCAATACGGCGATTTGCGTTGCCAAACCCAAGCCGTTGCCGCCTTCGGCTTCTGTACCGACTGCGCCGAATCCACCGATTGCGCCGAGTTCGCGCATAAATGCTTCGGGGTAGTATCCTTTGCGGTCGATGTCGTCCACTATGGGTTTGAGCTTGGTTTTGACGAATTCGGCAACGTTGGCAATCAGGGTTTGGGCGTTCATCTTTGTTCCTTAAGGTTTGCGGGGAAATCGGGGGCGCGCCTGATGCGCGGCTGCTTCCCTGCCGCTTAGGCGGCTTGTTTTTGTTTGAGGGGGTGTTTTTGAAAAACCGCCCGATATTCGGGCGGTTTGCCGTATCAGGCGTAAGCCTGCAATTCGGGGTTGATTTCGGTTTGTCCGAGGTTGTTGACGTAGTTGCACAGGGTTGCCAAGGCTACGCCCATCACGACTTCGACTGCCTGCTGCTGGTTGTAGCCCGCATCGAAAAATGCTTTGAGTTCCTCGTCGGATACCGCGCCTTTTTTCGCCATTACGGCTTGGGTGAAGGCGGCGAGCGCGCCGAGTTTGGCATCGTCAAATTCGCCTGCTGCCAAAGCGCGCGCGGCTTTGACGGATTGTTCGGACAGGAGTTTTTTCAGGGTTGCGAGTTTGGTGTGCCCTGCCACGCAAAAACCGCATTGGTTGGTACGGGCGGCGATGATCTGGATGACTTCGACTTCGCCGGCGGTCAGGCTGTTGGCGGCGTTGAGCTTGCCGACTTCTTGGTAAAACGCCAAGGCTTCGGGGGCGTTTGATAATACGCCGATAAGGTTGGGGATAAAGCCGTTGTTTTGAAGTACCGCCTCGACGCGCGCTTTGGCGGCTTCGGGGGCGGTTTCGAGGGTGTGTACGGTTAAACGTGCCATTTTCTTTCCTTGTTCGCAAATATTGGGTACGGGCGCATGGTATGCATTTCGGAACGGAATAGGAAAGACTGATTGGTTATGTGCTGCAAACAAAAGGTTATAAGAAATGCCGTCTGAACATTTTTCAGACGGCATGATGGAAAAGAAAACGCGCTTATCGGCCCCCGCGCCCGAAATATTGCGCCAATGCGGCTTGGGGATTGGCTGCCTCAACCGTTTCGGGCAATTCGGTATAGCCGCGCGATAAAAGGTGGCGTGCATAAAGGCTGTTGCCCTTTGCGCCGAACCAGACGGAAACCGCCAAGCCCAATACGTTAAACGCCGAGTCTGTGGCGGGCGTGTCGCCGTAAACCAGTTGGGCAAACACAGCCAGCACGAATATCGCGCCCGTCAGCCCCAGCCCCAAACCCCACATTCTTTTGAAACACGCCCACAGCGTGCCGAACAAGAGCCCCGGCCATGACCAGCCTTGTTTGACGGCTTGGGGCGGCAGGGCGGGATGGGTGTAGATTTTGTATGGTTTCATCGTGTTTCCTTTTCGGTTGAAACCCTGCCCTTTGGGAAGGTAGGATCAGACTTTATAGTGGATTAAATTTAAACCAGTACGGCGTTACCTCGCCTTGCCGTACTATCTGTACTGTCTGCGGCTTCGTTGCCTTGTCCTGATTTAAATTTAATCCACTATATTTGGGAGGCGCGCGCGCCTGTGCCGGCATACGGCTTGAAAGCGATTACCCGATGGGGAACTTCAAACCCGACAATGCCGTCTGAACGGTGTCTTGCCTTCAGACGGCATTGCCTGCCTTCAAAGCGGACGCGCTTATTCCGCCCAGTTTTTCTTTTTGCTGGTTTTGCCTACGCCCGGGTTGAAGCTGTTGGTCGGGTCAAGTTTGCGGTAAAACTGTTTGAGCGCGGGCTTGGCTTCGTACAAATGGCCGACGTTGTGTTCGGCTGGATATTGCGCGCCGCGTTGATCCAAGAGATGCAGCATTTCGTGTTCCAATGCCATGCAGTCGTTGCCTTTTTTGATGATGTAATCCTGATGGAAAACGTGGCACATGAAATGTCCGTAGTAGAGCTTGTGGATGATTTTATTGTCGATTTCCGGCGGCAGTTTTTCAAACCAGTCGCGGTCGTCGCGGCGCAGGGCGATGTCAAGCGCGACCAAGTCCTCCACTTCGTCGTCGTGTACGGCACGGTAGCGGATGGCGGCTGAGGCGACGGCGAAACGGTGCAGCATCGCGGCTTGGGTTTCTTCGGCGTTGCACTCGAAAAACGCGCCGCCGTGATGTGCAAAATACTCTTTCAGGAACGCGCGCGCCTCATCCACGCCTTTTCCGCCCATTTTCAGAATCAGGTGGTGTTCGTATTTGTCGCGGTAATCGCGCATGGATTTGGGCAGATGGTCAGGCAGGAATTTGCTGACGAACTGCATTGCCTTGTCGGAAAAATGTTTGGGCAGGAAGCTGACTTTTTTGCCGAACCTGTCCACGCGTGCCTTCAAATCAAATAATTTCGGCAGTTGGTGCGTACCGAATTTTTTGATGACGTAAAACGTATCTTTGCCGTACACGTCGGCAATGTCGAAAGCGTGGCGGTGGATGTATTCGCCGGAAACGGGCAGGCTTTCAAATTCGCCCAAGGCGGCGCGGCGGATGTCGGTCAGCTCGTTGATGTCGTTCGTGCCGATGTAGAACACGGCCGTTTGTTTTTCTTGCGGAAAGGTATCCAAGCGGACGGCGAATACCATCAGCTTGCCCGCGCAGCCCGAGGCTTCGTAATGGCGCGCTGGGTCGGCATTGAAACGCGCGGCGGTCGGTTCGTCCACTTGGCGGACATGTTCGCAATAGGCGTGGTCGTGTCCTTTGCCCGCGTCTTGCGTGATGTCTTTGTTTTGATAATGATGACCTTGAAGATTGGTCAGGATTTCTTCGGGCGTGTTGCCCAAGTCTATGCCCAAGTGGTTGACCAGTTCCAACCTGCCTTCTTCGTTGATTTGGGCGAACAACGCCATTTCGGTGTAGGCCGGGCCGCGCTGTACCAACGCGCCGCCAGAGTTGTTGCACACGCCGCCCAAGACGGACGCGCCGATACAGGATGAGCCGATAACCGAATGCGGTTCGCGCCCCAAAGGTTTCAGCAGCAATTCGAGCTGGTTCAGGGTCGAGCCGGGCAGGCAGACGACTTGTTCGTTGTTGTTGATGGTTTGGATGATGTTCATCCGCATGGTGTTCACAATCACGATGTCGCGGTCGTAATCGTTGCCGTCGGGGGTCGAGCCGCCCGTCAAACCGGTATTCGCCGCCTGCGTAATCACAATCACGTCTGCTTCGACGCACGCCTGCAGAATTTTCCACATTTCCAGAATGCTTCCGGGGCGAACCACCGCCAACGCCTTACCCTCGCCGAAGCGGTAACCTTGGCGGTATTGTTCGGTTTTCGCGGGGTCGGTGATGATGTATTTTTCGCCTACGGTTTGGGTCAGTCTTGACAGTAATTGTGATGCGCTCATGGCAGTTTCCTTAAAATTGTCGGCAGGTGCATTGCACATTGGAATTGTTTTCACATTGTAGTTATACGTTATGGCAAAGTAAAGAAAATGCCGTCTGAACGGCTTTCAGACGGCATCGGTGCGATACGGGAACGCCGGAACATCGAAGCTCCGGCGTTTCAAATAGGGCGGCGGGCCAAACCCCCGGCACTGGCGCATTGGAGTGGGCTGCTGGCTTCCGCCCCTGACCCGGTGTTCCGATTTGCCATGCGGGGAGACCCGCCTCAGAGAAACGGCATTATAACGGGTTTTCTGAAAAACTCAACCGTTTTGATACGGTCATACGCCGGAAACACCACCTAAAATTTATATTTGATAATATTGTCAACAATTTCTCAAAGCGTTATTTTGTTTCTATAAGGGTATTTCCTGTTTCGGCATTGAAAAGTATCAAAAATTGAACTACATTATCGCCTTTTCAAACTCGCCTGAAACCGACTTTTCAGACGGCATTCAAATAAAAACTGCCAAACACGGACACACCATGACCACGACTACCGCCCCTCAGCGTATTCGGGAAATCCCCTACAACTATACTTCCTACACCGACCGCGAAATCGTCATCCGATTATTGGGCGACGAAGCGTGGCAAATCCTGCAAGACCTGCGCGGTCAACGCAAAACCGGGCGTTCGGCGCGGATGCTGTTTGAAGTGTTGGGTGATATTTGGGTGGTCGTGCGCAATCCGTATCTGGTCGATGACTTGCTGGAGCACCCAAAACGCCGCGCCGCGCTGGTACGTGAAATGCGCCACCGCTTAAATGAAATCCGCAAACGCCGCGACGATAATCGGCAAGTGGATGTGTTGGTTGCCGCAGCAGAAAAAGCAGTCGAGCGTTTTGATAGCAGTTTTGATGAAACCAGCCAAAAACGGCGGCAGATTTTGGAGCGTTTGAGCAAAATCACCAAGCCGCACAATATTATGTTCGACGGGCTGGCGCGGGTAACGCACGTTACCGATGCAACCGACTGGCGCGTGGAGTATCCGTTTGTCGTCGTCAATCCCGACACGGAGGCTGAAATCGCGCCTTTGGTGCGCGCCTTAATCGAGCTGGATTTGGTCATTATTCCGCGCGGCGGCGGCACGGGTTATACCGGCGGCGCGATTCCTTTGGACGCAAACAGCGCAGTCATCAATACCGAAAAACTCGACAAGCATCGTGGTGTTGAATACGTTGAGCTGGCAGGCTTGGACGGCAAGCATCCGATTATCCGGTGCGGCGCGGGCGTGGTTACGCGGCGGGTGGAAGAAACCGCGCATCAGGCAGGTTTGGTGTTCGCCGTCGATCCGACTTCTGCCGACGCGTCATGCGTGGGCGGTAATGTGGCGATGAACGCGGGCGGCAAAAAAGCCGTGCTGTGGGGGACGGCGTTGGACAACCTCGCCTACTGGAACATGGTTAACCCTCAAGGCGAATGGCTGCGTATCGAGCGCGTGCGCCACAATTTCGGCAAAATCCACGACGAAGAAACCGCCGTGTTCGACGTTCACACGCTGGATTCAGACGGCATCAATATCGTTAAAACCGAACGCTTGGAAATCCCCGGCCACAAATTCCGCAAAGTCGGTTTGGGCAAAGACGTTACCGACAAATTCTTGAGCGGCCTGCCCGGCGTGCAAAAAGAAGGTACAGACGGCATCATCACCAGCGTTGCCTTCGTGTTGCATAAAATGCCGAAATACACGCGCACCGTGTGTATGGAGTTTTTCGGTACGGTCGCCACCGCCACGCCATCTATTGTCGAAATCCGCGACTTTTTGCTTGCCCATGAAAGCGTGCGGCTGGCGGGTTTGGAACATTTGGACTGGCGTTATGTCCGCGCCGTCGGCTACGCCACCAAAGCGGCGGGCAAGGGACGACCGAAAATGGTTTTGCTGGCAGACGTGGTTTCAGACGACGAAGCCGCCGTAGAGGCAGCCGCCGAACACATCTGTGAACTCGCACGCGCCCGCGACGGCGAAGGCTTTATCGCCGTATCGCCCGAAGCCCGCAAAACCTTCTGGCTCGACCGCAGCCGCACCGCCGCCATCGCCAAACATACCAACGCCTTTAAAATCAACGAAGACGTGGTCATCCCGCTCGAAAGGCTCGGCGAGTATTCGGACGGCATCGAACGCATCAACATTGAGCTTTCCATCCAAAACAAGCTCAAACTCTGTGCCGCCTTGGAGCAATATCTTTCGGGCAAACTCCCCATCGACAAAATGGGCACTGACCTGCCGACCGCCGAACTGTTGGGCGAACGCGGCAAACACGCCCTGGCCCACGTTTCCGCCGTCAAAACGCGTTGGGAATGGCTGCTCGCCAATCTTGACACGCCGCTTGCCGACTACAAAGCCCGCTACGGCGCAGCCGTCCACGCCGCACCCGAAGCCAAAAACAATGAAAGCTGCTTTATTGCCTTCCGCGATTTCCGCCTGCGCGTGTCTGTCAAAGCGGACGTAATGAAACCGCTTTCTGAAATCTTCAGCGGCAAAACCGACACCAAAATTATCCAAGGCTTGGGAAAAATCCACGCAAAAACCGTACGCAGCCGCGTCTTTGTCGCCCTGCATATGCACGCCGGCGACGGTAACGTTCACACCAATATTCCGGTTAACTCAGACGATGCCGAAATGCTTCAGACGGCATACCGCTCAGTCGAACGCATTATGAAAATCGCCCGTTCGCTTAACGGCGTGATTTCCGGCGAACACGGCATCGGCATTACCAAGCTCGAATTTTTAAGCGACGAAGAAATGCAGCCGTTTTGGGACTACAAAAACCAAGTCGATCCGAAACACACCTTCAACCGTCACAAACTGATGAAAGGCTCGGACTTACGCAACGCCTACACGCCGTCCTTCGAGCTGTTGGGCGCGGAATCGCTGATTATGGAAAAATCAAACCTCGGCACGATTGCCGATTCCGTCAAAGACTGCCTGCGCTGCGGCAAATGCAAACCCGTCTGCTCTACTCACGTTCCGCGTGCCAACCTGCTGTACAGCCCCCGCAACAAAATCCTCGGCGTGGGCTTATTGATCGAAGCCTTCTTATACGAAGAACAAACCCGCCGCGGCGTTTCCATCAAACACTTTGAAGAACTCATGGACATCGGCGACCACTGCACCGTGTGCCACCGCTGCGTCAAACCCTGCCCCGTCAACATCGACTTCGGCGACGTTACCGTAGCCGTCCGCAACTATCTTGCCGATTCCGGCCACAAACGATTTGCGCCTGCCGCAGCTATGGGTATGGCGTTTTTGAACGCCACCGGCCCGAAAACCATCAAAGCCCTTCGCGCCGCCATGATACAGATCGGCTTCCCAGCGCAGAATTTCGCCTACAAAATCGGCAAACTTCTTCCAATCGGCACGAAAAAGCAAAAAGCCGAACCCAAGGCAACCGTCGGCAAAGCCCCGATTAAAGAACAGGTTATCCATTTCATCAACCGCCCACTGCCCAAAAACGTACCCGCCAAAACACCGCGCTCCTTATTGGGCATCGAAGACGGCAAAAGCATCCCCATCATCCGCAACCCCGCCGCGCCCGAAGATGCCGAAGCCGTGTTCTACTTCCCGGGTTGCGGCTCTGAGCGTCTGTTCAGCCAAATCGGACTTGCCGTTCAAGCCATGCTCTGGCACGTCGGCGTACAAACCGTCCTGCCGCCCGGCTATATGTGTTGCGGCTATCCGCAAGACGCAGGCGGCAATAAGGCAAAAGCCGAAGAAATGAGCACCAACAACCGCGTGGCTTTCCACCGTATGGCGAACACCCTCAACTACCTCGACATCAAAACCGTCGTCGTCAGTTGCGGCACTTGTTACGACCAGCTCGAAAAATACCGCTTTGAAGAAATCTTCCCCGGCTGCCGAATCATCGACATCCACGAATACCTGCTCGAAAAAGGCGTGAAACTCGACGGCGTAAAAGGTCAGCAATACCTCTACCACGACCCCTGCCATACCCCCATCAAAACCATGAACGCCACCCAAATGGCCAGCAGCCTGATGGGGCAGAAAGTCGTTTTAAGCGACCGCTGCTGCGGCGAATCCGGTATGTTTGCCGTCAAACGGCCAGACATCGCCACTCAGGTCAAGTTCCGCAAACAAGAGGAAATCGAGAAAAACCTCAAAGAGCTGCCGCAGGGCGAACCCGTCAAAATGCTGACCTCCTGCCCCGCCTGCCTGCAAGGCTTGAGCCGCTACGCCGACGACAACAATATGCCTGCCGACTACATCGTCATCGAAATGGCGAAATACATCCTCGGCGAAAACTGGCTGGATGAGTTTGTAAAAAAAGCCAACAACGGCGGTGTAGAGAAAGTGTTGCTGTAACAACGGACACGGAAATGCCGTCTGAACGCCGAAAGCCTTCAGACGGCATTGTTTGAACCAAATATAGTGGATTAACAAAAATCAGAACAAGGCGACGAAGCCGCAGACAGTACAAATAGTACGGCAAGGCGAGGCAACGCTGTACTGGTTTAAATTTAATCCACTATACCTACCCAAATCATGATTGACAGACAAACAAACGAACCCAAACAAAAAACCCGAATCATCCTTGCCCCTATGCAGGGTCTGGTCGATGACGTGATGCGCGACCTGCTGACGCGTATTGGCGGCTACGACGAATGCGTCAGCGAATTTGTACGCATTACCCATACCGTGCATTCCCGATCCATATGGTTAAAATATGTCCCCGAAATCGCCAACGGAAACAAAACGTTTTCCGGCACGCCCTGCACCGTCCAACTTTTGGGCAGCGATGCGGACAATATGGCGGCGAATGCGCTGGAAGCCGTCCGCTTCGGTGCGAACAAAATCGATTTGAACTTCGGCTGCCCCGCGCCCACCGTCAACAAACACAAAGGCGGCGCAATCCTTTTAAAAGAGCCGGAACTGATATTCCACATCGTCAAAACGCTGCGCGGACGTTTGCCCGCACATATTCCGCTCACCGCAAAAATGCGGCTCGGTTACGAAGACAAAAGCCGGGCTTTGGAATGCGCCTGTGCGATTGCCGAAGGGGGCGCATGCGGACTGACCGTACACGCGCGTACCAAAGCCGAGGGTTACGAACCGCCGGCGCATTGGGAATGGATAAGGAAAATCCGAGACAGCGTCAATATTCCCGTTACCGCCAACGGCGACGTTTTCAGCCTGCAAGACTATATCGGCATCAAAACAATCAGCGGCTGCAACAGCGTGATGCTCGGTCGCGGCGCGGTCATCCGCCCCGATTTGGCGCGGCAAATCAAGCAATACGAGAACGGCGGGCCGGTCAAAGACACGGATTTTGCCGAAGTTTCCAAATGGATACGGCAGTTTTTCGAGCTGTGCCTGACAAAAGAGGCAAACAACAAATATCCGCTGGCGCGGCTGAAACAGTGGCTGGGTATGATGAAGAAAGAATTTGCAGCAGCACAAAATCTGTTCGACCGCGTCCGAACGGTTAAGGATGCGGACGAAGTTCGGAACATCTTGGCTGAATTTGAGCGAGAAATGAATACTTGAATATGTATAGTGGATTAACAAAAACCGGTACGGCGTTGCCTCGCCTTAGCTCAAAGAGAACGATTCTCTAAGGTGCTGAAGCACCAAGTGAATCGGTTCCGTACTATTTGTACTGTCTGCGGCTTCGTCGCCGTGTCCTGATTTTTGTTAATCCACTATATCCGCTCCAAAGCAAATGCCGTCTGAAAACCTTTCAGACGGCATTTGTTGTCTTTATTGCCGTTTTTCGTCCGTATCCGGATTTTTGTTTTTCAGCTTCGCACCCAAGCCCAAACGCCTTTCATAATCCGATTGCGGAGTATCGTCTTCCTGCATACCGAACGCGCCGGCATTGACCCACAGCGACAGCAGCGCGACGACAAAGGCGCAAAAGCCAATCACATACCAAAACATTGCCCCTCCCGATTTGTTAAAATCATATCAAATACAGTGCCGAATTTATCACAAACGCACGGGCAAATATAGTGAATTAAATTTAAATCAGGACAAGGCGGCGAGCCGAAGACAGTACAAATAGAGACCTTTGCAAAATTCCCCAAAATCCCCTAAATTCCCACCAAGACATTTAGGAGCACCTTCTTCCAGCAAACCGCCCAAGCCATGATTGCCAAACACATCGACCGTTTCCCACTATTGAAGTTGGACCAGGTGATTGATTGGCAGCCGATCGAGCAGTACCTGAACCGTCAAAAAACCCGTTACCTCCGAGACCACCGCGGTCGTCCCGCCTGTCCCCTGTTGTCCATGTTCAAAGCCGTCCTGCTCGGACAATGGCACAGCCTCTCCGATCCCGAACTCGAACACAGCCTCATCACCCGCATCGATTTCAACCTGTTTTGCCGTTTCGACGAACTGAGCAGTATAGTGGATTAACAAAAACCAGTACGGCGTTGCCTCGCCTTGCCGTACTATTTGTACTGTCTGCGGCTTCGTCGCTTTGTCCTGATTTTTGTTAATCCACTATACTTTATGCCGCTACCGCAACTGGCTGGCGCAAGACGACACCCTGTCCGAATTGCTCAAACTGATTAACTGCCAACTGACCGAAAAAGGTTTAAAAATAGAGAAAGCATCCGCCGCCGTCGTTGACGCCACCATTATTCAGACCGCCGGCAGCAAACAGCGCCAGGCCATAGAAGTTGACGAAGAAGGACAAATCAGCAGCCAAACCACACCGAGTAAGGACAGCGATGCCCGTTGGATCAAGAAAAACGGCCTCTACAAACTCGGTTACAAACAACATACCCGTACCGATGCGGAAGGCTATATCGAGAAACTGCACATCACCCCCGCCAATGCCCATGAGTGCAAACACCTGTCGCCGTTGTTGGAAGGTCTGCCCAAAGGTACGACCGTCTATGCCGACAAAGGCTATGACAGTGCGGAAAACCGGCAACATCTGAAAGAACATCGGCTGCTGGACGGCATTATGCGCAAAGCCTGCCGCAACCGTCCGCTGACGGAAACGCAAACCAAACGCAACCGGTATTTGTCGAAGACCCGTTATGTGGTTGAACAAAGCTTCGGTACGCTGCACCGTAAATTCCGCTACGCTCGGGCAGCCTATTTCGGACTGATTTGCGCCCGCTGCCGCCTAAAAGGCAGCCCGGATGCCTGATTATCGGGTATCCGGGGAGGATTAAGGGGGTATTTGGGTAAAATTAGGAGGTATTTGGGGCGAAAACAGCTGAAAACCTGTGTTTGGGTTTCGGCTGTCGGGAGGGAAAGGAATTTTGCAAAGGTCTCAGAGTGAGTTTATTTTGGGGCGGCGGCAGGTCGGGGGCAAGCGGCGTGGGGCTTGGTTGTGGTTTTTAGGTTTTTGGGGGTAAAAAATGCCGTCTGAACTTTTCAGACGGCGTTTGTTTTTTCTATCCAATCGAGGAACTGCCGCCATTTTTCCAGCGGCATATCGGCCCGACGGGTTTCGGTATCGGGTTCGGCTTCCCAGCGGCCTACCTGTATGTAGTGCTTCACCCCGACGATTTGCGCCAACTCGGCCTGTGTCAGTTTGCAGCGGTTGCGAAGGGTGCGGAGGTTGTAAGGCGTGTAGCCGAGTTCCATGTCGTTGCGGTTTATTTTGTTTCGCATATTTTTTTGACTGCCCGGCGGCAGGTTTCGGTAAGGATGGCGGCAAATCGGGCTTCGTCTGCCGGTTTGCCGTCGAAAAAAATAAAATCGTAAAGGGTGATGCCGTTTTCGGAATGGCGGTAATGCCTGCCCGGGCATTCGCCGTCTGTCTGCCTGTGGATTTTGGCAATCAGGCGGGGATAGCGGCAATGGGTAATGAAACGGCTTGCGCCGTCTTGCCCGATAATCCATTCGGGGTAGCGGTTGAATAGTGCGGCTCTGTTCATTTTGTTCGTGGGATAAAGCCCCTCGCGGGGCTTGTGGTCAGGCAAATTTGAATATCAGTGCCAACACGGCGGCGATGGCGGTAACCAGCCCGGTGGCCGCTATCATGGGATACCAGCGGGACTCTTGGGCTATTTTTACGGATTCGGCGTTGATTTTGTGCGCGTCGGCAATGATTTTGGCGATTTCGGCATCTATTTTTCTCAGACTGGAGTGTTTCATTTCTTGTTCGATTATGTTCATCGTACTTCCTTTCGTTTTTGGCGGTTGCCGCCGCTTGTCGGATGGTAGGATGTCTGCCATGTGTATATATTGATACCTTTTAGGTTTTATTGCAAGTGTTTTGGGCGGCGGCTTCGTATGCTTGGCGGTGGCGGCGGCTGTACCATTCGGCGAGTTCGCGCCGCTCTTGGAGGCGGTAGCTGTCGGCGGTCAGGTAGTGGTGCAGGCTTGAGAAGCCGGCGCGTTGGAGGGCGGCGCGGCTGATGTGGCCGAGGGCGAGGTCTGTTGTGAGGGTGTCTTTTCCGGCGGTCAGGCTGATGTTGGTGAAGAGGTGGCGGAATCCGTGCATTGTGTGTTTGGATTTGCCGGGGGTGCTGCCGTCATAGCCCAGTCGTCGGATGGCGTTGTGGGCGAATTTGATGCTGATGTGGTCGGGATGGGGGGCGGGTTTGCGCCGTGGGCGGATGCCGGGGAAAAGGTGGATGTTGTCGCCGGTCTGTGTGTGCAGCTCTCGGAGTATTTCTACCGCCCAGTCCGACAGTAGGACGGTAAAGGGGTGTTTGGTCTTCATGTCGGCGGCGGGGATGTGCCATAACCGGGCGGTGAGGTCGATGTCTTGCCAGCGGGCGGAAAGCAGTGCGGACGGACGGGATGACTTCCCCGGTTTCCCCATCAATCCGCGCCGCCTCGATTTTTCCGTTGGCGCGCAGCATTTCCACCGCCTGCCGCACCGACATCAACCGCTTGCCGTTGCGCCTCATCGCCTCCACCAAAACCGCCGAAATCAATTTGGCTTCTTCCGGTTTAAGCTCCGTCTTGCCCGCATCGCTGCGCCGTTTGCGCGTCGGCTTGACGCTGACCGCCTCCAGCTTGCGGTATAGCGTGGCAAGGCTGATGCCCAATTCCTGCGCCTGCTGCTTAAGATATGCAGAGCGTGCGCCGCGTTCCATTGCTTCCGCCTGATTCTCGACTGCCTTAAGACGCTCAATCATTGCCGGATTCATCGCCTTCTCCCGTTTCACCGCCCAACCATTCCGGCACATTGTCTGTCGGTGCTTCAGTCGGCAGGGCATAGCTTTCGCGCAGTTGCTCGCAGTCCAAAATAATTTGATTGAGCGTGCCGACCATCTTTGCCTGATGGCTGATCCCGTGTGCCTCACTGTGCGCATTAAGTTGGTCGAACAAATCTTTCAGACGGCTCACTTGACTGCGGATACCGACCTCAAGGCTTGTTAACTGCATCGCCAACTCGCTGCCTACGTCTTCCGCCTTCGGCTCTCTGACAACGGTTTGCTTCTTAGCCAGCTTCTCGGCCAGCTCATCAATTTTGGCTGTTTTGGTTTTCATCACTTCGTCTTTGGCGGCGAGGTTTTCGCGGCTTTCGCGCAGGGCGACGCGCAGCTCGCGCACCGTCATTCGGTCCACATCGTCAAAGGTCATGCCGTTGACTTCTTCCCCTTCGGCCAAACCCACCAGCGTAACGTCTTCTTCGACCAGCAGCTCAAGCAGCTTCGACTTGCCCAAATCCATCAGCTTCGGCGCGGCTTTCTGCATTTGCGGGGTCGCAAAGCGGCGAGTGGCTGACATCAGACGTGATGTTTCTGCGATACCCAGCCCAAATTGGCTTTTCACAATTTCCATAAACCGTCCGTGTTCCGTATGCTCTTTTAAAATAATCAGCGCACGTCCCAGTTCGAACATGCCTTCCATCGTCTGCCGTACTGCTTGACGACCGCGTTCAACCCAACGCTCTTCGCTATAAGTCTCGCCGTTACCCCACTGCTCCATCACCAGCACACTGCGCATCGCTGCCTGATTGCTTACTTTGTCGGTTGCGATAATTTCAATTTCTGTATTCATTTTTTATCTCCAAAGTTTCCGACGTCGGAAACTTTCAAAATCCGTTAATCCACATCGACCCGCTTGCCGATTTCGGCAATCTTGCTTTGCAGCCGTTCATGCTGCTGCCTGAACCGCTCTGCGATTTGCAGGGTTTTGATGCCGTAGGCGTAGTTGCCGTTTTCAAGTTTGATGACCAATCCCGAGGCAACCAAATCATCAATATCCCTGCTGACTTGCGATGGCGTCAGCCCCAGTCCGACCGATAAATCCTTATTGCTCAGACCGATAATCGGATGCTCGTCAAGCGCGATAAAGACCCTCAATAGCCGTTGTACCCTTTTACTTTCTGCCATCCGCATCCTCCTTATTTCAGTCCCAGCTTCTTGGCAATTTCGTGCCCCTTGCCGTAATTGCCTTTGCGCTGTCCGCCGATCACCAGATACACATCGCGCGGCTTAAAGCCGTTCTCTCTTGCCCACTGCGCCAGCGTCTGGCCGTTTTTGGCAAAATTTTCTTTCAATTCGTCTGCCGTAAGCATTTCTTTGGCCTGTACGCGGGAAAATTTCAGTATCCGTCCGTACGGTTGGTTAATACACTCATGATTAATCATCGCTTTTCTCCTTCATCCCCAGCAAAACCGCCGCTTCGTGGCTTTTGCCAAAATTGCCTTTCAGCTTGCCGCGCAAGAGGTGCTCCACCGTGGTGCGCTCCAGATTGAAATATTTCGCCCAATGCGCCTTGCACACCCCGTTGCGCTTAAACCACCCGGCCGCGCTCTCGCGCGTTTGCGGATAGGAAATAGGCTTGAAATTCAAAGGTTTTTCCATATTATTTATGCCTTTCGTGTGATATAATGTGTTTGTTTTTAGGTCTCTTTGCACGATAAACATCCGGTCTGTTGTGCAGCAGCAGGGTCTTGGCTTGTTTTAAAGTAAACAAGCTTTTTCTCGTAGCTGGGTGTATGTGATCCATCATGAGCTGTCGCGCATGAGCCTTCAAAGTGTTCATTTTTTCGTCCTTTCTCGTGATGATTTAGGGTGTTTGTGTTTCGATGTGGAAATTATAGGAAGAATTCTTCCTATTTTGCAAGGAATATTTATGAATAACTCTTCCTTTTTTGGCAACCGATTGAAAGAAGAAAGAAAAAAATTAAAAATGACTCAAGCTGAAATCGCTGAAAAATGTGGGGTTTCAGGAAGAATGTGGGGGGATTATGAACGTGGCATCAGCCAGCCAAAAGCGGAACTTTTCTTCCAATTTGAAAAGGTGGGTATAGACGTTCAATACGTCATGCACGGCAGACGCGGCGAAACAGCGGTCATGCCGTCTGAAACCCTGAACGCCGAAGAACAAGAACTGCTGGTCTTGTTCCGCGAGGCGGCAGCTGCCGACCGTGAAATGATTCTGATGGTTGCGCGCAGGGCAGAGAAAAAAGCCCAAACTGCGCTTGGTAAAGTGAGTAATGGATAAAATGGATCAATTCGAATTGTGCCAAAAAGAACATGTCAATCCATTTGCCTTGTCAAAGCAATATCTATTGGTTGTAACATTCGTCAAATCCAGCAGTAAAAATTTTCAGGCAGCATTACTTTGGGCAAGAAGTGCCAAATTATTTGAGAATCTTGAGATTGGAAAAGAAACCATCTATTGCTGCGCTTTCGATAAAACAGCAGAACAGGCTGGGATGGCCGGGGTATTTTTGAATTATATTGAAAATTGGAATGGCAAACAGATTTACATCAATGGCCGAATCCATAGTGGCAGTATTTATGATTTGTTAGGGGTTTTAGACTGCTATCAAAAATCACAGTCCTGTCCCAACCCTAAAAGCCACTGTTGCTTTGTTTCAGACGACATTTTTCTATGGCATGGATCAAGACCAACGTTTGAAATCAGTCTTGATCTAACTGGAAAGAAAAAAGAAACATCCTCTGCAAAGAAATTTGTGATGCCTTGTATTAATTTCCGTCACCATAGGATTGAAAAAGAAACCTACTTAGGAAATTGGAATGAACAAATTGCCGCATTGGCAGTAAAACAAAATATAGATTGGTGTCCAAGTTTTGATATTGAGAATTTTAGACAGTATGAATAATTACTATCTATATAGGAATTGCAGCAGCGATGTGTTATGGGTCAAACGTATCCAACGCCAAATCGACGGCAGCCTACTCTTGATTTCTGACAATTCAACCTATCCACCCATGCCCTTGGCACTGGCGGAACACCCCGATATTCAAATCATCGGGCAGGTAGTGCAGGTATCAAAAGACTTGAACTAGACACAATCAAAAAGGGAAATAGAATGAAAATACTCGCTTTATTAATTGCCGCTACCTGTGCTTTATCTGCGTGTGGCAGCCAATCTGAAGAACAACCGGCATCTGCACAACCCCAAGAGCAGGCACAATCCGAATTAAAAACCATGCCGGTAAGCTATACCGACTATCAATCAGCAGCCAATAAAGGGCTGAATGACCAAAAAACCGGTCTGACCCTTCCTGAACATGTTGTCCCTATCGACAATGCGGAAGGAAAGAATCTGCTGCATGACTTTTCAGACGGCCTCACAATCTTAACCGTTGATACCGATAAAGCCGACAAAATTACTGCTGTCCGAGTAGTCTGGAATACAGATGCAATGCCTCAAAAAGCGGAAAAACTGTCCAAAGCTGCCGCAGCCTTGATTGCGGCAACCGCTCCGGAAGACCGCACAATGCTGCGTGATACCGGCGACCAAATCGAAATGGCGATTGACAGCCATAATGCGCAAAAAGAGCCAACCCGAGAATGGGCGCGTGGTGGGATTGCTTATAAAGTCACTGTTACCAATTTACCGAGCGTGGTTTTGACGGCAAAAGCTGAGTAAATCTATTAAGTAGAAAAAATAGAAAGGGAAATGATGATTGAGAAAAGTATTTCTATTGTAGATGGAAAGGAATACTCCGTTTTTGCTGTATCACACGAGTTTCGTTATACCTTTGATGAGCCTATTTTAGTCGCTGACTTGATTAGTTCTCTAAAAGCTTATGAAACACTGACAAGTAGTTATCTTCCAGCAATTTTGAATCAGCTGTTTGATGTCAAAATCCAAAAAATCAAAGTAGCTGTATCTGAAATTGAAAGAGGATCTTTCCTTGAAAAACTGATTTTCAATTTATTCTTCAAAGATGAAGATGCTTATAATGAATTTTGTCTTAAAATACGAAAATTTCTAGGAACAGAAAATCAGGACGGAAGTATTAATATGTCCAAAATCATTATGTTTGCAATGACTACACTTTTAGGGGTAGGTGCTGGTTATCTCTTGTTTAAAAACCCGCCACAAGAGAAGCAGGCAATAACCAACAACATCGTTACCGTCATTAATGCTGATAGTTCTGTCGCACTGGATGGTGAACATTTGGTTTCAGTGGTAAAAGAAGTAACAGGAAGCAGCAAGCAAAAAACTGCAGAAAATGTGGCAAAAGTATATGCTCCAGCAAGTAAAAATAATGGCAGTATTACCCTTGGGACAGATGATGTTCGGATTGAACCTGTTGCACAACAAACTGTAGCAACTTTGCCTAAAGATGTGGACTTACGTGATACGCCATTGACTGAAGATTACACCGATATTGATGTGCAAATTCGTGCTACTGACCGTGATAAAAATTCAGGGTGGTATGCAGTCATAGACCAAATTGTTCCATCACGTGTTCGATTAGAACTGCCTGAAGATATTGATTTGAATAGGCTGGCTAACAATGCTACTATCCGTGCAAATGTAACAGTTGAGTTTGACTTAAAGCAAAATGGCTCTCGTAAGCCTAAAAAAATCATCCTCACATCTCTCTCTACTGATTAAGTTTTAACCCGTATTAAAGGCTTAGTCAGACGGCCTTTCCTACAATCCCTGTATTGATTTTTAATTCAATACAGGGATTTTTCCATGTCAGACAAGTTCAACCAATTCATCAACCGCGTCCTCTCTCACGAGGGTGGTTACGCCAACCATCCCAAAGACCCCGGCGGCGAAACCAATTGGGGCATCACTAAGCGCACCGCACAGGCAAACGGCTACAACGGCTCCATGCGTGCCATGACGCGTGAACAGGCAATCAGCATTTACCGTAAAGCGTTTTGGGAGCGTTACCGCGCCGACCAAATGCCGGAAGCGGTCGCGTTCCAATTTTTTGATGCCTGCGTCAACCACGGTTACGGCAATGCCGCCCGTATGCTGCAACGCGCCGCAGGCGTACCGGACGACGGCGTTATCGGAGCAGTCAGCCTCAAAGCCATCAATTCCCTTCCCGAAAACGACCTTTTATTGCGGTTCAACGCCGAGCGTCTGGTCTTTTATACCAAGCTCGGTACGTTCACCTCTTTCGGCAAGGGCTGGGTACGCCGTGTGGCGCAAAACCTGATTCACGCGTCTGCAGATAACACTGATTAAAGGGAGATAAACCATGTCAAAAAAGTCACTCATCGCCCTAATGACCGCAGCCATGCAGCCCGATTTCAGCCACAGCGACCTAGGCATTCGCTACGCCATGCCGACTCAGGGATGTTGGACGCAAGCCCACCGCAAGAGCGGGGTAGCCGCCGCGAAACGCGCAGCCAAAAAAAAGCGTCACAAATAACCGCCTTTTTCCGATGGCTGGGCGGCTTGGTCTCTAATCCGGCCACAGGAAAAATCAGCCATACCAAACTATGGGCAAACGTCGCCGCAGCCGCCATGACTTGGAAGTTCGTGCAGGCGGCGGACGCGCCCGAATGGCTCTAGTGGGCTTATGGCGCATTGGTCGGCGGGTATGCATTAATCAAACGCGGCATCGCGGCGATTCCGCAGTTGGCAGAAATCAAAAAATCCGCAAATCAGGAAGGGGGGCGGCAATGATTGAATTTGTCCGAGCCAAAAAACGGCTGCTTTGGGCATTTGTGCTTTTGCTTGTGTGGACGTGCGGTTACCGATACGCCGCCGACAAGGCCGAAGCGAAACAAACCGCCCTGATTGCCACCTATCGGCATTCTTCTATGGTTGCGGCGGAACAATATGCCTTGCAGCTTAAAAAAGCGCAGGACGAAAGGCAGCGGTGGTACGACTTTTCCCAAAAACAAGGAAGAAAGCCCGTGAAAAAACAGTATCCGCCGCAAACGAAAAAAGCCGGCTATCTGAAAACCAAGGAAGAACTGCTTGCGGAATTGGCTTGCCTTAAAGCGGAAATGGTTGCCCTAAAAAAGCCCGATGCCTTAATCCATGGGAAAGAAGTGCGGCAGAAAGAACGCAACTCGTCGCAGGGTTAAGGCAATGCCATCCGTTGAACTGCTGTTGGTGATTGTCGGACTGCCACGCGGCACCTTCTATTACCAATTGGTTGTCCAATCGGCAGAAGACAAATATGCCGATTTGAAACGGCATATCCATGATATTTATCGACGACATAAGGGAAGATACGGCTACCGGAGGATTGCGGCAGCCATCCGTCACGCAGGAACACCGGTCAATCACAAGAAAGTCAGCCGTCTGATGGCGAAGACGGGGCTGAAGGCAGTGATACGGCGGCGCAAATACCGCTCGTTCAAAGGAGAAGTCGGCAAAATTGCGCCGAATATCCTGCGACGCTGTTTCCATGCAGAAAAGCCGAATGAGAAATGGGTAACGGACGTTACCGAGTTCAATGTAGGCGGAGAAAAGATATACCTTTCTCCGATTATGGATTTGTTTAACGGGGAAATCGTCAGTTACCGTATTCAAATCCGCCCGACTTTCGATTTGGCCGGCGAGATACTGAAAGGTGCGCCGGAGAAACCGGGATCGTCTGAAAAGCCGATACTGCATTCGGATCAAGGTTGGCAATATCAGATGTTTTTTATCAAAAGCAGTTGAAAGGCAACGGTCTGGTTCAGAGTATGTCCCGCAAGGGAAACTGCTTGGACAATGCGGCAATGGAAAGTTTCTTCGGAACGTTGAAATCGGAATGTTTCCATACGTGCAAATATGATTCCGTTACCGAATCGTAAGCGGCACTGCACGAATATATCCGTTACTACAACAACGATAGAATCAAGTTGAAATTAAAAGGACTGAGCCCTGTTCAGTACAGAACTCAGTCCCTGAAAGCCGCTTGATTAAACTGTCCGACTTTTTGGGGTCAGTTCGGCTTCGGCATTTTTTTATCCGTTTTGGGGGTAACTTGTTTGGAAAGCTGCAAGCTTATAAATAAAGGATTACATTTAAGTTTTGGGTAACCTTTTTAAAAAAATGCGTGATGACTTTTGCATTTTTAAGGCGTTTTTTGGGGTAATTCGTGAAAAGTTACCCCAAAAGTTACCCCATAAATGGCGAAAACTCAAGCATACGCCAGCATCCTGCAACACAAAAAAGCCTTGAAACTGTTGAAGTTCAAGGCTTTTTTGTGTTGCAGGATGCTGCTGAAAATAGGGTATGGTGGAGGCGGGGGGAATCGAACCCCCGTCCGAAAGTCCTCTACAAAGCGTTCTACATACTTAGTTGTGTCTATTTGAAAATCTTATTTCCATCATGCCGACCAACAGGCCTTTTGGAAACCAGTTACCTTAAGTCTTATTTCCTGCCAAGTAACCCGGTAGGAAACCAGTCAATGTAAGATGACGTTGCGGTGGCTTTCGCCACACAGCCCATTGACCGACTGCTGCAACGGCTAGCCTTAAGCGGCTAAAGCGTAAGTTTCGTCGTTTGCGACTATTTGAATTCAGTGTTTTACGGGAATCTGAGACCCCGGTATGCCCGCATCTGCTTCGCAACCCTCGTCGAAACCAAGGTCGCCCCCAGAAATGGTTTGCAAATTATACGGATATTGTGCGGTGCTGCCAAGTCTGTCGGAGAAATTTGTCAGTCTTGCTGCCTTAATTTGCGTTTGAGCAGGATGCGGACGCAGCCGTCGTTGCCTTCCCGGGGTTCGGCGTAGGCGAGTACGTCGGGGTGTTGCATCAGCCAGTTTCGGGTCATATTTTTCAGAACGGGTTTGTAGCCTTTGGAACCTAATCCGCTGCCGTGGATGATTTCGCCGCATACGCCGCGTTTTTGGGTGAATGCGATGAATTCGTTGAGGACTTTTTGGGCTTCTTCCTGTGTGTAGCCGTGCAGGTCGACATCGGTAACGACGGGATAGTATCCGTTTTTCAGGCGTTGGATGTCGTTTTTTCCCTGTCCGTTTTTGCTGAAGCTGGCGGGCGGGTCGTTGTATGTGCTGCCGATGTAGAAGTAGTTTTCTTCGTCGGCGCGGTTGTCTTTGGGACGGACTTTGATGGGGGTTTTGTCGGGCGGCGCATAATATTGCTGCCGGTTTTTTAATGGGGAGAGTTGTCCGACTGCTTGTGAAAAATCGAAATCCTGTTCTTGTTTTTGCTTGTTTTTTTCGGCTGCCTGTTTTTCTGCCGCTTCTTTTTGGGCTTGTTTGCCCAGTTGTTTGAGGATGTTTTGGAAGTCGGTATTCATATTTTTTCCTGTTATTTGTCCGATGGCTGTTTCGGGCGGGGTTTTAATTTGCCGGAATGTTTGCCAATCGGGGGAGGATGATTTTGTTGCCTGCGTATGTTTTTTGAAAGTGTGATTGTATATCAAAAAGAAATGCGGCAACCGTCGGCAGTGTTGATTGCCGGAAATGCGGACCGGTCGAACCGATATGCCCGAACGCCTGATAAAGTTTTAAAAACCTGCCTTGCGAAGCAGGCTGACGTGTTTTGCCAATCTTGAATTGCCGGAAACGCGAAACACGGAAATCTGATGTTTTATAGTGGATTAACAAAAATCAGGACAAGGCGACGAAGCCGCAGACAGTACAGATAGTACGGAACCGATTCACTTGGTGCTTCAGCACCTTAGAGAATCGTTCTCTTTGAGCTAAGGCGAGAACGCTGTACTGGTTTTTGTTAATCCACTATAAATGTTCCGATACGAACTGCAAAATATTGGTTTTGTTTCTGACAGGCAAAAGCACTGTTTATTTGGCTGTCAAAAGGATGGTTAAGGAAAGTTATGCGCCCCTGAAGCGGGCCCCAGATAAGGATGGTTGCGCCGACGGCTTCAGACGGCATTTTGGCGGCGGTGTTGGGTTTTGTATCCGGTTTGCCGTTGTGTTTTGTGATGATGATTTTGGGCGCGGTTTTTCTGTTTTGATGTGTGAAATGCCGTCTGAAAGGCGGTTCAGACGGCATAGCGGTCATTTTTGTGCGGTCAGGCGGTCGAATATGCCGCCGTCGGCGAAGTAGGTTTTCATGATGTTGTCCCATCCGCCGAATTTTTTTTCGGGAGAGAAGGTGTCTAAGTCTGGGAAGTCGGCTTTGTGTCTTGCCAATACTTCGGGGTTGCGGGGGCGCAGGTAGAGTGAGGCGGCGAGTTCTTGCGCCGGTTCGCTCCAAAGGTATTCGAGATAGGCGCGGGCGGTTTTTTGCGTGCCTTTTTTCGCGACGACGCTGTTGACGACGGCGACGGGGCTTTCGGCGGAAATGGTGTAGCTCGGATAGACGATTTCAAACTGTCCTTGGGTCAGTTTTTTGCTGACGTAGTTGGCTTCGTTTTCAAAAGTGATGAGTACGTCGCCGATGTTGCGTTGTGTGAAGGTGGTGGTGGCGGCGCGTCCGCCGTTTTCAAAAACGGGGGTGTTTTTGAGGATGGATGCGACGAGTTTTTGGGCTTCCTGTTCGTTGCCGTTGGTGGTTTTCAGACCGTAACCGTATGCGCCGAGGAAGGCGTAGCGTCCGTTGCCCGAGGTTTTGGGATTGGCGATGACGATGTTAACGCCGTCTTTGGCAAGGTCGTTCCAATCGCGGATCTGTTTGGGGTTGTTTTTTCGGACAAGGAAAACCATAGTGCTGGTGTAGGGCGCGGCGTGGTCGGGGAGGGCTTGTTGCCAGCCTTTTTCTACCAGTCCTTTTTTTTCGAGCAGGTCGATGTCGGAGGATTGGTTCATGGTTACGACATCGGCTTGAAGGCCGTTGGCTACGGATAATGCCTGTTTGCTGGAGCCGCCGTGGGACTGTTGGATGCTGACGGATGTGCCGGGGTGTTCGGATTGGTATGTTTTGATAAATAAGGGGTTGTATTCTTTGTAAAAATCCCGTGCCACATCGTATGAGGCGTTGAGCAGGGTAATGTTTTTTCCGTCGGATTCGGTATTGGCCGGGGCATTTTGTCCGGACGGATGGTTTGAATCGGCTGCGGGGCTGCAGGCGGTGAGCAGGGCTGCGGTATAGAGTGCCGGTGCGTAGGTTTTCATATGCTTGTCCTGTCGGTTGGTAGATGGGGCAACTTTATACGGCTGTCTGCGCTTGTGGAAATAATGTTTGATTTGAAGATTATCAGTTTTGGTTATAAGGACGGATCAGAGGTGTTTCCGCATCAGTTCGCATTTGATTTTGATGCTGGGGTCAAGCTGCAATACTGCCGAACCGAGCGATTCGTAGCGGTTGAGAAGGTAAAACGGGACGGAGTTGAGCGATGCGTAGAGTTTCAGAAAGCTCAAACCGGATTTGTGGGCGATGGTTTCCGCCTGATGAAGTAGGGCAGTGCCCAGTCCGAGGTTGTGGAACAGGGGGTGGACGTAAAGTGCATCGAGTTGTGCTTCTTGGCAGTCGATTTGGAAAAATCCCTGTATGTTGCCTTTGTATTCGGCAACCCAAAGTGCTTTGTCGGGATCGGAAATGGTCGGCAGGTAGCTTTCTGTGTTTAGCAAGCCTTCCCATACTTTTAGGGCGTGTTCGTTGTAGCTGAGGATGCAGGTGTATTGGACGGAGTGCAGGTGGACTTTGAAGATGTCTTTGCAGTCTTGCACGGTGGCGGGGCGTAACAGTGTCAGCAGGCTCATGGCGGTATGTCGGCGGCTTCAGACGGCATCTGTGCCGTTGGTCGGATTATAGGGACTGATGCAGTTTTTTTGCTTCTTGAAATGCGGTGTCCGAATCGGTGGTTAAAACGGTAAAGTGTCCCATTTTCCGCCCTTTGTGCGCGGTTTTTTTGCCGTAAAGGTGCAGGTGTGCATTCGGATGGCTTTGCAAGGGCAGCCAATCCGGTTCGCCGCCGTCTTCCTGCCAAACGTCGCCCAAAATATTTGCCATACAGCAAGAACTCAGTAATTTGGTATCGGCAGGCGGCAGGTTGCACATAATGCGTACCTGCTGCTGGAACTGGTCTGCTGCGCAGGCATCTATCGTATGGTGTCCGGAATTGTGCGGGCGCGGGGCGATTTCGTTGACGACCAATTCATGCGTGTCACCGACAACAAACATTTCTACCGCCAATACGCCGACATAATCCAATTCGTCCGCCAAGCGTTGCGCCATCTGCCGCGCCTGTTGCTGCACGTCGGCACTCAGTCGCGCGGGGACGATGGAATAAGCCAAGATGCCGTTTTCGTGGATGTTTTCGGCAGGGTCGAAAGTTTGCACGTTGTCATTGTTCAAACGGCATACGATTACGGAAATTTCACTGCGCAAATCCACCATTTTTTCCAAAACGCAATCCACGCCGCCGTGTTCGGCAAACGCGGCTTTGAGTTCATCCAATGTTTTTACGCGGATTTGACCTTTGCCGTCGTAGCCCAACGTAGCCGTTTTCAGGATGCCGGGCAAAAATTGCGCGCTTGCTTCAGTGATGTCTTCAGCCTTACAAACCACTTGATACGGCGCGGTTTGCAATCCCGCTTTGCGTATCCATGCCTTTTCCTGAATGCGGTTTTGTGCAATCGCCACACAATCGCCGCTAGGGGAAACATTGGTATGTTTTGCCAAAAAGCGCATCGCATCGGCATTGACGTTTTCAAATTCAGTGGTCACCGCCGCGCATTTTGCCAATTCGTCCAAAGCAGCTTGGTCGTTAAACGGCGCGCACAAATGGCGGTCGGCAAATTCTGCTGCCGGCGCGTCCGGATCGGGGTCGAGAACGGTTACTTTGTAGCCCATGGTTTTGGCGGCAACGGTAAACATTCTGCCTAATTGTCCGCCGCCGAGGATGCCAAGCATGGCGGGCGGAGAAAGAGATATGTTTTTCATGCTGACTCTTCAAATTGTACAAGTTGATAGCTATAACTAATTCTTGACGGATGTCTTGTATCGCTGGAATTACCAGTTTCAGAAATACAGAATACTTTTTCCATAAATTTTTCTGCTTTTAGAAATTCCAGTATTCTGTTTTTTTCATCCTTATAAGCACCGCGGTCTGTACCCCATGCAAGAATAATCATATCAGCATCTTCCAAACATCCTTTAAATTTGGAAAAATCGGTTTGGGTGTTTGCCCTAATTCCTGTTTGCTGTGTAGAGTAACTGGAAAAAATATTTAACATTTTGAAGTTGGTAAAACCGTACATATCCAAGAAACGTGCAAGTTGGGTAAGGGTTTTGTCGCTTCTTTCATCATTTGCTTTACTTGGATTAATTCCTATAGCGACAGCTGAGAAATTTTTAGGATTTTCTGTGTTGCCGCTCCATCTAACCGTTAGGATTTCTCGATTTTTTTCATTATCTGTATAGAGACCGTCTTTGGTAGTCGGTCTGAGTGTTTGGCGAAGCTCATAAAGTTTTTCATAAGTCATTTATCCAACCCTTCCTGTACCATTTGCGCGGCGTGTATGACGGCTCGGGCTTTGTTTTGTGTTTCCTGCCATTCGGAGGCCGGATCGGAGTCGGCAACCACGCCCGCGCCGCTTTGGACGTATAGCGTGTTGTTTTTTACTACGGCGGTGCGGATGGCGATTGCCAAATCCATGTCGTTGTTGAAACCCCATACGCCGACGGCACCGCCGTAGATGCCGCGTTTGCTCGGTTCGACTTCTTCGATGATTTCCATGGCGCGGACTTTGGGTGCGCCGGAGAGTGTGCCGGCAGGGAAGGTAGCGGCGAGGATGTCCATGTTGGTCATGCCGTCTTTCAGACGGCCTTCGACGTTGGAAACGATGTGCATTACATGGGAGTATTTTTCAATCACCATTTTGTCGGTAACTTTGACTTCGCCGGTTTTACTGATGCGGCCGACGTCGTTGCGTCCTAAGTCAATCAACATGACGTGTTCGGCGATTTCTTTGGCATCGCTTAACAAATCTTGTTCGTTGGCAAGGTCTTCGGCGGGGGTTTTGCCGCGCAGGCGCGTGCCGGCGATGGGGCGGACGATAACGTCGTTGCGTTCGCGTCGGACGAGGATTTCGGGCGAGGAGCCGACGATGTGGAAATCGCCGAAATCGTAGTAAAAGAGATAAGGCGAAGGGTTGAGCGTACGCAGGGCGCGGTAGAGGGCGAGCGGGCTGTCGGTGAATTCCATGCTCATGCGCTGGCTGGGGACAACCTGCATGCAGTCGCCTGCGAAGATGTAGTCTTTGATTTTGTTAACGCAGGCTTTGAACGGCTCTTCGCCGAATTCGCTGACGGCTTCGGTGTGTTTGCTGCCGAGCGAGAGCGGGATGGCGCAGCTTTGGCGCAACTGGGTGCGGATGTCTTCGAGGCGTTCGCGGGCGCGTTCGTAGCCGTCGGGCTGCGACGGATCGGCGTAAACGACGAGATGGATTTTGCCGCTCAAATTGTCGATCACCGCCAATTCTTGCGACAGCATCAGCAAGATGTCGGGCGTGCCGAGCGGGTCGGCTTTGGTGGTGTTTTTCAGGCGGTGGGCGAAGTGTTCAAAATTGTAGATGGTTTCGTAACCGAAGTAGCCGACCAGTCCGCCGGTAAAGCGCGGCAGGCTTGGGATTTCGGGTGTTTTGAAGCGGTTGTGGAAGGCTTCGATAAAGGGCAGGGGGTTGCCGTCGTGTTGCTCGACAATTTCGCCGTTTTGATAAACATCGACGTGTTTGCCGCTGGCTTTGAGATAGTGGCTGCAAGGCAGGCCGATAAAAGAATAGCGGCCGAAACGTTCGCCACCGACAACGGATTCGAGCAGGTAGGTATAGGGGCGGTTGGCGAGTTTGAGATAGAGGGAAAGCGGCGTATCCAAATCGGCAAGGAGTTCTTGCACGAGCGGGATGCGGTTGTAGCCTTGGGCGGCTTGGGCTTGGTATTCTTGTTTGCTGATCATTTCTGCTTTCCCAAAGGGCGGTTTCGGACGGCGCGGCAACGGGCGCGAGTATAGCATTTTATCGGAATTGTTGACAGTCTGACCGGAGATGCCCTTGGATTCGGATTTCAAGTGCAACACTAGTGTATTAGTGGTTGGAACAGATTCAAGAATAAAACACTTGGCGTTTCGTAGCCAAGTGTTTTTCTTGGTCGGTGGTTCAACTCATCTTGAACCCTGCGTATCTCCCGATCACTGATGTTACGGAAATCGGTTTGTTTGGGGAAGTATTGCCGGATGAGTCCGTTGGTGTTCTCATTCAGCCCTTTCTCCCAAGAATGGTAAGGGCGACAAAAATAAGTCTCCGCTTTCAATGCTTTGGTTATTTTGGTGTGTTGGTAGAACTCTTTGCCGTTATCCATGGTGATGGTGTGCACCCTGTCTTTATGTGCCTTTAATGCCCTAACAGCTGCCCGGGCAGTGTCTTCGGCTTTGAGGCTATCCAATTTGCAGATGATGGTGTAGCGGGTAACGCGTTCGACCAAGGTCAATAATGCGCTTTTCTGTCCTTTGCCGACAATGGTGTCGGCTTCCCAATCGCCGATACGGGATTTCTGGTCGACGATAGCGGGTCGGTTTTCTATGCCGACACGGTTGGGTACTTTGCCTCTGGTCCATGTGCTGCCGTAGCGTTTGCGGTAGGGTTTGCTGCATATTCTGAGATGTTGCCACAACGTGCTGCCGTTGCTTTTGTCTTGGCGAAGGTAGCGGTAAATGGTGCTGTGGTGGAGCGTGATCTGGTGGTGTTTGCACAGGTAGGCGCATACTTGTTCGGGACTGAGTTTGCGGCGGATAAGGGGGTCGATGTGCTGAATCAGCTGCGAATCGAGCTTATAGGGTTGTCGCTTACGCTGTTTGATAGTCTGGCTTTGCCGCTGGGCTTTTTCGGCGCTGTATTGCTGCCCTTGGGTGCGGTGCCGTCTGATTTCGCGGCTGATGGTGCTTTTGTGGCGGTTCAGCTGTTTGGCGATTTCGGTAACGGTGCAGTGGCGGGACAGGTATTGGATGTGGTATCGTTCGCCTTGGGTCAGTTGCGTGTAGCTCATGGCAATCTTTCTTGCAGGAAAGGCCGTATGCTACCGCATACTGGCCTTTTTCTGTTAGGGAAAGTTGCACTTCAAATGCGAATCCGCCGCCGTCTGAAACGCCAAACGGGCTTCAGACGGCATTTTTGACGGCGGAGGTCTATGAGCCGCAGGTTTTCGGCTTGTTCGCCAGAATATTGATGACTTTGCGTTCGGCTTTTTGCGGCTCGATTTTGATTTCGCTCTCGTCTTCTTCGCTGCCGTCTGAAAAACGTTCGGGCATTTTTTCGCTGTCAAACGCCAAATCGCCGCCGTGTTTCAGGCTTTGACCGCGTTCCAATCCGACAAAGTCGAAGAGTTCGGTATCGGCAAGGTGGGAAGGGACGACGTTTTGCAGGGCGGAGAACATCGATTCGATGCGGCCGGGGAAGCGTTTGTCCCAATCGCGCAGCATATCGCCGATGACTTGGCGTTGCAGGTTGGGTTGCGAGCCGCAGAGGTTGCACGGGATGATGGGGAATTGTTTTAATTCGGCGTATTTGATTAAGTCTTTTTCTTTCACATACGCCAGCGGGCGGATGACGATGTGTTCGCCGTTGTCGCTCACCAGCTTGGGCGGCATGGCTTTGAGTTTGCCGCCGTAAAACATATTTAAAAACAAGGTGGCGAGGATGTCGTCGCGGTGGTGTCCCAAGGCGATTTTGGTGCAGCCCAATTCTTTTGCAGTGCGGTAGAGGATGCCGCGGCGCAGGCGGCTGCACAGCGAACAAGTCGTTTTGCCTTCGTCTAATACGCGTTTGACGGTGGAGTAGGTGTCTTCTTCAACGATTTTGTAGGGAACGCCGATGCTTTCGAGATAGGTCGGCAATACTTCTTCGGGGAAGCCCGGCTGCTTTTGGTCGAGATTGACGGCAACCAGTTGGAAATCAATCGGCGCGCTGGCTTGGAGCTGGCGCAGGATGTCTAACAGGGCATAGCTGTCTTTGCCGCCGGAGAGGCAGACCATGATTTTGTCGTCCGGCTCGATCATATTGAAATCGTTAATCGCGTCGCCGACGGCGTGGCGCAGGCGTTTGCTGAGTTTGTTGTTTTCGAGTTCTTGTTTGGTTTTTTTGGACATGGCGGTTTGGGTTTGAAAATTAGAAAGGCGGCATTGTAACCGATTGGCGGGGCGGCAATGCCGTCTGAAGGGCTTCAGACGGCATCGGCGGCTTATTCTGCATTTTCGGTTTTAAAGAAGAGATGAACCGCTTTGAAGATACCGCCGTTTGGGACGGTCAGTGTTTTTTGTGCGGCGGAGAATTTAATCACGGTAAGGGCGGTAAAGTTTTCCGAATCTTGAACGCTGTCGAGTACGATGCCGGCCTCTTCGCCGTCCGCCGTCAGCAGGGTTCCTGCTTCGACGGCCGAATTTCCCGACAATACCGCCAAGCCGCGTTTGACCTGCCCCCGATACTGGGCACGGGCAATGATTTCCTGTCCCGGATAGCAGCCTTTTTTGAAGTGTACGCCGCCGATGATGTGCTGGTTGAGCATTTGGGCGACGGCGGTTTCTTTGGTAGCCGCGCATATCCACGGATAACCGCTACGGATTTCGTGCAGCCGCCACGCGTTTTCGGCGGCGGCATCATAAGGCGGCAAGGCGTTTTTGGGGGCGATGTGCAAAATGCCCCGATGTGGCAGGACGACGGAACAGATGCCGTCTGAACCGCATTCGGCGGTAAAGGCGAGGCTGGGTTCTTGCGCGGCAAGCGGTTCGGCGGATGCTTCTAATTCCGCGCCGACGGCGTAATCTTCAAGGATTTCAAAAACGGCTTTGGCGCGTAACACAAACATCCGCAAACGTTTGACCGTTGCTTCAAGCAGGTCTTGCGCCATAATCAGCAGCAAATCGCCGCCTCGGTTGACGACAATCATATTGGCGATGACGCGGCCTTTGGGCGTGTTGTAAGTCGCATAACACGCCTGCCCGGTCTGAAGGTGGTTGATGTCGTTGGAAAGCTGTCCGTGCAGGAAGGTTTGGCGGTCTTCGCCGCTGACGCGCACCACGCCGAAAAAGGGCAGTAAGGTTTTCATCATTTGCGTACTCTGAAATATAAAGGAAATCTGTTTATGCAGTTGCCGCGTCTCTCTTCACGGCGGTTATTTTGATTTCGACGCGCCACTCCGGACGGGCGAGCCGTGCTTCCACGCAGGCGCGGGCGGGCGTTCTGCCGGCGGCAACCCAAGCGTCCCACACGCCGTTCATTTCCGCATAGTCGCCCATATCGCGCAGATAGATGACCGCATCCAAAACGTGCGCTTTGTCCGAGCCGCATTCCGCCAGCCAGCGGTCGATTTGGGCAAGCACGTCGGCAGTCTGTTCGGCAGCCGTTTCACCGTTTTCGGGAACCATGCCGGAGAGGAAAATCAAGCCGTTTGCGCCGACGGCTTCGGAATAGCGGGGCGTTGTGCCGAAATATCGGATATCCATATCGGTTTCCTTCGATAAAGGGGATATATGGTAACATTGCGCTTGACCGATTTCCATGTTTTGCATGACGAAAAATGAGTAAACACACTTATCCGATAACACCTGCCGTGCGCGTTTTGCGTGAAAACGGCATCGAATTTGAACCTTTTACCTATGCCTATGAGGAACACGGCGGCACGGCGCAGTTTGCCCGACTATTCGGCAAAGACGAACACTTGGTCATTAAAACCATTGTTTTGCAAGATGAAAACGGTAAGGGGCTGATTGTCTTGATGCACGGCGACAAGCAGATTTCAACCCGCAATCTGGCGCGGCATTTGGGTGCGAAACACATCGAACCCGCCACGCCCGTACAGGCAAACAAGTGGACGGGCTATCTGGTCGGCGGCACAACGCCGTTCGGCATCCGGACAAAGTTGGATATTTACGTCGAACAGTCGGTGATGGATTTGGAAACCATCTATATCAACGGCGGAAAACGCGGGTTCATTATCGGCATCCGTCCCGGAGATTTAAATATTTTGAACCCGAAAACAATACAGGCGGCGGTTTGACGGGAAAGTATAAAGGAACAATATGGACAAAGATTTGTATGCCGTATTGGGCGTGTCGCCGCAGGCGGGAGCGGACGAAATCAAACGCGCCTACCGCAAGCTGGCGATGAAATATCATCCCGACCGCAATCCGGGCAATCCGAAGGCGGAAGAAAAGTTCAAAGAAATCCAACGGGCTTACGATACGCTTTCCGACCTGTCGAAACGGATGCAATACGACGCGTCCTTCAGACGGCATGAGGAACGCGGGCGGCAGGAAGAGGCATTCCGCCGCGAACAGGCGCGCAGGGAGCAGTTTTACCGCGAACAGATGCGCCGCGAACAGGCGTTCAGACAGGCGTTTGAACGGCAGGCATCACGTTCGTGCCATACTTACGAACCGTCCGGCGGCGGAAGCGGGCGCAACTATGTCCTCGCCGCCTACATCCTGTTCGGTTTGGGTGCAATCATGCTGTTCATGCCCATAGTCGGCGTGATTTTCGCCTATATGCCCATAGTCGGCGTGATTCTCGCCTATATGAAACGGAACAGTTTGGACAGCATTGTCTATGCCGCACATACCGAATACCTGATTAAAACCTTTTGGCGCACATTTTGGCTTTATATTTTGGGTGCGCTGACTGCCCTTTTGGGTATCGGCGTGCTGATTATTATTGCAACGAACGTCTGGTATTTCTACCGCATCATCGCCGGCTTTATCCGCTTCAACGGCGGCAGGGCGGTTGCACCCGAGAAATGGATATAGTATGGCTTACCTGTTAATCAGCATCGTGTTCAGCGTGTCGGTTTCCATTTTGCTGAAAATGGCAAGGAAGAAAAAAATCGACATCGCGCAGGCGGTCGCCGTCAATTATGTGGTCGCGGTCATACTGACCCTGCTGGTATTGAAGCCGGATATCGGCAATATCGGCGCATTTTTGCCGACGTGGCCGCTGTTTGCCGCTTTGGGCGTGCTGCTGCCGTCCGTATTCGTGATAATGGGCAAATCTGTGGAAGCCGCCGGTATCGTCAAATCCGACGCGGCGCAGCGTTTGTCGCTGTTTTTGCCGATTGTTGCCGCCTTGACGCTGTTTGGCGAAAAACTCAGCGAAGGCAAACTAATCGGGCTGTGCCTCGCATTTGCCGCACTGTTCTGCCTGCTTTGGAAACACAGCGGTGGCAAAAAATCAGGAAGCGCGTGGCGGCAGGCGGCATTGCTGCTGGGCGTGTGGGCAGGTTACGGCATTATCGATATCCTGTTCAAACAGCTTGCCAAAAGCGGAACGGCATTTGCGGGCAACCTGCTGGTTGCATTTGTGCTGGCGGGTGTGCTGATGTTTGCCTGCCTGTTTGCCAAATCGGTCAGATGGCGTGTTGAGAGTGTGGTCGGCGGCATATTCTTGGGCGGTTTGAATTTTATGAATATCGTAACCTACATCACCGCGCACCAAATGATGAAGGATAATCCGACCTTGGTTTTTGCCGGTATGAATATCGGCGTGATTGTTTTGGGTACGCTTTCGGGCGCATTGTTCTTTAAGGAAAAAATCAACACAATCAATACGGCGGGAATCGTGTTGGCACTGTGTTCTATCGCCTGCCTGTTTTATTGGGGGGAAGTCAAGGTACTGTTCGGCATATAATCCGGCTGATTGATATAACAAAATGCCGTCTGAAGCAGCATCCCTGCTTCAGACGGCATTTGTCTGCAACGTTACAGATGGGGGTTCATCAGGTTCTCGGGAGAGAGGATGCGGTTGAGTTCTTCTTCGCTCAACAGCCCGCGTTCCAAGACAACCTCGCGCACGCCTTTGCCGGTTTGGGCGCAGATTTTGCCGACCAAATCGCCGTTGTGGTGTCCGATATACGGATTCAGATAAGTCACCAAACCGATGGAGTTGAAAACGTAACGTTCGCAGATTTCGCGGTTGACCGTAATGCCTTTGACGCATTTGTCGGACAGGTTGACTGCGGCATTGCCCAAGAGGGAAATGGTTTCAAACATACATTGGGCGATGACCGGCTCCATCACGTTTAATTGCAGTTGCCCGGCTTCGGCGGCGAAGGTAATCGTCGTGTCGTTGCCGATGACTTTGAAGCAGACTTGGTTGACCACTTCGGGAATCACGGGATTGACTTTGGCGGGCATTATGGAAGAACCGGCCTGCAATTCGGGCAGGTTGATTTCTTTCAAGCCGGCACGCGGGCCGGAAGAGAGCAGGCGCAAGTCGTTGCAGATTTTGGAGAGTTTGACCGCCGTGCGCTTCAATGCGCCGTGTACCATCACATATGCGCCGCAGTCGGAGGTCGCCTCAATCAGGTTTTCGGTCAGTTTGCAAGGCAAGCCGCTGACTTCGGAGAGTTTTTTGACCACCAGTTCGGCGTAGCCTTTGGGCGTGTTCACGCCCGTGCCGATTGCCGTTGCGCCCAAATTGACTTCCAACAGCAGTTGGCGGGTGCGGTCGAGGTTGAGGATTTCTTCTTCCAACAACACTTGGAAAGATTGGAATTCTTGGCCGGCAGTCATCGGCACGGCATCTTGAAGCTGGGTGCGGCCCATTTTCAAAACGTCTTTAAATTCTTCGGCTTTGGCGGCAAAGGCGTTTTTCAGGACAGTCAGTTTGTCGAGCAATTCGCCGATGCTGTAATACACGGCAAGGCGGAAGCCCGTGGGATAGGCATCGTTGGTCGATTGGCTGGCATTGACGTGATCCATCGGATTGACGATGTCGTAGCGGCCTTTTTCGTATCCCAAGACTTCCAATGCGAGGTTGGCGATGACTTCGTTGGTGTTCATATTGACCGAAGTACCCGCACCGCCCTGATACACGTCGGACGGGAATTGGTCGAGGCAGCGGTTGTTCAGCAGAACTTCGTCGCAGGCTTTTTCAATGGCGGCGGCGATTTCGGGCTTGACCGCGCCCAACTCACCGTTTGCCTGTGCCGTCGCCTTTTTCACCATCACCATACTGCGGACAAACTGCGGCACGTCAGAAATTTTTTGTGTGGAGATTTTAAAGTTTTCAATGGCGCGCAGGGTGTGGATGCCCCAATACACTTCGGCGGGAATCTCGCGGTCGCCCAATAAATCGTGTTCGATACGGACAGTCATGTTTTTACCTTTGTAAGTCGGATAATTAATATTGAAAAAATGCGCCATCGGAAAGATGCCGCCGCAGGATGAACACTATACCGGCCGGATGAAATTGTCCATATCGTATGCCGTCTGAAAACGGGAAACGTTGTTTTCGGGTGTTATAGTGGATTAACAAAAATCAGGACAAGGCGACGAAGCCGCAGACAGTACAAATAGTACGGAACCGATTCACTTGGTGCTTCAGCACCTTAGAGAATCGTTCTCTTTGAGCTAAGGCGAGCCAACGCCGTACTGGTTTTTGTTAATCCACTATACTTTCCGGACTTTCCGGCAAGCCCTGCCTGCCGCTGAAATATCTTTCGGCGGATTGTGCTCCGCCATATCGGCTTACCGTTGGCGGGGCGGTTTGATGAAGACGGCACAAATGCCGTTTGAAGGACGTTCAGACGGCATTTGTGCTGATTCGCATCAAGATTTATTGTTTGGCTGCCTCGATTTGGATGTCGATGCGGACGCTTTTGGTCATACCAACGTTAACGAGGTAGTCCATGCCCCATTTGGTGCGGTCGATGGTGGTGCTGAAGTCGCCGCCACAAACTTCGGTTTTCTCCATCGGGCTTTGGTAGCAGTTGAATTTTTCGGCTTTGAGTTTGACGGGGGCGGTTTTGCCGTGCATGGTCAGGTTGCCGTCAACGGAAACCAGTTTTTTGCCGTTGAAGTTGAATTTGGTGGAAACAAAGCGGATGTCCGGATATTGGGCGGCATCGAAGATGTCGGCTGATTTCAGGTGGTCGGTAAAGTGTTGCGAACCGCTTTGCAGGTTGGCAATGGGGATGGTGATGTCGATTTTACCGTCGCGTTTTGCTTGGTCGAACTCGACGGAACCGGTCAGACCGTAAAAACCGCCGACGTTGGTGCTGGTGTTGAAATGGTCGATGGCGAAACGGGCGTTGGCGTGATATTCGTCCACTTTGTAGGTGGCGGCGGAGGCAGTACTGATGGCGGCGGCTGCGAGTGCGGCGAAGATGATTTTTTTCATGATGATAATCCTTTGTGTGGGCCGGTAAAGGCGTTTATCCTAACATAGGCAGGGATTTATGGCATTTCCTGCCGGTAAACGGTGGGTTTGCAGGCGGTTGACGAACGGGGCGGGCGGAAAAGGGCGGATGAAAAAGCGCGGTGTGATCCGCGCTTTGTTTTTTTACAAGGCGGCGAGTACCGCATCGCCCATTTCGGAGCAGGAAACGAGTTTTGTGCCTTCTTCGTAAATGTCGCTGGTACGCAAGCCTTGTTGCAGCACTTTTTGGACGGCGTTTTCAACTTGTTGCGCGCGCGCTTCGTCGTTCAGGCTGTAACGCAGCAACATTGCGAGCGAGAGGATGGTGGCCAGCGGGTTGGCTTTGTTTTGTCCGGCGATGTCGGGGGCGGAGCCGTGAGACGGTTCGTACAGGCCTTTGCCGTTTTCGTCCAGCGAGGCGGAAGGCAGCATACCGATGGAGCCGGTCAGCATGGAGGCTTCGTCGGAGAGAATGTCGCCGAAGATGTTGCCGGTGGCAATGACGTCGAATTGTTTGGGCGCACGCACGAGCTGCATGGCGGCGTTGTCGACGTACATATGGGAAAGCTCGACATCAGGGTACTCTTTGCCGATTTCTTCAAAGATTTCGCGCCACAATTCGGTGGTTTCCAAAACGTTGGCTTTGCCTACGGAACAGACTTTTTTGCTGCGTTTTTGGGCGGATTGGAAGGCAACATGGGCAATACGGCGGATTTCGCTTTCGCTGTATTTCATGGTGTTGTAGCCTTCGCGTTCGCCGTTTTCCAGAACGCGGATGCCGCGCGGTTCGCCGAAATAGATGTCGCCGGTGAGTTCGCGCACAATCAAAATATCCAAACCGGCAACGATTTCAGGCTTCAGCGTGGAGGCGTTGGCTAATTCGGGATATAAAACAGCAGGACGCAAATTGGCAAACAGGTTCAAATCCTTACGGATTGCCAACAGGCCGCGCTCAGGGCGCAACGGACGGTCGAGGTTGTCGTATTGAGGAGAACCGACTGCACCAAGCAGGACGGCATCGGCTTTGCGGCAGAGGTTTTGCGTAAATTCGGGATAAGGATGACCGTATTCGTCATAGGCTTCGCCGCCCAATGGGGCGTATTCGTAGCCGGCATCCAAACCTTGGGCGATGAGTTTGTCGAGTACGCGGACGGTTTCGGCGACGATTTCGGGACCGATGCCGTCACCTCGGAGGATGGCGATATGTTTGGTCATTTCAAGTTTCCTTATGGGTTGATGGTTGAAGGGTTATTTCTTTTTGTATTTGTGTGCAATTTCGTGCCAACGAGGTATGGAAATCGATCGGTTGTAGTGTTTTTTATAGGCTTCCTCAAATTTCTTTTTCCATAAGGATGCGTTATGCCGTGTTGCCGGGTTTTGATAAACGGTTTCTTCAATTGCGGAAACAAAATCTTCCAAGCATTCAAACATAGGCATATTCTTTTTATTTATGCTGTACCAAACACCCGGGCGGATTTTATGCACCACGCCTTTTTTGACTTGAAGATTAATTGCCCACCCATCCATGCTTCTCGTAATTTGCCATACTTTTTTAAGCCATAAATCCTTGATGGTTACATTGCCGTTGTCGTCCATATCGTAACCGAATATTAAATAGTCTACATCCAGCATATAGGGTTTATGAATGATTTCATCAGAATACATTTTAAAATCTGCAATATCAAAACCCGGACTGGCATTTCGGTTGAACGCCTTTACTTCCAACAATTCTCTACTGCGGTCTTTTTTATTTAAAAAGAAATCGGGGGGCATTTGGGTATTGGTTGAAACATCAAATTCAATTTCCCTTTTTCTCAACCATCCGCCGAGCCATTCCTGAATGATGTTGCCGACGACATCTTTTTGTTTGACGATAATATCCACATCGCCCAAGAAAAATCTAATTTGACCATTGACCGATAAGATTTTTTCCTCATTCAGCAACTTATCAAATATTTGTTGTGCAGTAAGTTTTACCATTTTATCCCTATCGGTTTATAAAGTATGCAGAAGCCTTTCAGATACCGCCTTAATCACAGGAACGGCAACGGTATTGCCCAATAAATCGTATTTGTCTTTTTTAGGAATATCAAACGAATAATCGTCCGGATAGCCGAATAAGCGTAAACCTTCTTTTCCGGTAAGTGTGCGCAAACCGCCGTTGTCAACGACGAAAAGGTGCTCCATATCCATTGCAACTAAGGTTGGCGCAACATCATTTGGGTCTAATATTTTATTGATTTCAAATGATTTTTTTCCTGAAACAATATTGTAGCCTTTGGGCAGGGATTCATCTTTGATTCTTCGCCCGCCAATTTTTTGTTTCGGATGCTCCAAAACCAAATAGCCTTTATCTGTCAGGCTGTCCAAAATATTTTGAAGATTGGGGTGTTTATAGAAAGTTGAAATTTGCGCTTTTGTCAAAGGCATCCCATCCATCCAATCGATGCCGATTTCTGAAGCCCATTTTTTCTTCCTCCGTTCTTTTAGAAGCATATTTAATAATTGCTTCTCTTCTTCGGTTACTGTGCCTTTTAATTCAATATCCCAACTGTGGATATTGTTTTTCCCTCCCCGTTTGTCCTTTACTGATTTTCCGTACAGTTCGGACGGGGGAAATTTCTTTAGCAATTTTTTGATGAAAGGACTGCTTTCGGTAGGCAGTCCCGATTCCAAAATATTTTTTAATTTCGGACTTAGGGTTGTTTCAAAAGATAAGTCGGGTTTGGATTTCAAACTGCCTGTCAGATAAATACGCTTCCTGTTTTGGGGAATGCCGAAATCTTTTGCATTTAAAACTTTCCAAGAAACATAGTAGCCCAATGTTTCCAAGGTTTCCAAAATAACGGTCAGGGTGCGTCCTATTTTTTGTGTCGGATCTTTTCTATCGTGCGTCACCAATCCTTCCACATTTTCCAAAATAAAACCTTTTGGTTTTTTTGCCTTTAAAATCCTTGCCACATCAAAGAAAAGCGTTCCCCGCGTATCTTCAAAGCCCAATCTTTTTCCGGCGAAAGAAAAAGCCTGGCAAGGGAAGCCTGCCAACAAGATGTCAAAATCGGGAATATCTCCCGTTTCAATTTTCGTTATATCTCCATACGGCACTTCATCAGGGTAGTTTTGCTTCAATACTTCCAAAGCTGCCGGTTTGATTTCTGAGGTAAAAACACATTCGCAAGCAACCGACTGTTTCCGACAGGCTTGTTCAAATCCTTTCCTGATACCGCTCATCCCGGAAAATAAGTCAATAAATTTAATTTGTTGCATATTAAAAATCTAAAAATTTATTTGAAATGGAGAGTTGCATTATTGCATTAATTTAGAGTGTCGCTAAGCCCGCTTAAAAGATGAAAGCAATTTATCGCCCCTCTGTTTACATTAGCCGCAACAATTATATGTTATCAGGAATGCCGTCTGAACGGCCTTCAGACGGTATAGGTTTTAACCGTTAAACAGCCAAGGCTGGCTTTGGCGGCGTTTTTCTTCAAAGGCGTGAATTTCGTCGGCGTGTTGCAGGGTCAGACCGATTTCGTCCAAGCCGTTTAAGAGGCAGTGTTTGCGGTGTTCGGTAATGTCAAATGTGAACGTTTCGCCGCTTGGTGTGGTCAGGGTTTGTTCGGCAAGGTCGATGGAGAGCTGATAGCCTTCGTTGGCTTCAACTTCTTTGAAAAGTCGGTCAACCCGTTCTTCGGTCAACACGATAGGTAAAAGGCCGTTTTTGTAGCAGTTGTTAAAGAAGATGTCGGCGAAGCTGGGGGCGATGACGGCGCGGAAGCCGTAGTCGTCCAATGCCCAAGGGGCGTGTTCGCGTGAAGAGCCGCAACCGAAGTTTTTACGCGTCAACAGGATTTGCGCGCCTTGGTAACGCGGCTGGTTCAGCGAGAAATCAGGGTTCAACGGGCGTTTGCTGTTGTCCATGCCTGGTTCGCCGTGGTCGAGGTAACGCCATTCGTCAAAGGCATTGGGGCCGAAGCCGCTGCGTTTGATGGATTTTAAAAATTGTTTGGGGATGATGGCGTCGGTATCGACGTTGCTGCGGTCGAGCGGGGCGACGATGGCGGTAATTTTGGTAAAGGCTTTCATGGGTTTGCGTCTTGTGCTGACGATGCCGTCTGAAGCGGTTTCAGACGGCATCGCGAATCGGTTATTCGGTGGCGTTTTCGATTTTTCCGCCGAGATGGGAAATGCCGCGTCCGACGGCATTGCCGCCTTTTTTGACGGCTTCTTTGGTTTTGTCCCAGCCTTTTTCGACGGCGTTGCCTGTTTGTTCGGCGGCGCGTTCGGCGGCGGCCTGTGTTTTGTCAAGGTTGCGGGCGGTGTCTTGTTTCGCGCCCTCCCAAGTGCCGGCGCAGGCGGACAAGGCGAGGGCGGACAGGGCGGTAATGAAAAGTTTGTTCATGGTTAAACTCCTTGGTTTGAATATTAAAGGTGTTTCTGCCTTACGGGACATATTTCAGACGGCCGCGTCAAATTCTTAAAGACCGCCTGAAAATACTTACGCCATCATGCGGATGTCGGTAAAGCGGCCGGTAACGGCGGCGGCTGCTGCCATAGCGGGGCTGACGAGGTGGGTACGTCCGCCGTTGCCTTGACGGCCTTCAAAGTTACGGTTGGAGGTGGAGGCGCAGCGTTGCCCCGGGGTCAGGCGGTCGGCGTTCATGGCGAGACACATCGAACAGCCCGGTTCGCGCCATTCAAAACCGGCTTCGATGAAAATTTTGTCCAAGCCTTCTTTTTCGGCTTGTTCTTTAACCAAACCGGAGCCGGGGACGATTAACACGCGCTGTACGTTGGCGGCTTTTTTGCGGTCTTTGGCGATGGCGGCGGCTTCGCGCAAGTCTTCGATGCGGCTGTTGGTGCAAGAGCCGATGAATACGATGTCGACGGGGATTTCGTTTAATGGCGTACCGGCTTCCAAGCCCATGTATTCAAGGGCGCGTTCCATACCGCTGCGTTTGACCGGATCGGTTTCTTCGGCAGGATTCGGCACTTTGCTGCTGATGTCTAAAACCATTTCAGGCGAGGTACCCCAAGTGACTTGCGGTTCGATGTCTTCGGCGTTGAAACGGTATTCTTTGTCGAATACCGCACCTTCGTCAGACACCAGCGTACGCCAGTACTCGACGGCTTTGTCCCACGCTTCGCCTTCGGGTGCGAAGGGTTTATCTTTTACGTAGTCGATGGTGGTTTGGTCGACGGCAACCATGCCTGAGCGCGCGCCTGCCTCAATCGCCATATTGCATAAAGTCATGCGGCTTTCCATAGAAAGGCTGCGGATGGCTTCGCCGCCAAACTCGATGGCGTAGCCTGTACCGCCTGCCGTGCCGATTTGCCCGATGATGTAGAGCGCCACGTCTTTGGCGGTAACGCCCGCTTTTAATTTGCCGTCAACGGAAATCAGCATGGATTTGGATTTTTTCGCGGTAATACATTGGGTCGCCATGGTGTGCTCGACTTCGGAAGTGCCGATGCCGTGCGCCAGTGCGCCGAATGCGCCGTGGGTGGAAGTGTGCGAGTCGCCGCAGACGACGGTCATACCGGGCAGGGTCGCGCCTTGTTCGGGGCCCATAACGTGTACGATGCCCTGACCTTTGTCCATAAACGGAAAATAGGCGAGTGCGCCAAACTCTTTAATGTTTTTGTCCAAAGTATCGACTTGCAGCTTGGAAATCGGGTCTTGGATGCCTTTGTCCCAATCGCCGGTCGGGGTGTTGTGGTCGGCGGTGGAGACGACGCTGTCGATGCGCCACAGCTTGCGCCCCGCCATTTTCAAGCCTTCAAATGCCTGAGGGCTGGTAACTTCGTGCACCAAATGGCGGTCGATGTAGAGCAGGACGGTGCCGTCTTCTTCTTCGCGGACGACGTGGCTGTTCCAAAGTTTGTCGTAGAGGGTTTGTGCTGTCATGATGTTGTTCTTTTGGATAAATGGTAATGCGGATTGGGCGGATTTTAGACGTATTCTTTATACCGCGCAACAGATTTTGTCTAATTTTTGAGTCGGTGTTATTTTGTAAACAATTTTAACAAAAAAATTAGACATATTGTCCATTTCAGTAAGCAGTTATATCTAAAGCATGATTCGATACGAAAGAATACTTGTCGTCATTCTTTCAAAGGCATTATCATCTGCATCTTGTCAAAAAACACACAGAGGTAGACGAAAGATGAAATTACCGGTGATGTCGCCCGAACATTCGGCGCAACTTCAGGCGTTTGAGGCAAAAATCCTGTCCAATCACGCCAAAATCGAGGCGTGGTTCCGCACGCAGTGGAGCGTACACCGCCCGCCGTTTTACGGTTCGGTCGATATACGCAATGCCGGTTACAAAATTTCGTCTATCGATATGAATTTGTTCCCCGGCGGCTTCAATAATCTGAATCCCAACTTTATCCCGCTGGCGGCGGTTGCCGCGCAAGATGCGGTGCAACGCGCCTGCGAAACGGCGAAATCCGTATTGATTATTCCTGAAAACCACACGCGCAATACGTTTTACCTGCAAAACGTTTACGCCCTCGGCGAGATTTTGCGTTCGGCAGGGTATGAAGTGCGCTTGGGCAGCCTGAATCCGGAAGTAACCGAACCGACCGAATTTGAAACCGCATTGGGCGACAAAATCCTGTTGGAACCTTTATTGCGTACCCGCGATCGCGTCCATCTTGCAGACGGCTTTTCGCCTTGCGTGGTTTTGTTGAACAACGATTTGTCCGCCGGCATTCCCGACATCCTCAAAGGCATCAGCCAAACCGTTTTGCCGCCGTTGCACGGCGGTTGGACGACGCGCCGCAAAACAAATCATTTCGGCGCGTACAACCAAGTTACCGCCGAATTTGCCAAGTTAATCGGCATCGACGAATGGCAAATTAACCCTTATTTTGAAAAAATCGGCGGTTTGGACTTCCAAGGGCGTGAAGGCGAAGACGCGTTGGCGGAAGCGGTAGAACGTGTGCTGGCGAAAATTCAAGCCAAATACGACGAATCGGGCATTACCGACAAACCTTTCGTCATCGTCAAAGCCGATGCCGGCACTTACGGCATGGGCGTGATGAGCGTCAAATCCGCCGACGAAGTGCGCGGATTGAACCGTAAAAACCGCAATAAAATGGCGAAAGTCAAAGAAGGCTTGGAAGTCAGCGAAGTGATTGTCCAAGAAGGGATTTATACTTATGAAACCTTAAACGGCGCGGTGTGCGAACCCGTCGTGTATATGATGGACCGCTTCGTCATCGGCGGCTTTTTCCGCGTACACGAAGGGCGCGGTGCGGACGAAAACCTAAACGCCGGCGGTATGGTGTTTGTTCCGCTGTCTAACAGCATTCCTACCGGTAACGGCGATAATTCCCAAGAAGCGCCCGAAGCCTGCAAGCGCGTATTCGAACAATGGGACTCGCTGGGTATGCCGCGCTCTGAAAAAGACTGCGACGTGGACAACGAACACAACCGCCTCTACGTTTACGGCGTAATGGCACGCCTGTCGCTTCTGGCGGCTTCAATCGAGTTGGAAGAAACGGCGTAAGACTGTTTTGAAATACAGATGCCGTCTGAAGCGGAAATCCGGTTCAGACGGCATTTCGGATATTTGGCGTGTGGGAACATCTGTTTCAGACGGCATCTCAGACTATTTAAAAAAGGGAAAACATGAGCATCAAGCAATGGCCGGAAGGCGAAAGACCCAGGGAAAAGCTGTTGGAACGCGGGGCGGCGGCGTTGAGTGATGCCGAACTTTTGGCAATCCTGCTGCGCGTCGGCACGCGCGGAATGAGTGCGGTCGATTTGGCGCGTTATTTGCTGCAGGAGTTCGGCAGTTTGGGGAGGCTGATGAGCGCGGAGGTCGGCAAACTGTCGGCATACAAAGGGATGGGGACGGCAAGTTTCACACAGTTTGCCGTGGTCAGGGAAATCGGGCGGCGGATATTGGCGGAAGAATTGCAGGAGAGCATCGTCCTGTCCGATCCGGATACGGTGGCCGATTATTTACGCTTTCATTTGGGGCAGGAAAAAGTCGAAGTCAGCGTCGCGCTGCTGCTGAACCGCCAAAACCAACTGATTGCGGTCAGAGAGCTGTCGCGCGGTACGGTTGCGGAAAACACGATTTACATCCGCGAAATCGTCAAACTGGCATTGGACGAATATGCCGACAGCCTGATTATTGCGCACAACCATCCGGGCGGCTCGCCCGAACCTTCGCAGGAAGACATCATGTTCACAAGGCGGCTGGCACAGGCAATGTCGCTGGTCGATGTGTCGCTGCTCGACCATTTTATCGTTACCTCGCAAAGCGTCTGTTCGTTCAGACAGCTCGGGTTGATGCCCTGACACTCTGTTTTACATGCGGCGGCTCTGATAAAATAGCCGCTTCAACCGTATTCAACAGATATTGTTAAGTTAATGGAAACACAAAACAAACCTACCGTTACCGACATTGACCGCCCTATACTCGTCCCGCCCGGTGGACATAAAAAAGTCTTGCTGCATTCCTGCTGCGCCCCGTGCAGCGGCGAAGTGATGGAAGCCATGCTGGCCAGCGGCATCGACTACACCATTTATTTTTACAATCCCAATATCCATCCGCACAAAGAGTATATGCTCCGAAAAGAGGAAAACGTGCGCTTTGCGGAAAAGTTCGGCATTCCTTTCATCGATAAAGACGACGACTACGAAAACGACCGCAAAGAATGGTTTGCCAAAGCCAAAGGCATGGAGTTTGAGCCGGAACGCGGCATCCGCTGCACCATGTGTTTCGATATGCGTTTTGAAAAGGCGGCGCAATACGCGCATGAACACGGGTTCCCCGTCTTTACCAGTTCGCTGGGCATTTCACGCTGGAAAAATATGGCGCAAATCAACGACTGCGGACACCGCGCCGCCGCGCCTTACGATGATGTGGTGTATTGGGATTTCAACTGGCGCAAAGGCGGCGGCAGCGCGCGCATGATTGAAATCAGCAAACGTGAAAACTTCTACCAGCAGGAATATTGCGGTTGTGCCTATTCCCTGAGGGATTCCAATGCCCACCGCAAATCACAGGGCAGAATCCCCATCAAACTCGGCGTGCTGTATTACGGCGACGAATCGACACAATACGAACCTGCCCCCATCCGGGTGGACAAATAAACACCCGATGCCGTCTGAAGGTTCAGACGGCATCGGGTTCGGCATCGGCACGGGGAAAGGTTTGCCGGTTTGGCAATCTGCAATCGGAAACCGCATTGGCAAGTTTGCCGTTTTGATAAAACACCCCGTTGCCGCGTCGGGAGGACGGCATTATGAAATCCCTTTTTATTCGGCTGCTCCTGTTGGGTTCGGCGGCAGGCGTTTTCTACCATACCCAAAACCAATCCCTGCCCGCGGGCGAACTTGTCTATCCGTCCGCACCGCAAATCAGGGACGGCGGCGATGCGCTGCACTACCTCAACCGCATCCGAGCCCAAATCGGTTTGCACAAGCTGGCACACGCGCCGGTTTTGGAAAACTCCGCCCGCAGGCACGCAAGCTACCTCACGCTCAATCCCGAAGACGGACACGGCGAACACCATCCCGACAATCCGCACTACACCGCACAAAAGCTGACCGAACGCACACGCCTTGCCGGGTATCTCTACAACGGCGTGCATGAAAACATCAGCACGGAAGAAGAAGCCGCCGAATCGTCCGACAGCGACATCCGCACGCAGCAACGCCAAGTGGACGGATTAATGAGCGCAATCTACCACCGCCTTTCCCTACTTGACCGCCATACGGATGAGGCAGGAGCGGCATTTGTGCGCGAAAACGGTAAAACCGTTCTCGTATTCAATCAGGGCAACGGCAGGTTTGAGCGGCATTGCGCCCAAGGCAGAAATCAGCCGGAAGCAGGACGGAAATATTACCGCAACGCCTGCCATAACGGTGCGGTCGTGTACACCGACGAAGCCATGCCCGCACAGGAGCTGCTCTATACAGCCTATCCCGTCGGCAGCGGCGCACTGCCTTATTTCCACGGCGAGCGTCCAGACCCCGTGCCGGAATATGAAATCACGGGCAATCCTGCCAGCATTGATTTTTCCGAGGCGGCAGGCAAAATTACGATGAAAAGTTTCAAGCTGTATCAGGGTAAAAACGAAATCCGCCCCGTCAGGGTTTTAACCGCCGGCAACGACCCCAACGGCAGGCTGACCGCGTACCAATTCGCGCTTTTTCCGCTCAAGCCTTTGGAATACGGCACGCTTTATACGGCGGTATTCGACTATGTCCGCAACGGACGGCGAGCGCAGGCGAAATGGCAGTTTAGAACCCGAAAACCCGATTACCCTTATTTTGAGGTAAACGGCGGCGAGACACTTGCGGTTAGAAAAGGCGAAAAATATTTCATCCACTGGCGCGGACGCTGGTGTTTGGAAGCGTGTACCCGTTATACCTACCGGCAGCGACCCGGCAGCCGCCTGTCCATAGGAAGGCACGAGGCGGGCGGCATCGTCTTCAGCGTTGACGGAATGGCGGGCAGCCGCATCACGCTTGCACCGGAAGGAGAAACGGAACGAGGCGTAACCCTTTATTTACAGGATTGAATACATGACAGGCAGAACAGGCGGCAACGGCAGTACCCAAGCGCAACCCGAACGCGTCATGCTGGTGGGCGTAATGTTGGACAAAGATGGTACGGGCAGTAGTGCCGCCCGTCTGAACGGTTTTCAGACGGCATTGGCGGAAGCTGTCGAGCTGGTCAAAGCGGCGGGCGGCGATTCCGTGCGCGTGGAGACTGCCAAACGCGACCGTCCGCACACCGCGCTGTTTGTCGGCACGGGCAAGGCGGCGGAGCTGTCAGAAGCAGTTGCCGCAGACGGCATCGATTTGGTCGTATTCAACCACGAACTCACGCCCACGCAGGAACGCAACCTTGAAAAAGAACTGAAATGCCGCGTATTGGACAGGGTAGGGCTGATTCTGGCGATTTTCGCTCGCCGCGCCCGCACGCAGGAAGGCAGGCTGCAAGTCGAGTTGGCGCAATTGAGCCATTTGGCGGGACGCTTGATACGCGGTTACGGCCATCTGCAGAGCCAGCGCGGCGGTATCGGCATGAAAGGCCCCGGCGAAACCAAACTGGAAACCGACCGCCGATTGATCGCCCATCGGATCAATGCCTTGAAAAAACAGCTTGCCAACCTCAAAAAACAGCGCGCCCTGCGCCGCAAGTCCCGCGAATCGGGCACAATCAAAACGTTTGCGCTGGTCGGCTATACCAATGTCGGCAAATCCAGCCTGTTCAACCGGCTGACCAAGTCGGGCATATATGCGAAAGACCAGCTTTTCGCCACACTCGACACGACGGCGCGGCGGCTGTACATCAGTCCCGAATGCAGCATTATCCTGACCGATACCGTCGGATTCGTCAGCGATCTGCCGCACAAACTGATTTCCGCCTTTTCCGCCACGCTGGAAGAAACCGCGCAAGCCGATGTGCTGCTGCACGTCGTCGATGCCGCCGCTCCGAACAGCGGACAGCAGATTGAAGACGTGGAAAACGTACTGCAAGAAATCCATGCCGGCGATATTCCGTGCATCAAGGTGTACAACAAAACCGACCTGCTGCCGTCTGAAGAACAAAACACGGGCATATGGCGCGACGCTGCGGGAAAAATTGCCGCCGTCCGCATTTCCGTTGCTGAAAATACCGGTATAGACGCACTGCGCGAAGCCATTGCCGAGTCTTGTGCCGCCGCACCAAACACAGACGAAACCGAAATGCCATGAAAAAAACCTGTTTCCACTGCGGTCTGGATGTTCCCGAACACCTCCACCTGACTGTCCGTTACGAAAACGAAGACCGCGAAACCTGCTGCGCCGGCTGTCAGGCGGTCGCACAAAGCATTATTGACGCGGGCTTGGGCAGTTATTACAAACAACGCACCGCCGACGCGCAAAAAACCGAGCTGCCGCCCCAAGAAATCCTCGACCAAATCCGCCTGTACGACCTGCCCGAAGTCCAGTCCGACTTTGTGGAAACCCACGGCGGCACGCGCGAGGCGGTTTTAATGCTCGGCGGCATCACCTGCGCCGCCTGCGTCTGGCTGATCGAACAGCAGCTTTTGCGTACAGACGGCATCGTCCGCATCGACCTCAATTACAGCACGCACCGCTGCCGCGTCGTCTGGGACGACGGCAAAATCCGCCTTTCCGACATTCTGTTGAAAATCAGGCAGATAGGCTACACCGCCGCACCCTATGACGCGCAAAAAATCGAAGCCGCCAACCAAAAAGAACGCAAACAATACATCGTCCGCCTCGCCGTTGCCGGGCTGGGGATGATGCAGACGATGATGTTCGCGCTGCCGACCTACCTTTACGGCGGCGACATCGAACCCGATTTCCTGCAAATCCTCCATTGGGGCGGCTTTTTAATGGTGCTGCCCGTCGTATTCTATTGCGCCGTCCCGTTTTATCAAGGCGCGCTGCGCGACTTGAAAAACCGCCGCGTCGGCATGGATACGCCGATTACCGTCGCCATCATCATGACCTTTATCGCCGGCGTTTACAGCCTTGCGACAAATGCGGGGCAGGGGATGTATTTCGAATCCATCGCGATGCTGCTGTTTTTCCTGCTGGGCGGACGCTTTATGGAACACATTGCCCGCCGTAAGGCAGGCGATGCCGCCGAGAGGCTGGTGAAGCTGATTCCTGCGTTTTGCCATCATATGCCCGATTACCCCGATACGCAGGAAACCTGCGAGGCAGCTGTCGTCAAATTGAAAGCGGGCGATATCGTGCTGGTCAAACCGGGCGAAACCATCCCCGTTGACGGCACGGTGCTGGAAGGAAGCAGTGCCGTCAACGAATCTATGCTGACCGGCGAGAGCCTGCCCGTCGCCAAAATGCCGTCTGAAAAAGTAACCGCCGGCACACTCAACACGCAAAGCCCCCTGATTATACGCACCGACCGCACCGGCGGTGGCACGCGACTGTCGCACATCGTCCGCCTGCTCGACCGCGCCTTAGCGCAAAAACCGCGCACTGCCGAGTTGGCGGAACAATACGCCTCGTCTTTCATATTCGGCGAACTCCTGCTTGCCGTCCCCGTCTTCATCGGCTGGACGCTGTACGCCGACGCGCACACCGCATTGTGGATTACCGTCGCCCTGCTGGTCATTACCTGCCCCTGCGCCTTATCGCTTGCCACGCCGACCGCGCTGGCAGCTTCTACCGGTACGCTGGCGCGCGAAGGTATTTTAATCGGCGGAAAGCAGGCAATCGAAACCCTCGCCCAAACCACCGACATCATCTTCGACAAAACCGGCACGCTGACCCAAGGCAAACCCGCCGTCCGCCGTATCTCATTGTTGAGAGGCACAGACGAAGCCTTTGTTCTCGCGGTGGCGCAGGCTTTAGAACAACAGTCCGAACATCCCCTTGCCCGCGCCATCCTCAACTGCCGCATTTCAGACGGCAGCGTCCCCGACATCGCTATTAAACAACGCCTCAACCGCATCGGCGAAGGCGTGGGCGCGCAACTGACCGTCAACGGCGAAACACAGGTTTGGGCATTGGGCAGGGCATCCTATGTCGCCGAAATTTCAGGTAAAGAACCGCAAACAGAAGGCGGCGGCAGCGCGGTTTACCTCGGCAGTCAAAGCGGTTTCCAAGCCGTGTTCTACCTGACCGACCCCTTGAAAGACAGCGCGGCGGAGGCGGTGCGGCAGTTGGCAGGCAAAAACCTGACCCTGCACATCCTCAGCGGCGACCGCGAAACCGCCGTTGCCGAAACCGCACGCGCCCTGGGTGTCGCGCACTACCGCGCCCAAGCCATGCCCGAGGACAAACTGGAATACGTCAAAGCCTTGCAAAAAGAAGGGAAAAAAGTGCTGATGATAGGCGACGGCATCAACGACGCGCCCGTTTTGGCGCAGGCAGACGTATCCGCCGCCGCAGCGGGCGGGACGGATATTGCGAGGGACGGCGCGGACATTGTGTTATTGAACGAAGATTTGCGTACCGTCGCCCACCTGCTCGATCAGGCGCGGCGCACCCGCCATATTATCCGGCAAAACCTGATATGGGCGGGCGCGTACAATATCATTGCCGTACCGCTTGCCGTTTTGGGCTATGTCCAACCGTGGATAGCCGCACTGGGTATGAGCTTCAGTTCGCTGGCGGTTTTGGGCAACGCCCTGCGCCTTCACAAACGGGGGAAAATGCAGTCTGAAAAAATGCCGTCCGAACAATGACGGACGGCGTTGCTTTAGACGTATAGTTGATGAAAACAAAAATAAGACGATGAAGAATTGCAAACTTAAAGTATGTATTGTTACCGCTCAAACACGTTGGCGTTCAAAATTTGAGATCGAATTGCTAGGTATTTGATTTTATTAAATAAGAGATTGTATTAATGAGGAAAAAAATTAAAAAGTGGATTTATGCGATAAATGGAATAATGATGTCAATATGGATTATTTTTTTTCCAAATACCGGTTCTGTGTATGACGGTGGCAGAACAACCATTTTCAATGAAAACCATCCTTTTCATTTTATTTTCTGCATAACATTTCTTATTGGGACAATTTTTCTTATATATCATGAATATAATGATAACTAATTTTTAACATCCTTATTGTTATATCATGATGAAATGACAATAAGGATGGTTTTCTGCTTTGGCTACTGCAGAACACCGTCGTCAGTCTCGCGTAGGGGGGAATCCATATGCTTGGTTTTTCTTTTATTTTCAAATGCTAATTAACGGATAGGTCTGGATTCCCGCCTGCGCGTGAATGACGGAAATGTGCATTTCTAATTTTTACCCACTATATAGTGAATTAAATTTAAACCGGTACAGTGTTGGCTCGCCTTGCCGTACTATTTGTACTGTCTGCGGTTCGCCGCCTTGTCCTGATTTAAATTTAATTCACTATAAAAACCCCGAATCCTGATTGGCAGGATTCGGGGTTTTTGATTGCTGGTGCCGTTCAGACGGGATTTTCAAACAGCTTATTGATCTACAAACGCACGCTCAATCAGGTAATCGCCGCGTACGCCTGTTTTCGGAGAGACGGTCAGTCCGAAATCGTCCAAAACTTTGCAGGTATCTTTCAGCATCGCGGGGCTGCCGCACAGCATGGCGCGGTCGTCTTGCGGGTTGATTTTGGGCAGGCCGATGTCTTCAAACAGTTTGCCGCTCACCATCAGGTCGGTTAGGCGACCGTGGTGTTCGAATTCTTCGCGCGAAACAATCGGGTAGTAAATCAGTTTTTCTTTAACCAAGTCACCGAGGTATTCGTGTTCGGGCAATTCTTTGGTAAAGCGGTCGTAGTACGCCAAATCTTTTTTGTAGCGCACGCCGTGTACGAGGATGATTTTTTCAAATTGCTCGTAAATTTCGGGGTCTTTGGTGATGCTCAAGAAAGGAGCGATGCCGGTACCGGTGCTCAACAAGTAAAGGTGTTTGCCCGGATTCAGGTCGCCGGCAACCAGGGTTCCGGTCGGTTTTTTGCTGATTAACACGTCGTCGCCGACTTTGAGGTGTTGCAGGCGGCTGGTCAGCGGGCCGTCTTGGACTTTAATGCTGAAAAATTCGAGGTGTTCTTCCCAGTTGGCGGAGGCGACGCTGTATGCACGCATCAGCGGCTTGCCGTCCACCATCAATCCGACCATAACGAACTGTCCGTTTTCAAAGCGCAACGATTCGTCGCGGGTGCAGGTAAAGGTAAAATATGCGTCTGTCCAGTGGTGTACGGACAATACTTTTTGGGTATTGAATGCTGCCATTTGGGTTTCCTGTCAGTAAAAGAAATGGATAGTGCTTGTTCGGGAGGTGCGGCAGAGTGGAAATGTCTGCCCGATTCGGGATAAAGCCAAAATTCTAAACGAAACGGATGGTTGCGACAATGCTTGATGCGCGTTGGTTATATGCCGTCTGAAGGGCTTCAGACGGCATCGCGGGGCAGGCGGCGGCTTACGGCGGCATATCGGCAAGGGAAATCAGGGAAATCGAGGCTGCCAGCCTGAGTGCGTCCCGTCCCCAGCGGGGGTGTTCCAGCCTGCGTATCGGGAGGATCGGTTTGACGGTGGCGGCAATCAGCTTTTGTATTTCGGCAGGCTGATCTGACAATACGCCGCCCCATTTTTCCGCAGCCGCTTCCAGCAGTCCGCCGTTTTTCAATATCAGCGCGGTCGAATGGATGTAGCAGAGCCAATCGCGGGCTTGGCATTGCGCTATGGTCAGGACTTCGGAAGGGTCGTCTTCAAAATCCAAAAAGCTGATGTTTTTTCCGTCCGACATCATATTTCGCGCAAACGCCTGACTGAGGAACTGCCGTTTTTTATGCACGCGTGCAATGGCTTCCAAACCGGCAAGCCAAGCGTCCGACTTTCCAGCCTCGGCTTCTTGGCGGATTTGCGCATCGAGCGGGATGCCTTCCAAATTGCCGAACATAAGGGCATTTTTCCTGACGGCGAGCAATTCGGGAACGGCTATCCCCGCCGAGCGCAATTCGTACAGGCGTTTTGATTCGGTTGCAATGGCAGGCTCGCCGCCGAGGCTGGGAACCGGCTTCAACACCCCCAGTTTCAAATATCGGGCAACCATACCGAGCAGCGCGTAACGCCATCGTGCATTGTGCCTGCCTGCTTTGCGTATCCATACCTTGGTTCCGTCGGCAAGCAGGTGGGGGGCGATGGCTGCCTCCTGTTTTGCCGCCAATTCGTCTAGCAGTATGGAAAAACGGGTTTCCTGCATAGGTAAGGTCATTTTCTTTCAATCTTAAGTTCGGACGGAATGCCCCTGTACGGAATATCAGGCAAGGGTTTGTTCGATGATGCCTTTTACCGCATCCGCACTGTTCGGCACGGTTTGCACGCGCTGCGGCAGGTTTTCCAAACCTTCCAGCGCGGCAGGGCGCGGAATGGCGGCATCGCCGACGGCTTCGCGTATGGTCGCATCGAATTTCGCCGCCAACGCGGTTTCCAAACAAACCACCATTTCACCTTCTTCGCGCACTTCGCGGGCGACTTTTACGCCGTCGGCAGTGTGCGGGTCGATGAGTTCTTGGTCTTGCTCGTAAACCTGCTTGATGGTGGCGAGGCGGTCGGCGTGGGTGGATTTGCCAGAGGTAAAACCGTATTTGCCACCGACTTTGTCCAAGGCAAATCGCAGGTCAAAGCCTTTGCCTGCAGCCACTTCCGCCCACAGCGTATTGATTTCCGCAGGATCGCGATCCATCAGGTCGAACACGAAACGCTCGAAGTTGGACGCTTTGGAAATGTCCATAGACGGGCTGGAGGTTACATAAGTATGCGCGCTGTTGCGCGGGCGGTATGCACCGGTTTTGAAAAACTCGTCCAACACATCGTTTTCATTGGTCGCGACAATCAGGCGGCGGATAGGCAGGCCCATTTGTTTGGCAATGTGTCCCGCGCAAACATTGCCGAAGTTGCCGCTCGGTACGCAGAAGCTGACGGTTTCGTCATTGCTTGAAGTGGCGTTGAAATAGCCTGCAAAGTAATAAACCACTTGCGCGACGATGCGTCCCCAGTTGATCGAGTTGACCGTACCGATATGGTATTTTTCCTTGAACGCGGCATCGTTCTGCACCGCCTTCACAATATCCTGACAGTCGTCAAACATTCCCTTCACGGCGATATTGTGGATATTCTCGTCTTGCAGGCTGTACATTTGCGCGCGTTGGAACGCGCTCATTTTACCGTCGGGCGACAACATAAATACGTTCACGCCCTTTTTGCCGCGCAAGGCATATTCCGCAGCCGAACCCGTATCGCCGCTGGTCGCGCCCAAGATATTGAGTTTTTTGCCTTCTTTGTTTAAAACATATTCAAACGCATTGCCCAAAAACTGCATTGCCATATCTTTGAACGCCAGCGTCGGGCCGTTGGACAAGGCTTGGATTTTGATGCCGTCTGAAAGCGTGCGGACGGGGGTGATTTCCTTAGTACCGAACGCCGCTTCCGTGTAAGTACGGTTCAGAATGTCGCGCAAATCGTCCTCCGGAATATCCGTAACAAACAGGCGCATAATTTCAAACGCCAATTCGGGATAAGCTAAACCGCGCCATTTGTCCAAGGTTTCGCGCCCGATTTGCGGATAATGTTCCGGCAGCATCAGGCCGCCGTCGGGGGCAAGCCCCATCAATAAAACTTCGCTGAACGGTTTGTGTGCGGTTTCGCCGCGCGTGCTGATGTATTTCATGATTTTTCTCGTCTGTCGAAATTGCAGGAAAACGGCTTCAGACGGCATCTGCCTCATGCCGTCTGAAGAAGGTTAGCGGTACAGGTGTTTGAAGCAGGCGGAAACCGTTTTGGCGGTCAGGGCGGCAAGTGCCTGATTGCGCGTGGACGGAGCCAGCATCTGCATCACATCGTTGCCGGTCATCCGTTCGGGTGCTTCTTGGGCGACGCAAGCGCAAATCTTGTTTTCCCACTCCGCCTGTTTTTCGGCACTCATCGCCAGCGCGGTCAAACGCCATTCGCTGCGTTTGTCCAATTCCGCACGGCATTGGCTCCCAACCGCCATTTTGACGATGCTGCCGCCCATGCCTGTGCCACCGTCTAAGCTGCCGAATGTGTTACCGCCTCCGGCGGCGCAGCCGCCGAGTAAGATTGCCACCGGCAAAATAGACAAGGTTTTATTCATCTCAATTCCTTTTCGGTTGAAACCCCGCCTTTTATGGCGATAGAATCTGATTAGCCGCCCCGTTCGGGATAACGCGAAGGGCGGCGTTTTATGCGCCGTTCCGAGTGTTGGAACAAACCGTTTTGAATATCCGGTTGAAGCCCGGCAACATTATACTTCAATCGGGAAAATAAAAAATCCCGCCGCCGTCATTTTGCCTGTTTGCAAAAATGCCGTCTGAAAGCGGTTCAGACGGCATTTCCGATTTCAGCCTAGCCCAAAGATTTGAAGTGTTCCAAAAACGGCGGGATACCGGGCAGCATCCCGACCGCACCCATCGCCACACACAAGATCAAGAAACCTACTGCGGGTATCAACACGCGTCCGGCGAAACCTAATTGCGCACTGCGCTCTTTGCAGCCGATTAAGCCCAAATTATCCAACAGCATCGTCAACGCCCAGCCGAAAACCGGATTGACCAAGGCGGAAGAGAACACCACGATGGCGGCGGATTGGGTGGTTTTGCCTTTGCGCGTCATTTCCATGCCCGCTTCCAAAAGCGGTAAGTATACGCCTACGACCAAGGCTACGCTCAATACCGGCTGCCAAATCGCCAAGTCCATCGGATAGCCCCATAACCCGGCGATAATACATAAAACCGCCGTTAAAACCGCACCGCCCGGAATGGGGCGTTTGGCAATCGATGCCGGTACGATATAAGTTCCCCAAGAAGAGGTAAAATTTGCACCCCCTAAAATAGAACCCACTGCTTGACGGACAGAACAACTTGTCATGGTGTCGTCTATATTCATCAATACCTTATCGGTTTTTTCCGGATAGCTGATTTTTTGGAACACTTGATGTCCTAAAAAATCGGGCGACCACATTGCAACAGCCAATACCGCAAATGGAAAGACAACCAAAAAACTTTCTGCCGTCGGCAACCCCAGATGCCAGCCGCTGTTTTCACCCCACCAATAAGCAGGACTCATTGGAGGCAGGCCGGGGGCGGTGTGAAACTCAAACGGCGCACCCAATGCAAATGCCACCACACCGGCAATCAAGCATCCCAAAGGCACGGCTAACCAGCGTTTTTTCCAATGCTCCAACAAAGCGTACATCACAATCGTTACAATAATGACGGTAAAAGCGATGTAGGGCATATTAAAACCGCCTGCCCACGAAAACAATTTTTTTACCTGCCCCGTCGTGCCGATAAAGCCCAAATAGAGTAATAATCCGCCGCATACGCCGTTGCTTGTCAGCTTCGCCATAATACTGCCGCCGCGAAATAAAGCCATCAGCAGACCTAAAACCGCAATCGAAATGCCGAACGCCAAAGGATGCCCGCCTGCCGACACAACGATGGGAATCATCGGAATCAGCGGCCCGTGCGTACCGGGCAGGTTGGCGCCGGGCAGAAAAAAGCCCGATACCAATAAGATAAACGCGGCGGCGATTAAAAGCTCATAGCGCACATTTTCCAGTACAAAGCTGTCAGGCAGCCCCAAAGGTGCGGCAAACGCCGCCGCCACCGCCCCCACCATCACCACTTTTCCAATCGTTCCCGCCATCGCAGGAATCAAATCCTCCCACTCGAAGCGGTAATCGCGAAAGGGCAGGTTGGGCCGCCAGCGTTTTGGTTGCATAATCTGCAATTCATGTTCCAAATATTCGTCCCGCGTCGCAAATTCCGAAGCTGGACGGTGCAAATCCCGATAAGTCCCATTATGTTTTTCCATAACCTTCCTCCTTATATATCGCGCCTCGTAAAAGGGGCGCATGACTTTTCTTTTTGATACGGGCTGCGTTCGGAAGCCGTAACCCCATTTAAAGCCCAAACAGGCAATAAAACCAATCTTTTTTTTTGATAACCATCATCCGGAAAACTGATACAATTTACAAACCACTTGATTAAAAAGTTAATTTTCAGCAACAATCCACCTAAAAGATTTCGATTGCACAAATATAGAAAACATCCGCACAAGGAGGGATATATGGATGCCGTACAATTAAAATCATTTGTCGCCGTCGCGCACGAGGGCAACCTTACCCAAGCCGCCAAACGACTTTTCCTTTCCCAGCCTGCCGTTTCTGCCCAAATTAAAGCCCTTGAAGAATATGTCGGCACGCCGCTGTTCAGGCGCACGGGGAAAGGCATGGTATTGACGCGGGCGGGCGAAATACTGTTGCCCGAAGCGGAATCCCTGCTGCAATACAAACACAAGCTGGAGCATTTTGCCAAAACGCTGGCAGGCGATTATTCGGAAGAGACCAGTTTGGGCATTATCCACCCCATCGATTCGGCAAAACTCGTCGCGCTGACGGACAATATCGGTCAAACAGCCCCCAAAACGCGCCTGCACATCCAATACGGAATGAGCGGCGAAATCCTCTCGCGCATCCAACACAAAACCCTGCACGGCGGCTTTATACTCGGCAACGCCGCCCAACGCGGCATCCGCAGCGTATTCCTGCAAAACCTGACCTACGCGCTGATTTGCCCGCAAAGCCAATATCCCCATCTGACCCGCTCCCTTCCGCAGAGCCTGCAAGAATGCGTATGGATAGAAATGTCGGGCGTGTCCGGAAGTAGGAAGCACCTGCACCAGTTTTGGCGCAGCAACCGGCTCTCACCCAAAAAACAGATCTTGTGCGACTACCCCCAAACCATTATCGATTTGGTTGCAGGCGGTATAGGTGTGGCAATGGTGCCGGGAAACAAAGCCGAAGCGGCGGCAAAAGAAGGCGCGGGCGTGGCTATTATCGAATCGTGCCGCCACAGTATGCCGCTCAATTTCATTTATGCGGAAGAATACGAGGATAATCCCCACGTCTCACTCCTGCTCGAGTGCATTGAAAAAGTATGGGGAGTGCAGGCGGTGCAGCCGCCCGTTGTCTCGGACAACTGAAATAAATCCTGCTTTGCTGATTGTTTTAAAATAGAAATTTGAATTTTATCACGCTGAAAACACTGAAAACGCCATCCGCATTCTCTCAAATACGGCTTAAAATGCCCTTTGGAAATGCCGTTATAGTGGATTAACAAAAATCAGGACAAGGCGACGAAGCCGCAGACAGTACAAATAGTACGGAACCGATTCACTTGGTGCTTCAGCACCTTAGAGAATCGTTCTCTTTGAGCTAAGGCGAGGCAACGCCGTACTGGTTTTTGTTAATCCACTATAAACTGACGCAAATACCGTTTTGCACAATTCCAAAAGTTTTCAATTCCGTTAATGCGATTTTGCCGTTTGGCGAAATGCGTACTGTTCCAGTCGTGGATTGAACCCCCACCCTGTATAGTTCTTTCGAAGCATTGGGGTATTGTTTTTTCAAAGCATCTTGGATTCGGATTTCAAGTGCAACACTAGTGTATTAGTGGTTGGAACAGATTC